>Ga0233425_10007253_pt1 | contig 15711 bp, 12 predicted proteins | sample Watercolumn_Towu_2_FD_181712 | JGI IMG/M metagenome (GOLD analysis project Ga0233425, IMG submission 181712) | Freshwater microbial communities from Lake Towuti, South Sulawesi, Indonesia - Watercolumn_Towuti2014_140_MG | ecosystem: Environmental > Aquatic > Freshwater > Lake | place...
GGGCCGGCTTGGCGATGAGCACGCTCGACGTGGTCAACCAAGCGGGCGGCAAGGCGGCGAACTTCCTCGACATCGGCGGCGGCGCCAATGCCGAACTCATGACCGCGGCACTCGAAGTGATCAACTCTGACGGCAACGTGCGCAGCATTTTCGTCAACGTCTTCGGTGGCATCACGCGCGGCGATGAAGTGGCACTCGGCATCGTCGAGGCGATGCGTCGGGTCGACCTGCGCGCACCGATCGTCATCCGCCTCGACGGCACGAACGCCGAGGCCGGGCGCAAGATCTTGGCTGACGCCGGCATTCCGGCTACGAAACTGCGCAGCGAGCCGACGATGCTCGCCGCAGCGCGCACTGCGGTGGCACTCGCGAACGGCGAGGCTGGCTGACCATGGCGATCTTCGTCGACGAGAACACGAAAGTCATCGTGCAAGGGTTGACCGGCGGCCAAGGAAAATTCCACGGACTGCGCAACCGCGCCTACGGAACCAAGGTGGTCGGCGGAGTCACGCCCGGCAAGGGTGGTCAAGACGTCGAGGGCATCCCGGTGTTCGATTCGGTCGCCGACGCGGTGCGCGCGACAGGTGCCGACGCGTCGTTCGTGGCCGTGCCACCGAAGGCGGCGCCCGCCGCCATCCTCGAAGCGGCCGCCGCCGGCTTGCGTTTCGTGGTGTGCATCACCGAAGGAGTTCCCGCGCAGGATGAAGCCCGCGTCTACGCCACGCTGAAGCGCGATCATCCGGCGACACGCCTGCTCGGGCCGAACTGCCCGGGCATCATCAGCCCGGGTCGCTGCAACATCGGCATCACCGCGGGTGACATCGCGCAGCCGCCGACGCGCGGCGGCAAGAACGTCGGCATCGTGTCGCGCTCTGGCACGCTCACCTACCAGGCACTCTTCGAACTGAAGCAGCGGGGTATCGGCGTCACCACGTGCGTCGGCATCGGCGGCGACCCGGTGCCGGGCACGTCGTTCGTGGACTGCCTCGCCGAATTCCAGCGCGACCCGGAGACGAGCGGCATCCTCATGATCGGCGAAATCGGCGGCTCGGCCGAAGAAGAAGCCGCCGACTTCATCAAGGCCAACGTCACCAAACCGATGAGCGCGTACATCGCCGGTGTCACTGCACCGGCCGGCAGGAAGATGGGTCACGCGGGGGCGATCGTGTCGGGCGGCAAGGGCACCGCGCAAGGAAAGATGGATGCGCTGCGTGCCGCCGGCGTGAAGGTCGGAGCCAACCCGACCGAAGCCGGCGAGTTGATGGCGCAGATCATCGCGTCGCTGGCGTGACGCCGGCGGCCGACGCCGCACCTCCGTAGAATTCAACTCAATCATGCGCATCGCCGAGCTGCTGGCGCACGGTCGCACGTTCTCCTTCGAGTTCTTCCCGCCCAAGTCCGACGAGGCACAGGCGCAACTGGCCGCCACCATCGCCGATCTCGCGCCGCTCAAACCGAGCTTTTTCTCCGTCACCTACGGCGCGCTCGGCAGCACGCGCAGCCGCACCCGCGACGTGGTAACCGAGCTCGCGCGCAGCGGGCCGGTGCCGCCAATGGCGCACCTCACCTGCGTGGGGCACACGCGCAGCGAGATCGATCTGCTGCTCGGCGAATACAAGGCGGCCGGGGTGGAGAATGTCCTGGCTCTCGGCGGCGATCTTCCAGAAGACGCGTCGCAGCTCGGCCCGAGCGAGTTCAAGTACGCGCTCGACCTCGTCGACCACCTGCGCGCCAACTTCGAGGTGTCGATCGGCGTCGCCGCGCACCCCGAAGTGCACCCGCGCTCGCCGTCGCGCGAGTCTGACCGGCGGCACCTCGCGGAGAAGCTGCGCCGTGCCGATTTCGCGATGACGCAGTTCTTCTTCGAAGTCGGCCACTACACGCGGCTCGTCGACGAACTCGCCGCACTCGGCGTGCACAAGCCGATCGTGCCTGGCATCATGCCGATCACCAACAAGGGTCAGGTCGTGCGGATGGCACAGATGTCGGGTGCGGCGATTCCGGGTTGGCTCACCGACCGTCTCGCCAAGTTCGATGATCCCGCCGACGTCCGTCGCGTCGGCGTCGAGGTCGCCACGCAACTGGGCAGCGAACTACTCACCGTCGGCGCACCGGGGCTGCACTTCTACACGCTGAACCGCAGCACCGCGACGCGCGAGATTTACACGAACCTCGGTCTCGCCCGAGGATGACGCAGCACCAAAGATGACGCAACGCCCGAGCCTGCTCGGCTACCTGCCCGCGCTCGACGGCGTGCGCGCGCTCGCCGTGATTGCGGTGATCGTGTACCACGCGAACAAGAAATGGCTCGGCGGCGGGTTCCTCGGCGTCGAGGTGTTCTTCGTGATCAGCGGCTTCCTCATCACGTCGCTGCTCATTGCCGAGTCGCAACGCGAAGGCACCATCGACCTGAAGCAGTTCTGGCTGCGCCGCGCGCGCCGCTTGTTGCCCGCACTCTGGACGCTGCTCGTGCTCGTCGCGGTGTACTGCTCGCTCTTCCAGCGCGAGATGCTCGGCAACCTGCGCGGCGACGTGGTGGCGGCGCTGGTGTACGGATTCAACTGGTTCCAGATCTGGGTGGGCACGTCGTACTTCACGGCGTTCGACTTCGTGCCGCTGCGCCATCTCTGGTCGCTCGCGGTGGAAGAGCAGTTCTACGTGCTCTGGCCACTTGTCATGTTCGTGGTCGCGCGGCTCGGCAAGAGGCGACTGCCCGTGGTCGGAGTGCTGTTCGTCGCGACGTCGATCGTGATCGCCGTCGCCACCGCGCTCACGTACCGCAGCGGCAACATCGGCACCATCACCGAGACGCCCGAGCAATACATGGGTTTTCTCGGCCACCCCGTGTCGCGCATCAACTTTCTCTTCCTCGGCACGTTCTCGCGGGCGGGCGGATTGTTTCTCGGGGCGGCGCTCGCGATTTTCTGGCGGCCGTGGGTGCTCGCGTCGTCGCCGATCGGCACCCGCGGACAGTTGATGGATGCCGTGTTCCTCGCCGGTGTCGGTGCGCTCGCGATTGCGGCGGTCGTGTTCCGCGACGTCGTCGAAGTGACGAACGTCGGCACGACCGGCTACGACCTGCTCTTCCGCGGCGGCTTCTTCTTCGTCGGCATCGCGAGCGTGGCGGTCATCGCCGCCGCCGTGCACCCGACCGCCACGATGACGCGCCAGTTCCTCGGCAACCGCGCGATGACCTACATCGGTCGGCGGTCGTACGGCTTGTACCTGTACCACTGGGCGGTCTTCCAGATGTACCGCCGCTTCGCGGGGCAGGGTCTGACGCCGTACGAGTTCGTGCTGCTCGTCTTGCTGGCACTCGCGATCACCGAGTTGTCGTGGCGCTACGTGGAGATGCCAGTGCGCGACGGCAGATTCGCCGCGTGGCGGCGACGCCGGCGCGACGAACGACTGAACGGCGTCGCGACAGAACCTCGCGTGCGCGCGCGCCGTGCGGGCACCGTCGCGCTCGCTGCCGTGCTGCCGGCATTTGCGCTCGTGAGCATGGCGACTGCCGACGTGAAGTTGAACGACATCAGCCAGAGCCTCGCTGACAGCGAATCCGCCACCGTCAACCTGCTCGACGAGCCGACACCGACGACGGTCGCTGCGGCACCCGTGATCATCGGTGGCGTCACGCAGACCACCACGCTCGACGGACGACTCATCGACGTGCTCGCCATCGGCGACTCGGTGATGCTGGGCGCTGCCCGCGAGCTCTCGGCGCGCGGTGCGACGGTGGACGCAACGAAGAGCCGCTCGGTGCGTCAAGCGCTAGAGATTGTCAACTACCTGAAGTCGATTCGCCGTCTCGGTTCGATCGTGGTCATCCACCTCGGAACCAACAGCACGACCTCGACTGAGACGCTGGATGAAATCATGGCCACACTGAGCGACACGCCACTCGTTCTCTTTCTCACCGTGCACGTGCCGAGCGAGCCGCGCCAGTCGATCAACAACAGGTTGATCAACGCCCTGCCGCAGCGGTACGCGAACGTGAAAGTGCTCGACTGGTACGCGATCGCCGAGCAGTACCCGGAATACCTCTACGGCGACGACACCCACCTGCGGCCTGCGGGCGCGCGGTTCTACGCCGACATCATCATGCAGGCGGTCGGGCGGTTGTAGGAGTTTGCGGATCGTTCACGCCGCGGCCGAGACCCCGTTCGGTGAATCGTCTAGCGTGTCAGCCCGTGGCAAACGCCGTTCGAGTCGCCGTCACCGGCGCGGCGGGCCAGATCGGTTACAGCCTGCTCTTCCGCATCGCGTCGGGCGCGATGCTCGGGCCCGACACGAGGGTCATCCTGCAACTGCTCGAAGTCACGCCGGCGCTCGGCGCGCTCGGCGGCGTGAAGATGGAGCTCGACGACTGCGCGTTCCCGTTGCTCGACTCGGTCGTGCTCAGCGACGATGCGAACGTGGCGTTCGGCGATGCCGACGTCGCGCTGCTCGTCGGTGCGATGCCGCGCAAAGACGGCATGGAACGCAAGGACTTGCTCTCGGCCAACGGCGGCATCTTCAAGCCGCAGGGCGAGGCGATCGCCAAGAACGCCAAGGGTGACGTGAAGGTGCTCGTGGTCGGCAACCCGGCCAACACCAACGCGCTCATCGCGCTGAGCAACGCGTCGGGCATCGACCCGCGGCAATTCACGGCGATGACACGCCTCGACCACAACCGCGCGGTGTTTCAGCTCGCGGCGCGCGTCGGCCGCCCGGTGTCGTCGATCAAGAAGATGACGATCTGGGGCAACCACTCGACCACGCAGTATCCCGATCTTTCGCACTGCGAGGTCGACGGCACACCAGCCAGGTCGCTCGTCAACGACGACAAGTGGATCGACGAGACGTTCATCCCCACCGTCGCCAAGCGCGGCGCCGCGGTCATCAAGGCGCGCGGCGCGTCGTCGGCGGCATCAGCGGCAAACGCCGCGATCGACCACGTGCGCTCGTGGGTGCTCGGCACCGAGGCGGGGGACTGGGTGAGCATGGCCGTGCCGAGCGACGGCTCGTACGGCGTGCCCGCGGGTCTCGTGTCGAGTTTTCCGTGCACGTGCAAGAACGGCGCGTATTCGATCGTGCAGGGGCTGTCGGTGGATGCCTACAGTCGCGCGAAGATCGACGCCTCTGTGGCCGAATTGCAAGAAGAGCGCGACGCAGTCACAGCTCTCGGGCTTGTCTGACCTGCGCGGCGCGCACGAGCACCCGACACTGAGCTAGTCGAACTGCGTGCGGGCTCGCACCCGCGCGAACACCGCGTCGAGCGCGGCGAAGAGCGGCTGTGCGGCAACGATCTTCTCGTGGTCCCCGGCGAATCGCACCGTGCCGCTGATGAACGCCTCTGCGGCGTTGATGCGCGCGAGGGCGACGTCGACTGCGGTGGTGTAGCTCTGCGTGAAGGTCACGTCGCACGGCACCTTGCCTTTGCCGAACGATATTTTGCCGTTGCGACACACCAGGTGGTAGGCGACTTCGCCGAACGGCGTGCCGTTGACGATCTGCGTCACCGCGACGGAGTGCGACCGCGCCGCCATGGCGAGCGCGGCGTCGCCGCCGATTTCGTCAGCGACCGCTGCAATCCACTCGTCGCTCAGGTAGCGCACGACGCATGAGCGTATCTGTGCCGTGAGCGGCGTGATGAAGTGATACGGGCGCCGCCGACCCGGCGTCAGGCGTTGACGAGGCTCGCGCTCTTGCGGCTCGAGCGGAAGATCGACACGAGCAGCACCGCGAGCGACACGCCGGCGATGGCGTAGCGCGCGGCGTCGTTGTCCTGCAGGTTGATCACCGCGGGGAGAATCAAGAGCGACACGAGGTTCATCACCTTGATCAGCGGGTTGAGCGCCGGCCCGGCGGTGTCCTTGAACGGGTCGCCGACGGTGTCGCCGATGACCGCCGCCTTGTGCGGGTTGGAACCTTTGCCGCCGTGGTGTCCGTCTTCGATGTACTTCTTCGAGTTGTCCCACGCGCCGCCGGCGTTGCTCAGGTAGTTGGCCATCAACTGACCGGTGAGGATGACGGCCGCCAAGAATGCGCCGAGCGCGAAGTAATTGATGCCGAAGCCGACGATCACCGGCGTGAGCACGGCGAGCAGAGCCGGTGTCGTGAGTTCGCGCAGCGAGGCCACGGTGCAGATGTCGATGACCGGGCCGTAGTCGGGCTTCTTGGTGCCCGCCATGATGCCGCCGTCCTTGAACTGTTTGCGCACTTCTTGCACGACGACGCCGGCCGAGCGACCGACCGCGCGAATCGCGAGCGCCGAGAACATGAACGCCACCGAACCGCCGATGAGGAGACCGATGAAGGTCTTCACGTCGGCGACGTTGATCTGCGTGCGCAAGTCGCTGAAGATCGCGTCGCCCTCGATGTTCTCCTTGGCGAAGCCGAGTTCGCCGGCAATCGTCTCGATGTACGACGCAAAGAGCGCCACTGCGGCGATGACCGCCGAGCCGATTGCGAAGCCCTTCGTGACGGCCTTGGTGGTGTTGCCCACCGCGTCGAGGCCGACCAAGATCTTGCGCGGTTCTCCCGCGAATTCTCCCGCCATCTCGGCGATGCCCGCCGCGTTGTCGGCGACCGGGCCGAAGGTGTCTTCCGAGACGATCACACCGGTGGTGGCGAGCATGCCCATGCCGCAGAGCGCCACGAGGTACAGCGAGAGTTGCACGTTGCCGCCGCCGAGCCACAGCGTGGCGCCGAGCGAGACGGCGATGCACACGATCGCGTACACCGACGACTCGAGGCCGACCGCGGTGCCCGACAGCACCACCGTCGCCGGGCCGGTTTCGGCCGACTCCGCGATCTCTTCGACCGGGCCGTACTCGGTGCCGGTGAAGTACTCGGTCAGACGGCTGAGCACTTGCGCGAGGATGAGGCCGATCAAGACGGCGCCGAACACGCGCCAGCCGATGCCCGAAATCGTGACTTCGGCACCCTCGTGACCGATGCTGCCCCTCGCCGGGTTGCCGACGTAGGTGACGGCGAGCGCGAGCGTGCCGATCACCGTGATGATGCTCGCGGTGAGGAAGCCGCGGTTGATCGGCTTCAGTGCGTTCATCTCGCCTTCTTTGGCACGTACGGCGAACACGCCGGCAATCGACGCGACGACACCGATGGCGCGCGCGGCGAGCGGGAACACGAGACCGAGCGCCGGGTTGAGACCGATCGAGTTGAACGCGGCGACTCCGAGGATGATCGACGCCACCAGCGTCACCTCGTAGCTCTCGAACAAGTCGGCGGCCATGCCCGCGCAGTCGCCCACGTTGTCGCCCACGTTGTCGGCGATCACCGCCGGGTTGCGCGGGTCGTCTTCGGGGATTCCGGCCTCCACTTTTCCGACGAGGTCGGCTCCGACGTCGGCCGCTTTGGTGAAGATGCCGCCGCCGACGCGCAGGAAGAGGGCGAGCAGCGATCCGCCGAAGCCGAATCCGACGAGCATCGCCGACGACGTGTTCTGGAACAGGGTGATGATGATGGTGGCGCCGAGCAAGCCGAGCCCGACGGTGAACATGCCGGCCACGCCGCCGGTGCGGAACGCGACTTCGAGGGCTTCACGCATCGAGCCGCGTCGCGCGGCCGCTGCGGTGCGGATGTTGCCGCGCGTCGCGAGCGTCATGCCGATGTAGCCCGTGAGGCCCGACGCCGTGCAACCGAGCAAGAACGCGATGGTGCGGAACGCACCCGACGCGACGAACCCGAGGGCTTCCTCGCCGTCCGGCTTCTCGATCGCCACCGAAGTGACGAACACGATCACAGCGACGGGCACGAGGATCATCGCGATCGTGCGGAACTGGCGCTTCAGGTAGGCGAGGGCGCCGACCTGGATGGCGGCCGCGATTTCCTTCATCTTTGCCGTGCCTTCATCTTGAGCCAAAACCGATTGGGCGAGGAAGAAACCCACGGCAATGGCCACGAGCGACGCGGCGCCCGAGAGCCCGAGCACCAGCCATTCGCCACCTTTCAAGGTGAAGTCCTGCCAGCCGCCTTCTGATGCCAAGATCGCAGTCACGTGTCTCATTCCTCACTTGTTGTGGGCTGCCGATGCGGGCGAATCCCGTGTTTATGGGTCCGAATGAGCGTAGTAAACGCGCGGTGCCGTCGTGGAATCGCCTCGCGTAGCCGATTTGTCAGGGGCCGGCTCGCCCGTGATCGTGCGCCGCTGCACGCGAGGGTGCTGAGACGCGCGCCACCCCGAGTCGGGCGCGTTGTATGCACGGGCGCACTGCTGCAGAACTAGCGTCTGACACGTCGCCGACATGAACACCGCCCGATGAGCACCACCGTCACCCGCGCCCCGGCCCCGCGCCCGCCCGTTTCCGCCACCGCCGTCGCCGCCCGCCGCCGTCGACCGTTCTTCATCGACTTGTACGCCACCGCCGTCGGCAAGAAGTACGCGATGGCCGTGTCGGGCATCGCGCTCATGGGTTTCGTGCTCTTCCACATGATCGGCAACCTGAAGATGTATCTCGGCGCCGCCGAACTCGACCACTACGCGGAATTCCTGAAGCAACTGTTGTATCCGCTGGCGCCGAAGGAATCCGTGCTGTGGATCCTGCGGGCCGGGCTGCTCGGCATGCTCGTTCTGCACCTGCACGCCGCGTGGTCGCTCACGATGCTGAACCGCGCCGCGCGCCCGGTGAAGTACCAGAGCGCGCGCGACTACGAAGAAGCGTCGCTCGCCAGCCGGTCGATGCGCCTCTCGGGCATCGTCGTCGTCGCGTTCCTCGCGTGGCACTTGCTCGACCTCACCTTCGGCGTCGTGAACACGCTCGGCACCGACGGCGAGTTCGTGGAGGGCGAGGTCTACGCCAACGTCGTGCGCAGTTTCCAGCGCTGGCCAGTCGCGGTCTTCTACGTCGTCGCCAACCTCTTGCTCGGTCTGCACCTCTCGCACGGCGCGTGGAGCATCTTCCAGTCGCTCGGCTGGAACAACCCGCGCTTCAACTCGTGGCGTCGCGCGTTCGCGCGCGGGTTCGCTGCGGTCGTCGTGATCGGCAACGTCTCGTTCCCGATCGCCGTCTCGATCGGGGTGGTGCGCGTATGACGATGTTGCAAGACCGCCCGGCGACGGACACGAAGCTCGCGTCGAAGGTTCCGAGCGGTCCGCTCGCCGACAAGTGGGATGCCTTCAAGGCGGGGGCCAAGCTCGTCAACCCGAACAACAAGCGCAAGTTCAAGGTGATCGTGGTCGGCACCGGTCTCGCCGGCGCGTCCGCCGCCGCGACGCTGGCCGAACTCGGTTACCAAGTGGACGCATTCACCTTCCACGACTCGCCGCGCCGCGCGCACTCGATCGCCGCGCAGGGCGGCATCAACGCCGCCAAGAACTACCGCGGCGACGGCGACAGCGTGCATCGGCTTTTCACCGACACGATCAAAGGCGGCGACTTCCGCTCGCGCGAGGCCAACGTGTATCGCCTCGCCCAGGTGTCGGTGGACATCATCGACCAGATGGTCGCCCAGGGCGTGCCGTTCGCCCGCGAATACGGCGGAATGCTCGACAACCGCAGTTTCGGCGGCGCGCAGGTCAGCCGCACGTTCTACGCCCGCGGCCAGACCGGCCAGCAGTTGCTGCTCGGCGCGTACCAGCAGCTCGCGCGCCAGATCGGTCTCGGCGGCGTGCGGCTCTTCAACCGTTGCGAACTCGTCGATGTCGTCGTGATCGACGGACGCGCGGCCGGCATCGTCGTGCGCGACCTGCTCACCGGCGAAGTGGCGAGCCACGCCGCGCACGCCGTGGTGCTCGCCACCGGCGGCTACGGCAACGTCTACTTCCTCTCCACCAACGCGATGAACTGCAACGTCACCGCGGCGTGGCGGGCGCACCGTCGCGGCGCGTACTTCGCGAACCCGTGCTACACGCAGATCCACCCGACGTGCATTCCGCAGGCCGACGCGACGCAGTCGAAGCTCACGCTGATGAGCGAGTCGCTGCGCAACGACGGACGCGTGTGGGTGCCCAAGAACGCCGACGAATCGCGCGCCGCCCACGAGATTCCCGATTCCGACCGCGACTACTACTTGGAGCGCCTGTACCCGTCGTTCGGCAACCTCGCCCCGCGCGACATCTCGTCGCGCGCCGCCAAGCGCCTCGTCGACAAAGGCCAAGGCGTCGGCCCGCTGAAGAACGGTGTGTACCTCGACTTTGCCGACGCCATCAAGCGACTGGGTCGCGACAAGGTGGCGGAGCGCTACGGCAACCTGTTCGAGATGTACGAGCGCATCGCCGGCGAGAACCCGTACGAGGTGCCGATGCGCATCTATCCGGCGACGCACTACACGATGGGCGGCCTGTGGGTCGACTACGAACTGCAGACCACCATCCCCGGTCTCTATGCGGCCGGTGAAGCGAACTTCTCCGACCACGGCGCGAACCGTCTGGGTGCCAGTGCCTTGATGCAGGGTCTCGCCGACGGATACTTCGTCTTGCCGTACACCATCGGCAACGGTCTCGCGCCGCTGCTCAACAAGACGGTGCCCGGCACCGACCACCCGGAGTTCAAGCGCGTCGAAGCCGAAGCGCGCGACCGCTTCCGTGCGTACCTCGGCGTGAACGGCACCCGCTCGCCCGACTGGTTCCACCGCGAACTCGGCAAGATGATCTGGGACTACTGCGGCATGGAGCGCGACCGCAACGGTCTCGAGAAGGCGATGGGCGAGATTCCCGCGCTGTACGAAGAGTTCAAGCAAGACCTGCGTGTGACCGGCACCGCCGAAGGCGTGAACCAGACGCTCGAGAAGGCCGGGCGGGTCGACGACTTCTTCCAACTCGGCATGCTCATGTGCAAGGACGCCTTGACCCGTGAAGAAAGCTGCGGCGGGCACTTCCGCGTGGAGTACCAGACCGACGAGGGCGAGGCGAAGCGCGACGACGAGAACTACTGCAACGTGTCGGCCTGGGAGTGGACGGGCGACGCAGCGAAGTCGCAGCTGCACGAGGAGGCGCTTTCGTTCGAGACCGTGCAACTCGCGACGAGGAGCTACAAGTGACGCGCCAGCTCACCAACCTCACGCTGAAGGTTTGGCGTCAGGCCGGCCCCGACGCACCCGGCCGCTTCGAGACCCACACCATCGAGTCGATCACCGACGAAGCGTCGTTCTTGGAGATGCTCGACGTGCTGAACGAGCGGCTGATCAACGACGGCAAGGAAGCCGTCGTCTTCGACCACGACTGCCGAGAAGGAATCTGCGGTACGTGTTCGCTGATGATCAACGGCAAGGCGCACGGCCCGCAGCGCGCCACCACGACCTGTCAGTTGCACATGCGGTCATTCAAGAGCAACGACACGATTGTCATCGAACCGTGGCGTGCTGGTGCGTTCCCGATCGTGAAAGACCTGATGGTCGACCGCTCGGCGTTCGACCGCATCGTCGAAGCCGGAGGCTTCATCACCGCGCCGACGGGTGGCGCGCCCGACGCGAACCTGATTCCGGTGCCCAAGCCCGTGTCCGATGCCGCGATGGACTCCGCGGCGTGCATCGGTTGCGGAGCGTGCGTCGCCGCATGCCCGAACGGTGCGGCGAACCTGTTCGTCGGCGCAAAGATCTCGCACCTCAATCTCCTGCCGCAAGGCCAAGCCGAGCGCTTCAAGCGCGCCGAGGCGATGGTCGACACGATGGACCAGCACTTCGGTTCGTGCACGAACCACGGTGAATGCTCCGCCGCGTGCCCGAAAGAAATCTCGGTCGACGTGATCGCGCTCATGAACAGGGACTACCGCGCGGCGAAGTTCAAGAATCGCAAGCAGCTCGCCCGCAACTGACGCGCGCACGAACCGCGGTCTGCGGCGCGATGCGCGACTCCACTAGGTTGGCGTGCCGTGCTCGGCGATCTCGCAACCTGGGTGCAAGACGTCATCGAGCGCCTCGGCGCCGTCGGCGTGGCGCTCCTCGTCGTCTTGGAGAACGTCTTTCCGCCGATTCCGTCGGAGATCGTGCTGCCCTTCGCCGGCTTCGTCGCCCAGCGCGGCGACGGCTCGGTGCTCGTGATGATCGTCGCGGCGACGATCGGTGCGGTGGTCGGTGCGCTCGTGCTCTACGGCGTCGCCGCGCTGATCGGGCCTGCGCGCTTGACGGCGTTCATCTCCCGCTTCGGTCGCTGGTTCGGCGTGAAGCCCGCCGACCTCGCCCGCGCCGAAGCATGGTTCGACCGGCACGCGGTTGCCGCCGTGCTGCTCGGTCGTTGCGTGCCGCTCATCCGCTCGGTGGTGTCGGTGCCGGCCGGGTTCCGCCGTATGCGGCTCGCGCCGTTCGTGGTCCTCACCGCCATCGGCAGTGCCGTGTGGAACACCGCGCTCATCGGAGCGGGTGCGATTCTCGGAGACCAGTGGGAGAGGGTGGAGCCGTACGTCGCGGTATTGCAGTGGATCGTCATTGCCTCCATCGTTCTGCTCGTCGGGCGCTTCGCCCTCACGAAACTGCGCAGTCGCGCCTAACGTCGTCTCCATGAGTGAACTCGCTGGCAAAGCGGAGCTCGGAAACAAAGCGGAGCTCAGTGGAAAAGTCGCCATCGTCACCGGCTCGTCGAGCGGCATCGGTGAGTCGACCGCGCACCGGCTCGCCGAACTCGGCGCGCACGTCGTGGTGAATTCCGCCTCGTCGGTGCAGGCCGGCGAAAAAGTCGCGGCGGCGCTCGCTACGAAAGGCGCCTACGTGCGGGCCGACATCAGCGACAAGGCGCAAGGCCAGCAGCTCATCGACGAGACGCTGAAGAAGTTCGGGCGGCTCGACATCCTCGTCAACAACGCCGGGTGGACGACGCTCGTGCCGCACGGAGATCTGGACGGGCTCACCGACGAGATCTTCGACAAGACGTTCAAGGTGAACGTGTACGGCACGTGGTGGTTGACGAAGGCGGCTATCCCGCACCTGCGCAAGAGCGACGACGGCAACGTCGTGAACATCACGTCGATCGCCGGCGTGCGACCGATGGGCAGTTCGATGGCGTACGCGATGACCAAGGCGGCGCTCAACCACATGACCGTGCTGCTCGCCAAGTCGTACGGACCGATCAGGTTCAACGCCGTCGCACCGGGCCTCGTGCAGACGCCGTGGACGCAGGACTGGGGCACGATGCACGACTTCGTGGCGAAGGCGTCGCCGCTGCAGCGCTCGGCTTACGCGAGCGACTGCTCCGAAGCCGTGCTCGGCATCATCCGCAACCCGTACATGACGGGGCAGGTGCTCGTGATTGACGGCGGGTTTACGCTCGTCTCATGACGACGCACCGCAGGTACGCGTCGAATCTTCCGGCGTCGGACACCCACCCGTACCGCAGCGGCGCGTGGCGACCGCAGACCACCGAGCACACCGCGCGCGACCTCGCGGTCGAAGGTCGCGTGCCCAGCGAACTGAACGGCATTTACCTGCGCAACACGGAGAACCCGCTGCACGAATCGATCGGCCGCTACCACCCGTTCGACGGCGACGGCATGATTCACATGATGTCGTTCTGCGACGGTGAAGCGGAGTACCGCAACCGTTTCGTGCAGACCGACGGCTTACGCGCGGAGATTGATGCCGGCCAGGCATTGTGGGCGGGCCTCGCCGAGCCGCCGAGCAGGTCGTTGCGCGACGGCAAGTGCGCGCGCGGTCGCATGAAGGATGCATCGAGCACCGACATCGTGGTGCACGCGGGCGTCGCGGTGTCGAGTTTCTACCAGTGCGGCGACTTGTACCGACTCGACCCGACCACGCTCGACGACCTCGGCAAAGAGACATGGGGCGGGGCGTTTCCGTCGGTCGGCGTGTCGGCGCACACGAAGGTGGACGAGCGCACCGGGGAGTTGCTGTTCTTCAACTACCAGACCACGGCGCCGTTCTTGCACTACGGCGTGGTCTCGGCCGACCGGCGGCTTACGCACTACGTACCGATCGACTTGCCCGGTGCGCGGCTGCCGCACGACATGGCTTTCACGCCGAACTATTCCATCCTCAACGACTGCCCGCTGTTCTGGGATGCCGAGCTCATTGAGCGCGGCGTGTACGCCACGCGCTATCACCGCGACATGCCGATGCGCATCGGCATCATCCCGCGCTACGGCGCATCGTCGGAGATCCGCTGGTTCGACTGTCGCCCGACGTTCGTCTTGCACTGGATCAACGCGTGGGAAGACGGTGACGACGTGGTGCTCGACGGCTACTTCGAAGACGATCCTTCACCGCGCGTGGCGACCGACGCGACGATCGAAGCCAAGATGTTCCGCTTTCTCGACTTGCACTCGATGAAGTCACGGCCCTATCGGTGGCGTTTCAACATGGTGACCGGCGCGGTCACCGAGGGGTACCTGAGCGACACCGTCACCGAGTTCGGGATGATCGACCAGCAGCGCGCCGGGTTGCCGTACAGATACGCGTATTCGGTGGTTCCGACCAAGGGAATGTTCACCTTTGACGGTCTCATCAAGCACGACGTGGTGACGGGCCGCGAGGAGACCGTGTTGTTCGGCGACGGAGTGTTCGGCAGCGAGACGGGCGTGGCGCGCAAGCCCGCGGCCGTCGACGAGGACGATGCGTGGCTCGTCACCTTCACATCCGACGTGACTGCGGACGAGTCGCACTGCGCGATCTACGACGCAAAATCGCTCACCGACGGGCCGATTGCGCGCATCCGACTGCCCGAGCGCATCTCGAGCGGCACGCACGCCTGCTGGGCAGCCGCGTAGCCGGGCTGGGTGGCCGGGCTGCGTAGCCGCGCGTTCTACAGCTTGCTCAGCGAACGCAGCGACGCGATGATCGCCGACGTGATCGCGAACGCACCGAGCACCACGCTGAAGGTCGCGCGCAACCCGAACGACTCGATACCCCAACCGACGAGCAACTGTCCGACCGGCGGTGCCGCGTAGACGAGCGACATCTGCAGCCCGTAGATGCGGCCCTGCGACGCAGGCTCGACGCGCCGTTGCACCACGGTGTTCCACAGCGGATTGAACGGACCCCACGTGAGACCCGTCACGAAGGCGAGCGCCGCGAACACGGCGGTGTCGGGCAGGAATCCCATCGGCAAGAGCGTCGCGGTCGACACCACCACGATGCCGCGCAACAACACGCTCGTCCGGAGGCGCGACGCGAGGCGCCCGTAGGCGAACGCGCCGAGCACCACGCCGAGCGCCACTGCCGACATCACTGCGCCGAGCCCCGCGGCGTTGTCGATCGACTCGAAGTGCGTCGGCCAGATCACCGTGTCAATCGGCATGTACAGGCCGCTCATCACCGTGAGCCCGAGCGTGAAGGCGAGCAGCGGACGGTCGTTGCGCAACAGCGACCAGCCGCCGCGCAACGTGCGCCAGAACGGCTCGGGTGTGCCGCCGTGGTCGCCGCGGTGTTCGCGGATTCGCATCGATCGCACGGCGAGTGCCGCCACCAAGAACAGCGCGCTGGTCGTCGCGAACGCGACGGTCGGCCCGCCGAAGTCGATGCACCATGCGCCGAGCGCGGGTCCGAGCATCCAGCCGATGGCAAAAAAGCCTTCGTGGCGGCCGTTGGCACCGTCCACGTTGATACCCGACGATGTTGCGGCGTTGGGAATCAATGCTTTGCGCGCGGTGTAGCCGGCCGGGTCGAACACCGCGCCGAGCACGGCGAAGAGAGCGATCCAAATGTACGTGAGTTCGGTGACGAGTTCTCCGACGACAAAGAGCAGCACCGACAGGCACGACATCATGTCCGACAGAGCCGATACTGCGCGTCGACCGATGCGGTCGATGAGCCCGCCCACCA
>Ga0233425_10007254_pt1 | contig 15707 bp, 8 predicted proteins | sample Watercolumn_Towu_2_FD_181712 | JGI IMG/M metagenome (GOLD analysis project Ga0233425, IMG submission 181712) | Freshwater microbial communities from Lake Towuti, South Sulawesi, Indonesia - Watercolumn_Towuti2014_140_MG | ecosystem: Environmental > Aquatic > Freshwater > Lake | place: Indonesia...
CCCGCGCCGAGCTCGTCGAACAACACGAGCGCGCGCGCGTCCGCATCGCGCAAAATTTCGATGATGTTTTTGAGATGCCCGGAAAATGTCGAGAGCGATTGTTCGATGGATTGCTCGTCGCCGATGTCGGCAAAGATGCCGGAATAAATCGGCACGCGCGACCCGGCGCGCGCGGGAATGTGCAAACCGCATTGCGCCATCACCGCAAGCAAGCCGACGGTTTTGAGCGTTACCGTTTTGCCACCGGTGTTCGGACCCGTGATGACGAGAATCGAAAACGCGCCGCCGAGTTGAACGGTGATGGGCACGACGTGATCCGGGTCGAGTAAAGGGTGACGCGCCTCTATAAGATGGAGGTTGGATGTTGAACGTTGGACGGTGGACGTTTCAGTCCGCGCGTTTCCAACTTCCAACTTCAAATTTCCAACATCCAAAATCGGTTCAACGCCGCGTAGCGCGACCGAGAATTTCGCTTTCGCAAAAGCCAGGTCGAGTTCCGCGAGCGTGTCCACCGTCGCGTCGAGCGCGTCCGCATTTGCGGCGACGAGCGCGGTGAGCTCGCGCAGGATGCGTTCGACTTCGCGCGCTTCCGCGCGTTCAAGCTCGCGCACGCGATTGCCCATCTCGACGACCGCGAGCGGTTCGATAAAAATCGTCGCGCCGCTCGCGCTTGTGTCGTGCACAATCCCAGGAATGCGCCCCTTTGCTTCGGCGCGCAGTGGAATCACGTAGCGCCCGTCGCGTTGCGTGATGATCGGCTCTTGAATATATTTCGCGGTCGCCGCCGCTGTGATGAGCCGTTGCAGTTTGTCCATCACGCGACCGCGCAGGGTGTTGAGCTCGTGGCGGATGCGCGCGAGTTCCGGCGACGCATTGTCCGCGATTTCGCCGCGATCATTCACCGCGCGCGCAATCGCGTCTTCGAGCGTCGGCAGTTCGACGATGTTCGCGGCGCGCGCGGCGAGGCGCGGATAGATTTCGTTCCAGCGTCCGAGCGAACGACGCAACGCGCGCGCGGCAACTAATGTTTGCCGGATTTCGAGGAAATCGCCGGGCGCGAGCAACGCGCCGATGCGCGCGTTTTTGGTGAACGCGCGCAGATCGCGCGCGCCGCCGATGTTGGTTTCGGGATGTTGATCGAGGAGCGCGACGGCTTCGGTCGTTTCGGTTTGCCAACGCGCAATTGTGTCCGCGTCGGTCGTGGGCGTGAGCGCGTGCGCGCGTTCCGCGCTCGCGGCGAACGCGGTGTGCGCGGCGAGGCGCGCGAGAATTTTATCGAGTTCGAGTGCGCGCAGATATTTTGGATTCATCGTGAATGAAAAGGGGCGAGGTCGCCTCGCCCCGACAAAATTTATCCCAGGTTGAAAATCGCGGGCAATCCGCCGGGGAGCCAGAATTTCAATGCGTCGAGTAGCGGATCCTTGATGAGATGAAAGTACGGCACGAGGCGCGCGGTGTGAAGCCACTCGCGCAATTGCGCGCGAAAGAGTTCATAGCCGGGGGGCCACGGATCGCCGATGGAAAATTCGAGCACCGGCAAAATCAAACTGAGCGCGATGACGAGCGTCGTCAAGCCGAGTAAACTGCCGCCCAAATAATCAATCAACGGCAACACGCGAATTTTGGTCGAGCGATACGCGTCGAACGCCAAGATGTTTAGCACGACGACAATCAAAATGAGAATGATGATGAACGCAATCGCGTTGACAAAGCGCGTGGTCGAGACCATCCCTGCCAAGCTAATCATCCAACTGCTCAATGCCGGATAGTATTGCGCGCCGAGAATCGTCGCGATGTACAGCACCGCGAGCGCGATGACTTGGCGCAACAATCCTTGCGTAAATCCGATGATCAACGCGAGAACGCCTAGCACGAAAAAGGTGATGTCAATCGGATTAAATCCTAACAAGCTCATGTTCACCTCACGCGTGATTTACTGCGGCGCGAGAAAACCGCATCGCCCCAGCAACATTAGCAAGATCAACAGCGCGAGCACGACGAGCGCGATATGCGTGCGCGTAATTTTCATCCGAACCTCCCGGAAAAAGTATACCACACCCGCCCAGTCCGGGCAAACGAAGCGCGATCAAAAATTTGACAATCCCGGTTCTCTTTGCTAGAATATCGCCACGATGAAATCGCAACATACCTTTGGAAATCAAATGCAGTCGGCGGAAGGTTGGCTCGCGAGTGGGCAAATCGAAACGGGTTTGCGCGCAACGCAGATCAACACAGATCGCCGCGCGTCGAGAGAAAGGCAGGTTGGATAGGTGCGCCTATCCGGCGCAATCCGCTCTCGACGCGAAGGATTGTTTTTCCCTTCGCGTTTTTATTTGTCCGATGTGACGCGAAGGGAGACAGAGTCTCGCTTCGCGTTTTTGTTGCGCGCGATTCGCGCGCGTGAACGCATCGCAGAGTGGAGCAACTGGCTCTACGAGGGGGGCATGTGGTTCAGTCGGTTTTATTGCTCAACAACACGTATCAGCCGTTGCGCTTGATCGGCTTGGCGCGCGCGTTGACGTTGCTCTTCGCCGGCAAAGCGGAGATCGTCGAGACGCGCCCGGGGCGCGCGATCAAATCGGTTAATCGCGCGTTGCCGCGGCCGAGCGTGATCGTGCTGAAGCGGTACGTGCATGTGCCGCAACGCCACGCGACCTGGTCGCGGCGCGGCGTGTTGGTGCGCGATCATTACACCTGCCGGTACTGCGGCACGAAAATGGTGCATCGCGACGCGACGGTAGATCACGTTGTGCCGCAATGGTTGTGCAAAGAAACCGGGCAACCGGCGAACACCTGGACGAACACGGTCGCGTCGTGCCGCGCGTGTCAATCGCGCAAAGGCGGACGCTCGGTGCACGAAGCTGGGATGCGGTTTAACGATCCCAATTTCGAGCCGAAGATTCCGCGCGCGACCTACCTCGTGTTGACCTCGGAGATTTTGCCCGAGTGGAAACAGTACATTCAAGTGTAACGCAACGCCCGGGAAGCGAAAATCTTCCCGGGCGTTTTTGATTGTCTTTATATCTTATCCAACCCCACTTGACACCAAACTACGCGTGCGTATAATTCGACCACTAACCGCGGCGGCGCGGTCGAATGGGAGTCCATTTGCGCGATTATTTTTTCCTCACGGCGCGTCTCCTCGGCAATCGAATTTCACCTCGTTTCGCTTCCCACTGGTGGCGCGGCTTTTCCAAGCCGCCGATGCGGGCTGGAAAGCCCGCGCCACGCATTGCAACGTTTTTCCCAATCCGTGTTTCACGGAGGTTGAATGGAAATTAAAGACTTGAGCGCGGTGCGCGTCTCTCTCGCATCGCCCGAGCAAATTCGCGCATGGTCGTACGGCGAAGTGCTAAAACCGGAAACGATCAACTATCGCCGGCTCCGCCCCGAACGCGACGGCTTGTTCGACGAACGGATTTTCGGACCGACGCGCGATTGGGAATGTTATTGCGGCAAATATAAAAAAGTCCGGTTCAAAGGCATCAAGTGCGAAAAGTGCGGCGTCGAAGTTGCGCCCGCGCGCGTGCGTCGCGAACGGATGGGGCACATCGAACTCGCCGCGCCGGTCGCGCATGTGTGGTACACGCGGCGCGTCCCGTCGTACGTTGGTTTATTGCTCGATGTAACGCGGCGCAATTTGGATCGCGTTTTATATTTCGCTCAATATATGATTACGCGCGTGGACGAGACCGCGCGCCAGCGCGTCGTCCATCGTTTGGAAGAAGAACTCAAAACGAAAAGCGCGCGCGAGGCCGCGACCGCGCAAGATAAAATCGAACGCCTGCAATTGGAATTTGAAGACGCGCTCGAAAATCTCGAAAAGAAATTGAACGCGGCATCGAGCAAAATCGAAGAGCAGTTGAACGCGGAAACCGATCACGTCGTCAGCGCGGGCAAAACGATCGAACGCAAACTCGAAGAGACCGGGCGCGCGGTTCGCAAAGCGATCGTGTTCGAACCGACCGGCGAAACGCTGGTCGCGGAAGGCGAAGAGGTCGCCGCGAAACATCGCAAGCAATTGCGCGAGTTGATCGCGGCGCGGCTCGCGGAAATCGAAAAGTCCGCGCGCGCGCAACAAAAAGATAAACGCTTGTTGTTCCAAGCCGCACGCGATCAGAAAAAACACGCGCTCGATGAAGAACTCGCCAACATTGAACACGCGCGCGATGAAAAAATCACCGCGCTCGAACAAGCCGCCGCGCCGCGCCTCGAAGAATTGAACAGCATCCGCGAAAAAGAATTTCTCTCCGAAGCGCGCTATCACGAACTCGCGGAACAGTGGGGCAGTGTGTTCAAAGCCGCGATGGGCGCGGAAGCGGTGTACGAAGTGATGAAGCGGATTGACCTCGACGTGATGGCGCGCGAATTGCGCCACGCGATTCGCGCGACGCGCTCGAAACAACTTCGCAAAAAAGCGATCAAGCAATTGCGCGTGATCGAATCGTTTCGCCGCGCGAACAATCGCCCCGAATGGATGATCCTCACGATTCTGCCGGTCATTCCGCCGGACTTGCGCCCGATGGTGCAACTTGACGGCGGTCGTTTCGCGACGAGCGACCTGAACGATTTGTATCGCCGCGTCATCAATCGCAACAATCGTTTGAAACGTTTACTCGAACTCGGCGCGCCCGAAGTGATCGTCAACAACGAAAAGCGCATGTTGCAAGAAGCCGTGGACTCGTTGATTGACAACGCGCAAAAAGGCAAAGCCGTTTCCGCGCGCGGGCAACGCAAACTCAAATCGCTGTCCGATTTGCTCAAGGGCAAGCAAGGTCGTTTTCGCCGGAACTTGCTCGGCAAGCGCGTGGATTATTCCGGGCGATCTGTGATCGTGGTCGGACCGCATCTCAAATTGAATCAATGCGGCTTGCCGAAAAGTATGGCGCTCGAATTGTTCAAACCGTTCGTGATGCACAAACTTGTCGAACACAGTTACGCACATAACATCAAAAGCGCGAAACGTTTGGTGGATCGCAACTCGCCCGAAGTCTGGGATGTGTTGGAAGAAATAATTCAGGATCACCCGGTTTTGTTGAACCGCGCGCCGACATTGCATCGTTTGGGGATTCAAGCGTTCGAAGTTATTTTGGTCGAAGGCAGTGCGATTCAAATTCATCCGCTCGTCTGCGCGGCGTTCAACGCGGATTTCGACGGCGATCAAATGGCGGTGCACATTCCGCTCGGCGAAGCCGCGAAACAAGAGGCGCGCGCGCTGATGTTGGCATCGTCGAACTTGCTCAAGCCGGCATCGGGCGAGCCGATTGTCGAGCCGACGAAAGATATGGTGCTTGGCGTTTTCTATTTGACGATGGACGAAAACCAGGTCAAGGGCGAAGGCAAGTATTTTTATTCGCCCGACGAAGTGATCCTGGCGTACGACCTGGGTCATCTCGATCTGCACGCGAAAATAAAATTGCCCCGCCAAGTCAAAAAGAAAACTGAATTATTTGAAACGACGGTCGGGCGCGTCATCTTTAATCAAATTCTGCCGCCCGAAGTCGGTTTCGTCAACGACACGCTCGACAAGAAAAAATTGAAGGAACTCGTCGCGCTCGTGTACGCGAAACTCGGACCCGAAGCCACCGCGGAAATTGTGGATCGCATCAAGCACATCGGCTTTCGCTTTGCCACGCAATCCGGGTTGACGATTGCGATTGACGACATTACTGTGCCGAACGAAAAGTACACAATTCTCGAACGCGTCAGCGCGCGCGTGGATCAGGTCGAACAACAATTTCGCCGCGGGTTGATTACCGAAGACGAGCAGTACGTCAAGACGGTCGAGTTGTGGACGGAAGCGACCGAGCAAGTAACCGATGCGGTCGCGCGCGGAATGGCGCAACATTCGCCGATTCGCGTGATGGCAAATTCCGGCGCGACGAAAGGCGGCTTCCAACCGATTCGTCAACTCGCCGGGATGCGCGGCTTGATGGCGGATCCGGCGGGGCGCATCATCGCGTTGCCGATCAAATCAAATTTTCGCGAAGGGTTGACCGCGCTCGAGTATTTTATTTCGACGCACGGCGCGCGCAAAGGTCTCGCGGACACCGCGTTGCGAACTGCCGATGCCGGTTATCTCACGCGGCGACTCGTGGATGTCGCGCAAGAAGTAATTATCACCATTGAGGATTGCGGCGCGAACCAGGGCGTGTGGGTGGACGCGAACACGAAAGATCACACCGGCGAAACGTTCGCCGAACGCGTCGTTGGTCGCGTCGCGGCGAGCGCGCTCGCGCATCCGAAAACTGGCGAGGTGATCGTCGTCGCGGGTGAAATCGTTTCGGAAGAGGCGTGGATCGAAATCGAACGCGCGAAAGTTGAACGCGCGCAAGTGCGAAGCCCATTGACGTGTCGCGCGCGGCACGGCTTGTGCGCGAAATGTTACGGACGCGATCTCGCGCGCGGCGGATTGATTCGCCCCGGCGAAGCGGTCGGTGTAATCGCGGCGCAAAGCATCGGCGAACCAGGGACGCAGTTGACGCTACGCACGTTTCACACCGGCGGCGTCGCGGGCGGCGAAGACATTACGCACGGGCTTCCGCGCATCGAAGAATTGTTCGAGGCGCGCGATCCGAAAGGCGAAGCGTTGCTCGCGGAGATTGACGGCACGATTCACATCATCGAAGACAACGGACACCGCAAATTGAAAATCGCGTCGTCGCGCGTTCAACGCGACGAGTACATCATTCCGGCTAAAGCCAAAGCCGCCGTGCGCGACGGCGATAAAATCGCGGACGGCGAATTGATTATCAAAGGACGCAACGGCAATCAAATCGTCGCGGCAAAAGGCGGCGAAGTGATTCGCGACGAGGATCGCATCATCATTCGCTATCAACACAAAGACGAGCGCGTGTACGACGCGCCCACGACCGCGCGCTTGCGTGTCGAGGACGGACAAAAAGTGCGCGCGGGCGATCAACTCACCGAAGGGTCGTGCAATCCGCATCGCGTTTTGCAAATCCTGGGTCGCGAAGCCGCGCAGTTGTATTTGCTCGAACAAGTGCAACGCGTGTATCGTTCGCAAGGCGTGAACATTCACGACAAACATATCGAAATGATCTTGCGGCAAATGTTCCGGCTCGTGCGCGTCAAATCCACCGGCGACACCGCGCTCCTACCGGGGCAATTGGTTGACCGGCTCACGTTCGACGACATCAACGCGAAAATCGCAGAGCGCGGCGGTATCGTCGCGATGAGCCAGCCGATTTTGCTCGGCGTGACCAAAGCGTCGCTCAACACCGAATCGTTTTTGAGCGCGTCAAGTTTTCAGCACACGGTCAATGTGTTGTCCGAAGCCGCGATCGGCGGACGGCGCGATAATTTGTACGGCTTGAAAGAAAATGTGATCATCGGCAAATTGATTCCGGCGGGCACCGGCTTTCGCACGCGCAAGAACGCGCCGAACGAAGTGTTCGCGATTGCCGGGAAACGCGGGCATCGTTTGAACGAAGATATCCGGCTCGAAGAAGACGAACTCGCCGAAGCGGATGAGTTTGAAGAATTGCTCGCGACGCGCGATGGCGACGCGGACGAGATCGAAGACGACGTGACGGAATCACCGGCAGAAGCGGCGCGCCCGGCAGAAGCGGAAGAAGAAACGGTTGAGCCGGAACCGGACGACGCGGACACGGACGATGATCTCGCGCTCGATGACGCGCCCATCGAGTTGGAGGATGAGGAGATGGAAGAGGACGACGACGAGGATGAGGACGAAGACGAATAGAAAACAAAACCAGGTTTCGGTGTTACTTTCGTCAAAAACCCGTTTTCTTCAGTTTACTTCAAATTCGATGCTGAGTTCAACTGAGAAAACGGGTTTTTCATTTACGCGTGTTTCTCGAAGCGGTATCCTTGTTCGCGTTCGGTGAAAATGTAACGCGGGCGGTGCGGCGTCTCGCCGAGTTTTTTTCGCAAGTGCGAGACGGCAACCTTGAGCCAACTAAAATATTTTTCGGACCCGTCGCCCCAGCCGTGTTTCAGTAACGCCTCGCGCGAGACGGTATGCCCGGCGTGGCGCACCAGGTATTCGAGCACGCGCCACTCGGTCGGTGTGGGGTTGACCGGCTTGTTTCGCACCAACAATTTGCGGTTTTCAAAATCAATCAGGATGCGTTCGTCTTGATACAGACGCGCGCCGGGGTCGGTCGCGGGATGCGTACGCCGCAAAATCGCGCGGATGCGCGCGATCAATTCGCTGTTGCTAAACGGTTTCGTGATGTAATCATCCGCGCCGTCGTTCAAGCGCGCAACCTTTTCCTTGTCGCCGCCGAGCGCGGTCATCATCACAATCGGCACTGCCGACATCATGCGTAACTCACGACACAATTCGCGCCCGTCTTTGATCGGCAATAAAATGTCCAACAAGATCAAATCGGGTTGCGTGTTGTACGCCAAGCGCAAACACTCGACCCCATCGCGCGCGTGAATCGGCACAAATCCTTCATCATCCAACAACACGCTCAACACATGGCTGATTGCCGGATCATCATCCACCACCAGGATCGTTTGTTTTTTCATTGCGTCCTCCGCACCGTGAATCGAAACGTCGCGCCTTGCCCTTCGCGACTCTCGACCCACACGCGCCCGTCCATCGCGGTGACCATTTCACGCACGATTGCCAAGCCCAAGCCGTGTCCATACGCGCGGTGAACCCGGTTTTTCCCGCGATAATACTCTTGAAAGATCAAATCCTGCTCGGCAAGCGGAATGCCGGGACCTTGATCTTGCACCGCGAGTTCGACCCACTCGTCCGCAAAGGGTTTGGCCGAAATCGTGATCCGCGACTTGGATGGCGCGTAACGAATCGCGTTGTCGAGCAAGTTGAACAAAATGTGTTCGAGAAAATTCGCGTCCGCCAACACCACCGGCACCGGGTGCGCGAGTTTGACGCGAAATTGATGCGTGTGCGTTTCCGCGCGCGCGCGTAACACCGCCGCCGCGATCACCGGTTCCAAATCGACGCGCCCACATTCGATTTTGCGCGATTCGGTAAACGCGCCTTCCAGATCCAAAAATTGATGCGCGAACCGGCGCAGGCGTTCGCTTTCGCCTTTGACGTATGCCCACGTCGCGGCGTGCCGCGCCGGCACCAGCTTGTGCCGCCCCAATAATTCCAAGCCGCTGATAATCGTGGTAAGCGGCGAACGCAATTGATGCGCGAACCGGGCGAGAAAACGTTCGCGCATTTTCTCGGCTTGTTCTTCGCGCGTGAGATCCCAAAACGCGCCGACGATGCCGGTGAGATTGCCTTGCTCATCGAAGAGCGGCGCGCCAGCTTCGGCGACTGGAATTTCTTCGCCGCTCTGCTTGCGGATTTTGCGACCGTCGGGAATGTAAATCGTTTCGCGCGTCGCGCGCACTTGGCTGATGACCGATTCGGCGGGGTTCGTGTTGCCCGGCGCAAAAAGCGCATCCCAGGATTTGGCGAGCGCGTCGCGCGCGCGCCACCCGGTAATGCGTTCCGCCGCGCGGTTCAGCATCGTCAAGTTGCCGGCGGCGTCGGTGACGTACAAACCGCTCAAGCCGCTATCAAAGATCGCTTGCACTTTGCGTTTTTCACTCGACACCGTTTGAAACAGATTCGCGTTATCCATCGCGTTCGCGCTTTGATTCGCGATGGTTTGCAACAGCTCGATATCGTGCGCGGACCAATCGCGCGGCGCGCCGTGAATCGCGGCGAGTGTGCCGATCACACGATCTTGCGCGATGAGCGGCGCGACGAGCATCGCGCGAATCCCGGCGGCTTCGACCATCGCGCGCACATGTTCTGGCACGGTTGGATCAGTGCGAAAATCTTTCACCACGACCGGAATATGATTTTCGATCAAGGGGACGCGCAGTTCGACCAACGTAACCGGCTGATCTATTTCGATGTGCAATCCGCGCGTGCCGCCCGGCACCGCGAGCAAATGATCGCCATTGAGGATTCGCACGTCAGTGCCCGCCACGTTCAAAAGCATTTGCGTCCAATAAAGTGTGCTGGCAATGACGGTTTGCGGATCCAGCCCCTTGGCGCATGCCGCGCTGAGTTGCGCCAAGCCGTCGAGTTCCGCCACCCGCCCTTTCATTTGCGCGAGCAGTTCGACATTCTCCAGCGCATTGCCGATTTGATTCGCGATGTTGCGAAGCAAATCCAGATCGGAAGGTTCGTACTCGGTTTTGGTTTTACTGCCGACAACCAGGATGCCGAGTCGTTTTTCGCCGCGCCGAATGGGTAATGCGATCCCGGCGCGATACCCTTCGGCGCGTGGACCGGCAAAACCTTCGCCGGGAAAATTTTGCAAATCATTCAGCGCGATCACTTGACCGTCAATCGCGATTTGGCGCGTGACCGCGTCATCCAATCCCAGGTGTTGACTGACGCGAATCATCTCATCGCTCAAGCCGTGCCACCCGGCGATGCGAAGTTCCTGGCGTGATTCGTCGAGCAGATCAATCACGGCGGTTTCCAAACCGGTGATCGTTGTGATTTGTTCGCACACCTCATGCAACGCGTGATCGCTGGCGAGCGAATGGCTGAGAATTTCGGCGATCTGGTTCAGCGCGCCCAGTTCGGCGTTGCGATGTTGGAGCGTATCGAATGTGGCTTGTTCTTCGGTTACATCGCGCAAAATCGTTTGATAGCGCGTCGGGTTGCCATTCGCATCACGCACCAGGCGCGTGGTGAAATTCACCGTAACGATGCGCCCGTCGAGGCGGCGCAGTTTCGTTCGACGCGCGCGCAAAATTCCGGTTTGGCGCAATTCGATCCCGGCATCGCGGCGTTCTTCCCATGTGTCCGCGGCGAATTGACTCATCGGCATTTGCAGAATCGTCGCGCGGTCGCCGCCGATCATCGCGCACGCGGCGTCGTTGATATACAAAATGCGGTCGGCAAAATCGCCTTCCCAAAATCCTTCGACGCTGTTTTCGATGAACGCGCGATGCCATTCTTCCGATTCACGAATCTGTTCGTGCAAGCGCGCATTCTCGATTGCCATCCCAATCTGTTCGCCCACTGCCATCAAAGAATCTACGCTCAGCGGTTCGAGCGGTGCGGCGGTTTTCAAACCGGCGAGGAGGACACCGATTGCCGCGCCGCGCGCGGTCAGGGGCAGTAAGATGTATTCGTCAATCGCGTGCGCGCGCAAAACCGCGCGGACGCGTTCGCCGAGCGCGTAGATTAAATCGGAAGCGGACGCGTGCGGCGCGAGGTGCGCGCGCCAGGTCGCGTCGTGCGCGAGCGCGTCGAATTGCGCGGCAACCGCTGGAGGCATCGTGGTGGCTTGCGCGATCTGCAACGCGTGCGCGTCGGGTTTGATCAGAACAAAACAGCCCAGCTCGCTCTGCGTAAATTGTTGAATCCCGCGTAAACTATTGGAAAAAATTTCCGCGAGCTCGAGCGAGCGACTGATGTTCAGACTGGTTTGGATTAATGCGCGCCAGTTCGGCGCGCGAATTGGCGGATCGTTTGGCACGGCCGGCATCCTATTTGATCAGCATCATCGCGTATCCAATCGGGCGCGGGGAAGGTTCGCGCGGCGGTGTCGCGCCCCACTGTTCGTAATCGGTAACGCCTTCGACGGTGACTTGCCAAGGTTGTGCCAGGTCGCGCAGTTCGGCGCGCGACCGAAAGAAACCGGACATGTTCGAACGTTGATACATTGCGGCAATCGCAAGCAGTTCGGGATCGGTTTTCCACAGATCGCTGGCTTGGCTCACCATCATCAAACTGCCCGGCATTGCCCACGTGTGCAATGTTTGGAACGCGGCGCGCAGTTGATCATCGGACAAGGTATGCGCCAGCGCGAGGAAAATGATGCCCACACGCTCGGGGTTGGCGAGAAATTCGCGCACGCGCGCGGTCTCCAGAATGGTCATTGGCGTCACCGCGTCGCAATGCAGGTACAACACATTCGCATTGCCCTGCACCAGTTCCTGTCCATACGCGACCGTGATCGGATCAATATCACTGTACAAAACGCGCATGTTGGGATCGAGCGCGTGCGCGACCTGGTGTGTGTTCCCGCACGTCGGCAAGCCGGCGCCGAAATCGAGAATGGTTTTGATGCCGCGCTGATGAAAATACGTAACGCCCTGCTTGACGAGCGCGCGTGCGACCAGAACTTGATCGCGCACCACCGCATGGTTTTGTCCGATTTGATCCGCAAGTTGACGATCAATTTCGAAATTGTGGTCGCCGCCCAACCAGTAATCAATCATTCGCCCGGTATTGGGACGCGTCAAATCAAATCGCATCGTCCACCTCCTTGCAAAGATTATATCCCGGTTTTTGGCGCGAAGCAAAAAAAACGAAACCCGTTTTCTCGAAGAAAACGGGTTTCGCCAGATCGTCTATCCAAACCCGACGAGGAAGCGACCGATAATCAAACGTTGAATCTGCGCGGTGCCTTCGTAAATCTGCATTATTTTCGCGTCGCGCATAAATTTTTCGACCGGGTAATCGCGCATATAACCCATTCCGCCGACGACTTGCAAGGCGTCGGTCGTTACTTTCATCGCGATATCGCCGGCGTACACCTTCGCCATAGACGCCGCGTAATTGTTCGGTTCGCCTTGATCGAGCAACCACGCCGCGCGCCAGCACAACATTCGCGCCGCCTCGATCTCGGTCGCCATATCCGCGAGCATAAATTGGATCGCTTGTTGTTTTGCGATCGCGCGCCCGAACTGTTTGCGTTCGAGCGAGTACGCGAGCGCGAAATCGAACGCGGCGCGCGCAATGCCCACCGCGCCCGCGGCAACGATCGGACGCGAGTGATCGAACGTTTGCATTACCGCGTTGAATCCTTCGCCTTCCGCGCCCAGCAAATTTTCTTCCGGCACGAACACATCTTCAAAGTGAATTTGCGCGGTGTGCGAGGCGCGAATGCCCATCTTTTTTTCTTTCTTGCCGGGCTTCACACCGTCCCAGCCGCCTTCGACGATGAACGCGTCAATGCCATCGGGCCCCATACTCGGATCGTGCGTGCCGAAGACGGTGTACACATCCGCGATGCCGCCGTTCGTGATGAAATGTTTCGTGCCGTTCAACACATAACCGCCCGAAACTTTTTTCACGCTGGTCTTGATCGAAGCCGCGTCGCTCCCGGCTTCCGGTTCGGTGAGCGCGAACGCGCCGAGGCGCGGCGTGCCGTCTTTTTTCGGCGTCGCCAAAAGATCGAGATACTTTTTCTTTTGCGCGGCGTTGCCCGCAACCAGGATCGGCAACGCGCCCAACATCGTCGCGCCCATCGAGGTTGCGATGCCCGCGCAACCCCAGAACAATTCTTCTTGTACGAGACAATCGGTAACGTGATTCGCGCCAATGCCGCCGTACTCTTCCGGCAGAGCATACGTCATCAAGCCCAGGTCGAACCCCTTTTTCACCACGTCCCAGGGAAATTTTTCTTCTTCGTCGCACGCGGGCGCGACCGGGCGCATTTCTTTTTCGGCAAATTCGTGCGCCATTTCTTTCATGCGCTGTTGTTCTTCCGTCAATTCAAAACCGATCATTGTGTCCTCCTTTTTTTGATTTTGGATTTCGGATTTCGGATTTCAAATTTCAGATTTCAAATTGTCCGCGCAATCTGAAATCTGAAATCTGAAATCTTCAACCTGAAATTTTAATCACACCGGCTTTCGCCAGCTCTTCGATTTCCGAATCTCTAATCTCTAATCTCTTTAACATTTCGCGCGTGTGTTCGCCCTGGCGCGGCGGCGGAACATAATCGTTGCCCGCGAACACAAACACGGAGCCGATCTGCGGCACCGGCGCGTTCGGCGCGATCAAGCCGCGATGTTTGACGTGCGGATCGTTGAACACCTCCGCAAAATCGCGTACCGGTTCCACGCACGCGTCGAGCGTTTTGAGGACTAGCAACCATTCGTCCATCGTGCGCGCCGCGATGATTTCGGCAACGTCCGGGATCGCGTCCGCTTCGTACGCGCGCGATTTAAGATCGTCCCGATTGACCGCGTTACAAAACGCTTGCCAAAAATGCGGCTCGATCATTCCGAGCGTAATGTATTTGCCGTCGCGCGTCGCGTACACGTTGTAGCACGCCATCCCGCCGTTCAACTGCATTTTGCCCGGCGCGATCGGATTGCCCGCGATGAACGTGCCGCCGATGATCGTGCTGGCCCACGAGAGCGCGCCATCAAACAAACTCACGTCGAGATATTGCCCCGTCCCGGTTTTGCCGCGCCCGATGATCGCGGCAAGGATCGCAATCGCCGCCAACATTCCGCCGCTGAGATCCGCGACCTGCACCATCGGCGGAATCGGCGCGCCATCGCGCGCGCCGTTCGCCGCGAGCAAACCCGCGAGCGCGATGTAATTCAGATCGTGCCCGGCGCGATCGCGATACGGTCCCGATTGTCCGTACCCGCTCAACGAGCAGTACACGATCATGGGATTGATCGCGCGGAACGCGTCGTAGCCAATGCCCCAACGCGCCGCCGCGCCCGGTCGAAACGATTCGATCACCACGTCCGCGTCGCGCGCGAGTTGAAACAAAACTTGTTTGCCGCGCGCGTTGCGAAAATTGAGCGCGACACTTTTCTTGCCGCGATTCACCATCAAGTACGCCGCGCTGATCGTTTCGCCGGTTTTGGGATCCTCGATGAACGGCGGAATCAACCGCATATAATCGCCGAGACCCGGTGTTTCGATTTTGATAATCTCCGCGCCCAAGTCGGCAAGCAACATCGTGCAGTACGGTCCGGGCAAAAGCCGAGACAAATCGAGGACGCGAATGCCTTGAAGCGGTTTGCTCATTCTTTGCAACGCCGGGGGGCGCGGGGGCAAGGGGGCAGGGGGGATTTCTCCCCTGCTCCCCCGCGCCCTTGCTCCCTTGCTCGAAAATTATTTTCGTCACGAAACATTTTGAACGACCATCGCAATCCCTTGTCCACCGCCGGCGCACAAGGCGATCACGCCAAATTCTTTTTGGCGTCGTTGCAATTCGTACGCCAGCGTCAACAACAAACGATTGCCGGACATTCCAACCGGATGCCCGAGCGCGACACCGCCACCGTTCACGTTCAGTTTTTCCGGATCGAGGTTGAGTTCGCGGATCGTCGTAACGATCATCACCGCGAACGCTTCATTCACTTCGTACAACGCGATGTCGTTTTGCGTCAGCCCGGCTTTTTTGAGCGCGGCGGGGATCGCAACGACCGGCGCATAGCCGGTGATTTCGGGATCAATTCCAACAACCGCCCAGGAAATTATTTTTGCGAGCGGTTGGATTCTGAGCGCGTCCGCTTTTTCGCGCGACGCGATGAAGGTCGCGCACGCGCCGTCGTTCATCGTGGACGCGTTGCCGGGCGTGATCGTGCCGTCCCATTTGAATTTCGATTCAAGCCGCGCGAGTTTTTCGAGCGACGTGTCCGCGCGCGGTCCTTCATCGCGATCCATCACGCGCACACCTTTGCGATCCGGCAATTCCATCGGCGCGATCTCTGCGCGTAAACGATCGGCGGCGGCGACCGCGCGCTGATGCGAGACCAACGCCCAGTTGTCCTGGTCTTGACGCGAGACCTTGAATTTCTCCGCCATATTTTCCGCCCACATCCACATTCCGCCGGCGGTTACGTCGTCGTACAGTTCCGCCATTCCGTCAATCAAAAATTGGGGACCCATCTTGACGCCCCAGCGCATGCCGCGAATGTGGTACGGCACCGTGCTCATTGACTCGACGCCGCCGGTCAAAACCAGGTTC
>Ga0233425_10007255_pt1 | contig 15706 bp, 13 predicted proteins | sample Watercolumn_Towu_2_FD_181712 | JGI IMG/M metagenome (GOLD analysis project Ga0233425, IMG submission 181712) | Freshwater microbial communities from Lake Towuti, South Sulawesi, Indonesia - Watercolumn_Towuti2014_140_MG | ecosystem: Environmental > Aquatic > Freshwater > Lake | place...
GATGCGGAGGGGTGTGCGATTTATCTGATTGGCGTGGTAGTCGGACAGATCGGTGCCGGTGAGGAATTATTTGAACTCGATGGAATGGTCGCGCCCGGTTTGCCGGTGCGTTCGACGATGGCTTCGCGCGTTGCGAGTTGTTGGGGGGACAGCGTGGATTGCGCGGCAGAGGGCGTTGTTTGCGCGGCAGGTCCCACACCGCTGGATGATGTTTCGGATTTTGCAACGGGTGTCGCGGTAATGCACGGAACATTCGTTGGATTAGCCGATGCGCTCGCTGGCGTTGCGCGCAATTGTTGCAATGTCGCTGTCGGCGACGGTTGCGCGCGCGTTGTCGTTTCGCATCCGCACAGTCCGATGGATAAGATCAATCCCGCCAAAATCAATCCGATTATTTTTGGCATAATCATTATCCTCCCTAAATCATTGGTTTCATTGGATAGACGTTGGCGGATTGAATTTTGTTCGCGCGCCGTCGGGCGAAACATTCTGCGCGTCGGCATAGGATGCTTCGCCCGCGCCTGCATCACGCGCGCGATTATTTCAAAATCACCGGCACAAAGATGCCATAGACAAAACTCCAATACTTTTGAACGGAGCGGATGTCGCGCTCGCGACCAAAGATGACATAGTTCGATTCCTTACATCCAACTCCACCGCATCCTTGCATGGTCGTGCCGATCGTTGTCCACGCGAGATCCGTTGGCGCGAAGGGTTGCACTGCAAAGTAATCGCCCCAACGATTTGTGGTGGGACCTTGCGAGCTCGCGCGCACATAGTACACATTCCACCCTGGTGGCGGATAACCGGCATCGCGACTAATATCGTCGTCAATCCCAACGAGAAAGTAAGGCGCGAAAGACGGGCTACTATAATACGCGGTGATCCCCAGGTCGCCGCGCGCGTTCGGTCCGGCGGCAGGATATTGAAATGCGCCGCCGCTACTAAAGATGTACGGACGATCCAGATACGTGAATGATGGCGGATCGGTCGCGTCCACCACGGTCGCGAGCATCGCTTCGACATACGGATAAGTAAAGCCACTGCCGGCTGATCCGTCCCACATAAAGCCGACCATTTTCCCTTTACGTTCATTCACAAGCCAGCCGGTCATCATGCGACTGCCGCCAAAGCCGCACCAATCGCGTCCATCCGGCGTTGGACACACGCGCACCGCATCGGGCCATGCGGCGGAGAGATTGACGCTATTCCAATAAATCGTGCCGCTGTTTTCCGCCCACGATAAAATTCGCACTTGCGAAGTGGTGTTGTGGGATCCAAAGTACATCACCTCGCGCGCGCCGTGCGTGCATTTGAGACTGAGGTTGGACAGACCATTTCCACCCAAGTCGAAAAAACTGTACCCAAACCCAGCACCGACAGACATTGGATCGAGTGGTATTTTGAAGATGAATGCATTGTTGACCGAACCGCTATTATATGTGCCGCGGTTCGTCGTCACCCAAAGATAATCGTTGCTCAGACACATATCTGGGTAATCCCATTCCGTATTCACCGCCGATACGAAATCATAGTACCACCAGATGCCTTGAGCGGCATTGCTGGGCGATGCGACCGCGATACGAAAGATATTTTGGCCCGCCCCCACCGCTCCGCTCGCGGAGTACTGCAAGTACCAAATAATAATGTCGCGGCTCCGGTCATAAATCGTTTTCTGGTCGCAACAAAATCCGCCATACGAAGCCGTAAAAGTAGTGGTGGGATTGATGTAGCTAAATGTCTGTCCACCGTTTTGCGAGAGTGCCGTCCACCAGTTGCCGGTCGCGAAAACAAGCGGACCGCTATTCCCAACCGTCGGTTCGCCAGTCGCGCCTGAAGTATTGGATTTGATCGTCGCGCCCATATACGCGTTGCGATACAAAAGAAAATCACCGGGCGCAGATGGCACGGCTGGCGCGGATGCTTCACCGATGCGCGGGCCGCGCGTTTCCGTTCGCGCGTCTGCCGCCGAATCAGAACGCCGGACCGCCGTCGTGCCAACCGGCAACCGGGATGATTCGGGCAATGGACCGCGCGCCTCGTATTGCTCGCGTAATTGTTTTTGCGCGGGGGTTAATTCTGGCGGCGTCGCACTCAGCACCGCCGTAACCTGGGTCGCGCTCGGAATGCTGACGGTCGTCGCGTTCGCACTGCCGCCCGGTTGTTGCGCGGGCGGACTCGCCGGCTCATTCGCTCGAACCGGTTGCGCCACGAACATACCGACAAGCGCGAGTAAACCGAATACAATCAATCGTTTGATGTGCATACAAACCTCCTCCTTGAGATCGAGTGATTGAGCAACCAATCACTCTTTAAATTTGGGGTGAGAAACGGTCAATTTTCGAGGGACAGAAATCGAACTGAAATCGCGCGGAGGATCAGAGAAGACAACGAGGAGGGTGTGCCAAACGCTGGGATTTGAAGTGGCAATCGGTTTGGAGGGTAGATCGAACAACATGCTATGCCTACCCCGCGACAACTTGGATTAATTTTTCCTTGGATCAGAATTAACGCACGGTGCGAGTGGAACGGAATCTAGCACCGATTTTTTTCCTAGCCAATCCCACTGCTAGCTCAGCGCCAAAATTTTGTACTGGTAGGCGCGAAGCATTTTTCGACAAAACTATCGTCGAAAAATGCTTCGCGCCTACAATGATTTCGTTCCGCGTGATATTCTTCCTATTGGCAAATTTCGCAAGGTTTGTTATAATGCTCAACGAAATGAACGTACGCGAAACGAAACTGGTTGAGGCGTAATCTTTCATGACTCAAGAACGACCGACACCGCCCTCCCGACCCGGCGGCAAAAACGAATCGTGGCGCGTCGAGCGAATGGTGCAACGCGTACCCGCGCATCTCGGCGAAACGACGCCCGAATCGGTCTCGCCCTGGATTATGGTTGCGGGCATTGGGTTGCTCGCCCTGGTCGTGTGCGCGGTGCTGTTCTTTTTGCTCGGCGGCACCTCGCGATTTTTCGCGTCAGCGACCACAGCCACACCGACCCGCGCGCGTTCAATCACCCCGGCGGTTACGATTATTCCGGTCACCGCGCCGCCGCCTTCACCTTCGGCGACTGCGACGCTCGTGCCGGACAAGTACACCGTCAAGCCCGGCGACACGCTCATCGAAATCGCGGCGAAATATAAAATTTCCGTACAAGCGATTATGACGGCGAACGGAATGAAGGACGAAAAAATTCGCGTCGGCGATGTGCTGTTGATTCCACGACCGACTCCAACGCCACCGCCGCCGACGCGAACATCCACCCCGGTTTCGCAAGATTCACCCCCGACTGCGGCGACACTCGCCGCATCGGGGGTGATTTATCATACCGTGCAAAGCGGCGACACCTTGATCGCGATCGCCGCGACGTACGGCACGACGGTGGACGCGCTTCGCATCGCGAATCAACTCGACAGCGATTTGTTGCGCGTCGGTCAAACGTTGATGGTGCCGAACCAGGGCTGGACGCCGACCGCGACCGCGACCTTGTTCGCGCAACTGACGCCGACCCTGGGTTCGCCGTTCGCATACCCCGCGCCGAATTTGTTGTGGCCCCCCGATAATTTTGTTTTGCGCGGCAAGGACGCGCCGACGCTCGCGTGGGCATCGCCCGCGACGCTCAAGCCGAATGAATTTTATGTGCTGAACATTTCGACCGGCGCGGGCGCGCAAAAAAAAGCGTGGTCGTTTCAAATCAAACAAGGCACGAGCAAAACGCTCGACGCGTCAATGTATCCCGGCGCGGAGGGCGCGCGCTTTGCGTGGTACGTCGTCGTCGTCAGTCAAACCGCCGCGCGCGCGCCGACGACGACCGCGCAAATTTCCGCATCGAGTCCGCCGAGTGAAACGCGCGTGTTTGTGTGGCAATAAATCTGGGAATTTATAGAATAATACCTTCGCCAATTTCAAAGCGAATAGGATTTTTTCCCACGGATACAAAAAAACACGGATATTGTTAATTCATCCGTGTTCCTTTGTATCCGTGGGAAGATTTTGGCGAAGGTATTGTAAAGAAATAAGGGAAATAAAGGAACACGATGGACGAAGCAAAAATTACGTTGGGGAAAACAGATTTGCAAATCGCGCCGATGGGAATTGGCGCGTGGTCGTGGGGCGACTCACTCATCTGGCAATTCGGCAAGGGCTATGGCGAAGACGATGTGTGCCGCGCGATTGAAACGAGCATCGCGGGCGGGATTGATTTTTTCGACACCGCCGAAGTGTACGGGTTCGGTCGCTCGGAAAAATTTCTCGCGCGATTTTTGCGCGCGCCGCGCGCGCTCATCGCGACCAAATGTTTTCCGTTCCCGTGGCGCGTGAGCGCGCGCCGCTTGCTCCCCGCATTGCGCGGCAGTTTGAAACGCTTGGGGCTGGAACGCGTTGACCTCTATCAAATGCACTGGCCCTTTCCGCCGGTCGCGATTGAAAGTTGGATGCGCGCGATGGCGGACGCGCGCGATGCCGGCTTATTGCGCGCGGTCGGCGTTTCGAATTACAGCGCGGAGCAAACGCGGCGCGCGCATCGCGAACTCGCGCGGCGCAATATCCCGCTCGCGTCGAACCAGGTCAAGTACAGTTTGCTGTCGCGCGCGATTGAATTTAACGGCGTGATGGACGCGTGCCGCGAGTTGGGTGTTACGATTATCGCGTACAGTCCAATCGAAATGGGCTTGCTCGCCGGCAAATACACGCCGGAGAATCCGCCGCCCGGTTTGCGCGCGCAACGTTATTCGCGCGATTGGCTCGCGCGCATCCAACCGCTCATCGCGACGTTGCGCGAGATTGGAAATGCGCGCGGCAAAACACCGGCGCAAGTCGCACTGAATTGGACGATGTGCAAAAACACCGTGCCGATTCCCGGCGCGAAGAACGCGCGCCAGGCGCAAGAGAATGTCGGCGCGCTCGGCTGGCGCTTGACGGCAGACGACGTTGCACTGCTCGATGAAATCAGTACGCGAGTGAAAAACGATGCGACGCATTGATCAATTCATCGGGATTTTTTTCGCGCTGGTCGTCGTCGCAATCATCGGATTCGTGGTGTGGGCGAACAACGCCGCGCCGCCGATGCCCGAAGCGTTGGACGCGCTCGTCTCGGACGCGCAGGTGCAAGTTGAATCCGAACCGTGGTGGATTTTTCGTCCGCGCAATAAAACGCCGACGGTCGGCTTGGTAATTTATCCGGGCGGGCGCGTGGATGCGCGCGCCTACGCGCCAACCGCGCGCGCGATTGCGGCGCGCGGTTATCTCGTCGTGATTACGCCGATGTTGTTGAACCTGGCTTTTTTCGGCGCAGATCGCGCGAACCAGGTTGCGTCGGTCAATCCGGCGATTCACAAATGGGCGATTGCTGGACATTCACTCGGCGGCGTCGCGGCGGCTGGGTTTTTGAAACAAAAAGAAACCGCGCGCGGTCTCGTGTTGTGGGCGGCGTACCCGGCGGACGGCGATGATTTATCGCAACGCCATTTGATTGTCGCCGCGATTTATGGCACGCGCGATTTGCTCGCGCCGCCGGAAAAAATTCTCGCCGCGCGCGCGCGGTTGCCCGCGACGACAAAATTCATCGCGATCGAAGGCGGCAACCACGCGCAATTCGGCTGGTATGGCGCGCAAGCCGGCGACGGCGACGCAACGATTGCGCGCGCGCAACAACAGGAACAAATCGTGATCGCGACGATTGAGATTTTATTTCAGTTGGAACATTCGCCATAACAAAAAACCTGGAAGGTCTCAAAGACCTTCCAGGTTTTTGTTTTATGCCACTGGAGCGATATCGCGTTCTTTCAAATAGTCGTCCACTTCGGTGCGCGCTTTTTGAAACGCGCGAATCAATCCATCGTCCATGCCTTTGTAGGAACCGATCGTGCGTTTGGCGCACGCCGCGCATCCCATCAGTGCCTTGTAGCGGTCCGGGTTGCAATCGAGACAATCGCATTGACGAATCATCATCAACGAGAACGCGAGACTTTCGGGATGACTTTCCGGTAACGCCGAAATTCGTTTCACCAATTCACGCCATTTACCGTTGCGTACGCCGACGAGCGTCGGCACGCTTTTGTGAGGAAATAAAATCTCCGCACGCATTTTCGTACCTGTCCTTTCTAACCACGCGGACAAACCGTCCGCAATCATTGAGCGAGCGGCAGGCAAGCCCTACCCCCGATTCTGTTTTATCCGTCATCTGTCTCGCGCGATTGAAAAATCGCGCGGTCGCGATTATCGCGCCGAGTGTTGCTCGGGTTGACATCGCGACTGCGACGGGAATCAACTGCGCTTGCGCGCGAGCCGATCCCACCCGCCTTGCTCCCGATTGGACGTTCACCCAGCCGCCGTCGTCTCCGCCGACGCTGGTGAGCTCTTACCTCACCGTTTCACCCCTTACCCATGCGGGCGGGAATGTTCTCTGTTGCAGTTGTCGTCGCGCGCGCGTTGCCGCGCGCGTGCCCTCACTTGCTGTTTCGTGAGGCAATCTTGTTCGATGCGTGACCGAACGAGGAGTCGGGAAGTTCCTCTCACTTGTGAATGAGCGACGGACTGCTTGCTTGCCGCGCAAGAAAAAATGAGCCGGCAGGGAATCGAACCCTGAACCCACAGCTTAAAAGGCTGTTGCTCTGCCAATTGAGCTACCGGCCCACCTCAACCTCCAACAAACTTTTAACACCCTTTGGGCAAGAAAAAAGGCGTGAACGAAACACTTCACGCCTGAATGGGTGAAGAGCAATTTGATCGAATCAATCGTTCAAACGTTTCGTGTCCATAATCTTCCCGAAGACGCCGCTATATTACCACAAGTAGCGCGTCGTTGTCAAGCATTTTGGGAAAAATTTTTCGCGGCGGTTATGTTAATTGCGAGCGAACTGATGTGCCAACGCATCCGCAACTTGCTCTAGAAATTTTTGATCGTCCGCGTTGAATGCGGCTGGCACATCGCTGTCAATATCAATTTCGCCGAACACGCGCTCGCCGCGCATAATCGGCACGACGATCTCGCTCCGCGTTTCGAGCGAGCACGCGATATATTCCGCGTCGCGCGTTACATCGTCCACCGTAACCGTTTGTTTGATCCGCGCCGCGCGACCGCAGATGCCTGCGCCAATCGGGATGCGTGTGTGCTCGGTCGGTCTGCCGCGAAAACAATTCAAAACCAGGAGGTCGTCTTCGAGCAGATAGATGTAGACGCCGGTGTAGTGGGGAAAATTTTCGTGGAGCGCGGCGGTTACGCGATCGAGTAATTGGGTAATTGGTAATTGGTAATTGGCGTTGATAAGCGCGATGATCGTGTCTTGGCGCGCGCTCAGATCAGAATTCATCATCATAAACCAGGTCAAGAAAAATTCGGGAGCAGATGCTCCCGAATCTATTTGATCAATCCGCCTTGCGCGAATGCAATCGCCGGTGATGGTAAGATGCCGAGCGCGATCACGAACGCGACCGCGAGGATGAGCGCGAGCATCACGAGCGATGAAACGCGCGTGGTGAGCGGAGTCGAACCACTCCATTCGAGTACGGGTTCGTGCATATACATCGCAACGACCGGGCGCAAATAAAAGTACGCCGAGATCAAACTGTTCAACACGCCAATCACCGCGAGCCACGCGAATCCATTTTGCACTGCCGCGCCAAAGATCAAAAACTTGCCGACGAACCCGCCGAACGGCGGAAAGCCCGCGAGCGACAGCATAAAGATCGCCATCAGCGCGGCGATGAATGGTTGCGTTTTTGCGACGCCACCGAAATCTCCAATCTCCAATCTCTCATTCTCTTGATTGCCCAACGCGATCACCGCGCCGAACGCGCCGAGATTCGTTACCGTGTACGCGAGCAAATAGAACAACGCGGACGCTGATCCATCCTTGCCCATCGCAACGAGCGCGATCAAAATGTAACCCGCGTGCGCGATGCTCGAGTACGCCAACATTCGTTTGATGTTGGATTGCAGTAACGCGGCGACGTTGCCGAGCGTCATCGTGATGACCGAAAGCACCGCCAGCACCGCGCGCCAATCCACCGCGAGCGCGGGAAGCGCGATCAGAAACACGCGAAAGAACGCGCCGAACGCGGCGGCTTTGACGCCGACGCTCATAAACGCGGTGATCGTCGTCGGCGCGCCTTCGTACACGTCCGGCGTCCACCAGTGGAACGGCACGAGCGCGACTTTGAACGCGAACCCGACGAGCAGTAAACCCGCACCGATCAACAACAAATCGCTCGGCGCAGATTTCGCGATCAACGCGAGGTTGGTTGTCGCAGTCGCGCCGTAGATCAGCGCGATGCCGTAGAGGAAAAATGCGGACGAGAACGCGCCGAGCAAAAAGTATTTCAACCCGGCTTCGAGCGATTTGGTATTTTCGCGATGAAACGCGGCGAGCATATACAACGGCAACGACAACAATTCGAGCGCGAGAAAAATCACGATCAGATCGGTCGCGGTTGCCATCAAGATCATTCCCGCGACCGAGAACAACATCAGCGCATAGTACTCGCCTTGCGCGAAACGATCAATCGAAAGCAAAATGCTCAACGCCGCGCCGAGCAGAACCGTGAACGTGAGAAACACTCCGAAATTGTCCGCGACGATCATAGCTCGAAAACCGGTTGTGGTCGCGCCCCACATTGACAACGCGGCTTCACCGGCAATCGCGAGACCGACGAGCGCGGCGTAACCGATCCAACGTTTTTGATTCGCGGGTGTAAAAATTTCGCCGAGCAAAACAATGATCGCGCTGATCGCGACGATGAGCGCGGGGGCGATGAGGCGGAGGTTGAGATCTGGAATAGTTAGAGTCATAGGATTTCGAATGAATGACTCGGAGACACGGTGACACGGCGACACGGAGCACAAGCGTCACCGTGTCACCGCGTCGCCGCGTCACCGCGTCATCGGCTATTTGATCAAACCCAGCAGATTGAAGACGCTCGCTTGGATCGGATCCAAAAATGTTTTCGGATAGACACCGATCCAAACGATGAAGATGACGAGCGCGACAAGCAGAGCGATTTCGCGCGGCGATAAATCTCTCAATCTCTTATTCTCTTCATTCGTGATCGGGCCATTCATCGCGCGTTGGTACATCCACAGCAAATAAATCGCGGAGAGCACGACGCCGGTCGCGGCGAACGCGGCGTACCACACATTCGCTTGAAACGCGCCGACCAGGATCAAAAATTCGCCGACGAATCCGTTCAAGCCGGGCAAGCCGACGGACGAGAACATCACGATCAAAAAGAACGCGGCGTAAATCGGCATCACTTTGGCAACGCCGCCGAAATCGGCGATCAATCGCGTGTGCCGTCGCTCGTACAACATTCCGACGAGCAAGAACAATGCGCCGGTCGAAAGACCGTGATTGATCATTTGCAAAATTCCGCCGGTGATGCCTTGCGCGTTCAGCACGAACAATCCCAGCATCACATAGCCGAGGTGCGACACGCTCGAAAACGCGACGAGCGATTTGATATCGCGTTGCACGATGGAAACAATCGCGCCGTAAATGATGCCGATGATCGCGAGCGCGATGATCAGCGGCGCGAACTCGCGCGCGGCAACCGGAAAGAGCGGCAGATTGAAGCGGATGAATCCGTACGTGCCCATCTTTAGCAACACGCCCGCGAGAATCACACTGCCCGCGGTCGGCGCTTCAACGTGCGCGTCGGGCAACCAGGTGTGGAACGGAAACATCGGCACTTTGATCGCGAACGCAAGCGCGAACGCGGCGAACAAAATTCCTTGCAGTGCGAGCGGCACCGGCGTTTTGAGCAAATCGGCGAGCGCGAAGGAAAGCGCGCCGGTCGCATCGCGTTGCGCGAAAACCAGGACGAGAATCGCGACGAGCATCAACGTCGAGCCGAGCATCGTGAACAGGATGAATTTGATCGCGGCGTAAATGCGGCGTCCGTGCCCCCAGATGCCAATCAGGAACGCCATCGGGATCAGCGTAAATTCCCAAAAGACGTAAAACAAAAACAGATCGAGCGAAACGAAAACGCCGATGATCGCGGACTCGAGCAACAAAAACAAAACGTGATACTCGCGCACGCGCTCGGTGATGCCGTTCCACGATCCGCCAATCGCGATGATCATTAGGAACGTCGTGAGGACGACGAGCAAAATACTCAAGCCATCCACGCCGACATTGTACGCAATGCCGAGTTGCGGAATCCACGCGACGCGCTCGACGAATTGCATCCCCGCAATACCGCGAAAGGACACGAAAAGCGCGACGCTAATCACGAAAGTGACGAAAGTGACGAAAAGCGCGAAATAGCGAATCGCGCGGTCATTTGCGCGCGGAACGAAAAGCAAAATCAGCGCGCCGATGAGGGGTAGCACAATGAGAAGCGAAAGATAGTTGAACATTCCTTGTCCGTTGATTATTCGTTTGACAATGCCCGATGTCTCAATTAGAATATCGTTCGTCGGAGGTGATCAAAATGAGTCCCCAACTTCGCAAACTGTCGCGGTTGATCAATGATATGCAAGGTCTCGAAAAAGAATTGCACAAGTACGAACGCAAATATCGGTTGCGTTCACAAGATTTTTATCGGCTCGTGCAGAGCGGCAAACTGGAGCAAAGCCCCGATTATTTGATGTGGCTTGGAATATATGAAACAGTCCTCGCCAGAAAACGCGAAATCAAGTTACACGAAAAACGCAATTGACAAATCGAATCTAAAGTGATAGGATTGCGGCATCGGATCGAGTGCCTCGGTGATTTCCTAGCACACCACTAGGATTTAGCCGAGGGTTGTGTCACCGTTTGAGTGACTCCCTCGATCCGGTTTTATTTTCCGGTCAGATCAAGAATTTGTTGAACCGTGAGAATCAAGTCCGGCGATGATTGCCCGCGATAAACTCCAATCGCCCTTTTGTGCGCCGCGGATTGTTTGCCAACCAAATAAAAAACGATTTGCTCACGGGCAAAATCGCGCCGCCGATGCCGGATCAGTTTCAGCAACGCTTCCTTGATATCGCCCATCCGCTCTGGATATTCGATATCAATGACCATTCGGTTGATTTTTCCAAGGTGCGGTTGAATCAGAACATATAGCGCGGCGGCAAAAATTTTGAACACGAATGTTTATTTGCGCCAATCCTGCTTACGCAACGCGCGAATACAAACTCGTTTAACGACAGCAGGAATAAGGATAGTCCCACTCAGTCCGTTTGAAAACGCGATGACCGTATCAACACGCGTGTCCTCGATCTTGCCGCTTTGGTCAACTTCAATGTCCAAGCCGTCATCTCCCGCGTTGCCAGAGATTCGCTCAATTCCCTGATTCGTTGTTATCGCAACATCAACCACCCAATCACAATCACCGTGCTGATGAGCATCAGCAACGCGTAGGCGCGCGCGTAGCCGGTTTGCCAACCGCGCAGTGTGTTGCTCAACGATGCGGTCGCGCGACCCAAGCCGTTCGCGAATCCATCAATCCACTGCACGTCCACGACTTGCCACAACCACATCGCGAGTCTGCGACCTGGTTCGACAAAGATCGCGCTGTAGATTTCGTCCACCCAGTACTTGTTCCACAACAAATTGTAGATGCCGCTAAATCGTTGTGCGAGATTCACCGGAATTTCCGGGCGCGCGAGATACATCCACCACGCGGTCGCGATGCCAATCAATCCAACCGCGACTGACGCGCCCATCAACATCCACTCGGTTGACGCGGGCAAATGCAAATCGTGCGGCTTGAAGACCGGCTCGAAATATCCTTCGAGCAAATTCGGTCCCATCACCTTCGGCATTCCGACGAAACCGCCAATCACCGACAGCACCGCGAGAATCGCGAGCGGCGCGATCATCGTTGCGGGCGATTCGTGCGGACCGTGCCATTCGCCGTGACCGTGTTCGAGTTTGCCGCCCGGTTTCCATCGCGCGGATGTGCGGAACGTGAGGAAGAACGCGCGGAAAATGTAGAACGCGGTCAAGCCCGCGGTGATCAATCCGATCACCCACAACGCGATATGCCCGGTGCCGAACGCGCTCGCGAGAATTTCATCCTTGCTGAAAAAGCCGGAGAGCAATGGAAAACCGGCAATCGCCAACGCGCCTGCGCCAAACGTCGCGTACGTCCAGGGCATTACTTTCGACAAGCCGCCGAGTTGCCGCATATCAATCACGTTGTTCATCGCGTGCATCACACTGCCCGCCGCTAGAAAGAGCAATGCTTTGAAAAACGCGTGCGTCATCAAATGGAACACGCCCGCGCCATACGCCATCACGCCGACACCCAGGAACATATAACCGAGTTGCGAAATCGTCGAGTACGCGAGCACGCGTTTCAAATCCATTTGGACGAGCGCAATCGTCGCCGCGAAAATCGCGGTGAGCGCGCCCGTCCATGCGACGATTTCGGACGAGAGCGGCGCGAGTTCGAACAACACATTCGAACGCGCGACCATATACACGCCCGCGGTGACCATCGTCGCCGCGTGAATCAGCGCGCTGACCGGCGTGGGACCTTCCATCGCGTCCGGCAACCAAACGTAGAGCGGCAACTGCGCGGATTTACCAATCGCGCCCAGGAAAAGCAAAAGTGTAATCGCGGTGATGACCGGCGCGCCGGGCTTGAACAATTCGTGCGCGTGTTCGAACACGATTTTGAAATCGAGCGAGCCGAACGTCGCGAAAATCAACAGCACGCCAAGCCCAACCCCAAAATCGCCGATGCGCGTCGTAACGAATGCTTTTTTGCCTGCCGCCGCCGCGCTCGGTTTCGTGAACCAAAATGAAATCAAGAGGAACGAGCACAAGCCGACGAGTTCCCAGCCGACGTACATCATCAAATAATTGTTGCCGAGAACCAAGATGAGCATCGAAAAGACAAAGAGGTTGAGGTACGTAAAAAATCGTCCGTACCCTTCGTCTTCCGCCATATAGCCGACGGAATAAACGTGGATGAGGAAGCCGACGCCGGTTACGACGAGCAACATCAGTGCGGAGAGCGGGTCGAGCAGGAACGCGACATCAACCCGGAAATCGGAGACCGGTATCCAGGTATACACGGATACATTGATGACGCGATGATGTTCATCCGCGCTTAACATCGCGACGAATGACAAAAGCGAAATGACAAATGACAAACCGACCGCGCCGACCGCGATCGCGCTGACGATCGCGCGCGGTAGTTTGCGCGAAAAAATTGCGTTGATGATCGCGCCCGCGAGTGGAAGCGCGGGCACGAGCCAGAGATAGTTGGTCAAGTTAGTACCCATTCGAGAACCATCCGCGTTCCGAAACGTTAGCGCGCATAGTTCGCAGTCGTATGATAATTGTGCGTTCCGTCCCAGTACCGCGTATCGTACTCTTGCGCGGTTTCCGGTGTGAGTGTACAGGTCAACGTGGCGCGGTTGATGAACTTTCTAATTCCGAAATAAGTCAGCCATCGTCTCAAGCGCCACTTGAGATTGTGCCCGGCGATTAGATAGTCAACACGTTGAACTGAAACGCCCATCGTTCGCAGAGTATCGGTCAATCCCTTCAAATTATAAAATGTAACGCTCGTCGGTTCATACGGGCTATCGGATCCAACCGGGCAATACAAGATTGGATGGTGATGCCACGCTTCAACGACCGCCGTTTCGAGAATCAATTGTCCGTCGTCGGCGAGCACATCGCGCACGCGCTTGAGTCCCCAAAACGGATAACGCAAATGATACAGCACGCCGGCGAAAATAATCACATCGAATTTGCCGAACGTTTCCGGCAACAGGTCGTAAACATTCAACTCGAACATTTTTACGTGCGAGTCAAAGTACGGAATCAAAAATTCGGTCGCGGCGCGCGACAAATCATTATCAATCCCGATCACCTCGCGCGCGCCCATTCGTTCGGCTTCAAAACAGAACAAACCATCGCGACAGCCAATATCCAAAACCCGTTTGCCCTTGAGGTCGAGCGCGTGTAACGCTTGGCGAATTTTTTGTTGAAGCGGCACGAACGCGGGTTGACCTGGTGTATCAAGACCCTCTTTCAATTTGAGGATGTGATAGAATTTATATTGAGCTAGTTTTTCTCTGAGGGTTGTGTCGTCCATTTTTATTCGATCGCGCTAACGATGGCGTGTGAGACGCGGCGCGTGCGCGAAAAAATTGCGTTGATGATCGCGCCCGCGAGTGGAAGCGCAGGCACGAGCCACAGATAGTTGGTCAAGTTAGTGGTTCCTTGATGAATCGATGAGACAAGTACAGATTCGGCAACACTACGTTGATATTTTGACGATGCCAAAACCAATTAGTTCTCGAAGTATTTCCATAGCCTTTGCTTCGAGTTGATCCTTCTCAAAAGCGATATACCCAACATCTCTATAGTTGCTTGGAAATACAACGCTCTGTTCCTTCATAATTACGATACGATTTTCATACAGAAAACTTGACGCGCCCAGTTCGAAAACAACATTTTCGCTTGGACGCCAAATTGTATTGCCGTCTTTATCCTTGAATTCTTCGTCTGCTGTAAAAATTAGGATTGCACAGTTACAAGCCTCCATAGTTTCCTTGACCTTGGCGCTGATCGGACGACCAAGGTTGGGTTCTTCTATTGCAACCTTATATGGTATTTTGAATTGCTCAAGAATTTTTTTGAGTTGCTCCATGGGCATTTTATTCTTGCCGTGTGCAACAAAAATACCTTGCCCCAGGTTACGTGGAGTACGTTCCACTACAGGCGGTATTTCCTGATCAACAGAAGATTCTTGTGAATGACTCGAATCTCGATTCACAGCACCGGGTTGGTCAACCAAATCGGTAGGTTGTGGCGCGCTTTCGATCAAATGTCCCAGTCGCTCAAAGTTGAATTCCATACGAGTAGGCGAACCACGTCGACCAACAACATATTTGCCGAGTCCTGCCGCTTCGGCGATCTGAAAAAATGTAGTCACCTGCTCAAGGAGAGTGTCTTCGTTTGATGAGACTTCATCGCCGAAATTATCATGCCAATGGGAACCAACATCTGCTGCTGCGAGCGACTTTTCGTCACGGTGATAAGCTCGTTCAACAATTGCCCAATAGGGAGGAACTTGGAGTACAACCTGAGATAGAACTTTAGCAAACGCGATCTCGTTATCTTTGTTTTTTGCGATCTCGCGCGCAATTGGAGCGGCTTTTATCCGCCCTTCACGCTCATCAATTATTTTCAAATAGCGTAGCCCTCCAACTTTACGCGCATCGGTTTTGGGCTCTCCCAGTGCCGACTTAATCTCTTGCAAAGTTGCCCCTGATGCTCGTTTTGACAAGAAACTTGAATATGCAATTATGTCTTCGATAGTGATTCTAATTGGAATTGCCATCTTTTTCATCTCCTCGCATAGTGTAATCCGGGAAATCGGTGATGTTCAATCAGACTGTCGTATTAAACAGGTAAACAACAAAATCAATCCGGTGATAACACCTACTTTCGCGCCGCGATCTGTACAAACATCGGGCTAAAGTACGGCACGAGCCAGATGCACCACACGATCACGCTGAACTTGTGAAAATCCCTGATCCAACGCGCGTCCTTACGAATCAGCACGAATGTCGCCCAGGCCGCGTGGATGAGCATCAAGATAATCGCGATCAAGCCGGTGATGCCGTGCACATCCCAGGACATTCCACCGACCAGTTCAAACATCAGCCCAGTGCCTAACGTGTCACAGATCAAACCAAGCCAAAAGAATCCGAGATGCCACGCTTTGAGTTGTCCCTGCAATCGCTCGCTCC
>Ga0233425_10007256_pt1 | contig 15706 bp, 12 predicted proteins | sample Watercolumn_Towu_2_FD_181712 | JGI IMG/M metagenome (GOLD analysis project Ga0233425, IMG submission 181712) | Freshwater microbial communities from Lake Towuti, South Sulawesi, Indonesia - Watercolumn_Towuti2014_140_MG | ecosystem: Environmental > Aquatic > Freshwater > Lake | place...
GCCTGGAACCCACCGAGCGTTGTCAGCAGAGCCACAGGGTCCGACGACCTTCCACTCGATTCACGGATCCTGCTCGCCGCGTCCATGATCGAATGCTGCGTGAGCAGGTGAAGGAACCGGATCGCGTCGAAGATGTTGGATTTGCCGGCTGCGTTGGGTCCCGCGATACAAGTGAACGGTCCGAAGTAGATTTCGACATCGCGAAGGTTCTTGAAGCCGTGGACGCGTAACCGCGTTAGCACATCATCCTCATTCGAATGGCAATCGTTTCAGTCTTCCTGACCAGTAGCTTATATAGGAAAAACACTTACCAGCTTTACGCGCCCCAGGCAACACGTTGCCGGCGATCTATTCGCCCCCCCCGTCCGGCGTCGGCTCGGGGAAGCAGTGGAACCCGTCGGGGCTCGGGACGTGGCCCTCGTCACAGTCGCACGACTCGGCGAGACCGCCTTGCTCGAGGCACTCACCGTGGCCGTCGCATGTCACTCCAGCGCAGCCCTCGTTCGCCACGCAGTCACGCCCGACCGGGACGTAGCCGTCGAGGCACGCGCACAGCGCGTCGGACCCCTCGGTCGAGAAGCAGATGCCGTGGTCCGAGCAGCTCACGCCGGTGCACGGGTCGTTACGGCCACACCCCGCGGCGACGCACGACACGACCAGGGTGGCCAGTGCCACGAGCCGCACGGTATCGACTCCGCACGTCATGCGCTCACTCGCACGCATCGTCCACCGCCGGGGGTGCCTCGAACATCCGGTGGACGTCCGAGGGACCGCACGCTGCTCCACCGTCGGCCGCGTGACAGAGCTGGCCGACGTCGCAGGGAACTCCGAAGCACCGCTCCTCGAGCTGGAGCGTGACCCGCTCGATCCCGTCCTCGATGTCCTCGCAGTAGAGCGCCTCGGCCCGGATCGCGGGATCGGCGTCGTCCGCGTTGGAGTAGCCCAGCACGCGCAACGCGACGCACTCCCAGAAGAACCGCTCGCCGCGACGGACGGTCACGACGAGAGGGAAGCTCGCGTCGTCACCCACGAAGACCTCGCGCGACGGCCTGCACGTGTACGCGAAGTAGCTCCCGTCGGGCTGGACGGTCGGAACATTCTGGCTGGCCACGAGGACGAGCTCCAGCTTCTCGAGACGGTTCTCGAGCCCGGCTCCGCCGTCATCGATGGTGATCCGCAGCCCTGTCTCGGGAGCGCAGCCCGCGACCGCGACGCAGGCCACGAGCGGTGCGCATCCGGCCAGGAAGAGCGGCTTCATGGCAGCGTCACCTCCCAATCGCCCGCGCCGAGCTCGTCGCCTCCCGAGAGGCCGACGCCGAGCCCGACCCCGACTCCGGTGGCCACGGCGACACCGACGAGGGTCCAGACCCACCACCTCCGGTACCAGGGCCGGCTCGGCTCGGGCTCGCGCGGGACGTCAGGAGGAACCTCGGGTTGCGGCTCCACGCGCTCGAGCGCGACCTCGACCCGGGCGACCTCGCCGGGAGCCATCTCGACCCGCCGGACGGCGTCTCGATACCCAGGACACGAGACCCGGACGGTGTGCTCGCCCGCCCGGACCCTCCGGGACGCGAAGACCGCTCGTTCGAGCGGGACGCCATCGATCTCGACGTCGGCCTCCGGTGGCGTCATCTCGATCTCGATCCGGCCCACGAGGCGATCCATCTCCTGGATGAGCCCCTCGACCTCCTGCCGGCGTTCCGGCACGATCCGGTCTCCACCCTCGAGGAGGTACCGCTCGAAGACCTGGATCGAATCCACGTATCGCACGAGCGCCCGGTGGCACATGGCGATATTGTAGAGCACCGAGGTGACGGGGTTGAGCTGGTACGACAGCTCGAAGGCCGAGAGGGCCGCGCCGTAGTCCTCGCTCTCGAACGCGTCGATCCCGACCTGGAACAGCTCCCGGGCCCGGTCGTCGTCCGACTGCTCGGCGGACCCGGGGCGGCCCCAGAACACACAGGCGAGAATCACTGCCACGATGGTGGAGGCCCTCGACACAGGGTTCACCTGTCTCCGTAGTCGGTCGTCACCTTGGACCCCCCGCGTCCGGGCACGTACGCTCCCCGATCGGCGGGACCAGCACGATCAACGACAGCCGGAGTTTCACGCTCACGCTCACGCTCACGCTCACGCTCACGCTCACGCTCACGCGTCCGAGGCGCGCCTGACTCCACGGCTGCGGGCGCCGGTGGCGCGACCGGCCGGAGCCGTCCGTCGACGTCGATTGTAAGCCCGTCCGCGAGGGCCAGCTCGATCCGCAGCGGCTCGTAGCCCTCGGCCGCGACCTGGAGCTCTCCGACACGGCCCGCCGGACCGGTCAGGCGGCCATCGACGACAGGGGCACCGTCGAAGGTGACAACGGCGCCATCGGGCAGACCGGCGATCCGGACCTCGATCGGCTGATCACCGGCGACGGGCACGGGTTGCGATGCAGCCGGCCCCTCGCTCGACTCCACGGCAGCTCGCTCGGAACCGGGAGGCTCCCCGCCACCGAGCGGCGGGTAGAAGGTCATGACCACCCCGACAGCGCAGCCGAGCACCACGGTGACGACAGCACCCCAGATCCATCGTCGGTGGCGTGACGAGCCACGAGGTCTCGCTCTCCGCACCGTCGCCGTGGGAGGCGGTGGGCCGGAGCCGAACGCGCGCTCGATCAGGTCTGAACGGTCAACGGCCACGGCCAGCGCCAGCGCAAAGTCGGCGGCGCTCTCGTACCTGTCTTCAGGTTCCTTGCTCAACGCACGAAGCACGACCCTGGCGAGCGGCTCGGGGATGTCCGGCACCAGGACGCGAGGATCGGGGGAAGGGTCGGCGATGATCCGGGCCATCACCTCGTTGTAGTTGTCCCCACGGAACGGGAGCGATCCGGTCAACGCCTCGAAGAGGACGACCCCGACACTCCAGATGTCGGTGTGCTGGTCCAGGTCGTTGCGCCCGCGGGCCTGCTCGGGGCTCATGTAGTAGGGCGAGCCCACGACGAAGCCCGTCCGCGTCAGGCGCATCTCACTCGACTCGCCGAGGAACTTGGATATCCCGAAGTCCACCAGCTTGACCCGCTCGCGACCGTCGGCGCCGAGCGCGAGGAAGACGTTCTCGGGCTTCATGTCGCGATGGACGATCCCGGCCCGGTGCGCGGCCTCGAGCGCCGAGAGCACCTGTACGAAGATGCCCACCGCTCGGTCGACGGCGAGCTGTCCTTCACGTACCAGGGTGACCGACAGGGGCTCGCCCGCGAGGAGCTCCATGACGATATACGGCGCCCCGTCGTCGCTGGTGCCGAGGTCCCGGACGTCGCAGATGTTCTCGTGGCCGATCCGGCCAGCCGACAGCGCCTCGCGCTGGAACCGCATGACGGCCTCGGAATCGGTGACGTGCTGAGGCTCGAGGAACTTGAGCGCCACATCGCGTTGCAGCTTGAGGTCGAAGCCCTGGACAACGACGCCCATGCCGCCGCGGCCGAGCTCGCGGCCGAGCTCGTACCGATCGCCGATGACGCGACCCGGATCGAGGCTCCACGTCCGAGCACCCGCGTCCGTTCCCTGGCGTACGCTCAACACGTCGCACGATGATACACCATGACCGCGCACCGTTCGAAAGAGCTGGCAGGCCAGGGGGGGCGCGGTTCCCCGGCAACGGGACTGTCAATCAACGCGGGCAGTGGACAGGGTGGACGAAGTGGACTCCGTCCACCCATGTCGATGTCACTCGTGACACGGTATGATGGTCCCGTTGTTTCGGGGGTGTCAGTGACGAGCATCGAACCTCGTGGCGTGACGCCGTCGATGGGCGGCGGGAGCTGGATCGGGGCCCGCGACATGCTGGCCGCGGTGATCGAGTCCGTGGCCCGCGCGGGTAGGTGCTACCTGCGCCTCTCGACGCGTGAGGGGATGACCATCCACTCCGCCGGCGAGCGGCGTCCGATCGGCGGGCTCCGCACGATCGACCTCCCGGCCGGAGACGGCAGCGTGTTGACCCTCGAGGGCAACCTCGATCCCGAGCCCCTCGACGCTGTGGGCCGCCTGCTCGCGCAGACCGTGGCGACCCACGGGGAGCTGACGGCCGCGCGCGACGACCTCGGGCGTTCGCGAGAGGAGCTCTCGCTGCTCCTGGACTTCTCGCACGCCGTGTGCCGCGTCACCACGGTACAGGAGATGGTGAACCGGTTCCTCGCCGACGCCGTGACCGTGCTCAAGGCGCGCGAGGGCACATTCCTCGCCGTGGACCGGGACCGCGACGAGCTGTACGTCCTGTGCCACCACGGCTCGACGCCGACGACGGTCAAGCGTTTCCGCCTCAAGCTCGGCCAGGGCATCGCGGGAAAGGTCGCCCTCACCGGTACGCCGCGCATCGTCAACGACGCGCCAGCCGACCCTGACTACATCGAGGGGATCAACCCGATCCGCAACCTCATCGCGGAGCCGATGAAAGAGGGAAACAAGGTCGTCGGCGTCGTCTGCGTCAACGACCGCAAGGACGGCAGGCCGTTCGAGGCCAGGCACTTGAGACTGCTCTCCAGCCTGACGCGGTTGGGCCAGATCGGGCTCGAGAACGCGCAACTCTACGAGCAGGTACGCGGTCTGCTCTTCGAGGCGGTCGACGGGCTGGTGGCCCTGATGGAGGCGGGCGACCCGCAGACCGTGGGGCACTCGCGCCGCGTGGCGCGGCTCGCCTACTCGCTCGGCCGGCAGCTCCTGCTCCCCGTGCCGGACCTCGAGCGGCTCTACCTGGCGGCGCTGATCCACGACCTGGGCGCTACGCCTCCGCCGCCGGCGTGGCCCGATGTCGAGTGGTCGCTGCCCGACTTCGAGCGGCCGACCGAGGAGGGCGGACCGCGCGCCCATGCCGGCCTGCTCCAGTCCGCGGGCCGGCTGCGCGAAGCGCTCCCGGGCTTGACCGACCACCGCGAGCATTGGGACGGCACGGGCCACCCCGCACGGCTCGCGGGAGACGAGATCTCGCTCCAGGGCCGGATCGTGGCCGTGGCGCACGCCTTCGACGTGGTGACGAGCGGCCCGGACTTCCGGAAGGACCGCATGCCGTCGGAAGCCCTCGAGGAGCTGCGGTCGCAGTCGGGGACGCGCTTCGACCCGCGGGTCGTCACGGCCTTCGAGCACGTCTACAAGGTGCTCCGCCTCGACGCATGGATCCCGCCTGACGAGGAGGACACGACGTGGAGCAGCGCTCCCGGCAGGAAGTGACCTACCACCCCCCGGACATCATCGCCGCTCCGACGGCCAGGCCGATGGCGAGGTTCACCGCCTTGACAACGAGGAAATCGCGCCGGGAGTGGGCCAGCAGGGGGATCATGCCGTGGCCGTCCTGGACGACGGAGTTGGCCACGAGCACGCTCAGCGGCAGCGAGCCGCCCGCGAAGAGGGTCACGAACACGAGGTGAGGGCCTGATTCCGGGATCACGCCGACGGCCGCGGCGAGGACCAGCACGAGCCACCGGTTCTCCGCGATGAGCGTCCCGACCTCGACCGATCTCTCCACGGCGGTGACGACCGCCAGCGCTCCCAGCGTCCAGAGGAACAAGCGCGGCAGGTGCTCGCGGATGACGTGGGTCCACAGGTGTTCGCGGAAGAAACGCTCCGACGAGGTCGCGACGATCAGCAGGCCGAGACATCCCACCACGAGGAAGCCGACCCGCTCCCAGTCCCAATCCCGCGGACCGATCCAGCCCATGGCGAGCGCAACGACGAACGCGGCCCCGGCGATCACGACGGCGACCCTCTCGAGCCGCGGGCGCCGCCAGAGGGCCAGGACACCCGACTCGGGGAGGCAGTCGCACTCGGCCGCGTGGTCCTCGGCGAACTCGCAGCACTCGGCGCACTCCCGTGGCGTCACGCGCGCGATGACGGCGTCAGTCGCCCAGCCGGCGAGCACTCCGAGGACGACGAGACCCGCCACGAGCGGCAACGCGGTGCGCGGGAACATCGCCAGCATGACGAAGAGCTCGTCACCGGTCGCCGCGAGCATCCCCGCCACGAGCGCGCCGATCGTGATCCCGCGCTGGACGTGGAGCGTGACGAGCACGAAGACGCCGAGACACCCCGGGGTCGCGCCGAGCAGCGCGGCGAGGAGGTACTGGCGGAACCGCGATCCCTGGAGCATCCGCGCGAAGGCGCCCTTCGACCAGACGTTGACGTACTCGACGGTGAGCATCATCACCGCCACGAAGATCGAGATGACCACCGCGTCCTCGAGGACGCCGAGCACGACCGCCATCGAGCGCTCCGGCACTGTGCCCTTCTACTCCACGAGGTGTCCCGAAGGAACCACATGAGTGCTTTTTTTCGAGAAATCTGTTGAAAGTCTTTGGGGAAGGGGTCCGGGGGAACCCCTTTCTCCAGAAAGGGGTTCCCCCGAGAATCTCTTGTCACATCCCCGCGAGCGCGCGTTCGAGCATTCGGACGGCGAAGCGCGCGTCGTCGCTGCGCATGGTCACGGGCGGGAGTCCCTCGGGGTGGTCGGCGCCGGGGGGATCGGCCCGGTTGACGACGGCGATCCGATCGCGGGCCGCGGCCACGTGGTCCGCCGCCGTCTTCTCGTCGCGCCGCTCGCGCGCGAGCCTGGCGAGGGCGACGTCGAGGTGGCCCCAGTGCACGGTGACCGTCGCGGTGCAGGTCTTGCCCGCGTCGGCGTGCAGGAGCGGCTCCGCCTCGAGGAACCGGCACGTGGCGCCCTCGACGTCGCCGAGGTCCGCTTCGAGGGCACCGAGGCCGCCGAGGACCATCCCCGTCAGGACCTGGTGCCCCATCTCGCGCGCGAGGTTGCAGGCCCGTTCGTGGAGCTCGAGGGCCGGGTCGATACGCCCTTGCTCCCACGCGAGGCGCGCCAGGCCGAGGACCGCGGTTGCCTCGAAGATCCTGACCTCGGCCACGCGCAGCTTCTCGAGCGCGCCCTCGAATGCGGCGAACGACTCCGTGAAACGCCCCTGCTCGTGCAAGACCTTGGCGAGCGTCACCTGGATGCAACCTTCGAAGCCAGGGTCCTCGAGCTGGTGGAGGACGCCCATCGCCTGCTCGCAGTACGAGAGGGCCAGCTCGAGCTGGTCTCCGAAGAGGAAGGCGGTGCCGAGCAGGCCGAGCTGCCAGCCGTGGCCGAGCGGCTCGCCGAGGCCTTCGTAGATCTCGAGCGCACCCTGGATCGCCTCGAGCGCGTCGAAGACGCGGCCCTGCTGGAACGCGGCGAGACCGAGCTGGCCGAGGCACCACGCCTCGCGCGACCGGTCGCCCGCGTCACGGGCCAGCTCTCTGGCGCGCGTGTAGTCGCCGATGCTCTGGACCAGGAGGCCGCGGGCGCGGCGCGCTTCGGCGCGGGCGTAGTGCGCGGCGGCGAGTAGCCCAGGCTCGACCTCGACGTCCGATGCGTGATTCATCACTCGCTCGACGCGCTCGAAGCTCTCGCCCACGATGCCACGAGCAGCGAGGATCGGGTTGAGCACCGCGAGCGCCCCGATCGCCTGGGAGGCCGACTCCGGAGTCGGGGGCTGCACCTCGAGCGCCCGTTCGAGGACGGCCGACAGGTTCTCCATCTCGATCCCGAGACGGCGCCGCGCCGAGAGCCCGCCACGGGTCAGGATCTCCCTCGACCACGCCGTACACGTGTCGAGGTAGTACCGCGAATGCCGTCCGTGAGTCGCGGCCAGATCACCCATGGCCTCGAGCTTGTCCTCCGCGAACAGGCGGATGCTCTCGTAGAACGCGAACCGGAGCTCGCCCGGGAACTGGGCGAGATCGACGCAACGGATCAGCGCATTGTCCCGGAGGCGCTGGACGAGGTCGATCGGAGATGGCGGTCCGGGGAAGGCGTCGAGGACCATGAGCGCCTCCGCGGCTCCGAGATCGAAACCGCCCCGGAAGGCTGAGAGCTGGGCAAGGGCCGAGCGCTCCTCCGGGTCGAGCAGGTCCCAGGACCACTCGAGGGCCTCCCGCAGCGTGGCCTGGCGTTTCTTCACGTCGCGCCGTCGTCCGACGAGCAGCGTGAACCGGTTGGACAACCGTTCGAGGATCTGCCGCGGGCCGAGCACTCCGATGCGAGCGGCGGCGAGCTCGATGGCGAGCGGAATGCCGTCGAGACAGCGCACGATCTCGGCGACGGCGCCCGCGTTCGTCTCGTCGATCTCGAACCCCGGGCGCACCGCGCGAGCGCGTTCCGCGAAGAGCTGGACCGCTTCGGAGGTCTCGATGTCCGTCGTGCCGCCGGGGACCGAAAGCGGCTGGAGCTCGTACACGACCTCGGCGAGCAGGCCGAGGATCTCGCGCGTCGTGACGATGAACCTCGCTCTCGGCGCGAGGCGTATCCAGTGGCCGACGGTGGCCGGGCCGTGAGCGACCACCTGCTCGAAGTTATCGAGCACGACGAGCACCGGGCCGCGGGCTGCGAGGGCGTGCCCGAGCTGGTCGATGGCCGCATCGGCGATCAGCTCCGACGAGAGCGGCACTTTCAACGTGTCGGCCACGGCCAGGCAGATGTCCCCGACAGTCCGGGCCTCGGTGAGGTCGCAGAACCAGCCCCCGTGACACGGGAACGGGGGAGAGGAGACATCGGTGAAACAGTCTGTCAGGAGCCGGAGCGAGATGGTGGTCTTACCCATGCCCGCCGGCCCGTGGATCGTGAGGAGGCGAGCGCCCCCCCGGAGCAACGCGCCGATCGCCTCGAGGTCCGGGCGACGGCCGATGAAGCTCGCCATCGCGGGGATCTGGCTCGCACGTGGAGCCTCGGCCTTGACCGGCGCCGCTCTCCCGCTGTGCTCCTCCGGCGATGGCGCGACGTCCCCGCCGCGCGCCGGGAGAGCATCGATGCGCACCTCGAGCGCGGGCTCGGTGGTCTTCGTCTCATCGACGCTCGTCTCGAGCACGGCGGCGAGGAGCCGGGCGAGCTCGGCAGCGTCGCGCGGGCGTTTCTCCGGACGCTTGTCGAGGGTCCGACGGACGAGCTCTACCATGGCCGGCGAGATTCCGGACACGATCGAGTCGAGCGGAGGAGGCGGACGGCGCAGGTGGGCCACGACCACGTCCATGGCCTTCTCCTCCTCGAACGGGACCTCACCGGTGAGCATCTCGAAGATCACGCACCCCAGGCCGTAGACGTCGCTCCGGCCGTCGAGCTCCTCGCCCATGATCTGTTCGGGGCTCATGTATGCCGGGGTCCCGCAGATCGTTCCAGCCTGCGTGATGTTCGGCCCGGGAGAAGAGAGCTTCATCTTGGCCACGCCGAAGTCGATGACCTTCACGATGTCCGGCTGCCCCGGTCCCCTGGGGAGGAGGAAGATGTTCTCCGGTTTGAGATCGCGGTGGATGACACCGCGGGCATGGGCGTAGTGGATGGCCTGGCACACCTGGACGACGATGCTCACGACCTCCGGGACGTCGAGCCGTCCCCTGGTCGAGAGCCGGTCGCGGAGCGACCACCCCTCGAGCAGCTCCATCACGATGAACAGCTCGCCGTCACCGGTCCGGCCGAAATCGATGAGCGTGATGATGTTCGGGTGGTTCAGCCGGCTCGCTCCCCTCGCCTCCTGCTGGAACCGCTGCACGAGCACCGGATCGGCCGCCACGGACGCGGGGATGAGCTTGATGGCCACCTCGCGTTCCATCGAGTGCTGGAGCGCCCTGTAGACGACACCCATGCCGCCCTTGCCGAGGACGCCGAGGACCGTGTACCTGCCATCGATCCGAGTGCCGACCTTCGGGTCCAGCGAGCGCTCCACGACGAACAGCTCGCGTCCGTGCGCGGGGCACGTGCGCTGGCTCTCGCCGTAGAAGTCCTCGCACAGAGGACAGATACGTTTCGCCGCTCCGGCCACCCTACCCGTCTCTCCGGTGGTGTCCCCATCTTACGAAGATGGAAGCGCGAAGCGCAACTCGTCTTGCCTTCACCCCGCCCCGATGGTACGCGGTCGCCAGGGAGACGACGATGGGCGGAGAGCTCGTCCTGCTCAAGCACGACGACAGCGCCGGGCCTGGCTGGCTCCTCGACCGGTGCGTGGACCGTGTCGGTTTCTTCCGAGTGATCCTGGTCCGTTCGCGCTCGGACCTCCCGCCGCCGAACGAGTGCAACGGAGTGGTGTTCACGAGCCTGTCGCTCGACCCGGCCGCGATCGCGGCGCGCGATCCGCTGGTCCGCGAGGAGGTGGTCTTCGTGCGGACGCTGGTCGGGCTCGGCGTGCCGTACCTCGGGATCGACGGCGGTGCCCAGCTCCTGGCCCGCGCGGTCCTCGGCCAGGTCGGTCCGGACCGTCACGAGGCGATGGGCGTGCGTCCGATCGTCGTGCCGGACGAGGCACGCGCTGATCCGCTCTTCGGGCCCGAGGCCGGCCAGGCGCACCCCGTGGTGTGGTGGCCGACGCACCGGATCGAGCTGCCAGATCGCGCGACCGTGCTCGCAGGATCGCGCAGCTCCCCAGAGTGCTTCCGGGTCGGTGAGTGGGCCTACGGCCTGCTCCCGCACGTGGAGGCCACGCCGCTGATGTTCTCGGGTTGGGTCGACCAGATCGGTTCGCCCGTTCCGCACCGAGCGGAGCTCGAGGCGAGCGTCGAGGCCGCGGGCGAGTCGCAGCGGGCGCTCGCCTACCGGTTGATGAACCGGTTCATCGACCGTGCGTCGTGCTTCTGCCACGACGTGCCGGTCGTGCGCTGAGGAGAACGCGCCTTTCATCCCCCCGATGTCCGGGACAACGGGCTGACAGTTGAAAGGGGGAATCTACTTCCGCTTCCGCGGCGGCCTGGACATGGTGTAGTCGCCATAGACCCAAACGCCCGCATCGTCATAGAGGTCAGCTATCGGGAGTCGACGGCTCCCATCCTTGTTCCAAGGTTGGAGATCCGAGTCCTTCTCGCAAAACGACAGCAGCTGCCCACCTGGCCGCCGTCGATCGGCCCAGACGAGCACTGACGCAAGCACCGCGAGGTCGAAGGACTGCAGCTCAATCCTCGGGGTGGTAGCAAGCTCCGTGCTCCGTCTCAGCATCTCCTCGTCAAGCGCAAGGACATTCACGCGAGGGTTCGCAGCGAGCTCAGCGATGCGCTCCGGTGCTTTGACTCGCTCGGTGTTCAGGTGGGTCTCGTACTGGCTCAACACCGCGTCCATCTCAACACGACTCGAGGACCTGAGGTTCCCGGCGGCTATCTGCCGCTTCAGGAATTCACGCATGCCCGCGACCTCATCCCGCGCTTGGTAACGGTCTCTCGTGAGAATGACCTTTCGTGCCTCGATCAGCGCGAGATTGGGAACGTACAGCTCGATTTCGCAGCGTTCCGCTCGATGGAGGAGCTCCACCGCGCTGGGTTCGCGGAAGTGTGCAGGGGCCGCGTAGCCCACTACCCAGTTCGTCTCGACGAATACGTGCTCCACGACGCCTTGATCACCACTCTACGCGGCTGGGGCCGATCGCACTCGCGGCCCTGTCGCTTGAACGTCTCCAACCTCGATCCAGGGGACCACGTGTTCGTCGAGGGCGGACCGCAGGTCTTCGGGGAGGGTGTCGAGGGATCCAGGGTTACCGAGCGACTCTAACCATCCCTGGACGCGCTGCTCGAACTCGAAACCGGCGTCACAGTTTCTGCCGCTCGGGAGCGCCAGTGCGGGAACAGAGCTCGTGTCGTACTCGCCTGCAACCTCGATCGTCCCAGGGATCGCGCTACCGTATTGCTCCTGGACTATCCCGAGACGACGACCAACTACGACCACTCCGGTCGGGCACCCAACCAGGCTCATGTATCGACGCAACTCGTCGTATGCCTGGTTCATCGGTCCCCGCAACTTCACCTCGACTGCAAGCACCGTCCGGCCCGTTCGTCTAGATCTGACGATGATATCGACCCCTGCCATACCTCGAATGATAGCATCTCCAGTGGAAAGATCAGAAGAGGCTCGGCTCCCGGAACTCGCCGAAGACGTCGCGGAACACCCCGGCCATCTCGCCCACGGTGCAGTAGGCACGGCAGCACTCGACGAGCGCGGGCATGACGTTGCGCTGCTCGCGCGCCGCGTGTTCCAGGGACTTCAGCGAGCTGGTCGCGGCCTGGCCGTCGCGGGAGCGCCGGACCGCGTGCAGGCGCTCGATCTGCCGCGCCGCGGCCGACTCGTCGTACCGGTGGAGGTCCACGTCGGGCACGTCTTCCTCGTCCATGACGTATTTGTTGACGCCGACCTTGATCAGCTCTCCCTGCTGGATGGCTCGCTCGTGCTCGTACGCCTGGGCTGCGACCTTGCGCTGGACGAGGCCGCGGTCCACGGCCTCGACGATGCCTCCCCAACCCTCGACCTCGGCCATCTCCTCCTGGATCTTGTCCTCCATCTGCCGGGTCAGCGTCTCGATGAAGTAGCTCCCGGCCAGGGGATCGACCGTATCGCGCAGCCCCACCTCGTCCATGATGAGCTGCAAGGTCCGCAACGAGAGCAGGGCCGCGCGGGGAGTGGGGATCGTGTATGCCTCGTCGAAGCTGCACAGCGCAATCGTCTGGGCGCCGCCGAGCGCCGCGGAGAGCGCGTAGAAGGCGCCGCGCATGATGTTGTTCTCGGGCTGCTGCTTGGTGAGACCGGAGCCGCCGCCGCCGAAGAGCCCTCGGAGGAACATGGTCTTCGGGTTCTCGGCGTGGTAGCGCTCCTTGAGGTTCCTCGCCCAGAGCTTGCGCGCGGCTCGGAACTTGGCCACCTGCTCCCAGAGGTTGCCGTACACGTTGAAGTTGAAAGTGATGCGCTGGGCGAAGCTGTCCACGTGGTGTCCGCGACGCAGCGTCTCGTCGATGTACGCGTTGGCGATCGCGATGGCGTAGGCGATCTCCTGCGCGGGCGTGGCGCCGGACTCGCGGATATGGTAGCCGCACACCGAGACCGGGTTGCAGCGCGGCAGGTCGGTGATGCAGTACTCCAGCGTGTCGCCGATGAGGCGGACGGCAGGGCGCGTCGGGTAGATCCACGCGCCGCGGCCGATCATCTCCTTGAGGATGTCGTTCTGAGGTGTGGCCGAGATGCGGTCTCTGGCGAAGCCCTTCTTCTCGGCGAAGGCCTGGAACATCGCGAGCATGACTGAAGCGATGGCGTTGATGGTCAGCCCCGCTCCCACGCGGTGCAGGTCGATGCCGTCGAAGGCCACCTCGAAGTCGGCGAGGGAGTCCACCGCCATGCCCACCCGGCCCACCTCGCCGAAAGCGCGCGGGTCGTCGGAGTCGAGCCCCATCTGGGTGGGCAGGTCGAATGCCACGTTCAGGCCGGTCTGGCCCTGGCCGATCATGAGCTTGAACCGCTCGTTGGTCTCCTCCGGCGTGCCGAAGCCGGTGTACTGGCGTGTCGTCCAGTCGCGGGTCCGGTACCCGCTCGGGTGGAGCGACCGCGTGAAGGGGTAGCACCCTGGCGCTCCGAGGTCCCGTTCGGGATCGAACCCGATCGCGGCGAGGTCGTCCGGGCCGTAGGCTGGCTTCACCTCGATCCCCGATTGCAGGACGACCTTCTCGACGCCGCCTTTCCCGTCCTTGATGTACCGAGCGACTCCCACGGCTCAGCCTCCTCGTGTCCCGCGAAGACCGCCTTCCCGCGGTCTCACCGCCTGGAACCAGGCGACGAGCTCATCGAGCGACGTACCCCCGGGGAACACCGCGTGGATGCCCATGGACTGCAACGTGGCCACGTCGCCCTTCGGGATCACGCCGCCCACGACGAGGCGCATGTCGCCGAGCCCTTCATGGCGGCAGAGGTCGACCAGCTTGCGGCAGATGGGCACGTGGGCGCCCGACATGATGGACAGCCCGATGACGTCCACCGCCTCGTCGCGCGCGGTGGCGACGATGGCCTCGACGGTCCTGTGCAGACCGGTGTAGACGACGTCGAGCCCCGCGTCTCGCAGCGCGAGCGCGACGACCTTGGCTCCCCTGTCGTGACCGTCGAGCCCTGGTTTGCCGATCAGGACCTTCGTCTTCCTCCGTGCCTGGTCCGTCTCCATGTGGTCTCCTCGTCCGGCCGTGGCCTCGAGGATTGCGCCAGCTCCGTGCCGGGGTGTCAAGGGATCCGGCGCGCCTGCCTCGTGAAAGTCAGCGCGACCAGAGGAGCCCGAGGTCGAGCTCGAGCGCAGCGAAAGGCTCTGCTCGGACCGAGGCAGCACCTTCCCACGCCCCAACCAAAAGCCAGCCCGCGCCCTCGAGGCGGAACACCTCCAGGATCCCGGTCCTAGGGTCCACCAGCCACACGTGGCGCACGTGCTCCCGCGCGTAGATAGGGAGCTTGAGCACGCGGTCGACGGATGCGGTGGCCAGTGAGACGACCTCGCAGACCCAGTCCGGCGCGATGGAGAAGAACGGTGAGTCGGGGATCTCGGGCAGACGTTCCCGGCGCCAGCCCGCGAGATCGGGCACCAGGATGTCGGGGTCCGAGCCGATGTGGAGCTCGGGCTCGAAGAGGATGACCCATCCGCCCGGCCCACCCTTGCTCGACCACAAGAACCCGTGCAGCTCCCCGAGCAGGAGCGACGCCGCGACAGCATGATGCGCCGCTGGTCGGGCCTGGAGATAGAATTCTCCCTCGACCACCTGAGCGACCATGTTCGGCGGAGCGTCGAGCACGTCCTGGTAGGTGGCTCGCTTTCGCGCTGGTTCGCCTGCCATTGTTTTCGAGTCTACCCCAACGCCGCCGCGGCAGCCAGGTCCCGTCGTACCCGAAGCAGGGTCTCGGAGGTCCGCAAGCACTCGTTCCGTGTGGACCGCCACTGCTTGTGTGGCGCGTGCCGCTCGGCACCTCGGTCATGCATATCTACTCTCAGGTCGGTGCACTTGGGTCACCGATGCCAAAGGCTGGCTTCCACGACCGGAATCGATCCGCGCTGCGACGATGAACCATGTGCCGGCGTCCGCGAGCACTCTCGCAGCCCAGAGGTCACAGCCGCTACCCCTGCGAACAGTCCTGCAATGCCGTCATCGCATGTGCAGGCACCTGCGACAGCATTTCGGCACCGAGGAGCCATCTGCCTGGGCCGGAAGGCAGATCCACAGGGCCAAAGTCACTCGTGCCGTCGCCCGCGAGATGTCTGCGCGGGGAAAGGGTACGAAGTTCGACGGACTACAAGTAGCTCCGGACGACGCGAAGCGTGTCGAGGTCGACCTCGACGAGCCCCTGGTCGGATCGGTCGACGGCGTAGAGCTGGCCGTCGCCGGGGTTGTAGCGCAGGGTTCCGGGGAGCGAGCCGACCTCGACCCGCCGCTCGATGAACCCGCCGCGCACGGACCACCGCATCCAGCTATCGCGCACCGACGGGAAGACTTCCTCGGGGTCGTCGCAATGGGTCCCGGCCCGGTCGTCGCATAGCCCTGGCCGGACGGCGAGGCAGTAGAACGGATTGGCGAAGATATCACCTTCCCTGGCCCGTCCCGTGAGCAGGCACCGCGGATCGCCGGTCCACCCGATCGGTTGGAGCGCGTCGCCGCCGGACATGTCGCAGGTGACCTCCCCACACGACGCGACGTAGTCCTCGTCCATGCACCGTCCGTCGGCGTCGAGGGTCCTCTGGTGGAGGAACCCTGTCGTCCGCCCCTCGACGATCCACTGCCCCGCGGCTCGGATCTCGTACGAGACGGCGTAGGGGAAGCACTCGGGGCTGGGCAGGGGGTAGGGGCAGGCGCTGCCCTCGTCGTGGAGCGGTTCGATGATCAGCGTGGAGTTGAACGCCTCGCGGATGCGGTACTCGAGCCCCGCGCCCTCGGGAGTCTCG
>Ga0233425_10007257_pt1 | contig 15705 bp, 16 predicted proteins | sample Watercolumn_Towu_2_FD_181712 | JGI IMG/M metagenome (GOLD analysis project Ga0233425, IMG submission 181712) | Freshwater microbial communities from Lake Towuti, South Sulawesi, Indonesia - Watercolumn_Towuti2014_140_MG | ecosystem: Environmental > Aquatic > Freshwater > Lake | place...
GGGCGCAAGCGCAATGTCAAGACCATCAAGGAATTCAACCGCATCCAGTTGATTCACCCCGACCCCGAACTCTGCCTGCTCGAACAGGGCATCCCCTGCAACGGGCCCGCCACCCGCAGTGGATGCAATTCCCGTTGTCCGTCGGCTGGGGCGCAATGTATTGGCTGTTACGGTCCCGCCGAGGGTGTGGTGGATTACGGCGCGCGGCTGGTTTCCGCCTTCGGTTCGGTCATCGGCTCGGATGACCCGGTTGAGATCGATAAAATCCTGGACGGGTTGGTTGACCCCGCCGGGCAATTCTATCGCTTCAACCTGGCTGGCTCCCTGATGCGCGCCGCCAAACCTGCCTGGAAATCGGGCGACTAATTTTGGAGGTAAATATGGCACAACGAATCACAATTGACCCGATTACCCGCCTCGAAGGACACGGCAAAATCGAAATCTTCCTCAACGACGACGGGGATGTCGCCAACACCTATTTCCAGATTCCCGAATTACGCGGCTTCGAGCGCTTTGTCGTCGGGCGCCCCATCGAGGAAATGGCGCTGTTGACCAACCGCATCTGCGGCGTCTGCCCCGAAGCGCATCACATGGCGGCTGCCAAGGCTGCCGACGCAGCCTACAAAGTGGAAGTGCCTTATACCGGCAAACTGCTTCGCGAACTGCTCTACATGGCGTTCTATGCCACCGACCACACCACCCACTTCTACGCCCTGGCTGGACCAGACTTTATCGTCGGACCCGACGCCCCCGTTGCCGAGCGCAATATCCTCGGCGTCATCCACAAGGTCGGGCTGGAGATTGGCGGCAAGGTCATCCAGATGCGCAAGTACGGTCACTCTGTTGTTGAGATGATCGGCGGGCGCAAGGTACATCCCTGCACCTCCATCCCCGGCGGCTTGACCAAGGGCATCACCGAGGAACAGCGCAAGCAGGTCGAAGAAATGGGACGCTGGGCCATCGAATTCGCCCAGTTCAGCCTGCAAGCCTTCAACGACATCGTGCTGGCGAACAAGACCTATCTCGACCTGATTGTGGGCGACGTCTATACCCATAAGACCTACTACATGGGCCTGGTGGACGAAAACAACAAGTCGAACTTCTACGACGGTAAAGTCCGTGTTGTCGGTCCCGACGGGAAGGAATTTGTGAAGTATTCCCCGTCCGAATATGCACAGCACATCGCCGAACATGTGGAGCCGTGGACCTATCTCAAGTTCCCCTACCTCAAGAATGTCGGCTGGAAGGGCTTTGTAGATGGAGCCGATTCCGGCGTTTACATGGCGACCCCGCTCTCGCGTCTCAACGCCTCCGTTGGCATGGCAACCCCCCGCGCCCAGGAAGAGTACGAGAAGATGTACCAGACCCTGGACGGCAAACCGGTTCACCAGAGGCTGGCCATCCATTGGGCGCGCCTCATCGAACTGCTTTACGCCGCCGAACGCTGGGTGGAACTGGCAACCGACCCCGAAATCACTTCGCCGAATTATCACGCCGTTCCCACCGCCACCCCCACCGAGGGCGTGGGTATTGTCGAAGCGCCGCGTGGTACGCTCACCCATCACTACTGGACGGATGAGCGCGGCGTGGTGACAAAGGCGAACCTCATTGTCGGCACTACCAACAACTACGCGCCCATCACCATGTCCATCAAGAAGGCTGCGTCGAACCTCATCAAGAAGGGCAATGTCAACGAAGGCTTGTTGAACATGGTCGAGATGGCGTTCCGCGCCTACGACCCGTGCTTCGGCTGCGCCACCCACTCCCTGCCCGGGCAGATGCCGCTCGAAGTCACCGTCCGCAAGGCAAACGGTGAGGTACTGGACATCTTGAAGCAGTTCGTAGATTAGTGTATAAAATAGGAGTGGACAAAATACCGGTGACGGTGTTTTGTCCACTCCAACCGTTTCTTCCAAATCATAACCTGGAGGTACAACCGCATGAAAACGACAGTCGGAGAGATTCTTCAGAAAAAGGGCCGGGACGTGTGGACAATCTCACCCAATGACACCGTGATGGATGCGCTGAAACTTATGGCGGAAAAGGGGATTGGCGCGCTGGTCGTCACGCATGACAACGAGGTGGCTGGCATAATTTCCGAGCGTGATTATGCCCGCAAGGTTGTTTTGCGGAACAGGACGTCCAGTAATACGAAAGTCAAAGAGATTATGACCGAGAAGGTTTATTATGTGGGACCCAAAAGCACCGCGGATGAATGCCTGAAGCTGATGACCCAGCAAGGGATCCGCCACCTGCCGGTGCTCAAAAATGGCGACCTGATCGGTTTGATTTCCATCGGTGATGTGGTCAAAGCCGTCATCGAAAACCAGGAAACGGAGATCAGGGAACTTTCCGATTACCTTTCCGGGAAATATATCTAATCCCAACGCCTTCGGCTCCTCTATTGTATTGAAGAGTAAAGGGCAGATAACCAATGGGTTATCCGCCCTTTTAATTCCCTGGAGTACAAATGTCTTTTGAGAAAATTCTGGTGATCGGGATGGGAAATCCGATTCTGGGTGACGATGGGGTGGGTTGGGCGGTTGCCCGTGAGGTCGGGGAGCGTATCCGCGCGGAGGGCGGCGATGTCGAGGTGGATTACCTTTCCCTCGGCGGACTCAGCCTGATGGAACGCCTCATCGGCTGCAAGAAAGTCATCCTGATCGATACGCTGACGACGGGCAAATACCCGCAGGGGGAGGTCATCACTTTTGTGCTGGAGGATTTGGTCGACCTGACTTCCGGTCACACCACCGCAGCCCACGACACTTCGTTGAAAACCGCGCTGGTAACCGGCAGGCAGTTGGGCGCAGACCTGCCCGAAGACCGCGACATCCATGTGGTGGCCATCGAATCACAGCACGTGTACGAAATTCAGGAGGGATTGACCCCCACGGCCGCCGCCGCTGTCCCGCTGGCTGTTCGAAAAACCCTTGACCTGATCGATGCGCTTCGCGCCGCTTGACCGCTCCCATCACTTGAAACCCTGCCATGATCCAGCCTGTGCTTTCGATTTCACTCAAACGATTCCTGCTGATCGACGACTGCCCTGCCGATTGGAAACCCTTCGACCTGTACCTGTTTCGAGACGAGGAAACGGTTTTCTATGTCGGGCAGTCTCAACTGGCGTTTGCGCGGGTCTGGGAACATTTGCTGGGCGGATTTCACGGGCACTCGATTGTGGGGCGGTTTGTCTGGTGCAACTGGCCCCGCTCGATGCGGTTCGCCATCGAGTTGATGAATTCCAGGTCGGAGCAATTCGACGTTGTCGGCAATGACTTGAACGCCGCCGAGCGTTTGCTGATTCAGCAGCGGACGCCCTGTTTTAATATATCCCTGAACGACCAGCCGACGCCTCTGCCCCCCGCTTACCAGCCGCCCAGTGCAAAATTTCGATGCAGTCGCAGCCTCAACAAGCTGAAGCACGAGGCAGAGCGCGCGGTCAAGGCGGAGGATGCCCAATTGTGGATTCAGGAAATGAAGTGAAATCAAATTCGCGCAGGTCTCACAGGAGCAAAATATATGCCTCGAAAAAAAGAACATGCCGCTCGAAAATGGTCAACCCTTGGCTCTGCCTCGCTTGTGCTCGTCTTCATCTGTGCCTGTAATTTTGCGGGCAGAGGCCCTGCCGCCACGCCGCAGCCTGACATGACGGCTTGGAGCGAAACCGAGTCGCCGCTTTTCCCGCTCAATTGGCCCCCCACGGCGGATACGGTCTGGGTGAGTTACACCTTCGCGTATGGGAGCAATCCCTCCGCGCTCATGGATGGAGTCTACGTAACGCCCCCGCTTTCCAAAACAGAATGGGAGGGCGGCAAGTCCACAACCACGGTGTTGAGTAAAGACAGAAAACAGGAAACCACGCAGGGGATGGTCCCGCTGGACGAACAGGCGGGCGCCATCCTGGAAACTGGTCCGCGGGTTTCAGCGTATTGCCTGAAACTGACCGCATTGCCCGACCAGGCCACTTTGGACGCGCAAGATATGCTTGCCTATTACCAGACCTGGTTCAAGTACAACGGCGCCTTCCTCGAGTTGATCCGCAACGATCATGCAGATTTCATCGAATGGGTGGAGCAGGGTCGCTAGGTTCGCTTCCCCCGTTCCTTCAATTTTCCATAGTTCCACATAAACGAAACTCCCCTGGCTGGGCAGGCAGGGGAGTTCGATTTCTCGATTGTGGCGGGCTTGTTCTACACGTACTTCTCGCGCAACACCGAGCTGATGTAGTCCATGCTGGCGACCACCACAGCGATGGCGAGCATTTGGGCGCTGGCGGCGCGGTAGTTGAGCAGGTTGATGTTTTGCTGGAGCAGGAAGCCGATTCTGCCGCCCACAATTCATTTCTTCTCCTTGAATATTGGGTGTGAAATGTGCAGGGCGGGGATCGCTCCTGACAGAATGATAATACCCCATGTCAATGCAGCAAACAAGTACGCTTGGGTTAAAAAATCTGGTTGAGCTACACCCCTTCCAGCGCGGCGATGAACTCGGAGGCGGTGGAAAAACGGTCGGCGGGTTTCTTCGCCATCGCCTGTTGGATGGCGCGGGCGGAGGGGCGCGGGAGTCCGTGCAGGGTTTCGCGGGCGTCGGGCGGAGGGGCGTTCAGGTGAGCCAGCAGGAGCGCCCCCGTGTTGGGTCGTTGGAAGGGCAGGATGCCCGTCAACATTTGGTAGGTCATCACGCCCAGCGCGTACACATCGGCGCGTCCGTCCACATCGGCGGAGGCTTGAATTTGCTCCGGGGCGATGTAATCGAAGGTGCCCAACATGCCGGTGTTGGTGATCTTGGTGTGCGCGTCGGTGATCTTGGCAATCCCGAAGTCTGTCAACACGGCTCTGGCGGGCGTCATCGAAGAATCCATCATCACGTTCGAGGGTTTGATGTCGCGGTGTACCAGCCCCTTCGAATGGGCATAGTCGAGGGCATGGGCAATCCCGCTCAAAAGTTCGACCGTCCGCGGCAGGGTCAGCCGTTTCTCCTCTTTGAGCAGGTGATTCAGGTCGGGTCCCGTGAGCAGTTCCATCACGATGTAATAGGCGCCGTTCTCGTCGCCGAAATCCAGCACCTGCACGATGTTGGGATGTTCCAGCCCGGAGACGATCTCCGCCTCACGCATGAACCGCTTGCGGAACTGTTCCTCCGCCGCGAGTTCCGCCTTCAAGACCTTGATCGCAACCGACCGCCGCTTCGGGCTGGTTGCGCTGTACACCTCCGCCATCCCCCCGCGCCCGATCAATTTCAGGTTGTTGTACGAAGACAACGTTGTCCCCGTAATGATGGTATCGGATTCTGCGCGGAGTTCGGCGGGCGTTTTCTGGTAATCGATTTTGATGCGATAGAAGAAGTGGTCCACGAAACGCTGGAGTCTCTTCCGCGCCGGCTGGAAGAGCGCCCCCGCAGCCACCGAAAAGATGACCGCCACCATGAAAGGCTGGTCGCCGCTGTTGATCTTTTTGAAGACAAGCGAGATGATGCCCAGTGCCATGACGAGGATTAAAACCATCCCGGCGGTGAGGATTCCGTACACCAGCGAGCGGTTGATGAGCAGGTCGATATCGAACAGTTTGGCGCTGGCGATGGAAATGGTGATGAAGAGCGGCAGCATCAGGAACAGGAAAATACCCGCAATGCGCGAGACGATTTCAAAGACCGCGCTCCATAATGTCGAACCGCTGGAGGTGAAACCGAGTCCCAAGCCCACCTGAAAGATCAGGAACCACAGGAAAGGTCCCATCGTACCGATGAACGCCCAGCGGATTTGTTGTTTTTGTGCCAGCGTGGCGTGACGGAAGTATCGGTAGACCGAAGACCCAAGCCCGATGACGTACCAGGTGGTCGTTGCAAGCAGGTAGTAAGTCCGTCCCATGTTGTCCCAGAAGAAAGGGGCATTGGGGAAGATGTACATCCCCAGCATGGTGGCAACCAGCATCGGGACGAGGAACTTCATCCAGCGCGGGACAAATTTCCCATCCGGGAAGAGCATCGAAAACAGGACGATGCCGATGTCTCCCATCGCCAGAATCAATCCCCCCGATCTTTCGTAGCCCGGCATGAGCGCGATGGTGTTGGCGAGATAGGTTACGCGCACGCCGAAGGTGATGAGGAACATCGAGGTAAAGATGGCGAACCAGTCATCGGAGCGGCGGACAATGAGCACGGCCCCGATCACCGAAAAACCGAAGATGAGCAGAAGGTCGATGCCGTATTCAACGATGAACTGAAGCAGGGCGGGGATTTCCAGAAGAGCGCGCGAGAAGTTTGCGTTTTGAAAGATGGCAAATTGCGGAGAAAGAACTGTCCCCAGCGCCATTGCGGTATAGGCTACCACAACCACCCAAACACCGATCAGCGCCGAGCGCAAGCCGGGACGGTTTCTGAGTGAGGTTTCGTTGGTGATGGGACTGGTGGACATAATCAGGGTAATGATAACAAAAAATGATTTGCTTTCGCCTTGCCGAACCTATCAGTTTTGTAACGAAGCGGCGGAAACACCGCCTTTTGATTTACGCAGGTGATTGGAGAAAGTTGCCCATATTTTCACAAACAAAGCCGCATCCCACAAGGAATGCGGCTTCGATTTGGTCATGATGCCGGAATGGTTTACGGGCTGGTCGGCAGGATGCGCCCCGCCAACAGGGCATCGAGGGTTTCCTGCGCGAGGCGGAGTTTGCCTTCGGTGAGGATACTCGTATCCACGTCCGCAATGCCGAGCGGCGAGGAAACATTCACCCCGCCCTGACCGGCAATGAGGTTGGGCCAGGCAAGCTGGATTGCCTTGATGGTGTCGGGGCGGATGGTCATCACCCAGCCGCCGGGGCGCGGGTCGGGCATGGAGGTGCCGATCAAAAAGATTCCCTGCGTGCCGATGTACGAGAGGAAGTCCGCGTCTGCCAGGGTGGGATACACATAGATCGAATACACCCTGCGGTCATTGATCAGCACATTGGCGTAACCGCCATACCGCGACGGGTCTTCATCGGCAGGGACTTCGATGTAAGTCGGGTAGCCGACATCGGTCACATAGAAGGTGCGGCACAGGCCGCAGTAATATGCCATGCCGTTGCTGAAGGCGTTGAAGGCGCGCTGGGCATCCGGGTTGTCCTTGGGAATCATCATGCCGATGTGATATTCATCGCTGATCATCGCGGAAACATAACCTGCAAGGAAAGCGGGAAGTTCCACCTGTGAGTCTCCCGCCAGCACGCTCAGGTTGCCGCCCGGCGTCAGGTTGGGGATGTTGACCGCCAGAAATTGCACCCCCGGCGCGGTGGGCGCGAGCGATGCAAGACCGGGGTCGGGCGGCAGGGCGATGACCACCTTCAAGGTCGAGTCCGCGAGGTCGGTGGGGGAAAGTGTATTGCGGACCTGGAAGCGGAATCCCGATGCCTGCGCGAGGTCGTAGACCGTCTTCTGGTACAGGTCCGAAAGGGTTGGGTCCATGTCGGGGGGCAGGAGCAAAATCGCCAGCGGCGTGGATGGCGTGGGCATCACGGTGGCGGTGGGAAACGGGGTGAGGGTCGGGAGGGCGGTGGGCGGCGGCGGAGTTTCAGGCTCGGAGCCGCCACAGGCGCTCAAGAGGACGAGGATCAGGATGGCAAAGAGGAAATTTTTTACTCGCACAACGCATACTCCAAAATCAAGATTGAGCGAATTATACTGCCTGATTTTGTCACAGCGTTGGTGTCTGCCCTGAGCGCAATCGAAGGGCAAACGTCGGGAATAAAAAAAGAGACGCACAAGGCTGTGCGTCTCCTGGAGAGAGGGGAAAAATTAGTTGACCGAGATGTTGATGCGCTTCGGTTTGGCTGATTCCGCCTTGGGCAGGGTCAGGGTCAAAACGCCGTCGGCAATATTCGCCTCGACCTTGTCAGCCTGGATTTCGGCGGGCATGCGCAGGGCGCGGCGGAAGTTCCCATGCGGGAGTTCGTTCAGCAAATATTCGGTTTCCTCGGCGCGATATTCGCCTTCGATGCTGACGACGTTCTCGAGCACCTGGATGTTCAGGTCTTCGGCTTTCAAGCCGGGGACGAGCGCCGAAAGGACATAGGCATCGTTCTCCTCGCGGACGTTCACGTTCAGGGAACGGTATTCGGATTCCTGGGGCTGCTGTGCCCAGCGGCGGATCATGCGGCGGTACGGATAAGGTTGGATATAGAGTGTCATTTTTTTGATCTCCTATTGGTTGTATGTCAATGTGGCAATATTAAATTCGGAGTGTAAGAAAACCGCAAACGTGGAGTTATTTTTTTGTAAGAAAATTTCAGCCTGTCCACTTGACCTGTCCAATAACCTCCTTTCGGACGGGGTGGGAATCGTCCCTTCAGCATAAACTGGGAAGGTAATAGATATACGAGGCAATCCGAGAGGAAATTCATTCAATGGAAACCGTAATCCGCGAAACTCAAAAAATAGAAACACAGCGACCTTTCTCGCTGACTATTTACCTGTTCATCGTCTTTGGTCTATCCTGGCCCCTTCAACTCGTATTTGCACTCTCTGATGAATCGCTGAATCTGGGCTACCTCAATTTAATTTCAATGGTGATGGTAACCGTCGGAACGTTCATCGCGGGACGTTACGTCTTCCGCGACGGATTCAAACATGCGGGCTGGCGTTGGGGAAAGCCCACACAATACTTGTGGACGTTCGGTCTGGCATTGTTCATCTTTGCCGTTCCATCCATGCTCGAAAACCTGTTTGGGTTGCACACCGTTCCCGCTGGGATTTCGGCGGGAGCCGTTCTGGCGAGCTTCGCCACCAGCTTTCTGATAACTCTCATCCCCGGCTTTGGAGAGGAATTTGGCTGGCGCGGTTATATGCTGCGACATCTCGTCAAACGATATTCCACGTGGAAGGCAATCCTCGTCCATGCCTTCATCTGGTGGGCATGGCATCTTCCCGTGATATTCACCATCGGCATCCGTCAGGGAATTGGGACGAACGCCGCTGAGTCCATCCTTTTGATTACCCTGATTACACTCATCCCGTCCATGATGAATGCCGTCATCTTCGCCTACGTTTGGACGGCGACAAAAAGCCTGGCAGTTGCCAGCGTTTACCACTCCGCGTATGACGAAGTGCGGGACGCCATCGAGAAGACCGTTGGGTTTGGTCCGCTGGTGAGCCTTTGGGAAATGGCTGTGACCACGCTCTTCGGCGCCTTTCTTTTGTGGAAAGGGAATTGGAAACCGCTGACCGAAGAAAAGAACAATTGAAATTTTTGGAGAAGAACATGAACACTCGAAACAAAAGGAACTTCGCAAACACGCTTGTGCGGATACTGGTTTTCACCCTCGCCCTCGTACTGGCTCTGCCCGTCATCCTGTCACCGCTGACCACCTCCACCCCAGCCTGGGCATGGATTTCGTTCTTCGTCGCGGATATTGCCGCACTCATCCTTTTGTTCACATCTCCAAAAGGGATTTCACTGGGACTGGCGGGCGTCCTCGTCGTGAGCGTCGCCGCTGTCATCGTTTCGCAAATCTTCGCCGCCACCCCGCTCATCGTCGATGAAAACGGGAAGCCCGTTCCCGGTTCGATTGCCACGCTGGAAAAGGTCAACTTGAACGGGACCGAGCAGTGGATTTCCATCCGCGGGCATGACACGACCAAGCCGATTCTGCTCCACCTCGGCATGGGCGGACCCGGCGGGGGCGGATTCGCCACCCGAAGCCTTTTCACCCCGCTGGAAAAGGATTTTGTCGTCGTCAGTTGGGACGAACCCGGCACCGGAAAATCCTACAACGCCATGCCAATCTCCGAACTGACCACGCAGGGTTTCATCGATGACGCCCACGCGCTGACACTCTATTTGCGCGAACGTTTCCATCAGGAAAAAATCTACGTCTACGGCGTCTCGTGGACAAGCATCCTCGGCGTCTGGCTGGTTCAGGAATACCCTGACCTGTATTATGCCTACATCGGCAACGGACAGATGGTCAACACTACGCAGAACGATGTGATGGGCTACGAACTGGCACTCGATTATCTGGCGCAAAAGGGCGACACCAAAACGCTGGATACCCTGCGCCGCAATGGACCTCCGCCCTATAAAGGCGATGACATGCTCGGCAAGTATGTCGCCTACCTCGATGTGCTGAACGATTACATGAATGCTCCGCGTTACGCGGTCGTTGTGCCGATCATTCCCTTCATCGCTCCGGAATACGGCTTCGTGGACAAAATCAACCACACGCGCGGACTCCTGGATTCCTTCCCCGTTGTTTATCCTCAGCTGGAGAATCTCGACTTCAAAACGCAGGCGGCAAAACTGGATGTGCCCGTTTACATCTTTGCCGGGCGTGATGATGTCAACGCCATGTCTTCGCTGGTGGAGGAATACTTCAACCTCCTCGAAGCCCCACGCAAGGAGTTAATCTGGCTGGAAGGCGGGCATGGACTCGACGGCAGCAACATCCATCAGTTTGTAGATGTGATGACCAACCGGGTGTTGGTGGAAACCTACCCAGTGCAATAAATTTCGGTAATTCGAATATCCCTCCTCAATGGGGGCGCGAGCCTGTTAAACAAAAATACGCCCGTTCTGAGCGTATTTTTGTGGCGGGGAGGGCGGGCGACCGTCGGACTGCTACACCCAGACATTGCCTTTACTCCTGCCTCCTGGGCTTGATGTAAAAGAGACATTGCTTATCATAAGCCACAGGTTGGACGACAAATAAAAGCACAGGTAACACGAATGCGCCTCCCAGATCATTGGGAGGCGCATTCACTTTAATCCATTTTGAAGGAGATAGAACATGAAGAAAAATAAGACTCCAAAAAACGATAGTCCCTTTGTCAAATGGCTATTGGATTACGTTGATGAACAAGATGTCAACCTTACCGTGCTTTCACTGAAAGCAGGGCTATCCTCGGGGTCATTGCGCAGTGTTGTGAATTTTCCGAACCGCAGGCCAAGCCTGGAAACCTGTGTCCGTCTATCGGAGATAACAGGAAAACCGCTTGAGGAAATTTTGACGCTGGCTAATCTCAATGTGAGTCAGATTGGGGAAAACGTCCACCCTGACAGGTCCAAGTTGATTCAAATATATGATGTGTTGCCTGCTGTGTTTCGCAGGTCGTTGGTGCGGATTGCGGAAACAATAGCTGAAGCGGCTGAAGAAGACATGGAGGGTATCAAGTGACCACAGTCATAAAGTGTGTCTTTCTTCTTGCCTTGCTCCTCACCGCCTGCGCTGCCCCGCCGCAGACCATATATCCCGTGAACACCCCCGACCCCTTGCAGCCATACATGGACGCCAGCGCCAGCAAAGGGACGGCGGTTGCCGCCGTTGCCACTGCGGAGTACTTCTCCTCGCAGCTCACTGCCACGGTGGAGACCCGCAACCAGATTGGCACCCAGCAGGCAGCCTCTGCCAATGCTCTTGCCACAGAACGCGCCTGGAACGCCACCTCCACCGCGGACTCTATCTTCGCCACTGGGACTGCCTCGGCGGTTGCCCAGCAAGCCATCTGGACCCAGCGCGCGATGGACATCACCGCCACTGCGGACAGCGCCGCCGTGCAAGCCTTCGCCACCGAACAATACTCACGCGCGCGGAGCAACGAACTCTCCATTCAACGCAAGGAAATGATGAACTCCGTCGCGGCAGTGGTTCCGTGGGGCGTGGGCGTGGGAACGCTTGTGATCGCCCTACTTGTCTTTGTGCGCTGGTCCCGCGTGCGGATCATCCAGCGTGACCAACGCGGCGATGCGCCTCTCCTGCTCAACGTGGTGGACGGCGTGGCGTATGACTTTGACCGCCACCCCACCTCCACGGGCGGACTGCAACGGGAGGACATCAAACTGCTGCCAAAGTTCTCCGCCAGCGATCATACCCAAACCGCGGAACGGGACCAGATGCTCGACCTCGCCACACGCGGATTCGCCAATTCCCCCCGCAGACGCCCCGCGCCTTTGACGAATAACTTACCGCAGATTCCCGCATCTGTTCCGACCACCACATCCGCTCCACAGATTCAAGTGATCGATGTCTCGCAAGCCAAGCCACTCTTCCATGACGTCCTGCCGCGCATCGTCCGCGACGCCATCGAAGCGGAAATCATCGAAGGAGAAACCAAATCATGAACGAAGCGCCCCTCATCCATCGCCGTGACATGCTGGTTGCCGAACAGGTCGCCCGCAGACTGCCCGACCTCCTTTCCAGCCGTAACCTGATCCCAGCCTTCTCCAACTTCTTCATCACGCGCGACCTCGACATGACCATCTTCATCGCCGTGCTCGATACGAACAAGATCGGCGACCACAACCGATACACCCAGCCCGACTTCCTGCACCAACTCAGCACCGACTTGGGCGGGATGCGCCTGTACCTCTCGAACTCCACAGGCTTGCGCTACGTCTTCCTGATCTCCAACCTGCCGAAGCTGCTGCGAAGTATTGAACTGCCCGCGGACATTCCCCTCGGCATGGTGGCACTCGGCATGAAGTTCGGCGGAAAGATCGTCCTGCTGCCGTGGAGCAAACTCGGACACCTGCTCATCGTTGGGATGACGGGTTCAGGCAAATCCTCGACCCTGCGGGTGATCGTCCTGCAAGCCATCCGCAACGGATTCCTGCTGCTGTTGGCAGACATCGACCAGACCACCTTCGCCATGCTCGAAGGACATGCCAACCTCATGGCGCCGATCGCCACAACCTCACAAGACGCGCTGCAACTGATTCTCAAAGCCCTCGCCGAATGCGACCGTCGCGCGGGCATGTACAAGGCAATGCCAGGCTTTCCCGAGAACATCGACGAATACAATGCCGCCGCGATCAAGGCGGGCAAGGAACCTCTGCAAAGAATACTGGTCGTCCTCGATGAATCCAGCGCGGTGCTGAAAGCCATGGGCGGAGGCTCGGGAGAATTGGCAGGCAAGATCGCCGAACTCGGCTGGCGCGGACGCAAGTTCGGCATCCACTTCATCTTCGGCGCGCAGGAATTCACCAAAGACCTGGTGGGAGCGGTGCGCGAACAGGTCAACCTGACGATTGCCTTCCGCGTCAAACCCACCGCCGCGCAGATGGCAAAAGCCATCGGCTGCGCCAACGCCCACCGCATTCCAGCGGACCGCCCCGGGCTTGCCATCGTGGACCGCTTCGGACCCATGCAATCCTTCTTCATCCCCAAGCCGCTGCTGCTCGATGCGGGATCTTCCAGTCAGGTATTGCTTTCTGAAATGGAGAAGACTCTTTTTGCCCGCGCCCTCGAAAGCGCGGACGGGAAACTGACCCTCGCCAACATCGCCGAGTGGGGCGGGGTGACCCAGCACCAGGCGCGGAAACTCCAAGCCGTGTGGGCGACACGCGGATGGATTTCCAAAGACGGCAGCCGCGACAATTCCTTCTGTATCACCGAGAAAACGCGCGATTTGGCAACAAACCGACAAACCGCTCAAACCGCTCAAACCAACTCAAACCCAAAATAACAAGGAGAACACCATGAACCCCAAATCCACCACCAACATCTTCGCCGCAGACCCCGGCTTCGGCGACACCAAGATTTGCATCGGCGGACAGGCACAGCGCCTGCCGTCGGTCATCGCCCGCGCCAAAGACATCGGCATGGCGGGCATCGGCATGAAGACCGCCTCCCAAGCCATGACCATCCAGGTCGGTTGGGACAAGTACGTCATCGGCGACGGCGCCTGGCACTGGGGCGACATCCTCACCAACCGCGACTACTCCGCCCTCTCCTCCCCCGAACGCCGCGCCCTGATGCTCGGCGCCGCCTCCCTCATCCTGCCGCCCGGGGAACACACCTTCGACGTCATGGCGCTTGGACTGCCCGTCCCGCTCCTGCTCGACCAGACCCAGGGACAAACCATCCTCAGCGGACTCAAGGCATACAAGGGCGAACACCGCTTCACGACCGACAAAGGCAGCTATGTCATCACCATCCACAAGTTGAAGGCGCTGGCGCAGCCCGTGGGCGCATACGCGGACTGGCTGCTCGACGACGAACTGCACATCCGCAAGAACGGACGCCAGGCGGAAGTGGCGGTGCTCGACATCGGCATGAACACCCTCGACCTGTATGTCATCCAGGACGGCAACGTCCTGCCGCGCTTCGTGGGCGGCGGCAAGGTGGGCGTGCGCCGCCTGCTGGAAATCCTCGATACCAACGGGCATGAACCCGAAGAACTCGACGCCCAGCTGCGCTCGGGCAAACTGCGCCCCGCCAAAGACCAGTTGGAATCCTGGCTCTCGGAAATCCTGTCGGTCATCGAACGCACCTGGCCCAACCTGCGGCGCTTCACCACCGTCATCCCCGCGGGCGGCGGCTCGGTGGCTTTGGGCGACATGCTGCGCCTGGCGTTGATCGCCAAGGGCGCGGCAGTCACCTGGCCCGAAGACCCCGGTCTGACCAACGTGCGCGGGCTGTGGAAGTGGGGCGCGTATGGTCGTTGAGCGCGAGAAGGGCACCCTGGTCTTCACGGTGCGCATCACCCTCCAGCCCGGACGCGACGACGACCTGATTGAGTTGCTCACCACCGCACCCAAGGGCGCTCTGGCGGGACTGATCCGCGAGGCGATGCGCAGCGGCACCGCCAACAAAGTCACATACGAAGCCGAGTGGACCGACACCCCGCTCCAGATGGGAAACCTCGGCATCGAGATTTGATGCGTGTTACACGCCCGCCCGCGTGTAACACGCGCAAACCAAGAGCTTCCCCCGGCGTTATACGCCAGGGCGCCGAAGCAAGGCAAACCAAGACCACAATTCGCACCGATATATGGGACTTTGCCGCTGAAAACAGCGTTCGAATCCCGTATATACGGGTCAGCGTTAGCCGAATACGCCAAGCCCCCCTTAGCAACCGCTCTGGCGTATATGGCTGCCAGCTACCCCCAAAAAAGAATCCCCACCCCGCCCGTCTCCGCTTGAGGCTGGCGGCATGGAGTACAGAATGACCTACAAACCCGATAAATTGATTTCCACCTTCAAGCAATCCCTGCAAGACCGCGATGTCTCCCCGCTCACCGAGCAGGGATACCTCTCGGACGTCCAGCTCTTCATCGCCTGGTTCGAGAGCCGCAACCGCGAAGACTTCGCCCTCGCAGCCGTCACCCCCAGCGACGTGCGCGAGTATCGGCAGTATCTGCAAAAGGACGAGAAGCGCAAAGCCAGCACGGTCAACCGCAAACTGGCGGCGCTCTCCGCCCTAATGCGCTGGGGCGTGCAGAGCGGACGCATTCCCTCAGACCCGACTGAGCATATCAAGTCCATCCAGCGCGTGAGCGTTGCCCCGCACTGGCTCAGCAGGCAGGAGCAATTCGCCCTGCAGCGTGCCATCGAGAAAGACCTGCAACTGGCGAAGTTGCGCTACCCGAAACGCCACGTCACCCGTCGCCGCGACGCCTCGCTGGTTCTCTTCCTGCTGCATACAGGCTTGCGCCTGAGCGAAGTCATCGCCCTCGAACTCGGCGACGTGCAAGTGTCCGAACGCAAGGGCAGCGCCCTGGTGCGGCAGGGCAAGGGCAACAAGGAACGCAGAGTCCCGCTCAACGCCGAAGCCCGCAAAGCCTTGAGTGACTGGCTGGCAGTCCGTCCGCAGAGCGACAGTTCGTTTCTCTGGGTGGCGGTGGAAGCCAACGAAGGAAATGGATTGAGCGGACGCACAGTGCAGCGCATCCTGCACCGCTATGGACAGGACGCGGGGATCAAGAACCTGACCCCGCATGTGCTGCGTCACAGT
>Ga0233425_10007258_pt1 | contig 15704 bp, 19 predicted proteins | sample Watercolumn_Towu_2_FD_181712 | JGI IMG/M metagenome (GOLD analysis project Ga0233425, IMG submission 181712) | Freshwater microbial communities from Lake Towuti, South Sulawesi, Indonesia - Watercolumn_Towuti2014_140_MG | ecosystem: Environmental > Aquatic > Freshwater > Lake | place...
CCTGAATTTAGCCTCTGTGATTTTAGAGCGACTGTAGTATCTATTTTTATTAACCATTTCAGGAAGTTATCACACTTTAACAAGTGCTTTGCTTCCTAAGACCCAAAAATTATTTGATAGGCACGCGTTTGCAGCGCGATTTGCGTTGCTCGTAGTTTTCTGCGCGCCGATTCTGGCGCATGCGTTTACCGGCATCACTATTGTGATGAGTGCCCCGACCCAGGCGAATCTGGGATTTATCGAAGAATTCAAGCGCGAATTGGCCAATAGCACAAATGCGGCGGTCAAGGTCAGAACTGTTGACTTGGATGAATCGGGAAGGCTGGCGGTAGCCGAAAACGGTGAACTGGTCATTGCCCTGGGGGTGAGGGCGTTGGAACTGGCCAGCCAGCTAAAGCCAAACACGCCAGTGCTAGGTGTATTTACACCGCTACCTGTTTTTAACGCCATCATGGAGAAAAGTCGCCGCGATCTGGGTAATTTCAGTGCGATCGTACTGGATCAGCCATACCAAAGACAAATGGCATTGGTGAAAACGGTGCTGCCTGATTCAAGAAGTCTAGGTATTTTGTTGGGTAGCATCTCCACGTCAAATGGTGAGGCATTGAGAGAGGAGGGTGAGAAGAAAGGCTTGCACGTTAATATGGAGAGCCTTGCTCAAGAGTCTGAGCTTATTCCAAAACTTAACCAGATTTTGCAATCCAATGATGCGCTTTTAGCAGTGCCGGATCCGGCAGTTTATAGCCGTGAAACGGTACAGCCCATCCTGCTGACCTCCTATCGCTATCAAAAACCAGTATTTGGTTTTTCGCAATCATATGTAAAGGCAGGTGCTTTGGCTGCTGTATATAGCACTACGGCGCAATTGGCCAAGCAAGCAGTGGAAATGACCGCGAGGTCGCAACAACTGCAAAATATATTGTTACCGCCGCAGGCACCCAAATATTTTTCCGTGAGCATCAATCAACAAGTGGCGCGTGCCTTGAACATCGCGCCTGTTAGCGAAGATGCTGTGGAAAAGAAACTGATGTCCCTGGAGCATTCGCAATGAAAAATTTCGGTATCAAAGGACGGGTTGTCTTACTTGGCACATTGCCAGCTGTGCTATTTGCAGTAATTTTGGCAGGCTACGCAATTTCTAATGTATTTAAATTACTCAATCAGTCGGTGCAAGACCACGGTCGCATTATTGCAACGCAACTGGCGCCGGCTACTGAGTACGGGGTTATTTCCGGCAATCGCAATATGTTACAAAAGCTGGTTGATCAGGCTTTATCCAGTGACGAGCAAATTAGTGCAGTGCTGGTGACGGATAAGTATGGGCAAGTGCTGGCATTAAGTGGTCGGCCGATTCCGACGCGTTATCTTTCCAAGGTGCGCGAGGCATCGGAAGACTTTCTTCAGGCAGAAAATGCCATGATTTTTACGGCGCCCATCTATAGGAGCTTAGTCGAAGTTGAGGATTTTTCCAGCATTGGAGATGAGCCAAAGTTGCCCGGGAAATTGAATGCAAGCTTGGAAATCGGGCATGTCTATGTCTCATTGAGCACTCAGCCATTGCTGGATTTGAGGAAAGACTTGATAGCCAAGATTATTGTGATTGGCGGGTTTGGCCTATTACTTAGCGCGTTAATGGCCTGGCAGATTGGACGCAATATTACTAAGCCGATTCAGGAAATTGCATGGGCTGTCAACAAAGTTGGGGAGGGAGCATATCATCACACCATTGCCGAAAACTCCAGCGGAGAACTCGCTACCTTACAAAAGGGCTTCAATTCCATGGCCAAAAGCCTCAAGTCAGCCTATGAAAACATGCAGGAAAAGATTCTGGAAGCGACCGACATGCTGCGGTTTCAGGCGCAGCATGACGACCTGACCGGACTGATCAACCGCCGCGAATTCGAAAGTCGGCTGGAGCGCGTTCTTACCGACTTGGAAGATGCCAGGCCGCAACATGTCCTGTGTTATCTGGATCTGGATCAGTTCAAGCTGGTGAACGATACTTGTGGCCATGGCGCGGGCGATGAGCTGCTGAAGCAGATCAGCGTGCTGTTCGCACACCGCGTCAGAGATAAAGACACCTTGGCTCGCGTGGGTGGGGATGAGTTTGGCCTGCTTCTGGAGAATTGCAGTTTGAGCGATGCCCAGCAGATTTGTAACGATCTGCTCAAGCTGGTGCGCGATTACCGTTTTGTCCATGAGGACAAGGTATTCAATGTGGGCTTGAGCATCGGGATGGTCGTGATCGACTCAAGTTTCCTGACCGCCAGCAGCATCGACGATGAGCAGTTTGTCTTGTATTGTCAGCCGATCGTGCCACTGAGTCCTCATGCCACCGCCAAGGAAAAGGCGCTGCAACATTACGAGGTGTTGATACGCAAGTTCGATGCTACCGGGCAGTTGATTATGCCGACTTCGTTCATTTCTTCTGCGGAGCGCTATCATCTGATGCCAAATATCGACCGTTGGGTCATCAAAAACACTTTCGCGGCTTATCGTCAGTTGCTGGATGTTTCCCGTGACAACTGCAATTATCTCTTTTCGGTCAATTTGTCGGGTACCTCTCTCAGTGACAAAAGCTTGCTCGGGTTCATTCGTGAACAATTTGCCATTTATGCCATCCCGCCCAGCGGTATCTGTTTCGAGATCACGGAGACGTCTGCAATCGTGAATCTGAAAAACACCATCAACCTATTCACGGCACTCAGAAAAATAGGTTGTAAGTTCGCCTTGGACGATTTTGGAAGCGGCATGTCTTCATTCATGTACCTGAAGAACTTTGAAGTGGATTATCTGAAGATCGAAGGCTCGTTTGTGCGGGAGATGCACACCAACAAGATCGACCATGCAATGGTGCAGTCTATCCATAGTGTCGCAGAAGCGCTCAACATCAGAACCGTGGCAGAGTTCGTTGAGAATGACGAGATACTCAATGAGTTGATAGCCATAGGCATTCATTATGGGCAAGGCATGCATCTGGGCGCGCCTATAGCCATCAAAAAATTGATTGAGAAATTTAGCAGTTTAAATACATAATAGCGGTGTTTTACAACAGAAACCGCCATGATTGAAACAGATCGTCTTATTGCCCCAGCGGCAGCCGGCCCACAGGAAGAGGCCATCGAGCGCGCCCTGCGCCCCAAAGTATTGGATGAATATATAGGTCAGGAAAAAGCGCGCAGCCAATTGGAAATCTTCATAAACGCCGCACGCGCCAGAAAAGAAGCGTTGGATCACGTATTGCTCTTTGGGCCGCCCGGGTTGGGCAAAACGACTCTGGCGCACATCATCGCCCGGGAAATGGGGGTCAGCCTGCGTCAGACTTCCGGCCCGGTGCTGGAGCGGGCGGGTGATCTGGCTGCGCTGTTGACTAACCTCGAACCTAACGATGTCTTATTTATTGATGAGATTCATCGTCTCTCTCCGGTGGTGGAAGAAATTCTATATCCCGCTATGGAGGATTACCGGCTGGACATCATGATAGGCGAAGGCCCGGCGGCGCGTAGCGTGCGACTGGACTTACCTCCGTTTACGCTGGTAGGCGCTACTACGCGCGCTGGTATGCTGACTAATCCTTTACGCGACCGTTTTGGTATCGTTTCCAGGTTGGAGTTTTACACCGCAGAAGAGCTGTCGCGCATCGTACATCGCAGCGCCGGCTTGCTGGAGGTGGATATGACCGATACCGGCGCGCTGGAAATCGCACGCCGCTCGCGCGGCACACCACGTATCGCCAACCGCCTGCTGCGCCGTGTGCGGGATTTCGCGCAAGTCAAAGCCAACGGCGAGGTGAGCGCCGAGATTGCCGATGCAGCATTGAAAATGTTGGATGTGGACGAATTGGGTTTTGATGTGATGGATAGAAAACTGCTGCAGGCCGTGCTGGAGAAATTTGGCGGCGGCCCGGTAGGTTTGGATAACCTGGCTGCGGCGATAGGCGAAGAGCGCGATACGATTGAGGATGTGCTGGAACCCTACCTAATCCAGCAGGGCTATCTGATGCGCACGCCGCGCGGGCGCGTTGCCACAGCTTCGGCTTATCAGCATTTTGGGCTTGCCGTGCCTGGCAATATGGCCAGTGGAGAACTATGGCGGCAGTAAACGTATTTAACTGGCCGGTGCGTGTGTATTACGAAGATACCGATGCCGGCGGTGTCGTCTACCATAGCCAGTATTTGAACTTTCTTGAGCGTGCACGGACAGAATGGCTGCGTCATCTAGGTTATGAGCAAACCGCCTTGCGTGATGAGCTGGAGATGGTCATTGTGGTGCATAGCCTGGAGATTCAATTCAAGAAACCCGCGAGATTCAACGATAGCTTGGTCGTCAGTACGTCCGTTTCCGAGCTGGGGCGCAGCAGCATCCAATTTGCACAAATGATTTTGCGCGGTGAAGAATTGCTCATCGAGGCGAAAGTCCGGGTAGCCTGTGTGGGTACCCAAACCTTTAAACCTGTGGCCATTCCGAAAAAGATTCTGGAAGCCATTACTTCTCATACAACGGAGCTTACATGAATGTCGCGCACGATATGTCATTCCTGTCTTTAATTTCGGGCGCCAGTTTGCCGGTGCAGCTGGTGATGCTGATTTTGCTGCTTACCTCATTGGCATCCTGGTGGTATATCTTCATCAAGGTGTTTTCGCTCAAGCGCGCAGAGGCAGATGCCGAGAGCTTTGAAAACGCCTTCTGGTCTGGTGGCGATCTGAACAAGCTTTATGAAGGCTTGGGTGCCGGCCGGCGCAAGGCAGAAGGCATGGCCAGCATTTTTGAAGCAGGCTTCAAAGAGTTTATTCGTCATAAGCAACAAGGCCGCATGGAAGTGAGCGATGTGATGGAAGGTGCGCGCCGTGCGATGCGTGCTGCCTACAACCGCGAGCTGGATAACCTGGACGCCCATCTACCCTTTCTGGCATCCGTGGGTTCTGTCAGTCCATACATCGGCCTGTTCGGTACGGTGTGGGGCATTATGAACGCTTTTCGGGGTCTATCCAGCGTAGCGCAGGCTACGCTAAGCCAGGTGGCGCCCGGCATCGCGGAAGCGTTGGTGGCGACCGCAATAGGCCTGTTTGCGGCAATTCCTGCGGTGATCGCCTACAACCGCTTTGCCAGCAAGGTAGACAGGCTGTCAGTGCGTTACGAAAGCTTTATGGAAGAGTTTACCAATATCCTTCAGCGGAAATCCTAAGGAGTTTTGTCATGAGCAGAACCCGCAAACGCCGCATGATGAACCAGATCAACGTGGTGCCTTACATTGACGTGACCTTGGTATTGCTGGTGATTTTTATGGTGACCGCGCCCATGACCAATCCTGGCGTGGTTGAGCTACCCAAGGTCGGCCAGGTACTCAAGCAGGCCGGGGCGCCTATTATCGTGACTGTACGCAAGGATGGCGGCACGGAGATAGACGGCAAAAAAATGGCGCGCGATCAGTTGCTGTTTACGGTAAAGGAACAGTTGAAAAAATCCCCTCGTTCCGTAGTGGTGGGCGCAGATGAAAAGACGCCCTATGGCAAGGTGATCGAAGTCATGGATTTGCTCAAACAAGCCAAGGTAGAGAAGGTGGGTTTGTTATTCAAGCCCGCAACTTAAAGGGCTGCTGGTTCGGCATATGTTCAGAAAACACGAAAATCCGGATAAGGTCAAAGCTGGCGCGCTGGCACTTCTGGTACATTTGGTCTTGCTAGGCGGCATGTTGATCTCTTTCAACTGGAAGGCAGCACATCAGGTGCTGAACGTGGTGGAAGTTGACCTTTGGGATAAGTTACCCGCCCCTAAAGTAGCACCTCCACCTCCGTCGGAACCTAAACCAGTTGTGGAGGAGAAACTTGAGCCTAAGCCGGAGTCCAAGCCCATTGTGGAAGATAAGCCTGAACAAAAGGCAGCAGAAAAGATAGATATCGAGCTGGAAAAGAAAAAACAGGAAGAAGCCAAGCGTTTAGAGGAAAAGAAATTAACCGAGAAGAAACTGGCAGAACAGAAAAAACAGGCGGAGCGGGAAAAGCTGCTGCAGGCCATGCGGGATGAGGATCTGACCAAGCCTGAAAAGACTGACAATACCGCTTTGAAAAAACTGCAGGCAGAGATAGACGGTGAACATACAGATCGGGAAGAGACCGCAAAATCGGCGGCTAATGCCAGCCTGGTGGGCGAGTATACCGACAAGATTAAGGCTAAGATTCGCGGCAATGTAAACAAGACGCTATGTGGCGATGGTAACCCGGAGCTGCGTTTTGAAATTGCCTTGTTGCCCACCGGCGAATTGAAAGGTGCGCCCAGGCTAGTCAAATCCAGTGGCAATGCCGCATGCGACGGTGCGGTGGAACGTGCCATCATGGCCTCGGAGCCTTTGCCCGTACCAACAGACGCCAGCGTGTTTGCGCAATTCAGACATATGAATTTGAAATTCCGGCCTAACGATTAGTCTGCGATGCATGTAACAAAATGTAAATGTGGTTGGCATGTAAGGGGTAATTGAGTAAAAATGCACAGAACTTTTTCAAAACAAAAGCGCCCAATATCACGATGATGCGATTGAAACTGTTTGACTTTACGCTGTTTTTTGGCCTGTTTTTTTGGCTATCCACTTCCGCCAATGCCGCGCTCGAAATCGAGATTAGCGGTGGCGGTGCCCAGCAAATCCCGATTGCGATTTTGCCTTTTGGCAAGGCGCCCGAGGTGCCAGCCAAGGATAACTTGCACGAAATCATTGCAGCCGACCTGCAGCGTAGCGGCTTGTTCCGTGCTTTGGAAACGCGCGGCATGGCGAACTTGCCAACCAGCGTGACCCAGGTGAAGTATGCCGAATGGGCGGCTTTGCAGGCGCAGGCGATGACGGTGGGAGAAATCAAGCCGCTGGGGGCAGGCAAGTTCAATGTGCATGTGCAGCTGCTGGATGTGTTGAAGCAGACGATTCTGGCGGACATGGATTACCAGGCCAATGCCGGCCAGCTGCGCCAGACAGCCCACAAGATTTCCGACATGATATATAAGAAGCTTACGGGTGAGAACGGTTTCTTTTCCAGCCGCATTGCCTATGTCAACAAATCCGGCAAGCGTTATGCGCTGATGGTGGCCGATGTGGATGGCTACAATCCGCAGCCGCTGGTGTCGTCTAACGAGCCCATCATTTCTCCGGCCTGGTCGCCCAACGGAGACAAGATGGCGTACGTTTCCTTCGAGAAGAAAAAGCCCATCGTCTTTGTGCAATCGCTCAGTACGGGTGAGCGGAAGATTGTCGCCAACTTCAAGGGCAACAATAGCGCACCTGCCTGGGCGCCGGATGGCAGCAAGTTGGCCATTGTGCTGACTTATGGAGCCAACTCGCAAATCTATACCATCAACGATGACGGCAGCGGCCTGAAGCAGGTTACCAAGAGCCATGCTATTGATACCGAGCCGGCCTTCTCGCCGGATGGCAACTGGATCTATTTCACGTCAGACCGTGGCGGACGTCCGCAAATCTACAAAGTGCCAGCCAATGGCGGTGATGCGACGAGGGTGACCTTCGAAGGCGCATACAACGTCAGCCCACGTTTTTCACCCGATGGCAAAACTTTGGCGTATATTCGCAATGACGGCGGTAAATTCCGCGTGGCGGTGCAGGATCTGGCCAGCGGCCAAGTACAACTGCTGAGCGAAGGCAGCCAGGACGAGTCGCCCAGCTTTGCTCCCAACGGGCGCGTGATTTTATACGCAACCAAACTGCGCGGGCGCGGTACTTTGGCGGCAGTTTCTGCAGATGGTAAGGTGCGTCAGCGCTTGAGCGAATCCAGCGGCGATGTGCGTGAGCCTGCCTGGGGGCCAACGGTTAAATAGTAGAAGCGTTAAATTCTGACAAACAAGGGCAATGACCCCGCAAGGGGAGAAAAGAGGAGTGAAATGTTAAAACCATTCAATACGAAACTCATGTTGGTAGCGGTTGCTTCCGTTTTTTTGGTGGCATGTAAAAGTACACCGATGGCAGACAAACCCGCGGCAGTAGAGGATAAAAGCCCGACAACGGCAACCAAACCTGCGGACAGCGCGCCTGCAGCAGATACTTCTGGCGTCAAGGAAGTGGTGGTGGACAGCAATGCCAATGCCAGCGGCAATAATCCGCTGAAAGATCCAAACAATATTTTGTCCAAACGCAATATCTATTTCGATTTCGACAGTGACATCGTCAAGGCTGAGTTCCGTCCGCTGATAGAAGCGCACGCTAAATATTTGCAGGCTAACGGCAATGCCAAGGTGATTCTGCAAGGCAATACAGACGAACGTGGTACGCGCGAGTACAACCTGGCACTGGGCCAGCGCCGTTCCGTGGCGGTGAAGAAGTCACTGAACCTGCTGGGCGTGCAGGATAAGCAGATCGAGACCATTAGCTATGGCGAGGAGAAAGCTGCGCAGAACTGTGCGGATGAGAACTGCTTCCAGCCGAACCGCCGCGTTGATATTGTTTACGAGGGCGAATGATGCGGCTGATTTCCACGCTGGTGGTTACGGCTTGCTTGACGGGCGCGCTGGGCGCCCAGGCAGCCTTGTTTGATGACAAGGAAGCCCGCAAGAAAATCCTGGAAGTCGAAGCCAAAAGCAACGCCAACGATGACGCGCATCAGGCTGCGCTGAACGATTTGAAGAAGCGCATCGCGGCGATGGAGGCGATTGTGCAAGGCGGCGGTTTGGCCGATATGCAGAATCAGATCGAGTTGCTGAAACAGGAAGTTGCTCGCCTGAAAGGTGACCTGGAAGTCGCTAACCACCAGTTGGAACTCAGCCAACAGCGACAGAAAGACTTGTACGTCGATACCGATGGCCGTCTGCGCAAGCTGGAGAGTGGAACTCAGGCAGCCACGAGTAACCCGCCGCCACAACCGGCTCCAGCGCCTGTGGTGGAGGAAAAAGATATCAAAGCCTTTGCCGAAGCCGAAGAACTGAGCAAATCGGTCAAGCATAAAGAGGCTTTTGCGGCTTATGATGCTTTCCTGAAAGAGTACCCAAATAGCAAGCTGGTGCCGGATGCGCTGTATGGGTTGGGTTACTCCCAGTTCGCGCTCAAAAACTATAAATCGGCCATTGCTACGCAGCAAAAGGTGATTGATCAGCACCCGCAAAGTGCCAAGGTGCCGGATGCGATGTATAACCAGGCCAATTGTCAGATCCAGCTGGGGCAAGTGACCAACGCAAAAAGAACGTTGAAGGAGCTGGTGAGCAAGTATCCCGATGCGTCTGTGACGCCCAATGCGCAAAAGCGCCTGAAGCTTTTGGACGGCATCAAGTAACAGACAGTAAGAGGCATGAGGTAAAATAGCGCCAACGCACTGTTGGCGCTTTCTTTTTTTATGACACTCAAGGTTTACGAGATCTTTCATTCTCTGCAGGGCGAGACCAGCCGGATAGGCTTGCCAACGGTATTCGTCCGTCTGACGGGCTGCCCGATGCGCTGCACCTATTGCGATACCGAATACGCGTTCAGTGGCGGCAAAAACATGGAAATCGCCGAAATCTTGCAGCAGGTGGCGGGTTACGGCGCGCGTTATATATGCGTTACCGGCGGCGAGCCGTTAGCACAGAAAGGATGTCACACTTTGCTGCAAGCCTTGTGCGATGCGGGTTACAGCGTATCGCTGGAGACGGGCGGCGCAATGGATATTTCCAAAGTGGATCCACGCGTTTCGGTGATTCTGGATGTGAAGACTCCTGCGTCCGGGGAGGAAAAGAACATGCGCTGGGGTAATCTGAACCACGTGCAAGGAAAGGACGAAATCAAATTTGTTATTTGCAATCGCGCCGATTACGACTGGGCCAAAGCCAAACTGGATGAGTATAAGCTGACGCAAAAATGCCCGGTGCTGTTCTCGCCCGCATTTCATGACGTGCCTGCCGAAACGCTCGCGGGGTGGATTTTGCAGGACAAGCTACCGGTGCGCATGCAGATACAGTTGCATAAAATACTGTGGGGCGAGAAGGCTGGAGTCTAATGTTGCAGATTCTCACGCGCGCGTTCATTACAAAAGCCATCGACCTGGAATCCGCATAGAATAAGGCTTCCAGAGGCATTAAATTCGCAATGAAAACTATGAATAAAAAAGCGGTCGTTCTACTTTCCGGCGGACTGGATTCCGCGACTTGTCTGGCGATTGCCAAATCGCAAGGCTATGACTGCTACTGCCTGAGTCTGGATTATCATCAGCGCCACATCGCCGAGCTGCAGGCGGCGCGGAACATCGCTCGTACTCTCGGCGCTGCGGAGCACAAGACGGTGCAGCTGGATTTGAGCCTATTCGGTGGTTCTGCACTGACCGATAACAAGATTGCCGTGCCGCAAAGCCCGACGCAGGGCATTCCGGTCACCTATGTTCCGGCACGCAATACCATCATGCTCTCGCTGTCCCTGGCGTGGGCGGAGGTGCTGGGTGCGCAGGATATCTTTATCGGCGTCAATGCGCTGGATTATTCCGGCTATCCCGATTGTCGCGGCGAGTATGTCAAGGCGTTTCAGGTGATGGCGAATCTGGCGACAAAATCTGCGGTGGAAGGCCAAAAAATCACTGTCCATGCGCCATTAATCGATATGACCAAAGCGCAGATCATTGCGCTCGGAACCAAGCTTGGCGTGGATTACAGCCAGACGGTTTCCTGTTACCAGGCCGACACGCAAGGCCGCGCCTGCGGCAAATGCGACTCCTGCCGCTTAAGGCGGGAAGGGTTTGCCAGCGCACACCTGCCGGACATGACGCGTTATGTGACAAATTAGTTGTTTGTTTTTGCGAATGTTTTACATGTTTTGGTTGCCAAGCCGGTAAAAAATAACGTATAATCCGCGCCTTTCTGCAGAACAATTTAAAGAGATTTTATTATGGTCGTAATTCGTTTATCACGTGGTGGCGCTAAAAAAAGCCCGTTTTACAACGTAGTGGTTGCTGATTCGCGCAATCGCCGCGATGGTCGCTTTATCGAGCGTGTTGGCTTTTACAACCCATCCGCCAAAGTGGCTGCCGATACTTTGCGTATCGACAATGTGCGTTTGAATCACTGGACTAGCAATGGTGCGCAAATGTCTGACACCGTGGCACGTTTGGTGAAATTCCACGCTAAAGGCCCAGAGGCGATTGAAGCACAGAAAGCGAAAGACATCGCTAAAGCTGAAGCTGCCAAGGCTAAAGCCGCTGCTGAAGCTGCTGCAAAAATCAAAGCTGAAGCAGAAGCTGCTGCCAAGGCTGAGGCCGAGAAAGCCGCTGCCGAAGCTGCTGCTGCTAAAGCCGCCGCAGAGGCTGCTGCTGCAGAAGCGCCAGCTGAAGCACCTGCTGCTGAGTAATCGGCTGCTCGTCCATTGTGTGGACGTTGCCTCGTAGCATGTGCGCTATGAGTGAGCAAAGTAAAATGGGGCGTTTGGTGATGATGGGAAAAATTGCCGCGCCCTATGGCGTTTTAGGTTGGGTAAAAGTATTGCCAGATACTGAAGCGCTGGATGGCCTGCTGCAATATGCCACTTGGCAAATTGGTTCTGGGCAAACCGGCCGGGATGATGATTGGCAAAGCTATGTGCCGGTGAATGCCAAAGTCCACAATGATGTGCTGCTGGTCAAGCTGCGCGGCGTGGACGACCGGGATGCAGCGTTTGCCCTGAAAGGCAAGCTGGTGGCGGTGCCGAGAGAAGCGCTGCCGATGCCGGGCAAAAATGAATATTACTGGTCTGATTTGACTGGACTGAATGTCAAAAATCTGCAGGAAATAGATTTTGGCGAAGTGACGGATGTGTTCGAGACTGGTGCGAATGATGTACTGGTGGTCACGGACAAAGCAACAAAGCAGGAACGCCTGATTCCGTTCATCGGGCAGGTGGTCTTGAATGTTGATCTGGATGCAAAACAGATCCAGGTCGATTGGGATGCGGATTTTTAGGACAAGCGATGCGTTTCGACGTCATCAGCCTGTTCCCGGAAATGTTTGCTGCAATCACCGATTGCGGCATCACTGCAAGGGCGTCCAGGCAAGGTATTTACAGCCTGCATGTGACTAACCCGCGTGATTTCACGCAGGATGTACACAAGACGGTAGACGACAGGCCTTATGGCGGCGGCCCGGGCATGGTGATGCTGGCGGAACCGCTTGCACAAGCGATCCGTCAGGTGAAGCAAGCGCAGCATACGGCTGGCTTGCAGCCGTATGTGATACACCTGTCGCCACGCGGCAAGCCGTTGACGCACGAAAAGGTGATGCGGCTGGCTGGAAAGCAGGGCTTGATCCTGCTGGCGAGCCGTTACGAAGGCGTGGATCAGCGGGTGCTGGACACGATGGTGGATGAGGAAGTCTCTATCGGTGATTATGTGCTGAGCGGTGGTGAACTGCCTGCGATGACGCTGATAGACGCGATTGTGCGGCAGCTGCCCGGCGCGCTTGGCGATGCGGATTCCGCAGCCGAGGATTCTTTTGTGAATGGCTTGCTGGATTATCCGCACTATACGCGGCCGGAAGTCTTATATTTGGAAGACGGGGATGGATTGGCGGTGCCAGAAGTATTGAGATCTGGTAACCACGCAAAGATTAGGGCTTGGCGATTGAAACAATCGCTGGCTTTAACAAGGGCTAAACGCCCGGATTTATTGGCCGCAAGGCCGTTGACGAAGGAAGAGGCTCGGCTGCTGAAAGAACTCGATGAAGAGTTGAGGATGCAGGAACAAGCCTCTGAGAATTAAAAGGAACGAAAGGAAAGCCAAATGGCAGACATTATCAAAATGCTAGAGCAAGAAGAAATTGCTCGTTTGAACAAGAACATCCCTGATTTCGCCCCGGGCGACACCGTTGTGGTGGGCGTGAACGTGGTTGAGGGTAACCGTAAACGTGTACAGGCTTACGAAGGTGTAGTTATCGCCAAGCGTAACAAAGGCCTGAACTCCTCTTTCATCGTGCGTAAAATTTCCTCCGGTGAAGGCGTTGAGCGTACTTTCCAAACTTACTCTCCGCTGATTGCCAGCATCGAGCTAAAACGCCGCGGTGACGTACGTCGCGCCAAGCTGTACTACTTGCGTGAGCGTTCCGGTAAATCCGCACGCATTAAAGAGAAACTGGTTGCGCGTGAAAAAGAAATCATGGCGCCAGAAGCTGCAGAATAAGCAACCGCTTATCCGCTCACAAAACCCGCTTGTCAGCTGCAAGCGGGTTTTTTATTGCAATCGCTTTGCCGATTCAGTAAATTAAGCGTATGTCTGTCAATAAAAAACATCAGCCGTTCGATGCGGTCATTGCTGCGCCTTTTGGTGCCGTGGGTATCGCGATACAAGGGGTGCAAATCTTTATCGAGCTGTTGCCCGACAAGCATGTACTCAAACCCGCCGAAAATAAATCGGTGCAACGTGTAGTCGAGCAAATCGAGGCGTATTTCCGGAACCCTCATAACGATTTCAATCTGCCACTCATTTTTAAAGGCACTTCATTCCAGCAGAAAGTTTGGCAGATCATCGGCGGCATCCCATGTGGGCAAGTGCTCACTTACAGCGAGATTGCCGAAATGCTAGGTTCTGGCCCGCGCGCCGTAGCCAATGCTTGTGGGGCAAACCATCTGCCATTGGTGGTGCCTTGCCATCGTGTCGTCGCTAAAAACGGTTTGGGTGGGTTCATGCGCGGGGTGGATGGCGGCTTGAAAATCAAGCAATGGCTGCTCAAGCACGAGGGCGTCCGCATTTGAGCGCAGCCGACAGCGGTCAGCCAGACACCGCTGAAATAGATGCATTTATAGACCATCTCTGGCTGGAAGACGGCCTGGCCAAAAACACCTTAGAGTCTTACCGCAGCGATTTAGCCCATTTTTCGCTATGGCTCAAAAAGGGTTTGCTGGCCGCCAATCAGGCCGACATCCAGCAATATCTCGCCGTCAAATTCCCGCAAAGCAAGCCGCGCAGCATCAATCGGCTGATCGCCACGTTACGACGCTTTTATCGCTATAGCCTGCGCGAGAACTTGCTGCAAACCGACCCCACGCTGCAAATAGAAGCGCCCAAGATTGCCCGCAGCTTGCCCAAATCCTTGAGCGAGCAGGAAGTGGAAGATTTGCTTAAGGCGCCCAATACCGGAGAGGCCATGGGGCTGCGTGACCGCGCCATGCTGGAACTGCTGTATGCTAGCGGCCTGCGCGTGAGCGAGCTGGTAGGCATTCAGGTCAACGAGGTCAGCACGCAGGATGGTGTGGTGCGCGTCACCGGCAAGGGCAGCAAGACGCGCCTGGTACCCATGGGGCAAGAGGCGGCGGACTGGATAGACAAATACCTCAAGATCGCCCGTCCGGAGATATTGCAGAAGCGTCTGTGCGATGCGCTGTTCGTCACCAATCGCGCACAAGGCATGACGCGGCAGGCTTTCTGGCACCTCATCAAGCGTTATGCCGCACAAGCCGGCATCCACAAGCACATCTCACCCCATGTATTGCGCCATGCCTTTGCCACGCATCTGCTCAACCATGGTGCCGATTTGCGCGTGGTGCAGATGCTGCTGGGGCATGCGGATATCTCTACCACGCAGATTTACACGCATGTGGCGCGGGAGCGGCTGAAGCAGCTACATTCTGTGCATCATCCGCGCGGTTGATTCATTACTAAAAGCACCGGCCAGAAGCCTCATCCTGCTTGCCTCGCAGAGTCTGTCCCCGAATGATTTTGTCGGGGAGTAGGTGTTTTTGTAATGAATGCGCGCATGTGAGAGATTGTTTGTCATTCCCGCGAAGGCGGGAATCTAGCGGGGGAATAAAACCGTCTGGGGTAGCCCGACAGCTAATTACTTTCTTTTATTTGTGCAAAAGAAAGTAATTAAAGACAACGAAGTTGCAGCGTAGGCTAACCTTTAGGTTAAGTGAGCTTTGCGAACGGCCGTAGCAAAAGCTGCCCCGCTGCCGCTTGTTTCCTTCGGTCTTAGCGCAACGCTGGTACGGCTGCGGAACTCGCGCTTTCAGCGCTCAAACAGTCCTCGCCGTTTCACCCAGCTTATGCTCAAGCCTCAGGCGCGGCAAAGGGGATTGAGCTTGAAAGGTTATGTTTTGATAACAAGGTGATATTTAGAATCATGCATATACGCATTAAATATTTTGACGGGATGCATGCCAAGTTCTTTACGCTCTTCTAGTAATTGCATTATTTTATTTTTTATATTGTTGTCGGCATTACATCCAAAAATAATCCCTGTTAATGCTTCGAGTTTAAAGTTTAACAATGTGTTGGCGCCATGAGTGTGGATGATTCTCCATTCTTTTTCATATGACCAAGCATCATATTTATTTAGAAAGGTACTTTTCAACTCTTCTAAGGTGTCGTTTGCCCAGTTAATTATGGGGTAGTTTTTAACATAATTTAGCCTTACTGTTTTAAGAAATGTAGTTGTATCTTTAGCAACCTCAAATTGAAATACGATACCTTTATGATGGTTTGAATAATGGCTCCACATTAACAGGTTTCTTGGGTCGGTGGTAAAACAACAGGCCCCGATTTTCCTCAAGGCGCTATCTGAAGCGTCGCTAACGTTTCTCAGAAGGGTGTCCTGATTAGCCATTATTTGCTCAATGTGCCTTTTCCGTTTAATTCCTCCAAGTTCTGGCCTCTGAGTTTTAATTAAAGGGTCTTAGGAAGCAAAGCACTTGTTAAAGTGTGATAACTTCCTGAAATGGTTAATAAAAATAGATACTACAGTCGCTCTAAAATCACAGAGGCTAAATTCAGGCAACTTGTGCGCTGTTTTGC
>Ga0233425_10007259_pt1 | contig 15704 bp, 19 predicted proteins | sample Watercolumn_Towu_2_FD_181712 | JGI IMG/M metagenome (GOLD analysis project Ga0233425, IMG submission 181712) | Freshwater microbial communities from Lake Towuti, South Sulawesi, Indonesia - Watercolumn_Towuti2014_140_MG | ecosystem: Environmental > Aquatic > Freshwater > Lake | place...
CCTGGTCGCAGATCGGGCAGTCCAGCGGGTGGTTGATGAGCAGGAACTCCATCACCCCTTCGCGCGCCTTCTTCACCATCGGCGTGTCGGTGAAGATCTCCTGGCCCTCGGCGGCCGGCAGGGCGCACGAGGCCTGCGGCTTCGGCGGTCCGGGCTTCACCTCGACCAGGCACATGCGGCAGTTGCCGGCGATCGACAGCCGCTCATGGTAGCAGAAGCGCGGGATCTCGTGGCCGGCGCGTTCGGCGACCTGCAGCACGGTCATCCCGGGCTGGAACTCGACTTCTACGCCATTGACCTTGGCGACGGGCATCAGCGGGCCTCTTGCTCAGCAGCCACGGCGTATTCTTCCGTAGCGGTCGTCCCATCCGGGAGCGTCGTGTTGATGGTGATGGCCTCGCCGTCAAGGACGAAGCGCACCACGGGGTCGCCGGACCGGTTCATCCAGCGGTTTTCTTCGGGCGTGGGCGAATCCACCTGCTTCCAGGTGACCAGGTCGCCGTCGACCCGGCACTGGCCGCGACGGCGCCCGCCGTCGACCGGGGCGGCCCAGGAGAGGTTGACCACCTCCCCTTCCACCCCGTCGACCTGCATGGCCTCGACCGTCTGGCCGTGGATCGCCGCCAGGCCGGCGCGGCAGACGCGGCGCAGGTCGGCGGCGGTCAGGACGACCGGAACGCTCGCCTCTCCGTCCGACGCGGGGTCGGCCGCGGAGACAGCCTCCGCCGCCGACGGCGCAGGCGCGTCCGCCCGCTCGCCGCAGGCGGCGAGGGCCAGGACGGCCAGCAGAGGGAGGGCGGTCCGGCGCATGCTCACTCCGCCGCGATCGCGTGGCCGGCGAAGTTCGCGCGGCGGCTGCGGTAGTTGGCGATGCGCTCCTCGATCTCGTGGCGGAAGTGCCGGATCAGGCCCTGCACCGGCCATGCCGCGGCGTCGCCCAGGGCGCAGATGGTGTGGCCCTCGACCTGGCCGGCGACGTCCAGCAGCAGGTCGATCTCCGACGGATCGGCCTCGCCGACCGCCATCCGCTCCAGCACCCGCCACATCCAGCCGGTGCCTTCGCGGCACGGCGTGCACTGGCCGCAGCTTTCGTGCTTGTAGAAGTACGAGATGCGGGCGATCGCCTTCACCAGGTCGGTCGACTGGTCCATGACGATGACCGCCGCGGTGCCGAGGCCCGAGCGCATCTCGCGCAGGCTGTCGAAGTCCATCAGCGCCGTCTCGGACATCTCGCGGGTGATCAGCGGCACGGACGAACCGCCCGGGATCACGGCCTTCAGATTGTCCCAGCCCCCGCGCACGCCGCCGCAGTGCTCTTCCAGCAGCTGCTTCAGCGGGATCGACATCGCCTCCTCGACATTGCACGGCCGGTTCACGTGGCCGCTGATGGTCATCAGCTTGGTGCCCGTGTTGTTCGGCCGGCCGAAGCTGGCGAACCAGTCGGCCCCGCGGCGCAGGATGGTGCCGACGACGGCGATCGACTCGACGTTGTTGACCGTGGTCGGGCAGCCGTACAGGCCGGCGCCGGCCGGGAACGGCGGCTTCAGGCGCGGCTGGCCCTTCTTGCCCTCCAGCGACTCCAGCAGGGCCGTCTCCTCGCCGCAGATGTAGGCCCCGGCGCCGTGGTGGATGTAGACGTCGAAGTCCCAGCCGTGGACGTTGTTCTTGCCGATCAGCTTCGCTTCGTAGGCCTGCTTGACCGCGGCCTCCATGCGCTCGCGCTCCAGCACGTACTCGCCGCGCAGGTAGATGTAGCAGGCGTGCGCCTGCATCGCGAAGCTGGCGATCAGGCACCCCTCGATCAGCAGCTGCGGATCGTGGCGCATGATCTCCCGGTCCTTGGCGGTGCCGGGTTCGGACTCGTCGGCGTTGACCACCAGGTAGTGCGGCCGGTCCTTCACCTCCTTGGGCATGAAGGACCACTTCAGCCCGGTCGAGAAGCCGGCGCCGCCGCGGCCGCGCAGGCCCGAGTTCTTGACGTTGGTGATGATCCAGTCACGCCCGAGGTCGAGCATGTCCTTCGTCGCGTTCCACGCGCCGCGCTTCCTCGCCCCCTCGAGCGTCCAGTCCTGGAGCCCGTAGAGGTTGGTGAAGATGCGATCCTTGTCTTCGAGGATTCCGACCATGGTCGCTTAGAGTCCTTCCCGCAGACGACGCTTGTGGTGCTGCGTACGCATGAAGATGGCGGCCAGCACCAGCGCCCAGCCGACCGCGAGGCAGCCGTAGGCGAAGGTCAGCACGCCGTTGTCCAGCCCGGCGACGCCGTAGCGCGCGCCGAGCGCCAGCAGGGCGCCGAGCACGATCAGGCCCAGCCCGCCCCAGCGGACCGGCCACGCCACGCGGCGCAGTTCGCGCCGGTAGGCGGCGCGCCCGTCCTCGCTGTCCAGGTCGGGCGTCATGCCGGGACCGGATCGCTGTTGGGCAGCTTCCGGATCGGCTTCGCGGCCGAGCCGTCGTAGAGCTTCGGATCGGTCAGGGTCAGGGCCCCGCCCTCCGGCTCCGAGCTGTTCCGTCCGACATAGGAGCCCGGCTTCGGCGACTTGCCGGCGGCGAAGTCGTCGATGATCCGGCCGATCGTCTCGGGCGTCAGATCCTCGAAATAGTAGTCGTTGATCTGGGCCATCGGCGCGTTGGCGCAGGCGCCCAGGCACTCGACTTCCTGCCAGGTGAACTTGCCGTCCTTCGACAGCGCATCCTTCGGCCCGATCTTCTTCTCGCAGACCTTCATCAGCTCGCCGGCGCCGCGCAGCATGCACGGCGTCGTGCCGCAGACCTGGATCAGCGCCGTCCCGACGGGTTCCAGCTGGAACATGGTGTAGAAGGTCGCCACCTCCAGCACCCGGATGTAGGGCATGCCCAGCAGGTCGCCGATGGCGCGGATGGCGGGCTCGGACACCCAGCCCTCCTGCTTCTGGACCAGCCACAGGATCGGGATCACCGCCGAGGCGCGGCGGTTTTCGGGATACTTGCTGATCCACCAGTCGGCCTTGGCCTTCGTCGCCTTCGAGAAGGCGAACGAGGCCGGCTGTTCCTTGGCGAGACGACGAACGGACATCAGACTTCCAGCTCCGAGGCGACGACCCCGTCGCCCAGCATTTTCTTGCGCACCGTCAGCACCTTGTGCTGCCCTTGCCGGCGCAGGACGAAGTTGTGCTGCCACGCCTCGCCGCTGCTGTCGGTGACCGAATAGCCGACCACCTCCCAGCCCTGCCGCACGGCGTCGCTCAGGGGCTTGTCGCTCACCGGTCCACCTCGCCGAACACGATGTCGAGCGAGCCGAGGATGGCCGACACGTCGGCCAGCATGTGGCCGCGGTTCATCCAGTCCATCGCCTGCAGCGACCGGAAGCCCGGCGCCGAGATCTTGCAGCGGTACGGCTTGTTGGTGCCGTCCGAGACCAGGTAGACGCCGAACTCGCCCTTCGGCGCCTCGACGGCGGCGTAGACCTCGCCCTCGGGGGTGCGGAAGCCTTCGGTGAACAGCTTGAAGTGGTGGATGAGCGCCTCCATCGAGCGCTTCATCTCGCCGCGGCGCGGCGGGACCACCTTGTTGTCCTCGGCCAGCACGGGCTCGCCCGGCGAATTGCGGAGCTTGTGGATGCACTGCTCCATGATCCGCACCGACTGCTTCATCTCCTCGATGCGGCAGAGGTAGCGGTCCCAGCAGTCGCCGTTCTTGCCCACCACGATGTCGAACTCGAGGTCGGCGTAGCACTCGTACGGCTGCGACTTGCGCAGGTCCCAGGCGATGTCCGAGCCGCGCAGCAGCACCCCGGTGAAGCCCCACTCCAGCGCCTGCTGCTTCGAGACCACGCCGATGTCGACGTTGCGCTGCTTGAAGATGCGGTTCTCGGTGACGAGGCTCTCGATGTCCTTCAGCGCCGCCGGGAACTCCAGGCACCAGCGGCCGATGTCGTCGATCAGGTCCGGCGGCAGGTCCTGGCGGACGCCGCCCGGGCGGAAGTAGTTGGCGTGCAGGCGCGACCCGGAGGCGCGCTCGTAGAACACCATCAGCTTCTCGCGCTCCTCGAAGCCCCAGAGCGGCGGCGTCAGGGCGCCGACGTCCATGGCCTGGGTCGTCACGTTCAGCAGGTGCGACAGGATCCGGCCGATCTCGCTGTACAGCACGCGGATCAGCTGGCCCCGGTACGGCACCTCCAGCCCGAGCAGCTTCTCGATGGCCAGGCAGAAGGCGTGTTCCTGGTTCATCGGCGCCACGTAGTCGAGGCGGTCGAAGTACGGGATGTTCTGGATGTAGGTCCGCTTCTCCATCAGCTTTTCGGTGCCGCGGTGCAGCAGGCCGATGTGCGGATCGACGCGGGTGACCAGCTCGCCGTCCAGCTCCAGCACCAGGCGCAGCACGCCGTGCGCCGCCGGGTGCTGCGGGCCGAAGTTGATGGTGAACTTGCGCTCGTCCATCTCGCGCGCGTGTTCGGTCCGGTTGTCCGGCATGTCGTCGAACGCGCCGGTGTCCAGGCCGACGCCGGTCGTCGCCCGCACCGCGGGGGTGTCGCCCTCGGCCATCAGCCCTTCACCTTCTCGTCGCCCGGCAGCACGGGAGCCGGGTAGTCAGCGCCTTCCCACGGGGACAGGAAGTCGAACTCGCGGAATTCCTGGGTCAGCGACACCGGCTCGTAGACCACCCGCTTCTCGGTCTCGTCGTAGCGGACCTCGGTGTAGCCGGTCATCGGGAAATCCTTGCGCAGCGGATGTCCCTGGAAGCCGTAGTCGGTCAGCAGCCGGCGCAGGTCCGGGTGGCCGGAGAACAGCACCCCGTACAGGTCGAACGCCTCCCGCTCGAACCAGTCCGCGGCCGGGTAGACGCCCGTCACGCTCGGCACCGGCTGGACCTCGTCGGTTGAGACCTTGACCCGCACGCGCACGTTCCGGGTCATCGACAGCAGGTGGTAGACCACCTCGAAGCGCTCCTCGCGGTCCGGGTAGTCGACGCCGCAGACGTCGAGCAGCTGCTGGAAGCCGAAGCGGTCGCGCAGGGCCGTCAGCACCTCGACGATCCGCTCGCGCTCGGCCACCAGGGTCAGCTCGCCGAAGGCCACGTGCGCCTGCACGCCCAGGGCGCCGACCATCTCGGTCCCGAGCGGCGTCAGCGCCGTCTCCAGCTCCTGTTGCTTCACCAGAGAGGTCATCGCTCGATGGTCCCCGTGCGCCGGATCTTCTTCTGCAGCTGCAGCAGCCCGTACAGCAGCGCCTCCGCCGTCGGCGGGCACCCCGGCACATAGGCGTCCACCGGCACCACCCGGTCGCATCCCCGAACCACGGCGTAGCTGTAGTGGTAGTACCCGCCGCCGTTGGCGCAGCTGCCCATGGACAGCACGTAGCGCGGGTCCGGCATCTGGTCGTAGACCTTGCGCAGGGCCGGAGCCATCTTGTTGGTCAGGGTGCCGGCGACGATCATCAGGTCCGACTGGCGCGGGCTGGCGCGCGGGGCCATGCCGAAGCGCTCCATGTCGTAGCGCGGCATTGAGGCCTGCATCATCTCCACGGCGCAGCAGGCGAGGCCGAAGGTCATCCACATCAGCGAGCCGGTGCGGGCCCAGTTGATCACATCGTCCAGCGAGGTGGTCAGGAAGCCACGCTCGCCCAGCTCCATGTTGACCTGTTCGAAGAACTTGTCGTGGATCGCCGGATCGTAGCCCTCCACCATCGAGCGGGCGCCCTGGCCGAAGGCGACCGGCGAGGTCGCGCCGACCTTGACCGGCGACGCGCCCTGGTTGCCCTTGCCGATCAGCGGCACGGTGTTGTTGGTCGTCACTCCCATTCGAGCGCGCCCTTCTTCCATTCGTAGATGAAGCCGACGGTCAGCACGCCGAGGAAGATCATCATCGACCAGAAGGCGAACACCATCCCCGCGCGGCTGAGGTCGAAGATCGACACCGCCCACGGGAACAGGAAGGCCACTTCCAGATCGAAGATGATGAACAGGATCGACACCAGGTAGAAGCGGACGTCGAACTTCATGCGCGCGTCATCGAAGGCGTTGAAGCCGCACTCGTAGGCGGACAGCTTCTCGGAGTCGGGGTTCTTCGGCGCCAGCACCCAGGCGGCGATCATGAAGCCGAGGCCGAGAACCGTCGCGATCCCGGCGAAGATCACGATCGGCAGGTATTCGAGAAGGAATGCATTCATCCGGAAGGACCTCGTCCGCCGCGGAGGGAGGGGCGGAATCGGCGCTTTCTAGACCGGGAGCCGTCGGGGTTCAAACCCATGCGGCGAAAGGTTTTTCTTGCGAACGGTTCGCAGGAATGAGGCCGCCGAACGCCGCCGCGCCGCCGCCGCCGGGCCGGGGCGAAAATCTGCAAAAACGCGCCCGATCCTCGCTTGACAGTGCGAGGCCGCCCCGCCTAAACGACGCCCCTCGCCGCGGCGCACCGCGTCACGGCCGGGAAACGCGGGTGTAGCTCAGTTGGTTAGAGTGCCGGCCTGTCACGCCGGAGGTCGCGGGTTCGAGCCCCGTCACTCGCGCCACTTCCCTTGAAGTGGCGCACCGCCTTCCCTCTCTTCTTCAACCGGGCGAACACCTCCCCTCCCGGGGCCCACGAAAGTGCGCGTCGCCGCCGGGGTCCGGCCGCTACTGCCGCCCCGCCACCAGCACGTTCTGCACACGCCGGCCCAACGGATCGCGGGACTGCCAGCTGTCCCCCACGTCGGCCTGGATCATGTCGGTGCAGAAGCGGGGGATCAGCATGTTCGGCCGGATATTGGTCAGGCAGACCCGCTCGCCGCGAACGCTCCAGCGGGCGGCGAGGCGACGGCCGTCCGAGAACTGGGCCGCGTAGCTGCCGTCGGGATTGAACCAGTGCTTGACCCAGCCGCCGTCGGGATAGCGCGAGACGACCGTGTTGCCGAAGGCGGCGTTGATGTCGGTGCGGCCCGGGCCCGCGGCCAGGCTGATGACGGCGACAGTCGCGACAGCGATCGCTCGCAGCATGCGTTTACCCCACAATGTCCCTTCCCGGAGCCGACTATTAACAATCCGTAAGCCGGCGCCAAGCCCGGCGGCGAATGACGCACGAATAGTTGACTCTGACGTGGGGACTTCTATATGCGGCCCACGTTTCGGGACAGGACTGGCGAATCCGCGCCGCCCGCTCGCCCATGGCAAGGGCGGTTCCGCGACATCGCATGGAAGTCCGATGCGCGGACTTCCCACTCAGTCCCAGGACCTCATGACCGAATTCTCGAATCTGGGCCTCTCGCCCACGACCCTCCAGGCGGTCGCCGACACCGGCTACACCACCGCCACCCCGATCCAGGCCCAGGCCATTCCGGTCGCCCTCGCCGGCCGGGACGTACTGGGCATCGCCCAGACCGGCACCGGCAAGACGGCGGCCTTCACCCTGCCGATGGTCGACCGCCTGTCGAGCGGCCGCGCCCGGGCCCGCATGCCGCGCGCCCTGGTGCTGGCCCCCACCCGCGAGCTCGCCGACCAGGTGGCCGAAAGCTTCGCCAAGTATGCGAAGGGCACGCGGCTGAACTGGGCCCTGCTGATCGGCGGCGTCTCGATGGGCGACCAGATCGCCCTGCTCAACAAGGGCGTGGACGTGCTGATCGCCACGCCCGGCCGGCTTCTCGACCTGTTCGAGCGCGGCAAGATCCTGCTGACCGGCGTCGAACTCATGGTCGTCGACGAGGCCGACCGGATGCTCGACATGGGCTTCATCCCGGACATCGAGCGGATCTTCAAGCTGACCCCGCCGCGGCGGCAGACGCTGTTCTTCTCGGCCACCATGCCGCCCGAGATCACGCGCCTGACCACCCAGTTCCTCAAGGATCCGACCCGGATCGAGGTCAGCCGCCCGGCGACCACCGCCGACACCATCACCCAGCACATCACCCGCCTGCCGACCTCGGATCCCAAGGCCAAGCGCACCGCGCTGCGGGCCCTGATCGAGCGCGGCGACGTGCAGAACGGCATCGTCTTCTGCAACCGCAAGAGCGAGGTCGACGTCGTCGCCAAGTCGCTGAAGACGCACGGCTTCGACGCGGCGCCGATCCACGGCGACCTCGACCAGAGCCTGCGCATGAAGACCCTGGCGGACTTCCGCGCCGGCAGCCTCAAGCTGCTGGTGGCCTCCGACGTCGCGGCGCGCGGGCTGGATATCCCGGCGGTCAGCCACGTGTTCAACTACGACGTTCCGCACCACGCCGACGACTATGTGCACCGGATCGGCCGCACGGGCCGCGCCGGCCGGCTCGGCGAGGCCTTCATGATCGTCACCCCGGCCGACGACCGGTCGCTCGACAAGGTGCTCAAGCTGATCAAGAAGGAGCCGGTCGAGCTGCCGCTCGACGGGATCGACTTCAGCGCGATCAAGGACCAGCCGCGCCGCGAGGCGCGCGGGGACAAGGGCGGCGACAAGGGACGCCGCAGCCGCGGCGAGCGCCCGGCCCGCAGCCCGGAGGCGCCGGACGCGCCCGCCGGGGACGCGCCGGCGGGCGCCCTGCCCGCTCACCCCGAAGAGGCCGCGACCGGCCGCCGCAGCCGCAGCCGCCGGACTCCCGAGCGCCTCGCCGGCCCGGAAGCCGCGGCCGTCGCAGCGCCCGTCGAACCGGTCGCGGCGACGCCTGAGGCGAGCCCCCCGGCCGAGCCCCGGCCCCCGCGCAGCCGCCGCGGCGAGCGGCGCCCGGCCGCCGCCTCCGCCCCCGACGCTCCGGCGCGGTCCGGCGACGGGCGCCCGTTCGGGGAGGCCGAGATCCCGGCCTTCCTGCGCCGGCCCGTGTCGCTGAAGGCCTGATCCCGAAGGCCACGCTTAACCCGGCGTTACCGAACGTCGATCTAGCTTGGCTCCGTGAACCGCCCGGAACGGCGGCGCGTCGAGGATCCCTATGCCGGCATCGGTCGAAACCACCCTCCGGGGTCCGGAAGCCTATAGCCTGTCGCGGCAGGTCATCGACGAGATGGAGCGCGCCGGCGTCTGGCCGACGCCGCTGAATTTCGAGCTCTGGCTGCACTACCTGGGCGATCCCGAGGGCGCCCTCGGGCGGGAGATCCGGCGCATCCTCGCGGCCGAGGAGCCTTTCAACGAGGCCACCGCCGACATGCTGGCCGCCGAATACCTGCCCCGCGGCCGCCTCAGCGAGGAGATTCGCGACGCCGGACGGGTCCTCGACCGGGAGCTGGCCAGCGTGTCCACCGCCATCGCCAAGGCGCACCGCAGCCAGGCGGCCTACGGCCAGACCCTCGACAAGGCGGCGACCAGCATCGACGCGGCGGGCGACGGGCGCGAGCTGAAGTCCATCGTCACCGGTCTCACCGCCGCCACCCGGCGGGTCCAGCGCGAGAACGAGACGCTCGAGAAGAAGCTGGACGCCTCCACCCGCGAGGTCGCCCGCCTCCGCGAGCACCTCGAGCAGGTGCGCCGCGACGCGATGACCGACGCCCTCACCAACCTGGCCAACCGCAAGGCTTTCGACGAGAGCCTCGAGGCCGCCTGCGAGGCCTCGGACGCCAGCGGCGAGTCGCTCCTCCTCGCCGTGCTCGACATCGACCACTTCAAGCGTTTCAACGACAACTGGGGCCACCAGACCGGGGACCAGGTGCTGCGCTACGTCGCCAGCGTCATGGGCCGGTCGGCCCGCGCGCCCCGGGTGGCCGCCCGCTACGGCGGCGAGGAGTTCGCCATGATCTTCCCGGGCGAGACGCCGCAGCAGGTCGAGTTCGCGCTGGAGGCCATCCGCAAGGAGATCGCCTCGCGTTCGCTCCGGCGGCGGTCGACCAGCGACGATCTCGGCGCCGTCACCATCTCGGCGGGCTTCGCGCTCCGTCGCCCGGGCGAGGCCGGGTCCACCCTGCTGGAACGGGCCGACACCGCCCTGTACGCCTCGAAGCGGGGCGGCAGGAACCGCATCACCTCGGCCGAGCACCTGAGCCAGGCGGCCTGAGCGCGGACCGCGCCCCCTCCCGATGCGCAGCTTCCTCTTCGCCGTCGCCTACTGGACCCTGTCCGTCGGCTACACCCTGGCCGCGGTGGCGGCGGCCCTTCTCCCGGGCCGGGCCGCGACCGGATGGATCATCCGCCGCTACGTCCGGCGCATGGTGCAGGCCATGCGGGTGCTGGCCGGCATCCGGATCGAGTACCGGGGCGAACAGCATCTCCCGGCCGGCGCCTTCATCCTCGCCGCCAAGCACCAGAGCTGGGGCGACGGCTTCTCGATCTACGACCGTTTCGACGATCTCGCCTTCGTCACCGGCGACCACCTCGAGAAATTTCCGCTGATGGCGACCGTGCTGCGCAAGCTCGGCGCCATCGTGGTCAACAACTGCGGCGGACGCGACGCCCGGGAGGCGCTCAAGTCCCGCGCCGCCGACGCGCACCGCGACGGACGCAGGATCCTGATCTACCCCGAGGGCAATCTGGCGAAGGTCGGGGAGAAGTTCCGCTACCGCTCCGGCGTCTGGCACATGTACCGCGACTTCGACATGCCGGTCGTGCCGGTGGCGACCAACCTCGGCCTGTTCTGGCCGCAGGAGGCCTTTCGCAAGACGCCCGGCGTGGCGACGCTGGAGTTCCTCGCGCCGATCCCGACGGGTCTGCCGAAGGACGAGTTCCTGGCGCGCCTCGAGGCGGTGATCGAGGAGCGGACCGCCGAGCTGGTGGCGGAAGCGACCGGCGGACCCGTGATCCCGGCCGTGCGGGTTCCGACCCCCGACGAGGCGGCCCGGGGTCAGTAGGCGATCAGCCCCCGCACCCGCTCCATCAGCGCCGGCGCCTCCGGGTCCATTTCGGTCATGCGCGCCAGGATCGCGTCGACATAGCGCTGCCGGGCCTCCAGCACGGCGGGATCCAGCGCCGCCTCCGCGCGCAACTCGGCGAACCAGGCGCGCAGTCCGTCGGCTTCGCCCGCGATCAGGTTGAGCCGGGCCATGTCTCCCGCCTCGCGGGCCGCCGCCATTTCGGCGACGATGGCGCGGCCGCGGGCCTCACGCTCGGCGAGGTTGGGGGCGCGCGCCCGCATGGCCTCCCGGGTCGCGGCGTGCAGCGCCCGCGTCGCCTCCTGCACCGGCGGCGCCTCCCGGGCTCGCGTCAGCAGGGCCAGCGCCCGCGTCTGATCGCTCTCCTGGGCCGCGGCGCCCGCGAGGGCGGGCCCCGTCGCGGCGAGGGCGAGTGTGAAGGCGGCGGTGGCGAGACGGCGAATCATCACGGGCTTCCTCGTGTCGGGGCGAACAGCTCGCCGGATGCCGGGGGTCCGGTGAACACTCCGGACCTGACGGCGCCCTTGGCTAGTTGGCGGGGATCACCGCCCCCTCGTACTTCTCCGCGATGAAGTCCTTCACCGCCTGCCCGCGCAGCGCCTGGGCGAGCGCCGCGATCCGCGGATCGTCGCGATTGTCCGGCCGCGCCACCAGATAGTTCACATAGGGGCTGTCGCCGCCTTCCATGGTCAGGGCGTCGCGCCGGGGGTTCAGCCCCGCGTCCAGGGCGTAGTTGGTGTTGATCACCGCCATGTCGACCTGGTCGAGCACCCGCGGCAGGGTGGCCGACTCCAGCTCGCGGAAGCGCAGGTTCTTCGGGTTTGCCGCGATGTCGCGCAGGCTCTGCAGCGGATTGGCGGGATCCTTGAGGCGGATCAGGCCGGCGTCCTGCAGGAGGATCAGCGACCGGCCGATCGAGGAGGCGTCGTTGGGCACCGCCACGTCCGCCCCGTCCGGCAGCTCGGCGAGGGAGCGGTGGCGGCGCGAATAGGCGCCGAGCGGCTCGACGTGGACCCCCGCGACCGTGACCAGCTCCGTGCCCCGCGCGGCGTTGAACTCGTCGAGGTACGGCCTGGTCTGGAAGTAGTTGGCGTCCAGCCGGCGCTCGGCCAGCTGGGTGTTGGGCTGGACGTAGTCGTTGAACACCTTGATCTCGATCTCGACCCCCTCGGCCGCCAGCGCGGGCTTGATGTGCTCGAGGATCTCGGCATGCGGCACCGCGGTGGCTCCGACCAGCAGCGGCGCGTTCGCGTCGGCCCCGGCCTCTCCGCCCCGGCCGCAGGCGGCGAGGGTCAGCGCGGCGGCGGCGAGGAGGAGGGAGCGGCGGAGCATGGCGGATCTCGTAAGGGGGTCAGCGGTGGGAAACGGCGGCGACCAGCCGGTCGCCGAGCATCTGGAGCCCCTGCACCAGCAGCAGGAGCAGGACGACCGTGACGACCATGACATCGGTCTGGAAGCGCTGGTAGCCGAAACGGATGGCGAGGTCGCCGAGGCCCCCGGCCCCGACCACGCCGGCCATGGCCGTGTAGCTGACCAGGGCGATGCCGGTCACCGTGGCGCCGGCCAGAATGCCGGGCAGGGCCTCGGGCAGAAGGGCGCGGGTGACGATCTGGAAGGTCGTGCCGCCCATGGCCTGTCCGGCCTCGACCACGCCCGTGTCGACCTCGCGCAGGGCGGTTTCGACCAGCCGGGCGTAGAAGGGCGCGGCTCCGACCACCAGCGGCGGAATGGCCCCGGCCACGCCCAGCGAGGTGCCGACCAGCAGCACCGTCACCGGCAGCATGACGATCAGCAGGATGATGAAGGGCACCGAGCGCAGCACGTTGACGATCAGGGACAGCCCCGCGTTCAGCGCCGGGCTGGCGGCCAGCCGCCCCTTGCCCGACAGGTAGAGCAGCACGCCCAGCGGCACGCCGAACAGCACGGTCAGGGCCAGCGAGCCGCCCAGCATCAGCAGGGTGTCCACGGTGGCGCGGCCGATCTCGGTCCAGTCGACATTGTCGAACATCAGGCCGCCTCCACCCGCACGCCGCGTTCCGTCAGCCGGGCCACCGCCGCTTCCGCGTCGCCGCCGGTGAAGGCCACCGTCAGCTGGCCGTAGGGCTCGCCGCGGATGCGGCTGATCCGGCCGGACAGGATCGAATAGTCGACGCCGACCGAACGGGCCACGCGGCTGAGCTCCGGTTCATAGGTGGCCGCGCCGCGGAAGGTCAGCTTCGCCAGCCGCGCTCCGGCGGGCACGACCGAGGCGTCGAACGCCTCCTCGCCCTCGGCCAGCATGGCGCGGGTGGTCTCGTGCTGCGGATGCAGGAAGACGTCGGCGGTGGCGCCCTGCTCCACCACCCGGCCGTCCTTCATCACCGCCACCCGGTCGCAGACCCGGCGCACCACCTCCATCTGGTGGGTGATCAGCACGATGGTCAGGCCCAGCTCGCGGTTGAGCTGGTCGAGCAGGGTCAGGATGTCCTCGGTCGTTTCGGGGTCCAGCGCGCTGGTCGCCTCGTCGCACAGCAGCACCTTCGGCTCCGTCGCCAGCGCCCGGGCGATGCCGACGCGCTGCTTCTGGCCGCCCGAGAGCTGGGCCGGATGCTTGCGGGCGTGCTCGGCCAGTCCCAGCCGCGCCAGCAGCTCCGCCACGCGCCGGTCGACCTCGGCGCCGCCCCGGCCTTCCAGCCGCAGCGGGAAGGCCACGTTCTCGGCCACCGTCTTCGCGTTCAGCAGGTTGAAGTGCTGGAAGATCATGCCGATACGGCGCCGCGCCGCGCGCAGCTCCGCCGGCGGCAGGGCGGTGATCTCCTGCCCGTCCACGAACACCCGCCCGGCGTCGGGCCGCTCCAGCCGGTTGATGGTCCGCACCAGCGTCGACTTGCCGGCGCCCGAGCGGCCGACCACGCCGAACACCTCGCCGGCGCCCACCTCCAGATCGACCCCGTCCAGCGCCGTGCGTTCGCCGGCGGCGCTGCGGAAGCGCCGCGTCACCCCCTCCAGACGGATCATCAGTCGGCCTTCGCCGGCACGATGGTGACGCTCTCGCCGCAGCCGCAGGCGTCCGTCTCGTTGGGATTCCGGAAGACGAACTTCGAAGCCAGCTTCGTGGTCTCGAAGTCGATCTCCGTGCCGATCAGGAACAGGATCGCCTTCGGCTCGATGACGACGGTGGCGCCCTTGTCGACCACCACCTCGTCGAACGGCTGGATCTCGTCGGCGAAGGCGAAGGTGTACTCCTGTCCGGCGCAGCCGCCGTTCTTGACGCCCACGCGCAGGCCCTTGTGGCCGTGCGCCTCGCACAGCTCGCGCACCCGCGCCGCGGCGGCCTCGGTCAGGGTGACCACGGCGGGACGGGGCCGGCGGGGACGGACGCTGGTCTGCAGTTCGCTCATCATCGCCTCAGAACATGTTGAGCGCGAGCTTGGCCTCGTCGCTCATCTTCGAGGGATCCCACGGCGGGTCGAACACCAGCTCGGCGCGGACGGAGCGCACGCCGTCGACCTTGCGGATGGCGTCCTCGACCCAGCCCGGCATCTCGCCGGCGACCGGGCAGCCCGGCGCGGTCAGGGTCATCTCCACGGCGACGTCCCGGTCGTCGGACAGGTCGACCTTGTAGATCAGCCCCAGCTCGTAGATGTCGACCGGGATCTCCGGGTCGTAGACGGTCTTCAGGGCGGCGATGATCTCGTCGGTCAGACGGTCGATCTCGGCTTGGTCGAGCGCGCCCTTCTGCGGCGCGTCCCAGGCTTCCGCGAAGGCGGCGTCGTCGGGCGTGCGGGCGGCTTCAGACGTCATGCGAAGAACTCACGGGCCTTGGTCAGGGCGTCGACGAAGGCGTCGGCGTCCTCGATGGTGTTATATAGGGCGAAGGAGGCGCGGGCGCTCGACGTCAGGCCGAAACGCTTCGCCAGCGGCTCGGCGCAGTGCAGGCCGGCGCGCACCGCCACCCCGTAGCGATCCATCACCTGGGCGATGTCGTGGGCGTGGGCGCCGTCGACGGTGAAGGTCAGGATGGCCCCCTTCCCTTCCGCCTCGCCGACCACGCGCAGCCAGTCCACCCCCGCCAGCCGCGTTCGGGCGTGGTCGTAGAGGGCGTGTTCGTGGGCCAGCACCGCCTCGCGGTCGAAGCCCTCCAGCCAATCGATCGCCGCGCCGAGCCCGATCGCCTCGAGGATCGGCGGCGTCCCCGCCTCGAACCGGTGCGGCGGGCCGGCGTAGGTGACCCGCTCGCGCTCGACCGTTTGGATCATCTCGCCCCCGCCCTGGTACGGCGGCAGGGCCTCCAGCGCCGCGGCGGTCCCGTACAGGGCCCCGATGCCGGTCGGGCCGTACAGCTTGTGGCCGGTGAAGACGTAGAAGTCGCAGCCGATGGCCTGCACGTCGGGCCGGGCGTGCACCGCCCCCTGGCAGCCGTCGATCAGCACCTTCGCCCCGGCCGCGTGCGCCAGCCGGACGATCTCGCCGACCGGATTGATGGTGCCCAGCACGTTGGACATGTGGGTCACCGCCACCATGCGGGTCTTCGGACCCAGCAGCCCGGCATAGGCGGCCATGTCCAGCGAGCCGTCGTCCAGCACCGGGATCCACTTCAACACCGCCCCGCGCCGCTCGCGCAGCAGGTGCCACGGCACGATGTTGGAGTGGTGCTCCATCTCCGAGATGACGATCTCGTCGCCCGGCTGGATATCCATGCCGAAGCTGGAGGCCACGAGGTTGATCGCCTCGGTGCCGCCCTTGGTGAAGACGATGTTCGACGCCGCCGGCGCGTTCAGCAGCCGCGCCACGCTCTCGCGCGCGGCCTCGAAGGCCTCGGTGGTCTCGTTGGCCAGGGTATGCAGCCCGCGGTGGACGTTGGCGTAGCTGCCCTCCATCGCCGCCGTCAGGGCGTCGATCACCGCCCGCGGCTTCTGCGCCGAGGCGGCCGAGTCGAGATAGGCCAGCGGCCGGCCGTTCACCGTCCGCGACAGGATCGGGAACTGCGCGCGGGCGGCGTAGGGGTCGAA
>Ga0233425_10007260_pt1 | contig 15701 bp, 17 predicted proteins | sample Watercolumn_Towu_2_FD_181712 | JGI IMG/M metagenome (GOLD analysis project Ga0233425, IMG submission 181712) | Freshwater microbial communities from Lake Towuti, South Sulawesi, Indonesia - Watercolumn_Towuti2014_140_MG | ecosystem: Environmental > Aquatic > Freshwater > Lake | place...
CGTCCGATCCCGACGCCGCCCTGTACTGGCTGGCGCGGATGGTCGACGCCGGCGAAGACCCGATGTTCATCGCCCGCCGCCTCGTGATCCTGGCTGCCGAGGACATCGGCCTCGCCGACCCCGGGGGGCTTGCTATCGCCGTCGCATGCCAGCAGGGCGTACATTTCATCGGCTGGCCCGAGGGCCGGATACTCATGGCGCACACAACCGTCTACCTGGCGTCGGCTCCCAAGAGCAACGCCGCATACGCCGCGCTCGGCCGGGCGGCCGCCGACGTCGAGGGCACCCGGAACGACCCGGTACCCCTGCACCTGCGGAACGCGGTGACTGGCCTCATGCGGGCCATGGACTACGGCAAGGACTACAAGTACGCCCACGACTTCCCCGGCGGGTTCGTCGAAACCGAGAACCTCCCCGAGAACCTGCGGGGACACCGGTACTACTTCCCGACCGACATCGGCCGGGAGGCCGCAGTCCGGGAGAGGCTGCGGAAGTGGTGGGGCGAAAAGTACGGCGAGGCGCCGCGACCGGACTAGGTTAGTTCAAGCTCAGTTCAGTATCGGGTCGAGATGCAGCTCGGGCGGGTCCGCCTCATCGGCGCGCAGAACCCTGCAAAGTTTCCGATATACCTGTATCCGGTGCCGCCCTGCATCAAGGATGAACACGTGTCCGTCCGGGTTCGTCTTGACGGCCGTCGGGAACTTGAACTGAACCGCCCCGGGGAAAGTGGAGACTCCGTTCATCGGGAGGATGGAGTCGATGGCGAGGAGAGGCACCAGGTACCCGCCGGAGGTCCGTGAGCGGGCGGTCCGGCTGGGGTTTTAACATCTGCGCGAGTACCCGTCGGAGTGGGCGGCGATCCAGTCGATCGCACAGAAGTGCGGCATGACCGACGAGACGCTGAGGAAATGGGTCCGTCGTGCCGAAATCGACGATGGACTACGCCCGGGGTTGACGACTGACGAGCGGGCAAGGCTGCGGGAGCTCGACCCGCGCCGACCGCCGAGATGACAAGGTTCGTCGACACCCACAAGGACCGCTACGGAGTCGAGCCGATCTGTCGGGCGCTACAGACCGCTCCGTCGACTTACTACGCCGCCAGGGCCAGGCCGATGTCAACGCGCCGCGTGCGTGACGAGGCTCTGAAGGTGAAGCTGAGGCACGTCCACGCCGAGCACTTCAGGGTCTACGGGGCCCGCAAGCTGTGGCGGCAGCTGCGCTGCGGGGGCATTCCGGTGGCGCGTTGCACGGTGGAGCGGCTGATGCGGGAGATGGGGCTGCAGGGCGCGGTCTGCGGGAAGACCGTGCGCACCACGGTGCCCGACGAGACTACCGGGCTGCCGGCAGACCTGGTTGAGCGCGACTTCAAGGCGCCGGTACCGAACCGGCTCTGGGTCGCTGACCTGACCTACGTGCGCACCTCGTCAGGCTTTGCCTACGTCTCGTTCGTGATCGACGCTTTCTCCCGCTACATCGTCGGCTGGCAGGTGTCGAGCTCGCTGCGGACCGACATCACGCTGACGGCGCTTGAGCAGGCGCTGTGGGCGCGGGATCCGGCACAGGGCCTCGTCCACCACTCGGACCGTGGCGTGCAATATCTTGCGATTCGCTACACCGAGCGGCTCGGCGAGGCAGGCGCGGTGACGTCGGTGGAAAGTCGTGGCGACTCTTACGATAACGCCCTGGCTGAATCGGTGATCGGCCTCTACAAGGCAGAGCTCGTGCGCAGGCGTGGTTCCTGGCGCGGCGTCGAGGACCTCGAACTCGCGACCCTCGAATGGGTCGACTGGTTCAACAACCGCCGGCTCATGAGCACGCTCGGTTACGTACCGCCGGCCGAACATGAGGCCGGCTGGTACAGTTCGGCGGCCCCGGCACTGGCCGGGACTCAAACATCAGAGTCTCCATGAAAGCCGGGGCGGTTCAGAGGGATAATCGAGACCCTATGAGAAAGCTCGCTGCCGGACGTCGGGGCTGGCTCCCGCCCGCACTGGTCGCGGGTGCCGCGATGCTATGGGGCACCGATGCCATCTGGCGCACGGAAATCCTGAAGACACTGACCGCACCGGCCATCGTATTCTGGGAGCACGTGATTCTGGTGGCCGCTACCGGATGGCTGGTCTGGCGTGATCGAGCGGCCCTGCGATCGCTGAGTCGGGCGGACTTAATTGCGATTCTGGTGATCGGGTTTGGCGCCAGCGCCCTCGCGACCGTTCTCTTCACGCAGGCGTTCAGGCTCACGAACCCGACGACAGTGGTCCTGCTGCAGAAGACGCAGCCGCTCGTCGCGATCGCTGCGGCGTGGGTATTGCTGCGTGAGCCGCTCCCGTCCCGCTTCTGGTGGCTCCTGCCCGTGTGCATGGCGGGCGCTTACCTGATCAGCTTCGGCAGCACCAGACCGCTCACGTCCCTTTCGGCCGTGGGGAACGCACCGCTCGGCGTCGCCTTCGCCCTCGGCGCTGCGTTCTTCTGGGGCATGGGGACCGTGCTCGGGCGAAGGATGCTTGGCAAGCTGTCTTTCCACACGCTTACGGCGCTGCGCTTCACCACAGCATTACCGGCCCTGGCCGTGGCGCTCATCGTGCTCGGCTGGCGGACTCCGACCGCCGGCTCACTTCCTTCGCTGTTGTTTCTGGCCCTCGTCGCGGGGCTGATCGGGCTTTTGCTCTACTACCGGGGGTTACAAGGGACTCCTGCGGCAGTGGCAACGCTCGCCGAGCTGTCGTTCCCCATCACGGCGATCGTGGTCAACGCGATAGTCCTGGACGCCGGCGTCGCACCCCGTCAGATCGTCGGGATCGCGCTGCTATGGGGCGGCATCGCCCTGATGCGGCACCGGATAGTCGCCCCCACAATTGGCAGGAAGCGAGCCGACGCGCAGCCGGCCTGAATAGACGCTATTCGATCCGGTGCTTATTGAGCACGGCGGGATCGAACTCGACGCCCAGGCCAGGTCCGGTCGGCGGCACGATGTAGCCCTTCTCGAACACCAGCGGCTCCTTGAAGATCTTCCTGTGAAGCGGCCCCTGGTTGGCCTCCTGGATCAGGAAGTTCGGTGAACAGGTGTCGATCTGGATCGCGGCGGCCGCCGCGACGGGTCCGCAGTACATGTGCGGGGCGATCATGGCGTAGTGCGCCTCGGCGATGGCGGCGATCTTCTTCGCCTCGGTGATGCCGCCGCACTGTCCCACGTCCATCTGGATGATCTGGGCGGCCTTCTTCTCCAGCAGCTGCGAGAACTCGTACTTCGTAACGAGCCGCTCCCCGGTCGCGATCGGGATGCTCGTGTGCGCTGCGACCCTCGCCATTTCATCGATGTTCTCCGGCGAGACCGGTTCCTCGAACCAAAACGGGTGGTACGGCTCCAGGAAATCGGCGACCCGGATGGCGCTGTAGGTGGTCAGCTGCCCGTGAGTCCCGATGCCGACCTCGAGCTTGTTTCCGACCGCCTTGCGTACGCTCTCGAAGATCTTCGCGGCGTTTTCGATCTCCCACAGCGGGATGTCACGGATCGGATGGAGCGGTGGGAACGGGTCGATCTTGCAGGCAGAGTTGCCCTCTTCCAGCAGCTTCACGGCGACCTCACCGGCCTTCTCGGGGTTCTCGCGCAGGCCCGCGCTCGGCATGTAGGCGTAGGCGCGCAGCTTGTCGTGGTAGCGGCCCCCCAGCAGGTTGTAGATGGGCCGGTTGGCGGCCTTCCCAACGATGTCCCACAGCGCCATGTCGATGCCGCTGATCGCGGGCGTCGCGAACAGGCTCGGGTGGCGAAGATCGTGGCGGGCGCCGTACATGCGGTCCCAGATGCGCTCGATGTTGAGCGGGTCCTGGCCGATCACGAACTGGCCGACGAACTCCTCGACCATGCGGACGTGCGTCTGGATGTCCTTGAGGTTGTTGGAGTACGAGCTGCCCGCGATCCGCTCGCCGAGCCCTACGATCCCCTCGTCGGTCACCAGCTCGAGGAACAGGAAGTACCTGCCGCCGATGTACTGACTGCCGCCACGGGTCGTCGGCTCGTTCTCGACCACCATCGTCCTGAGTTCAACGACCTTCACGGCTGGCTCCTCGAAGCAGCGGTCCGCATCCGGGGTCCGGTATTGATCGATCGCCTTACTGAACAGCCGCCATTATCCGCTTCGCAGGCGTGTTTCACTCGCGCCTTCACGGCTTGCTTAGGGCGCCCGATACAGTGTTCCAGTCGGCAGCCCGGCCTCTACGGACACGTCGCGCCAGTTGCGCCGGACCTGTTCGAGCACCGGTTGCTGGCGACCGCCCCCGCCGGGCGGGCCCTGGTTCTGTCCGTCACGAGGCGCCAGGAAGTAGAGCACTTCTCCCCGTCTCGCCAGCGTCGCGAAGGCTTCCGGAGTCAGAATTGGGTCGCCGCCCGAGAACCCTCCGATCGCGGCCGCCGGGATTCCGGCGATGATGAACGGAGCAGCTTCCCTCGCGCTTACCGTGGCGACGGCGAAACGTCGGACCGGACGTGGGTCGTTCGCGACGAAGGTGACAATGGTCTGAATCCCCTGGGGCCCCTGCGCCCCAGGAGCGGCCAGAAACGGCGGGTTCTGCGGTCCGCCCGCCTGAGGAGGCGGGCCAGCCGGTTGGCCGCCGGGCAGGCCCTGGACCTGGGGCCGCGGCCCGATTGGCCCGGCGCCCGCGACCCGACCACCGGCGCGCCACCCCGCGAGTGCGGGCATTATCAGCAGCGCGGCGGCGGCGCATGCGATTGCGCCCAGCGCGAGGGGCGAGTCGACGGTGCGCTGTGCCACGGCGACCAGGACCACGAGTGCGGCGCAGGCGACGACCAGCAACGCGATGCCGACGGCGATCTCACCGGCCGCGGGGCCGGCCGGCGTCACCTGGTAGGCGGCTATCGCAGCGATTGCCGCGGCGACCGCGGCCGCCATCACCCGCCTGCCCTGAACGAGCCTCAGACCAACTCCCGCGCCCGCACCGGCCGCGGCAGCCAGTGGCACGCCGAGGCCGACAAGATAGTAGGGGTGGCTCGTGGTGGCATCCGCCAGTCCGAACACGAACGCTGCAGAGACGAGCCAGGCCGCCCAGAGGATCGCCTCTGACCGGGCCGTGTCGCCTCGGAGAGCGCCGACTACAGTCGACGGGGTCAAGAACGCCTGTCGGTCGAGCAAGGGGACGAGGGAGATTGCGGCAAGCGCAAGCGCTACCGGAAGCAGCCACCCCAGCTGCGATGCCAGCTGGCCGCGGAACAGGCCGATCACGCCGCCAGTCTGCTGGGCTTGAGCCTGCCCAATTGCCTGCTGGAGCTGGGCTGGCTGCTGCGCCTGCGGCGCGGACTGCTGCAAGCCCGGCTGGCCGCCCGGTAACTGTGGTTGCTGCAGGCCCTGTGGCGGCTGGCCTCGCTGCGGCTGACCTTGCGGCAGCTGGCCAGGCTGGGCCTGCACTTGCTGAGGCCCCTGCTGAGGCCCCGGCCCGCCGAAAGAGCCGAAGCGGTTGAATCCGTTGTACTCGAAGACGAGGGTCCAGATCGAGTTGTCGCGGGTCGATCCGATATACGGCCGGTCGGATGCCGGCGTCAGACCCACGAACGCCGGCCAGGAGAAGGACACCGCGAGGAGCACGGCCGCAGCGGCAACCCCGAGGCCGAACCGCCGCACGATTCTGTCTCTGCTGGCGATCCAGTAGTACAGGGCAAACGCCGGCAGGGGCACGAACGCGACGAGCATCTTGGTGTTGAACGCCGCGCCGACCAACACGCCGAACGTGACGAGCCAGCCCCACCGCCCGCTCCGCACGGCGTGTACAAGGGCGAACGCAGCGCCAAGGAGAAGGGCCATCAGCAGGGCGTCCGGCTCGTTGCGGCTGTCGATGACGATCGCGGCCGGCAGGGTCGCCAAAAGGGCTGCGGCCACGAGCCCGGAAACGCGGCCGAAGGTCGGACGGACGAGCGCGTACAAAAAGGCGATCGACAGGGTTCCAAGCGCAGCCTGGGGCAGGTTCACCGCCCATTTGTGCGGGCCGAAAACGCCTACGGCGGCGGCCTGCAGCCAGAATGCGATCGGCGGCTTGTCCACGCTGACCAGGCCGCCCGGGTCGAACGATCCGAAGAGAAAGTTGTGCCAGCTGCCGGTGATCGAGACTGCCGTGGCCGTGTAGTAGGAGTTGTCGAACTCGGCGATGCGACCAAACCGCAGGAACGCGCCGGCGGCCATAATCACCAAGAGCCAGGGATCAACGCGTGTTGTCAGTGTGCGCATGCGCCGAATTATCATAGCGTTCGTGCCCTGGATCATCGAGATAGCTACGGCCGCTGACGCCGACGACCTTGCGGCCCTGCACTACCTGAGCCACACGAAGTTCTTCGCCGCCTTCGCCTCTACGGCATGGGTGGCGAATCGCAAGCTGGCCAACTACCAGAAGCAGTGGCGTGAGACCCTGTCGAGAGTCGATCCCAGGGGGTTGTATATGGGTTGTGCGCGCGGGCGGCCAGGCTGTCGGCATTGTGCGGATCATGCCGATGAGCGAGGAAGGACTTGCACAGCTGGTCAGCATGCACGTCCACCCGGACCACCAGGGTCAGGGTATCGGGGCGGCGTTGATGACGACCGCCGAAGAGTTTACGCGGGCATGTCGCTACCGCCGGGCGATCCTGGGAGTGATTCATGCCAACGACAAGGCCCGGAGGCTTTACGAGCGGGCGGGAGGGGCTGTCGTTGAGGCGAGGCCGACCGGAGTCGAGGGCGTTCCGGTCGATATCTACGGCAAGCAGATAGCGTCTTAGCGTTGCGGCCTGCACCCACGCCCGGCGGGTGAAAGGGCGTGGCTCGGGCGATTCGCATCCTCGACAATTCGCATGTCATGAACGGCTTGAATCCGACGGGATCAAATCGTGCGTTCGCGGTTCTGAGCGTCTTCGTCGCGAACGCCGGCCTCGTTGCCATTCTGGTCTTTACAGCCTGCTCTGGAGGTCCCTCCGCGACGACCGCTCCAGGTTCCGCAACTCCCGATCAGCCGCTCGTGCAGTCGTCTGGTGCGACTTCGGCTAAGGCCGTGGGCGCTTTGCCGGCGTCGCCAGCTGCCACCTCCGCTGCGTCCATGTTTCCAACAAGCGGCCCGACGGCACAGGAAACCGTCCTTCCGGCGATACCCCGGACGGTATTGCCGGTCGTTTCGCCGGTAGCCAGCCAGATCGGGTTGTCCACCCCGATGCCAGTGGTCCCGCGGACGATACAACCGGAGGCCACGCTGATCGCAGGCACGCCGCCAGTCCCGTCGACGCCACCGATTTTGGCCACGCCGTTGCCGCGCCCGACTCCTACGCTGCCGTCCGTGTTCGGAGGCTCACCCTCGCCGACGGCGGTGCGACCTCGCTTCGCCGGCTGCAGTGGCACCGGGACCGTGGCATTCGCCAACTCACCGATGCGAGTCGAGGACGTGAGGTACCTGCTCCCCTACGGCCTCCTCGCTGGCGCCCACGTAACCCCGATCGACCACATGTACTTCGAACCGCTGGACCGGTCGCTCGGCCGTGACGTCTACGAAGTCCGTGTCGTGCAGGACGGGGTGATCTACAGCATCCAGCCGCGAGACGTGTTCGTCGACACCGGCAAGCCCAATGATCGCGAGTGGCGCATGGACATCGCGCACTCGTGCAGCTTCACGAGCTACTTCGACCTGCTGACTTCAATCGATCCCGCCCTCGAGGCGGAGTGGAACAAGACCCAGGGTGGCCGCACGGCGCCCTGGAGCGGGATCCCCGTGAAGGCCGGCCAGGTGATCGGCCGCATAGGTGCCCAGACGCTCGACTTCGGCGTCTACGATTACAACGTCGTCCTGCCGGGGTTCATCGTCCCGGCCCACTACGACCGCGAGCCGTGGAAGGTCCACATGGTCGATCCGTTCCCCTACTTCCCTTCAGACGTCCGCGACTCGCTCCTGAGGAAGATGCTCCGTCAGCACGAGCCACGGGCGGGCAAGATCGATTACGACGTGGACGGAAGACTCGTCGGAAACTGGTTCCAGAAGGCGACGAACGCCTACGCAGGCGTCGATCCAGCCAGATACTGGACAGGACATCTGGCTGTCGTGCCCGACGCCCTGGACCCCTCGCAGTGGCGGTTCTCGATCGGTGACTTCGACGGCCAATCGCGGCAGTTCGGGGTCAAGGGCAACCGCCCCGACCCTTCGACGATCACCGCGGCGTCGGGCCTGGTGAAGTACGAGCTGGTGATCTCGAACTACTCGGCGAGGAACGCGCCGTCAAGGACAGGGCTAGGCTCCGGCGGAGTCGTGCCCGGCGACGAGATCATGGCGCTGAACATGGACCAAGTGCTGGGGGCCGCGCTCGTGCAGATGCTCGGCGATCGTGAGCTTAGGTGCGAAGTGTTCCCCGGCAAGACGGCCGCCCAGGTGGACGGCTTCACGACCGCCGCGAAGGTCTACGAACGGTAGGCACGGGCGGCCGGGGCCGCCCGCGGCCATCGCCTACGTCCGGTTCTTGATCACGACGACCTCGACGATCTTGAGCGCCGTCGAGTCGGCCACGCCAAGCGTGTTCTTGAGCTGCTCCAGAAACTCGCGTTCGTCGCTCTCGAACGTACCGTCAGCCAGCGTCAGGTCGGCCGCCAGGAAAAACGCCCCCTCGGCCTGAGCCGCTGTGAGCGTCCGCTTCACCGCCGAGAGCACGTAAGCCGGGCCGCGAAGCTGGATCAGCACCGCCACGCGGTTCAGCACGTCGCCCATCTCCCTGAGTTCGAAGCCGCGGAACGCCGACACGGTGGCCAGGTTGAGCGCGGTGCGGTTGGCCTCGTCGTCGCTCACGTTGCCGTCGGCCGCGATCGCCGCGACCGCCACCGCGGCGAACGCCTCGGGCGTGCTGAGCCTTATCGGTCCGTCCCCGTGCTCTCGCTTGAGGACGCGGTCGAATATGGTCACGTTCCCGATTGTAACGTCGTCATTTCCTGACGGCGGCAGGCGCCATGCGGTCCCTGATCCAGCCTGTCGCGAAGGCGAGCAACATGACAACGACCGCGGTCAGGCAGATCGATCCGCCCGGGGCTATGTCCGCGTAGTAGGCGACGATCAGTCCGACGACCGCGCTGAGGACGCCGACGCCGATGGCGACGGCGAGGGTCTGGCGGAGGCCGGCCGAGACCCGTAACGCGGCGATCACGGGGACGACGATGAGGGTGCCCACCAGGAGGACGCCGACCACGCGCATCGAGAGGGTGATCGTGGCGCCGGCGAGCACGGCGAGGGCCAGGTTGACGAGGTCGACGTGGACGCCGCTCGTGCGTGCGAGGTCGGGGTCGAGGGAGGCCTGCGACAGCTCGGCAAAGAAGAGCAGCACGAAGCTGACCGTGACGACGGTCAGGCCCAGCGTTAGCCAGAGATCGGTCGCGGTGATGGTGAGGACGCTGCCGAACAGGTAGCCGAACAGGTCCCTGTTAAAGCCCGATGCGACGCTGATCATCACGACCGCGATCGCGAGCGCGGTGTAGAGAAAGACAGCGAGGGCAGCGTCGCCCGGCAGCAGGCGGCGGGACCGCAGGTACTCGATCGAGGCGGCAGCGGTGCAGGTCGACGCCAGGGCGACGAACGGCGGGAAGACGCGCGTGGCGAAGCCGACCGCGACGCCCATGAACGCGACGTGCGAGAGCGTGTCGGCAATCAGCGACAGACGCCGCAGGAACAAGAACAGGCCGAGCGCGGGGGCGAGGGCGCCGACGACCGCGCCGCCAATGATCGCCCGGACCATGAACTCGTACTGGAATATGTCGAACATCGCGCCGGTGTGCCCTGCCCTAGCGGTGTTCGTGAAGGGCGTCGTGGATCAGCACGTCGACCGGAATGCCGTACAGGGTCGACAGCTCACGTGCCGTGATGGAGTGCGAAGGCCCATGGAAGACGACTCGCCGGTTGATGCACGCCACGGCCGTGGCGTCACGCAGAACGGCGCCGATGTCGTGGGAGACCATCAGGATCGTGATCTGCCGCTCGCGGTTCAGCCTGCGGATCAGCTCGAAGAAGTGCTCCTGGCCACCGGCGTCGACCCCCGCAACAGGCTCGTCGAGTACGAGCAGTTCGGGCCCCCTTACGAGGCTGCGGGCGATCAGCACTCGCTGCTGCTGACCGATCGACAGCTCGGAGATCTTCCGGCGGCGCAGGTGGTCCACACCGGCCGTCTTCATTGCCTCCAGCACCGCAGGACCGGCCCCTCTGCGGAGCACGTATCCCGGATCGAAACCCTTGTAGGCGCCCTGCGAAACGATCTCCTCTGCCGTTGCCGGAAACCTTGCTCGGATCTCCTCGACGAACTGAGGGACGTAACCGACCCGTGACCAGTCCCGGAACCTGTCCGGTGCCCTGCCGAACAGCAGCACGTCGCCGCTCGTGGGCCTGAGAAGGCCAAGCGCCAGCCTCAGCAGCGTCGACTTGCCGCTCCCATTCGGACCCAGGATCGCCACGAAGTCGCCCCGGTCCACCGCAAACGTGACGTCTTCGACCGCAGGTGTGCCGTCGTAGGAGAACGTGCAGTTGCTGAACCGGACGCAGGCCCCGTTAACCATTGCACTCCAGGGCGTAGCGAAGCGTCGCCGAGTTCTTTTCCATGGCGGTGAGGAAGTCGCCCTCGGCCGGCGCGAACTCCAGCGGGTCAAGCGTCTCCAGCCGGGCGCCGACCTCTCTTGCCAGCGTCTCGGCAAACCGCGGCGATGCGCCAGGCTCCGTGAGCACGACCTTGACGTCGTTCTCGCGTACAGCTTTCGCGATCTTGGCCAGCGCCTGCGGGTTTGGCTCTTCCTGCTCGATACCGGTCACCCCGATCTGTTCGACGCCGTATCGTAGCGCGAGGTAGCCGAACGCCTCGTGGGCCGTGACGAAGTGGTGAAGCCGGCAGCCGGTGAGCGACCTGGAGAACCGCCGGTCGATCCCGTCGAGGTCGTCCAGCAGCTTCGCGGTATTCCGGTCGTAGCTGTCGGACCCGCCGGGGTCGGCGCTCTTCAGGGCGTCTCGGATGGCCTCGGCCTGGTGGGCGGCGAGACGAGGGTCCAGCCACACGTGGGGGTCGATGCCGACCTCGCCTGCCTCGTTGGTGCCGTCCAGCCGGTCGGCGGCGGCAACTGCCTCCCCGGTGGCAACAATGACCGTCCTGGAGCCGCCGATCGATGCGATCGCCCGCTCCAGCCAGGGCTCCAGCCCGAGGCCGTTGTAGACGAGGACGTCCGCCCGCGCGATCGTCTTGAGGTCGTCCGACGAAAGTTCGAAGTCGTGGGGTTCGAGACCCGGCTTGACCAGGTTCGTGACGCGGACGCGGTCGCCGCCAATGCGCGCGGCGAAGTATTCGAGCGGGTAGAAGCTGGCGACCACGTCGACCTTGCCGCCGGAGTCGCTCGAAGGCCGGCAGCCCGCCAGAACGAGCGTGGCAAGGGCCAGCGCGGCCCCGGACGCGGCCACCAAAACGATATACCGTCTCAATACAAACCGGCGGTTCGCCACACGAGTCTCCTTGCAAGCCATGTCGAGATGCCCTTACCTACGAGCTGCCGCTCAGGTCGAACAGCACAGGACGTAGAACTCGATCCGATGCCCCACGATCTCGCCTGTCAGGTCGCCGCCAGCGGCCCGGACCACGCGCTCCACGGTCGAATCACGAAAATCCTGGACTTTGCCGCACCTGACGCACACCGCGTGATGGTGGTGATACGCGGCGTTGGCCGGCGCGTAGCGCGGCGAACCGCCGGGGAGCGCGAGCTTGCATACGACCTCGGCGTCGACGAGCAGCTTGATCGTCCGGTAGACGGTCGCCCTGCCGACATCAGGCAGTGCCGCGCACACCTCTTCAGCGGTGAACGAATCGAAGCCTCCAGCGATCGCTTCGACAACGCTCCGGCGAGGGCCCGTCAGCCGGTGGCCGCGGTCCTCGAGTACGGCCAGAAGGGTCTCAAATTCCATACAATCCGCAATGCTACTGCTGATACTTAGTATCGTCAAGCTCACGGCCGGGCGCCGAGTTGCACGAGGGCCGCGTTTGCGAGCCTGACTCCCTCCTCCGGCAGTCGGTACGCAAGCGCCGTCCGAATGTCGGCCACCGCGCTTCCCCGGTTCCCGTCGCCCGCCCTCTGCAGACCCCTCTGCAGGTACAACAGCCCGATGCGAGTGCCGCCCCGGCTGCCGTCGGCCAGCACGCCAACCAGATCCCGGGCCGGTCCGAAGTCGCCTCGCTGAAGCGCGCTCTCGGCCTGCGATGCGCCGGCGGCACGCGCACCTGTGGCCGTGTAGGGGTAGTCCCGGCCGACGAACCAGGTCGTTAACGCCAGCACCGCAATCGAGATTAGGACCACCCCCTGCCAGCGCAGGAACGAAGCGTGGCGGCCGGCGAGCGGCGCGAGCACGGGCTCCAGCGAGAACAGCGGGACCTCGACGAGCGCGAGCCTCGGCGCCAGCAGGACACCGAGAATCCCCCCGCTGATCAGCCCGCCAAGGTGCGCCCAGTTGTCGACGCCGCCGACGCTCAGGCCGAACCCGATGTTGATCACGATGATCACGACGAGGCCCCACAGCGACCGCCTTGCCAGGTCGCCCAGGATGCCGCGGTTGACCAGCAAATACGCTCCGAACGCCCCGACGATGCCGAACACCGCACCGCTCGCGCCCGCGCTGACGGTCGGCCCCGCCGCATAGCTCGCGAGGTTTCCGAAGACGCCTGCCAGCAGATAGATGGCGAGGAACGCACCCATTCCGTAGGCACGTTCCACCATGCCGCCGAAGATCAAAAGCCCGATCGTGTTGGCGATCAGATGGAACAGGCCGATGTGGATGAAGGCGGCCGTCAGCAGCCGCCAGTATTCCCCGGTCGCGATTGCGGGACCGTACTTCGCCCCGAACTTGAGGAGCACCAGGACGTTCTGCGAGCCACCATTCGCCTCAAGAAGCAGCCAGATCACGACGTTGGCGGCGACGAGGCCCCACGTCACCGGGGTGCCCGGCATGCGGCGCGTGCCCGACCGCCGGAGCTGCGGTTCTTCTATGGCCTGGACTCCGATCGACTGATCTCGATGCTACCCCACAGCGTACCTGTGGCAGGCCCACTTGATAGTCTGGCGGACAGGGTGGGGACCCAGCCGCGCAAGGCCTCTCGCACGCGGCTCCGCAACATGCTCCTCATCAAAGACGACCCGTCGATCCGCGACGCAATCGTGGCAAGTCTGGAGGAGATCGGGGCCCGCGACGTCGCGATCGCAGACGACGGCCGGTTCGGCCTTGCCCTGATCGACTCGCTCCACCCGAACGTGGTCTTGCTGGACTTGATGCTCCCCGTGGCCGACGGATACGACGTCCTCGCGCAGATTCGCAGGCGCCCGCCGGACTCGCGGCCGATGCGTGTTGTCGTGGTCAGTGGAGTCGGCGATTCCCGTTCTGCGCAGGCGTTGCTCAAGCTGGGCGCCGACCGCGTGCTATCGAAGCCGTTCACGCTTTCGGAGTTCGAAGCCACCGTTTCCGACTAGGCCGGGGCAGGCCTTGCGGCGAGTTCATGACCTGGTCCAGAGCGTCTCCAAGAAGTGCCGCGGCTGAAATCCCAGCTGGCGTCGGGCCTTCGAGTTCGAGTACTGCCCGTGCGGCAGGTCCGTAAAGATGTCGTAGGTCTCACACCTGGACGGCAGGCGGCCCAGCTCGATTTCGACCGCCAGCCGGGTTGCCTCACCGGCATCCTGCCACGCCACGCTGAACGGCCACAGATCGCCACCGGGCTTCCCGAACCCGCCTTCGGGCCTCGCGAGCGTGGTCGGGTCGTAGAAGTTGCAGAACAGCAGCGTCTGGACGTAGATGTCGTACCGGGTCGAGTAAACCCGCAATACCTCCTGACCAAGCGCCTTGGTCAGCGCGTACAGGCGCGATCCCGGCTGCGGCGGAGTATCCGGGTGAAGGTCGAAGTCGAAGCCCTCATAGATCGGGCCGGCGAGCTGATAGTGGGGGCCGGTGTTCACAATCCTGCGCACGCCGCTGCGGACCGCTGCCTCGGCCAGGTTGTAGTTACCCCTCGTACTCACGTCGAACGCGAGCTGCCGGTCCCATCGCAGCACCGAAAGGTTCAGGATGCAGTCGACCCCCTTCGCGGCGTCAACCACCTCGTCGAGGGCGCCGACGTCGACACGCCTGAACTCGTGCGGCGATCGGGTCTTCGGCGAAACGATATCGGTGAGCAGGAGCTCGTGCCGCCCCTCGAGGGCCGGGACCACCCACGGGCCCAGCATCCCGTTGGCGCCGAGAATGAGCACCTTCAAGGCCGTCCCCTACCTGCGGGTCCAGGCCGCTTCGAGGAAGTGGCGGGGTTGCCAGCCGAGTTGGTGGCGGGCCTTCGAGTTGCTGAACTTGCCGTGCGGCAGGTCTGTGAACACGTTGTAGGTCTCGCAGCGCGAGGGCAGCCGCCCCAGCTCGATTTCGACAGCCAGCCGCACCGCTTCGCCGGCATCCTGCCAGGCGACGCTGAACGGGGTCAGATCGACGCCGATGCGCTGCTGCCCGCCCGGGGTCCGCATCGTGACCGGGTCGTAGAAGTTGTAGAAGAGCAACGTCTGGACGTAGATGTCGTGGCGGGTCGAGTAGACCCGAAGAACCTCCTGTCCGAGCGCCTTCGTGAGTGCGTACAGCCGTGAACCGGGCTGCGGCGGCATGTCTGGCGACAGGTCGTGGTCGTGGTCCTCGTAGTTCGGCCCGGCCAGCTGGAAGTGCGGGCCGGTGTTGATCAATCGGCGGATGCCGTGGGTAACGGCGGCGACGGCCATGTTGTAGTTGCCCCGCGTGCTCACGTCGAACGCCAGCTGCCGGTCGTGCCGGAGCACCGACAGGTTGACGACGACGTCCATCCCTGCTGCTGCGGCGACCACCTGCCGGATATTGCCGGCATCCACCTTGCGGTACTCGGCCGTGGTCTTGAACTTGAGGTCGCTGATGTCGGTGACCAGCAGGCTGTGCCGCCCCTCAAGCGCGGCGACCACCCACGGGCCGAGCATCCCGTTTCCGCCCAGGACGAGCACGTTCATCGCGAGGCCTTCTTGGGATACCCGATGGCCTCCTCGGCGTGGGTCATCAGGAAGCGCGCGCCTGGCACCGGCGACTGCACGTGAAGCGGGTTCCAGCGCTTCGGCAGTTTTGCCGAGATCGCCAGGTCGAGTGCGAGGGCGAGGTCGGCGGTTGCAAGTGCCGCGGCCTCCTTCGTGCGGGCCGCGGCCGACCTCGCGCCATCGACGAGCGGGAAGCCGAGGCGAAGGGAAACGACCTCGAGCTGGTGATGCTCGCGGGCGAACTCGCGACACACGTACTCGCCCAGGTGGGCGGCCAGGACCGGCGGTTCGGTGCCGGGCAGCGGCTTCCACCGCTCGGTGACGGTCAGGTGAGGTTCATAGGTGTCGAACACGTGGAGGGTGTGCAGGTACACGAACCTGCGGACGCCGGTCGCCAGGCATGCGGTCAGCAGGTTGTAGGTGCAGCGGGTGAGGTAGTCGAGGAGAGGCGTCGCCTCCATCTCGTGGCCGCCATAGCCGACGTGGACGATGCCGTCGAGTCCCTTCACCAGTGAGTCGGTGGAGGCGTCGTGCCCCAGCTCGTGACGTTTGACCGCGCTGCCGGTGCCTCCCCGGCCAGCCCGGCCCTTGCCCGGCAGGTCGGTCAGGACCAGGTCGTGCTTCTTGCCCAGGGCGTCGGCGGCGGCGGCGCCGAGCCGGGAT
>Ga0233425_10007261_pt1 | contig 15699 bp, 12 predicted proteins | sample Watercolumn_Towu_2_FD_181712 | JGI IMG/M metagenome (GOLD analysis project Ga0233425, IMG submission 181712) | Freshwater microbial communities from Lake Towuti, South Sulawesi, Indonesia - Watercolumn_Towuti2014_140_MG | ecosystem: Environmental > Aquatic > Freshwater > Lake | place...
GAGTGTCATGGACGGCTACCGCCCGAACGTGGTGTTCCACGCCGCGGCCTACAAGCACGTGCCCCTGATGGAGCGGCTGAATGCCGCCGAGGCCCTCAAGAACAACGTGCTGGGGACGGCGGTGACGGCGCGGGCGGCCAAGGCGGCGGGTGTGGCCAAGTTCGTCATGGTGTCCACCGACAAGGCAGTGAACCCCACCAATGTCATGGGCACCAGCAAGCGGTTGGCGGAAATGGTCTGCCAGGCCTTGCAGGCGGATGAAGGAACCCGGTTCATCTCCGTGCGCTTCGGCAACGTGCTCGGCTCCTCCGGCAGCGTCATCCCCAAGTTCCAGCAGCAGATCGAGGCGGGCGGACCGGTGACGGTGACCCATCCGGAGATCACCCGCTTCTTCATGTCCATCCCCGAGGCGGCGCAACTGGTTCTGCAGGCCGGGCTGATGGGCCAGGGCGGCGAGATTTTCGTCCTGGACATGGGTGAACCGGTGCGGATCGCCGATCTGGCCCGACTGATGATCCGGCTGTCGGGCAAGTCCGAGGACGAGATCGCCATCGAATTCACCGGACTGCGCCCCGGCGAGAAACTCTACGAAGAGTTGCTGGCCGATGCCGAAACGACCCTGCCGACGCCGCATCCGAAATTACGGGTGGCCCGCGCCCGCGAGGGTGATGGGGAAATGGTCGCGGGCATGTTGGCATGGATCGCCGCCATGCCCGCCATCGATGACGAAGAGGTCAGGCGGCAGCTGATGGCCTGGGTGCCGGAGTACCGGCCCGCCGGTCACTGATCATCCGCGCAGGTCCCGCTCGATCGCCCGGGCGGCGGCGAGTCCCTGGGCGATGGCGGTGGGCACCGAGGGCTGGGGGGATTCGGTCAGGTCGCCCGCCGCATAGATGCCGGCGACGCTGGTGCGTTGCCAGGCGTCGACGCGCACGTGGCCGCTATCGGCAAGCTCCGGGCGGATCGCGGCATCGAAACGTGCCAGCACATCGGTGTTGGGCCTATAGCCATACATCACCAGAAGCCAGTCGTAGCGGACCGTGATCCTGCCCCAGCGCACCGTGACCGCGTCGGCCTCGGCGGCATAGCCATCCGGCAAGCAGTCGGCGCGCAGTTCGATCTCAGGCCTGGCGGCGCAACTATCCAGGAAGGGCTTGCGGGCTGAAAAGGCGCGCCGGGTGCAGACCCGTACCCGGTTGCCCCGTTCGGCCAGGTACAGGGCATGATCCAGGGCGTTGTCGCCACCACCGAGGATGAGCACCCGGTTGCCGCGGATCCGGTCGCGGATGGTGTCGTTGAGGGCGCCGACGATCACCCGCGTGGTTTGTCCAGCGAGGGCCGTCAGTTCCGGGGTGGAGCGGGGGCGCATGCCGGTGGACAACACGACGGCGTCGGCGATCGTCGACGCGGCCTGGTCGCCCTGGCGCAGTTCAAGACGAAATTTGCCGTCTGTGGCCTGGCAACGGCGCAGCTCTGCGCCGATGCGCAGGTCCACCGGCAAGTTCAGGAAATGCTCCGCTATCCGCCGGGTCATGGCTTCGCCGCTTTCATCCGGATAGCCCAGCATCCACAGATTGGGATGGAAGTTGCTACGCTGGGTGCCGCCCACGTGATCGGCCAGTTCCAGCACCACCGGCTTCAGGCCGAAGGACAGGCAGGCGTTGGCGCAGGACATACCGGCTGGTCCGGCACCGAGGATGGCGACGAGGGGCGGGGCGGGGGACGGGTCCGTTATCATCGCCGTCAAAACTAGCACAGCCGCCATGTCCGCTCCATCTTCCTCCGCTTTCCTGCCGGCGCCCGCGCCGGAAGCGCTGGCCCACAGCCAGCGCCTGCTGGAACACATCCGCGCCGAAATCGCGGCCGTCGGCGGCTGGATTTCCTTTGCCCGCTATATGGAGCTGGCGCTATATGCCCCCGGCCTGGGCTACTACGCGGCGGGGTCGGCCAAGTTCGGTGCGCCCGGGGACTTCGTTACCGCCCCGGAAATGACGCCCCTGTTTGGTCGCACCCTGGCTCGCACGGCCGCTGCCGTGCTGGCCCAGACCAGCGGCGGCGTTCTGGAACTGGGCGCCGGCAGCGGCCGCCTGGCGCGCGACTTGTTGGGGGAACTGATCCGGCTGGGCAGGCCGCCGTCCAGCTACCGCATCCTCGAAGTCAGCCCGGACCTGCGGCAACGCCAGCGGGCCACCCTGGAGGAGGCCGGCCTGGCGGACCGGGTGGAATGGCTGGACGCCCTGCCGGACGGCATCGCCGGCCTGGTGCTGGGCAACGAGGTATTGGACGCCCTGCCCGTGCATCTGCTGCATTGGTCGGCGGCTGGAATTTTGGAACGCGGGGTGGTCTGGGAGGGGGAGGCATTCGCCTGGGCGGACCGTCCCCTGCCACCCGGGTCGCTGGCGGATCTGGCGGCCGGCCTCTCCGTGCCCGGCGACTATCTGAGCGAAGTTTGCCCCGCCGCCACCGCACTGGTCGCCAGCCTGGCGGAACGGTTGCATCGCGGTGCCCTGCTGTTCCTCGACTATGGGTTCCCCCGCGCCGAGTACTACCATCCCCAGCGCCATATGGGCACCCTGCGCGTGCATTACCGCCACCACAGCCTGGACGACCCCTTCTTCCTCCCGGGCCTGGCGGACATCACCGCCCACGTTGATTTCAGCGCGGCGGCGGGCGCCGGTACGGCGGCAGGCCTCGACCTGCTGGGCTACACCAGCCAGGCCCAGTTCCTGCTGGACGCGGGCCTGCTGGAATTGATGCTGGAGATGGAACCCATGACGCCGGCCTACCTGCGCGCGGCTTCCGCGGTGCAGAAACTGGTGCAGCCTTCCGAGATGGGGGAGCTGTTCAAGGCACTGGTCCTGGGGCGGGGGGTGGCGGGCGAGTTGCCGGGGTTCCGTAAAGGGGATCGGCGCGGGGCGTTGTGAGGGAGGTGAAAGCCAGGCTGGCTGAAGGAAGCACTCCCCCTCCCCGCGGGCGGGGAGCACCCTGAAGGGCATAAAGGTTGGGGTGGGGAGGAAGTTAGCGATCCCGCCGCTTGCGCGGCTCGAAATGGACCACGGCGCGCATGATGGCCGAGTAGGGGAAAGCGTCGACAGCGCCGAATTTTTCGATGCCCTCCAGGATCAGGGCCGCCACGTCGGCCTCGACCTCGACGCCATGTTCGAGCGCATCCCTGAGCCCCAGTACGCCGCCGCACTGGGCGCGGATTTCCTTGCCGAAGGGCCAGGGCTGCAGGGGATCCATGTGCAGGGCGAAGCGGGCGTTATGGTGCAGGGCTTGATGGAAGGCCCGGCATAGGGTGTTGGCTTCCCTTTCCGAGCAGGCGATGGCTTCGCGTTCGGCCAGCAGCAGCTTGCGTGCCTTGAAGCAGGCGACGCAGCGGGACAGCAGCGCCCGTTCGAAGGGGCAGGGCAGGTCGATGGCGGTTTCCCGCGCCTGCCGGTAGGCGTCTTCGTTGTAGCCGCTCATGGCCTTCGCGAAGGCGGGGCTAGTAATCGTCCCCGGCCAGGGAGGTGTCGAGCTCGCGCGGTTGCGACAGGGTGTCCTCGGCGGCCAGTTCGTTGTCGGCGAAGATCATCTTGATGACCTGGCCGGCCTTGGGGTCCAGGCCCTTGCGCAATTCGTTGGCGGTGGCCTTGGCTTCCTTGAAGGATTCGGCCTGGCCCTGCTTCTCCAGGATGTTCAGGGGGCCGATCTTGTAGATGTAGTAGGGCATGGGTGGGCTGAATGGTTGACTGTCGTGCCAGGTTATACAAGCCGGAGCAGCACGGCAAGGCGGTGCACTTCCTCACCCCCGCCCTCTCCCGCTTGCGGGAGAGAAGGGAAGGGATCAGGCCAGCTTGCCGTGGCAGTGCTTGTATTTCTTGCCTGAGCCGCAGGGGCAGGGGTCGTTGCGGCCCACCTTGGCGTGCTGGCGCTCGATGGGCTGCTGGCCGGCCTGCGCCTCGTCGGCGTCGGCGGCCAGGGCCTCGTCGTAGTCGGCGTGGTGGTACTGGACGTTGCTGACCGGCGCCTCATGCTGCTCCACCGCTTCCACGTCGGCTTCGCTGCGGATCTGCACGGTGAGGGTGACCTGGGTGACTTCCCGGGAAATGGTGCCCAGCATGCGCTCGAACAGTTCGAAGGCCTCGCGCTTGTATTCCTGCTTCGGGTTCTTGGCCGCGTAGCCGCGCAGGTGGATGCCCTGGCGAAGGTGGTCCATGGCGGCCAGATGTTCGCGCCAGTGGTTGTCCAGGCTTTGCAGCAGCATGGCGCGCTCGAAGTTGCGCAGGTTCTCGGCGCCGGCCAGTTCCTCCTTGGCGGCGTAGACCTGTTCGGCGGTCTGCAGGATGCGGTCACGCACCCCCTGTTCGTCCAGGCGCTCGTCCGCGTCCAGCCAGTGCTGCACCGGGCAGTCCAGCAGGAACTCGCTGGACAGGGCCTGGGTAAGGCCTGACACGTCCCACTGTTCGGCCATGCTGCCGGGCGGGATGTATTCGTTGATGGCGTCGCCCAGCACCTGGGCGCGCATGCCGGAGATGCCGGCAGAGATGTCGTCGGTCTCCAGCAGTTCGTTGCGCTGCTGGTAGATGACCCGGCGCTGGTCGTTGGCCACGTCGTCGTATTCCAGCAACTGCTTGCGGATGTCGAAGTTGCGCTGCTCCACCTTGCGCTGGGCCGACTCCAGGGAGCGGTTGACCATGACGTGTTCGATGGCCTCGCCCTCGGGCATCTTCAGTTTTTCCATGATCATCTTCAGGCGTTCGCCGCCGAAGATGCGCAGAAGCGGGTCGTCCAGGGACAGGTAGAAGCGGCTGGAGCCCGGGTCGCCCTGGCGTCCGGAACGGCCGCGCAACTGGTTGTCGACGCGGCGGGATTCGTGCCGCTCGGTGCCGATGATGTGCAGGCCGCCGGCAGCCAGCACCACCTCGTGCCGCTTCTGCCACTGCGCTTTTTCCTCGCTGACGCGACGTTCCTTTTCCGCCTCGTCCAGGTCCTCGGCGGCGCGGATCATGTCCAGGCGCTTGGCGATGCTGCCGCCCAGCACGATGTCCGTGCCGCGGCCCGCCATGTTGGTGGCGATGGTGATGGCGCCGGGCAGGCCCGCGTCGGTCACCACCTGGGCTTCCTGGGCGTGCTGCTTGGCGTTGAGCACCTGGTGCGGCAGCTTCTCCCGGGCGAGCAGGCCGGAGAGGAACTCGTTCACCTCGATGGAGGTGGTGCCCACCAGCACCGGCTGGCCGCGCTGGTGGCAGTCGCGGATGTCGTCGATGACCGCCTTCCACTTCTCGTCGGCGGTGCGGTAGACCAGGTCGTTCATGTCCTTGCGGATCATGGGCCGGTTGGTGGGGATGATCACCGTCTCCAGGCCGTAGATCTGCTGGAATTCGTAGGCTTCGGTGTCCGCCGTGCCGGTCATGCCGGACAGCTTCTTGTACATGCGGAAGTAATTCTGGAAAGTGATCGAGGCGAGGGTCTGGTTCTCGCGCTGGATACCCACCCCTTCCTTGGCTTCCACCGCCTGGTGCAGGCCGTCCGACCAGCGCCGGCCGGTCATGAGGCGGCCGGTGAACTCGTCGACGATCACCACCTCGCCGTTCTGCACCACGTAGTGCTGGTCCTTGTGGTACAGGACGTGGGCGCGCAGGGCGGCATAGACATGGTGCATCAGGGAGATGTTGGCGGCGTCGTACAGGCTGGTGCCGGGAGCCAGCACGCCCAGTTCCGTGAGGATGGCCTCGACCTTTTCGTGGCCGGCCTCGGACAGCAATACCTGATGCGCCTTCTCGTCGACGGAGTAGTCGCCGGGCGGCGGCGGCTCGTCCGTCTTGGGCTCGTGTTCCATGCGCGTCAGGCGCGGCGGCACCTGGTTGATCATCTGGTACATGGCGACGTTGTCGTCGGCCTGGCCGGAGATGATCAGCGGCGTGCGTGCCTCGTCGATGAGGATGGAGTCCACCTCGTCGACGATGGCGTAGTTGAGGCCCCGCTGCACCCGTTGCTCGGGCGAGAACACCATGTTGTCGCGCAGATAGTCGAAGCCGAACTCGTTGTTGGTGCCGTAGGTGATGTCGGCGCCGTAGGCGGCCTGCTTCTCCTCATTGGCCTGTTGGGACAGGATGACGCCGACGCTCATGCCCAGGAAGCGATAGACCTTGCCCATCCATTCGGCATCGCGGCTGGCCAGGTAGTCGTTCACTGTCACCACGTGCACGCCCTTGCCGGGCAGGGCGTTGAGATAGACCGCCAGCGTGGCCATGAGGGTCTTGCCCTCGCCGGTACGCATCTCGGAAATCTTGCCCTGGTGCAGGGCCAGGGCGCCGATCAGCTGGACGTCGTAGTGGCGCATGTCCAGCACCCGCTTGGCGGCCTCGCGCACGGTGGAGAAGGCTTCCGGCAGGAGGGCGTCCAGGGCTTCGCCCTTTTCCAGGCGGGCACGGAATTCGTCCGTTTTGCCGCGCAGTTGTTCGTCGCTCAGCTGCTCGTAGGGCGCTTCCAGGGCGTTGACCTTGGCGACGGTGCCCCGGTATTGCTTCAGCAGGCGGTCGTTGCGGCTGCCGAAGACTTTCTTCAGAAGATCGGAAATCATGAAAAATGAAGGAGATAGGAGGGATTCGCAGAATCGGGCAATGCTACCATACCCACGTCCCCCCCTTTCTTAACGGCCTATTTATATAGGCTCCAAGCTCCCTTGACTGTCCGACCCTCCCCTCTGGTCCGCGTGCGGGGATTGCTGCAGGCCGACCGGACGTTTGCCGTGGCCCTGCCCGAGGCGGAACGCCTGGCGGTCCTGAACCGCCGCTTCGCCACGGTCGTGCCCGCCGCGGTGGCCCGGGCCTGCCGGGTGGCGGCCATCCAGGGCGAAACCGCCCTGGTGTTCTGCGCCAACGGCGCCGCCGCCAGCCGCGTGCGCGCCCAGGCCAAGGGCGTCGCCAAGGCTCTGGCCATGGCGGATGCGCCGGTCGTCGCGCTGAAGGTGAAGGTCCGCGCCGACTGGTCGTTGCCCGAGCGTCCGGAAAAGCGCGACCTGCCGGCTGCAGCCCTGGGTGCTTTCCGCGACCTGGATGAGCATCTGCCCGAGGGCGCCCTGAAGGATGCCGTGGAGCGGCTGCTGGCCCGGCGTCGAGGTTAGCCGGCCCGTTCGCCGACCCGGTTACAATCCGGCCATGATCCCGAGTTGCAATATCTTCCTGGTCGGCCTCATGGGTGCCGGCAAGACCACCATCGGCAAGCTGCTGGCCAGGCAGCGCGGGTTGGAGTTCCTGGATTCCGACCAGGAGATCGTTGCCCGCTGCGGGGTGTCCATTCCCACCATTTTCGAGATCGAGGGCGAGACCGGGTTCCGCAAGCGGGAGGCCGCCATGATCGACGAACTCAGCCAGCGCCGGGGCATCGTCCTGGCCACCGGCGGCGGCGCCGTGCTGCTGGACGAGAACCGGGGCCACCTGAAGGCCCGCGGTACTGTGGTCTACCTGCGCTGCCAGCCCCAGGAACTCTACCTGCGCACCCGCCACGACAAGAACCGCCCCCTGTTGCAGACCGATGATCCCCTCGGCAAGCTGAAGGCGCTCTACGCCGTCCGCCATCCCCTCTACATGCAGGTGGCGGACATGGTGCTGGAATCCGGCCGGCAAAGCGCCCATCACCTGGTGCGCCGCCTGGAGAACAGCCTGGATCTGGCCTCGGTGGGGGCGAGAGAGCCATGCGGCCGGCAAGCCGCGCTGTCCTGAGCCTCCTGCTGGCGGGCCTGGCCAGTGCCGGGCAGGCGGCGGACTATCACGCCGGGCCGGAGGACTACCGTAGCTATCTTTCACGCCTCGCTGCCGGCGACTGCCTGATCCTCAGGGAGGGCGACTATGGCCGCGGCCTGCCCCTGCACCATCTGGAGGGCCGCTCCGATGCTCCCATCGTCATCGAAGGGCCGTTGCGTGGCGCCCGCGCCCGCTTCCTCGCCCGGCCGGGTGCCAACACCCTCAGCCTGCTGGATGTGCGCCATGTCGTCATCCGCAACCTGGAACTCGACGGCCGCAACCTGCCGGTCGACGCGGTCAAGGCCGAGGGGCACGCGCGCTTCGCCCACTTCGTCACCCTGGAGAACCTGCACATCCACGACCACGCCGCCTCCCAGCAGAGCGTCGGCATCTCCAGCAAGTGCCCGGCCTTCGGCTGGATCGTGCGCGGCAACCGCATCGAGCGCGTCGGCACCGGCATGTACTTCGGCGACTCGGACGGCTCCGATCCCTTCGTCGCCGGGCTGATCGAGGGCAACCACGTCAGCGACACCCTGGGCTACAGCCTGCAGATCAAGCACCAGAGGGCGCGGCCCGCAGACATGCCGGAAGGCGACGCCCGCCACGACACCGTCATCCGCCGCAACCTGTTCGCCAAGGCCGGGCCGCTACCCGTCCCGGGCGAGAAACCGGCCAATCTCCGGCCCAACGTCCTGGTCGGCCACTTCCCCCTCGGCGGGCCGGGCGGCGAGGACCGCTACCTGATCCACGGCAACCTGTTCTGGCAGAACCCCGGCGAGGCCCTGCTCCAGGGCGAGGGCAATCTCGCCGTGTACAACAACGTGTTCGTCAATCGCTTTGGGCCTGCCGTGCGCATCCAGCCGCACAACGACATCCCACGGCAGGTGGAGGTGTTCCACAACACCGTATTGGCCCGGGGGGAAGGCATCGCCCTGCGCCAGCGCGAGGGCGCCCCCGAGTTTGTCCAGCGCGTCACCCGCAACCTGGTGTTCGCCGCCCACCCTCTCGCCGGCGGGGAGCAACAGGACAACGTCACCGGCGGCCCGGACGAGGCCGGCCGCTACCTAGCCAGTCCTCAGGCCGAACTTTCAGGCCTGGATGTCGCGCCCCGCCTCCGCTGGCCGAAAATGGCCGGCCTGCCGCCCCAGGCCGGGGCGCAACACCCGGGCAGCCAGGGCGATATCGATGGCCGGCCCCGCACCCCGCCGTTTCCCGGCGCCTGTGCGCCCGCGGCCTTCCCCTGTCCACACCCGATTCAGGGCCGGTCGGATGCCGGCAATGCGCCATGAGGACCGGGATGCACCCTGAATGCCCCATTTCCCGCGCATCTCCCGCCTGCCGGGAGGCTGGGGATAGGCGCTACACCTCCCCCGCCCGCGGGGGCGGGTGGGAGGGGGGGCGCCTTGATGTTTCCCTCACAAAGGCCGGCTCTCCATGCCGGTTCCCTGCCGAGGCCCCTCCATGACCCGATCGGCGACGGCAAGAATCCACCTCTGGCTGGCCGGCCTGGGCTACCTGCTGTTCGTGGTCTACGGCAGTCTGGTGCCCCTGCACTTCCGTGCCATGCCGATGGACGCGGCCATCGCAGCCTTCAGGCAAATCCCCTGGCTCGACCTGGGCATCGGCTCCCGCGCCGACTGGGTGGCCAACCTGCTGCTGTTCATCCCGCTGGCCTTCATCTTCACCGGCGCCTTGTCCCATGCGCGCGGCGTCCTCGTCCGGCTGCTGGCCTCGGCGCTGGTGCTGGCGGCCGGCGTCGGCCTCAGCCTGGGCATCGAGTTCACCCAGCTGTTCTTCCCCCAGCGCACGGTGTCCCAGAATGACATCGCGGCGGAGAGCCTGGGCGCGGTGATCGGCATCGCCGCCTGGTGGTGGGCGGGGCGGCGCTTCCTCGGCTGGTACGAATCCTGGCTGGAGGTGCGCGAGCCGGCGGCCCTGTCCGAACGGCTCGCCTGGGGGTATCTCGCCTTCGTGTTCGCCTACAACATCCTGCCCCTGGACCTGACCATCAGCGCCGTGGAGATCTTCCACAAATGGCGCGAAGGCAAGCTCATCCTGATCCCCTTCTCCGGCTTGCCGGCGGATCCGGCCCATGCCCTTTACGAAGTGGTCACCGACGCCCTGATCTGGCTGCTGCCCGCCTTCCTCCTGCGCTATCGCGGCGGCAGGACCACGGCGCGGGCCTGGTGGCTGGGCTTTGCCGCCGCCCTGCTGCTGGAAGTGCTGCAGCTGTTCGTCTATTCCCGGGTGAGCGATGTCACCGACCTGTTTACCGCCGCCCTGGGCGCCGCGGCGGGCGCCCTGCTGGGAGCCCGGCTCGGCCGGCGCAACACGGCGACGCAGGCTGCAACGCGGGTTACGACCCTGGGCCGCTTGCTGCCCCTCGGCCTGGCGCTGGGCTGGGTGTGCGTGCTCATGCTGGTGTTCTGGTACCCCTTCGATTTCCGCGTCGAAAGGGCTTTCGTGCAGGAACGTCTGGCCTTCCTCGGGCGCGTGCCTTTTGAAATCTATTACTACGGCACGGAATTCCGCGCCGTCACCTCGGTGTTCCAGAAGGTACTGTTCTTCGCCCCCCTGGGCGGCCTGCTGGCCTGGTTCGTGGCCGGCCTGCCCTGGCTGTGGCGCGGCTGGGCCGCCGCCGCGTCGATCCTGCTCATCCTCGCCGTTCCCATGGGCATTGAACTGGGCCAGGTGCTGCTGCCCGGCAAGTTCCCCGACACCACCGACTGGGTGCTGGAGAGCCTGGGGGGGCTGTTGGGCTACATGCTGTTCCGCATGATCCGGCGGCGCACCCGGCCCGCGCCCCCCGGTCAGCGTGCGCGGGCCATGGCGTCCTCCGCTTCCGATCATGGACATGAACGCTCCGGCCGGGCCGCCGGATCCCACCCGATGCCGGACTGAAAGGAGTACCGGATGCGCGATTTCGCCCTGCTCGCGATGGTGCTGGCCCTGTGCTGGCTGGCCCTGCTGCGGCCCTGGCTGGGGGTGCTCGGGCTGGCGGTGCTGGGCTACATGCAGCCGCATGGCTATGCCGCCGGCTTCATGCGCCAGGCACCGGTGTTCACGGTGCTGTTCGGCGTCACCGTCCTAGGCGCGCTCTACCACACCTGGAAGGACAAGGCCTGGGCCGCGCTGCCCTGGCGCCGGCTCCTGGCCTGGCAGGTGCTGGGCCTGCTCGCACTGTGGCTGTGGTTCGCGGTATCCAGCTATTTCGCGGTGATGCCCTGGGAGTCCTGGGAGAAATACCTGAAGGTGCTGAAGATCCTGCCGCCGCTGCTGCTCACCCTGCTGCTCATCGACACCCGCGAGAAGCTGCGCTATCTCCTCGCCACCCTCGCCCTGTGCATCCTGCTGCCGGCGCTAAAGGGCGGCTACTGGGCGGTGATGAGCGGCTTCCAGGACCGGGTTTATGGCCCGCCGGGCAGTCCCTGGCACGAGAACAACGCCTTCGCCGTCGCGGTGAGCATGGCCATCCCCCTGCTGATGCTGTGGTGGCGGGAGACGCATGACAAGGGCGTGCGCCTGGCCATCCTGGGCGGCATCGCTCTGTGCTACGGCTCCGTGCTGTCGTCCTGGTCGCGCGGCGGCATGCTGGCCCTGGGGGCGGTGACCCTGCTGCTGGTCTGGCACAGCAAGCGCAAGCTGCTGGCCATCCCGCTGCTGCTGTTGCTGGGCACCCTGTTCTTCGTGCAGTTGCCGGAACAGTGGTTCGGGCGCATGGAAACCATCACCGCCCATCAGGCCGACGAATCGGCCCAGAGCCGGCTGGCAGTGTGGCGCATCGGCTTCGATTTCGCCTTGCAGCACCCCATCACGGGCGGGGGGTTCAACGCCTGGCCGGTGGTGAGCCTGGCCACGGGAGGTTCCCTGGACTGGCACAGCAGCTACGTCAAGCTGCTGGCGGAGCACGGCTTCGTCGGCCTGGGCCTATGGGCGGCGCTGATGCTGGCGACCCTGGCCGGCCTGGGCTACCTGGCCTGGAAGCACCGCAAGGGCGAGTTCGCCTGGGCGGGCGACCATGCCGCCATGCTGCAGGCTTCGCTGGTGGCCTACCTGATCGGCGGCCTGACCCTGGGAATACCGTATTGGGAGTTGCCCTATCATCTGGTCGTGATCGCGGCGCTGCTGGGCGGGCTGGCTCGACGCGATGGCCTGCCGGCCGGCAGGGCGAGCATGCCCTGAAAGCGGGTCAGGAGGGCTTGTCGGGATTTTTGACACCCCGCCTCCGGGAAGGCGGGCTGTTGTCGTAACCCAATGATTTGTATATGCTGGCTTGAATATTGCTTGTGCTAGCCAAAGGTCCGGTTGTCCCAATGCCGGCAACGTTTCCCGGAGATGGATCATGAACACGACTCGATTCCTTGCTTTGTTCCTGCTGGCCGCGGTGGCCCAGGGTGCTTCCGCCACCACGATCTGGCTCAAGGACAACGCTGGCCAGGTGTGCAAGAACAGCCTGAGTACCAATCCCGGCCAGGTGATCGGCCTGGGTACCGTGACGTCGGCCGGCGCCCTGACGCTGACCATCAGCAACCCGTCCAACGGCACCAAGACGCCCAGTAGTGGAGAGTGCTTGAACCTGCCCACCGCGCCTGCCGCCAATCCCTTGGTGATCTCCGGCTCCGTTACGCCGCAGATGTTGTCCATACACATGTGGAAACCTGGTACCAAGGGTGCCATGGAATGCTTGGACCAGGGTAGCAACTTCTCCGGGATCATCGGCCTAGTCACCAATAATCCGTATCGGTTTAATTTCACTGGTGGGTATACGGATGGTTGCAACATGCAGACCCAGACCAAGATTACCAGCGATGGGTTGCCAGTCTTCGTGCGCGGACTGGTTATCAGACAGCAGGGGCGTGAACTTCCATTGTTCACGGGCAGCTACTACATCTTCAACGAAGCCAACCGCATTCCCGAGCCGGGCAGCCTGTTGCTTCTCATGGCCGGTGCGGCGGGCCTGATCCTGGTCGGCATGCAACGCCGGCGGCTTGCCAGGCAAGCCAGGGGCTGAACCCCATCCCCTTGCCGGGGCGGCGTACGCGAGACTGGCCCCGACGGGTGGCGGCGGCTACACTGGCCGCCAATTTCATTCACCCACAGAGCCGCGACGCCGGCACCGGCCGTGCCCGACCCGGTCGCGGTCCGGAAACCGTCGCGGTCATGCAAACCAATGCCGTTGAGTCGACCCGCCCGGCGTGGTGACAATCCCGATTGGGCCGCGCATCTCTGGCACGGCCTGCTGCTCGCGGCACTTTGCGGCCTTCTCCTTCCCGTCGATCCCTACAGCACCGTCACGGCCCCCGCCTTATCCGCCACCGGTTTTCCGCACGCGCTGCCCCAGCAGGTCTACCAATTCATCAAGGCCTCGATGCTCTGGGTGCCCCTCGGCGCTCTGGTTGCCTATGCAGGGCAGGAGCGCCTGCTGAGAGTCGCGGCGGCCATCGTCGTCCCCGGTGCGCTGCTCATCGGACTGCCGCTCCTGCCCGACGCCCGCGTGGCGGATGCGCTGGAAGTCGTCTTCGCCATCCCCGGCCTGGCCTTCGGCCTGTGGCTGTCCAAGGGCACGATGCGGGGAGGCGAGAGGAAGAAAGCGAGGGGGAATGCTGCGCAGCCTGCGCTTGATGCCACAGTGACTGAGCCTTACCAGAATCAAGCCCATGCCGCGGCCGGCAAGTCCTCTACCACCCGCCTGTTGATCCGGCCCGATAAAGAAACGGGATATCCCTCTCCCGCGCTGCCGCGCACCCCTCCCCCGCAAACGGTGGAGGGTCCGGGGGAGAGGGGATATTCGAGGTTCATTCGGGCCGGATCAATAGGAGGCCCAGTCGGCCTGTTGTCCGGCGTCGGCGTTCTGGCGCTGGTTGCCCTTGCCCTCTGGGATTTTCCGCGCTGGCCGATCGCCCTCGGCGTGGCCCTGGCGATCTATGCCGTCGTGCTCTGGCTTCGTCCTCTTGCCTGGCTGGTGGTGGTCCCGGCGGCCCTGCCGCTGCTGGACCTGGCACCGTGGACGGGCCGCTATTACCTCGACGAGTTCGATCTGCTGATGCTGGCGACCCTGGGCGTGCTGGCGCTGCGCCGGGCGCCCGCCACGCCGCGCCCGCTGCCGCTGCCGCAGTTGTCGTTGATCGGCCTGTTCTTCCTGAGCGCGCTGGCTGCCCTCGCCATCGGCCTCCTGCCTTTCGCTGCGCTCGACGCCAACGCCTTCTCCAGCTACTGGAGCCCGTACAACGCCCTGCGCCTGGCCAAGGGCTTCCTCTGGGGCGGGCTGTGGTTCCTCTGGCTGCGGCGGGCGGGCCTGGAACGCGCGGCCCTGGCCCGCTGGCTGTCCGCCGGCATGGGCCTGGGGCTGCTGGGTGTGGGCCTGGTCGGTGCCTGGGAGCACCATTTGTTCGTGGGTTTCGAGGATCGGCTGGAGACCTACCGCATCGTCGGCACCTTTTCCAGCATGCACACCGGCGGCGGCCACATCGAGGCCTACCTGGTGGCCGCATTGCCGTTCCTCTGGCTGGCCACGGCCAAGCTGCGCCACGTGCTGGTGACCGGGCCGCTCCTGCTGCTCAGCGCCTACGTCATGGTCTACACCGTGGCCCGGGGCGGCGTGCTGGCCCTGGCCGTGGTGCTGCTCATCCTGGGCGTGGCCAGCGCCAGGCTGGCCTTCCGGGCGCACGGGCGCCGCTTCCTCGCTCCGGTGGCTGTCCTGCTGGCGGTGGCCCTGGTGCTGGCGGCGGGCGCGGGCGGCACGTATTTCCAGAAGCGCTTTTCCGAATCGGGCAAGGACTGGCAGACCCGCGTCGACCATTGGGGACGCGCCGTCGCCATGGCGGACGACGGTTTCCTCGCGGGCGTGTTCGGCAACGGCCTGGGCAGCTTCCCCCGGCGTCACCTGGAGCGGGGGGCTGCGGACAACCAGCCCGCCACCTTCGGCTTCGCGGTCGAGCAGGGCAACACCTACTTCCGCCTGGGCAGCGGCGCCACGGTCTACTACGCCCAGCGCATCCCCTTCGAGGCGGGGCGCACCTATCGCCTGGCGCTGGATGTCCGCTCCAGGCAGGGCGACACCCGCCTGGATACGCCGGTGTGCGAGAAGCAGCTACTCAATTCCCGCCAATGCGAATGGATGAGCTTCGATGTGCCCGGCGACAGTCAATGGCACCGCCTGACCCGCGACTTCTCCAGCGCCCAGGTGGGCAAGGCGAGCTGGCTCGACCGTCCGCCCGTGGAACTGTTCTTCTACCATCCCGGCAAGGCCGGCGTGGTGGACGTGGACAACGTCCGCCTGCTGGGTCCGGACGGCAGGGACGTGCTGTGCAACGGCAATTTCAGCGCCGGCGGCGACTGCTGGTTCTTCAAGACCCACAGCCACCTGCCCTGGCACATCAAGAACGTCTGGGTGCATGTCTGGTTCGAGCAGGGCTGGGTGGGCCTGCTGGCCTTCGCCGGCCTTGTGCTGGCGGCGGCGGTGCGCCTCGCCCGCGAGGGTTGGCGCGGCCACCGCCTGGCCTGGGCCTGGCTGGCCTCCCTGGCCGGGCTGCTCACGGTGGGGATGTTCGACAGCCTGCTTGACGCGCCGCGCCTGGCCACGCTGCTGGTGGCGCTGCTATTGCTGGGGGTGGGCTACGACTGGCGATCGCCGGGTCATTCGCCGCGACGGGGCCGGCGCCGCGGCTGAAATCTGTGTCGGTGCGATGCCGTCACATGGTCGGCTGCCTGGCCACAAATTGCCCCAACTGCAACCTGGATGACGCTGCCAGCCTCGATCGATGCGCCACGCAGAACTGCTGACACGCGCTCAACGTTACTATTGATTCGGCATGAAATATCCGAGACCCGTCATTCCCGCGTAGGCGCACTGCTGTCCGGAATAAAAGGCGAGGGGTAATTGGGAAGCGTTGCAGGGCAAGGTTGTACGGGATAAAACCCTGAGCGCCAACTCAACAACCGAGCCTGCAACATGTTCAGGATAAGCCGA
>Ga0233425_10007262_pt1 | contig 15699 bp, 9 predicted proteins | sample Watercolumn_Towu_2_FD_181712 | JGI IMG/M metagenome (GOLD analysis project Ga0233425, IMG submission 181712) | Freshwater microbial communities from Lake Towuti, South Sulawesi, Indonesia - Watercolumn_Towuti2014_140_MG | ecosystem: Environmental > Aquatic > Freshwater > Lake | place: Indonesia...
GGCGAAAAAGTTCTTTTTTTAACGTATGTTTCCAAAACAGCCCGGTAAATGCGGATAAAAAGCAACAAGTGTTTGTGGTTCAAATTTTATACCTTCATGCCCGGACATTTTGAATGGATCATATGAATCAGGATCGCGCTAAAATAGGGGCAATGAAAATCGTTTTGATTGTTGGTTCCCTGTTAATGCTTCTTAAGTTCCTGGCCTACTTTTTAACTTCTTCGAGTGCTATTTTAACCGATGCCATCGAATCGATCGTGAATGTGCTGGCCGGTTCATTTGCGTTATACAGCCTATATTATGCCGCTAAGCCAAAGGATGAGGACCATCCTTATGGTCATGGAAAAATCGAGTTCTTATCGACAGGTGCGGAAGGAGGCATGATAACGCTGGCGGGTATAGCCATGTTTATAAAAGGTATTCTTGCTTTTTTTAATCCCCATGCGCTTACCAACATTGATATCGGGCTTATGATCTCGGTTTTTTCGGGTGTGGTCAATTATATTATGGCAAGGATGCTTATTAAAAAAGGGACCCTTTTAAACTCTTCAACGATGGTGGCCGATGGTCGCCATCTGCTAACTGATACCTGGAGCAGTGTAGGGCTGGTGATTGGATTAGTGATCATTTATTTTACACATCTTTTCTGGATAGATTATGTGATTACCATTGGCCTGGGAATTTTAATTGCGTATACGGGCTTTCAATTGGTAAAGGAATCCGTCTTCAACTTGCTGGATAAGGCCGATTACGGAAAAATTGAGCACCTGATCAAGGTGCTGAACAGCAAGCGCAAGGAGAGCTGGATCGATATCCATAACCTTCGCGTGGTGAAATACGGCTCGGTGGTACATGTGGACTGCCATATGACGCTGCCCTGGTATTTTACCCTGGAAGAAGCGCATGCCGAAGTAGATGCGGTGGATAAGCTGGCGACACAGGAGTTTAACCATGAAGTCGAGTTTTTTATTCACTCCGATCCTTGTTTGCCAAAATCCTGCACGGTGTGTGTGATGCATGACTGTAAGGTCCGGCAGCATGCCCTCGTTAAAAAGCTGGAATGGGACATGAGCAATGTTCTGCCCGACCGAAAGCATACGGCCGGTTAAGCGAATTTTTTATTTTAAAAAAAGATGCCGGATCAGGTCCGGCATGACTGCTTAAAGGATGACTCCGGATCACGACAGGTATATCGGTCGCAATATGTTGGCTGAGCAAAGCCACTTAAATCAAATATCCTTATGGAACAATTTTCTCGTGGACGTGCTGATGTCGCGGAAATAGGTGATGCTGATCTTATTGGACAACAGGGTTTGCAGGAAGATGTCGTTGCTGATCTCTTTGCTGACCGTGACCACCGTCGTTGTTCCGGCGTCTTCGATTTTGATGGAATGATTGGCGAAGATCTGTTGCAGCTGATCGCGGTTGAACGTTCCGGAAACCTCGAAGGTATTGGTGACACGCTCGTTGGCAAAGGATGTCTGGTTGCCGTTGTAAATGGTTTCGCCCTGCTTGATGAAGATGATATTATTGGAAATACTTTCCACTTCGTGCAGCTGCTGCGAGCTCAGCACGATGCTTAAGGGGTGCCTGGCGGAGCGGGCAAAGAAAGTAAGGTCCTGTAAAAACAGCTGCTGCGCATTGATGTCGAGGTTTGCCAGTGGCTCATCGAGCAGGATCAGCTTCGGGCGCCGCATGATGGTTTTGGCAAGCTCGAAGCGCAAGCGGTAGCCGCTTGACAGCTCGCTCCATTTCAGGTCGCGGAACTTATCGAGGCCCAGGCGGAATAAAATGTACTCCACCTGTTTGTTATTCTCCACATCGCGAATGCCGTGAATGCTGGCGAAAAAGCGAAGGTTGTCGAGCAGGCTTCCATACCAGCGCGGGATGCGCTGCGGGATAAAGACAAACTGCGATTTCACATCGTACCAGTTCGTATCATCCGCTTTTAACGCGGGGTAGGAGATGCTGCCCGTATCGCTTGCCAGTTCCCCTGCCAGAATCCTTAATAAGGTTGTTTTGCCGTTCCCGTTCTCGCCGACAATGCCGGTGATCTCTCCGAATTTCAGCTGCACGTTGAGCGCCTGCAATACAAAGGGAGAGCGCCCGCTGTAAAAGCGCTTGCTGATGTTCCTGGCGTCGCATACCAGGGCTGCCTGTGGATTCTGGCTATACGAAAACGGAATGTCCTTTACGGCCTGTACCAGGATCCGGGCAGTCTGGCCGAGGCTCTCTTTAGATGCTTCGGTGGCGTAGAGGTAGGATTTCCTGAAATCATAGATCTGCTGCTCGGTGGCGAAGCCTAGCGGGTATTCTACGGAAAGGTCGAGCAGCTTGCGCGATAGCTGGCTGTAATCGCCCTGTTCGGCCAGGGTATGCAATTCTTCATGTAAACTCGCGGCCATGCTCAGGCAGTTAAATGTGGTCCGATAAATTTAAACAATTTCTTTGGCTTTTGCGTGCAAAAATTCCAGGGCGGCTTCCCGCTCGTTGGGAATAACGCCGTCGAGGATAGCATCTTTCAGGGCATTCTTAAGATCGCCCACACGCTTGCTGGGTGGGAGCCCGAAAATGGACATGATCTCTTCGCCACTCACAGGAGGCTGCCAGTTCCGGATCCTGTCCTTCTCTTCCAGCTCGATCAGCTTTTCTCTCACCAGACCAAAATTGTGGAGGTAGCGCTTTACCTTATTGGGATTCTTGGTAGTGATGTCTGCCTCGCACAAGGTCATCAGGTCGTCGATGTCGTCGCCGGCCTCAAAAAGCACGCGGCGCACGGCGCTGTCGGTAATTTCGGTCTTTGCCAATACAATAGGCCGCAAATGCAGGAGCACGAGCTTTTGAACGTACTTCATGCGGTCGTTCAACGGCAGGCGCAGGTTTTCAAATATTTTCGGGACCATCTTCGCGCCTTTTACCTCATGTCCGTGGAAGGTCCAGCCATGTTCGGGCTCAAAGCGCTTGGTGGGTGGCTTGGCGATATCATGCAGGATGGCAGCCCAGCGCAGCCAGAGGTCGTTGCTGTTTCTGGCGACGTTATCCAGTACTTCGAGCGTATGGTAAAAATTGTCTTTGTGCGACTTGCCGTTGATGGTTTCCACGCCATGCAGCTTCATCATTTCGGGGAAGACGAGCTGCAGCAGGCCCGTATCCGAAAGCAGCTTAAAGCCGATGGAGGGAACAGGGGCGAGGATGATCTTATTGAGCTCGTCGGCAATGCGCTCTTTGGAAATAATGCTGATCCGCGATTTTGTCTTCGAGATCGCCTCCAGTGATTTCGGCTCGATGGTAAAATCAAGCTGTGTCGCAAAACGGATGGCCCGCATCATGCGCAGCGGATCATCGCTGTAGGTGATCTCCGGGTCGAGCGGGGTGCGGATGATCCGGCTTTCCATATCCTTCAGGCCGCCGAAAGGATCGAGCAGCTTTCCGAAGCGCGACTTGTTTAACCCGATTGCCAGAGCATTCATGGTAAAATCGCGGCGGTTCTGATCGTCCTCCAGGGTTCCGTTCTCTACAATAGGCTTTCGGGAGTTGCGGTCGTAGGACTCTTTGCGGGCGCCAACGAATTCGATTTCAAGATCGCCGGTTTTTACCTGGGCCGTTCCAAAATTCTTAAACACCGCCAGGTGCGCCTTGTCTTCGCCGATGGTTCTATATACCAGCTCGGCCAGCTCGATACCTTTGCCCACAGTCACCACATCAATGTCCTTGCTTGGCCTGCCTAAAAAAATATCACGGACGAAGCCGCCAATCACATAGGCTTCTACATTCAGCCGGTCGGCACATTCGGCTACTACTTTAAAAATAGGGTGAGTTAAATGCTTTTCCACCCCGTAAAATTAAGGGAATTTTTGAGAATACAGGGCTTATGTCGCGGAGGCCGGTTGAGGATTTTGAAAAAATACGGATTTAAGCGGATCGTCGCTTTTTCGGAAAAAGAAATCCCGGGCAGCTCTTTTTTTCAAAGCCGGGATTCATCTTTGAAGTAAATTATTTTGTAGATGAATCGTTGTTAATGAGCTGTGAAATCCTGCGGGACAGGTTTGAGTATGTAAGATAGCATGAAAATATTTTTTTTGGAAGGTGTTTTTTTTCGTTCTTGCAATAAGAAAAAAGAATCAGCGTTTCATGGATGAACAAATCCGGATGCTGACCGACATCAAACCATACATCCCCCTATCATGTATGTTTTATGAAAACAATGATTAAAGAAAAAAACGAAAACACATCGAGGCTTACCTTTTCCGGTAAGCTGGAGATCCCGGTAAAGGAAGGGATCTTGCACTGCGACGTAGCCGACGTCATCCGTATCGAATCGGACGGCAGCTACTCTACCTTATATGTAGCCGGTGGAAAGCGTTATGTTATCTCGAAAGGGCTGAAAGAATATGAGGGATTGCTGCCGGAAAAAGAATTCTTCCGGGTGCATAAATCACACCTGATCAATATTCACAGAATCGTAAAGTTTACCCATTCGGATGGCAGTTTCCTGGAAATGGGCGACGGTTCGCTGATCGAAGTGGCCAGGCGAAAAAAAGACGGATTTTTGCGGACGATGAATGTGATGGGAAAAGCACAATGATCTTTTTTTCTGTGAGAAGGCCCGCCGCGTGGGTCTCGTGGCTGCACCTGTTTGCGGACAGGCTTCTTTTCCTCCCGGAGGGATTTTCTTTGCCGGACTTTTTTCCGGCCTGCTGATTTCCTGCGTCGATCCTTATATTTGAAAAATTGATTTGCCCTTGATTCCTCTCCCGCGCTGTTTATATCCAATCGTTTTGTGCGTCCTGTTACTTGTCGGAAATGCCGCCATGGCCCAGGATCCTCATCCGGCTTTCAGGCAGTATACTGTAGATGACGGTTTGCTGAGCTCCAGGGTTTACCAGGTAAAGCAGGATTCGAAGGGATACATGTGGTTTGCAACCAACAACGGTGTAAGCCGCTTCAATGGCTATGGATTCGAAAATTTCTCGATGAAGGATGGCCTTCCCGACAATACCGTTTTCGAAATCTATGAGGATAAAAGAGGACGAATCTGGTTTGTGACGCTTACCAACAAATTGTTTTATTATGAAAATAATCAAATGCATGTGTATAAATATAATCACATCATTGATGGTATAGAAGGGGATCATGTGAAAACCTCCTTCTGTGTTTCGGAAAACGGCTCGGTGTTCCTGGGATTATACAGGTATGGCATTATTGAAATAACAGAGCAGGGCAAGCTAAAGGAATATGCCAGGCCGGATGTGTCTGAGCCGATCATTACCGTTATGGAGCCCGTATTGGGAAACTTTCTGTATGCTTTTAATTTTTCTTCATCCAGGAGATATACGGTCAGCTATGACACCCGGTTTTTAAAAGGTGAGCAAAAGATGTTGAAGCCTATTTGTCATTTAGGCCCCTGGGCAAGGTTTGTACGCTTAAAGAATGGCAAAATGCTGTTCTCGCACGAGGATTCATTATATATTGTACACGATCTAAAGACCTACCAGGTAGAAAAATTTGGTGGAAGGATAAACTGGATCTATGAGGATAAGGACAATGATCTCTGGATAGGGACTTATATGGGAGGTGTGTATCATGTGGAAGATGGCGACTTCAGGCATAAAAAAAATTACCTGAAAGACCTTTTTGTGACAGGGATTACGCAGGATGACCAGGGTGGCTTTTGGTTTACTACAGAAGGGAACTCGGTGTACTATACGCCTTCTAAAAAAATACTGAGCTACGACGAGGTTTCAGGGCTTAAGGATGTCAGGGTGAACTGCCTGGCTTCGGATAGCGGCGGAATTTACCTGGGATTGCAACGTCCCCTGATCCACCGGATCGACTTGTCGGGCGCGATCGGGTCTTATACATGCCCGCCACCGAATAAAGCGATCTCCTATATGGTATACCACCAATCAGGCCTGTGGTTCTCAGGGAATATCAGATCCGGCTTTATAGAAAAGGGACATAAGATCCGGTCATATGACATCTCGTCTCAAAAAATGCTGTGGGACATGGATGGAACCCATTGGTTTATCAACTCGGACGGGTTATTCAAATTGGTCGGTAAAAATCCGGTAAGGCCGAATTCAGTGACACCACAGATAAAGCGGATGGGCGGGATTCTTAAAAAGGACCGGGAAACCCTGTTGATAGGCGCTATTGACGGTTTGTGGGAATACACAGTTTCCAGTCAAACGTACAGGCATGTACAGCCGGATAACCCGCTTTTGCGCAATCGTATCCTGGACCTGGCCTTTGCTACAGATGGCTCTGTGCTGATCGCTACCAAAGGTGCCGGCCTGCTGATATTGGACAAAAACAACCGTGTTCGCCAGGTGAATCACGATCAGGGCTTGTCGAGCGACCACGTAAGCCGTATTCTCGTTGATGGATCATATGTGTGGCTGGCTACAGATAAGGGCTTGAACAGGCTGGAGACAAGGGCAGGCCATTCCCCGGAAATAAGGACCTATACAACGCATGATGGTTTGATTTCCAATGAGATCTACGACGTTCACAAGTTTAACCATAAGATCTGGGTGGCTACAGATAAGGGCCTGTCGTTTTTCGATCCGGATATAATCACGGCTACTTCTAAGGAAATTCCCCTGTATATTGGGCAGATCAAGGTAAATGACAGCATTATGGCCATCAGCAATCATTACGCGCTCTCTTATGCTGAGAATAATATCAAGATCCGTTTTATAGGATTGTCCTATAAGCACAATGGAAAGCTTCGCTACCGCTATAAAATGAAAGGACTGAATGAGCAGTGGAACTACACACAGGAGCGGGAGATCCAATATACGACGCTGCCACCGGGCAATTATGACTTTGTGGTATCGGTGCTCCAGGATAATGGCTTATGGAGCAGAGATGCCTCTGTTGAATTTTTGGTAGCGACTCCCTTTTGGAAAACCTGGTGGTTTACAGGACTGTGCGGGGTGGCCACGATCGGTATCCTGTTTTTTGCCATCAGCTACTGGCTTGCGAAAAAACACCGTGAAAAGAACAGGGAGGAAGAAATGAACCGCGTATTGCTGGAGCTTAAATCAAAAGCGCTGAGAGCCCAGATGAACCCGCATTTCATTTTCAACGTCATCAATTCCATTCAGCATTTTATCCTTTATAACAATGATGAAGCGGCGCATCGCTATTTATCGAAATTTTCCAAGCTGATCCGCACCATTTTAAATAACTCCGAAAAGAACATGCTTCCCCTGATCGAAGAAATCAAAGCGCTTAATCTTTACCTGGAACTCGAAAACATGAGGTTTGAGAACCGCTTTGAGTATGTCATCCATATTGATAAGGATATTGATACCGATGAGATCAGGATCCCGTCCATGCTTATTCAACCTTATGTGGAGAATGCCATAAAGCACGGGATCCTGGCGCTGAAAAACAGGAAAGGGAAGATCGATATAACGATTACAAAGCATGACGGGCTGTTGAAATGCACCATTGAGGATAATGGCGTGGGAAGGGCTGTCACGCTCGAACATAAAGGTTCGGATTACCGCTCGTTCGGCACATCCATCACTCAGCAGCGACTGGCGGTAATCACCGAGCTTTATCAAAACAAGCTGCTGGAAAAAGTAACCGATCTGTATAGCAGCGATGGGCATGCCGCGGGTACACGGATCGAAGTTTTTATACCTTATGCCTGATTTATCTTGACACATATCCCTATGACAGAGATACGAATGGCAGCTATTTGTCGATGACCTTTGCAGCATCATGTATTATAAAAATTATCTTAGAAAAAAATGATTGACCGTACATAAGCCTCTTATTATACATTTATGAAAATCATTATCATTGACGATGAACAAAAAGGAAGAGAGAGTCTTCAGAAATTACTGGAAATTTACTGTAAGGATGTGGAGGTCGTTGCCGTCGCTTCCAATATAGAGGAGGCCTATCAGCTTATCGGCTTCCATAAGCCGCATGTGGTTTTCCTGGATATAGAAATGCCCGGAGGCAATGGATTTATGCTCCTGGACAAATTTCCCGAGCGTAATTTCAAAGTGATTATGACCACCGCTTTTGAGGACTATGCCATTAAAGCCGTAAAGCATCATGCTTTTGATTACCTGCTCAAACCCATTGATATCGATGAGCTGAAAGTTGCCGTGGACACTGCGAAAAAAGATATGGGTAAGCAAACAGCCTCTCAGTCGCCAAACCCGGGAGCTGCCTCATCGGCTTTGCAGCGGCTGACCTTTAGCGGGCGCATTGCCCTTCCTGTAAAAGACGGCATCTTTTACCTGCCGGTGTCAGATATTGTGCGGGTCGAATCGGATGGAGGCTATTCGACATTTTATACCAAAGACGGTTCAAAATACCTGGTAGCCAGGAACCTGAAAGATTATGAGGATATCCTGCCCGAAAAAAAATTCTTCAGGGTCCATAAGTCGCATCTTATCAATGTGGATAAGGTAAAGAAGTATATCCGCACCGATGGCAATTTCATTGAGATGGAGGACGGCTCTGTCGTGGAAATCGCGCGTCGGAAGAAGGATGAGTTCCTTCAGCTGATGAGCGGGATACATTAAGCTTTGAAACGGATAAGCCGATAGCAGGCATTAGCGTTCTACCGTTAATGCCTGTTTTTTTACCTTAAATGGGCTTATACCTACCGGAAATGGGTTTGACCTGACAAACCTGTAAAATTGTAGCACTTTCGCCGTAGCCGGATCCGAAGGGTGAACGGGCTCGTTTCTGCTCTTCACATAACGAAAAAACGAATTTAAATGGATCGTATACACTTATGTAAATCCTGTAAGCGAATTTAAATCCTTCGGTAAAAGCTCTGGATGAATCATTATGTTTGGTGCATCCTGCATAAACACTATAACTGATTGAATGCAGGAACCTGCAAAAAAAGGAGGGCGGAAAGCTTGAAAAAACCGGTAATGGCTATAAACCATATCCTATGACAAAACCATGTTCATTGCTTCTTTAAAACAGATGTCGTCTTTATTTCTATGATATAAACTCCCTATTAGCCCCTCTATTTCCCTCTATCGTCTTTCTGCTTAATTAAAAAATCTAAACAACGTTTTTATGAAGTATGTCTTTTACCTGATTTTGCTCAGCATTGTGCTTGCAAAGCCCCTGTACTCACAGGTTCCGGCTATTACACACGTGAGTTGTGTGGGGGGCACAAACGGTTCCATAAAAATGACCATGCCGGCCGGAGCCTCCTATACCTATACCTGGCAGCCAGGCGGGCAAAATACGAGCAGTATTACCAATCAGGGAATAGGCACTTATACGGTGAAAGTGACACGTATGGTTAATCCTTTCCCTATAGCCACATTTACCTACAACATCGGTTATAAAACCAAATGGCAATTGCTGGCCCTGGGGCACACGATCAGTACAAATGGTGACACGTTAAAGAATAGTACGGCTGCTACCGCCTGGACAAGAACGAGCGAAGCCAGCAACGAAATTCCGGCCTCTGCCAACGGATGGATAGAATATGTAGCAACAACGACGGCTCATAACAAAGGCTTTGGTTTCATGGATGCCGGATCACCTTCGGGCTGGAGCAACGTAGATTATGCCTTTCAGTTAAATTCGGGAGGAAACATGATGGCTATTGATAATGTAGGAATGGTAACCTCCTCGTTGGGTACTTATACCGTAGGCGACGTTCTGCGAATCGAGAGGGTAGGAAGCACCATTAATTTCAAAAAAAACAATACGACATTCTGGACACGAAGCATCAGTGCAGGCATGGCCGCTTCCGTCCTGAAAATCAGAGCGTCCCTGTACGATGCCACCTCACGCCTCGAAAACCTGGGTTGCAGCGCCCCGGCGAATACGGCAAATGCAGGCTTGTCTCAAACCATTACCTGTAGCAGCCCCACAGCAACTCTCACCGGCTACTCCAGCGCTACAGGCGTTACCTATTCCTGGCCGCCTAGCAGCATTACAACGTCTACCATGAGCGTGTCAGCACCCAATACCTATACCTTAAAGGTGACCGATTCTTTCTATGGCTGCGTGGTTTTATCCACGGTAGCTGTTACCGCTAATACCGTGTTGCCCAACATCAGCTCAGTCGCAAATAAAACATTGACCTGCACAACCCCTAACGCCATATTAACAGGAACTTCCACCACTCCGGGAGTAACTTATTCCTGGTCGCCGGGAGGCATCACCACGCCAGGCTGGCTAGTATCATCTGCCGGAACGTATACCTTGAAAGTCACCAATCCGGTTAATGGCTGCTCCGCCAGCACAACGGCAACCGTTGTCAATAATATCGTTTATCCCAATATAAGCACCACGGCAAACCCGTCGGTTACCTGTACAAACCCCATCGCCGTTTTATCGGGCACTTCCACGACTTCCGGCGTTACCTATTCCTGGTCGCCAGGAGGCGCGACTACGACGACTATCAGCGTATCAGCGCCAGGCAACTATGTTCTGCAAATAAAAAATCCGGTGAATGGTTGTGTTTCATCAAATACCTTAGTAGTGACCTACACTTGCACAGAAATACCTAATTATTTCGTGCTTAAAAAAACACTCGGTAGTGGATATTACGCATCCTATCATAATCGGATCTACTTTGCCTTTGAAGAGGAATACTTTGATTCTGCACAAGGCACGGCCAACAGCCTTACCTATATGGTTGTCAACGATCTGAACGATCCCATCACTACGGTTCCGGGTTTGGTGGAAGTGATCGGCGACAACCGTTTTTCCATCGATCTGAGCACAATAGGGGCCATGTCGCCCGGAGAGTTTTACCGTATTGCCATTACCAACAAAAAGAAAGAAGTGTTTTACGCACGCTTTAAATATTAAGAACGATGAACTTTAAAAAACTAATAGCGCCGCTGGTAATTGTTCTTGCTGTTGCCTTCTGCATTTTTTGGACGCTCCACAGCTCTAAGAAAATAGCCTATGTCAATACCACAGAGCTACACGAGAACTTTAAGCTGAAAAAAGAGCTGGAGGAAAAATTCAGTAAGGTGCAGCTGGCCAGGCAGAATCTGCTGGACAGTATCAAATTCAGAATTCAGTACATAGCGGTAAAAGGAGCTGCGCTTTCGGAACAGGAGAAGCTACAGGTGAATGACCTGCAGCGTTCCTACCTGTACAAGGAAAAGGAATTTTCGGATGAGAATGAAGCTACGATGCAACAATATTCGGATCAGATCTGGAAACAAATCAACCAGTATGTCAGCGACTATGGAAAGAAGCATGGCTATGACCTGATCCTGGGTGCTACAGGGCAGGGTAATATTATGTTTGCGAAACAGGAAGATGATATTACAAAAGACGTTTCAGAATACATTAACAGAAGGTATGCAGGTGCTCAGGAATAATTACATCGTTATCATCATCGCTGTGCTGTTGGTGGTATCCTCATGTGGGAAACACAGGCCGCTTAGCTATGAGATCTCCTCGCAGGCAACGGCAAAAGCTTTCCTGGAAAACGAAGCGGAAAAGAATTTCTACGAAACGAAGTTGAAAGACGTGAATTTTAAATTGAGTTATATTCCTGCTGAGGCTATGGCGCTGCGTGAGCTGGGTGATTTCTCGCAGGCCACGCAGGCGACGTTTGATACCCTGGCGAAGAGCTATGAAGGGCTCCTGTTTTTTGACATGGAAATCAGCATTGATCATTTCAGTGAAGAGATGATTCATTATGGCGTAGCGGCCAATGATGAAGCTTCTTTTGAAAACCGGGTGGCGTATTATTCGTTCGGCATGCAAAAAGACATCTGCCTGGTACTGGGTGGAAAGGATACGGTTCCATGCATCGCTTACCATTATGAGCGAAATTATGGTGTTTCCCCGCAGAATCATTTCATGCTGGGCTTCCGGACATCGCGTATCAAAGATGCCGTGTTGGTATATCATAACCAATTGCTGGCAACCGGGCCGGTTAAATTTGCACTTAAAGAACAGGATTTAATGTATCATCCGAAGATCAAGATCAATTAAAACATTATGGTAAAACTATTTGGAACAACCAGGCGAAAACGCATCATTAGCTTTTTTCTACTCATTACAATCGTTTCCGAGATTGTAACGCCTACAGCTACGTTTGCACTCACGGGCGGCCCCAGCCAGCCGGAAGTACAGGCCTTTACCCCGGTGAGCACCGCCGAAATGGTGGATCTCACCTCGGGTGATTTCAGGTACAACATTCCTTTGATGGATGTAGGCGGCTACCCGTTGAACATTGCCTACAGCTCAGGCATTGGCATGGATGATGAAGCCAGCTGGACAGGCCTTGGATGGAACATGAATGTAGGAAGCATCAACCGGGGCATGCGTGGCTTGCCCGACGATTTCAAAGGGGAGATTATTGAAAAGGAATTCAATATGAAGGATAATAACACCTTTGGTGTTACGGTAGGAGCAGGCATTGAGCTGTTTGGCTACCAGAAGCCACAGTCATCCAACAAAACCAAAGGCAAGTTGAATGTTGGCTTAGGCATCAGCTATAATAATTACACAGGTATCGGCGTGGAGCAAACCGCCAGCATTGGCATCTCTGTTTCCAATCCTGCCAAAGGCTCCATGAATGGCTCGTTGGGTATGAAATCCAGCAATAGTGGCGGCTTAACCATTACTCCGAACCTGAGCTTTTCTGCAATTACAGATAGAAAGGCGAAGGCTGACGAAACAACCACAGGCTCTGCATCCATTGGCATCGGAATAAGCGCAAATTCGCGCTCAGGCCTGAAAGATTTAACGGTCAACTCCGGTTATGGACGAACCAAAGAAAAAAACAGCAGGTTGGTGATCCCGACCTCTATCGGCTATCTGACATTAAAATCCTCCTCCTCGCAAAGCGGTGACATTGGGTCTGCGGGCGTCATCAATTTTGGCGCGTCCAGCTACATGCCACGCATTCAGAACTCGATGGTAAATACGTCGGTAGCCGTAAGCTTCAAATTCGGAGCCACTGTGTTTGGCCTGGATGGTGATGTGACCCTGGGCGGGTATTTTTCCAACCAGTCACTCAAAGATCGCTACACCTCCACGCCGGCTTATGGCTATATGTTCAGCCATGCCGGGCAGCATGCGAATAATGTGCTCATGGATTTTAACCGTGAGAAAGATCAGTCCTTTAGCCGTTACACGAAGAATCTGCCGGTGACCAACCAGACCTACGATGTCTTTTCCGTGAGCGGGCAGGGAATCGGAGGAGCTTTCAGGCCATTCAGGAGTGAGGTAGGTTATGTGTTCGACAACAGGTCTACCAATACCAGCGACAGCTATTCGGCGAGTGGCGAGCTGGCAGCTGCGCAAACAGCGCACCTGGGTGTAAATATTTCGGTGGTGGATGTGAATACGGTGGCGGGCAAATGGGAAGAGGACAACGATGCGAAAGACAGGCTGTATGCCCGCAGTACCAGCTCAAACAAAGATTATGAGCCCTATTACTTTAAGGAAGTAGGGGAGAAGTCGGCCGATGATGTGCAGGGAGCTTTATACGATGCCATTGGAGGCGACGAAGCCTACCGGATCAAAATCGACAAGCTCATAGACCACAAGGCTACCAATGAACTTGAAAAATGGAGCGGTGGGCCTACAATCCCTGTCCCCTCAGCCAATTACATCCCGGAGCGCCAGAAGAGAAACCAGGTATTGTCAACACTTAATTTTAATGAGGCAAAGCTGTATGGGCTGGACAAAAAAATATACAACCGGCAATATGCAGGGAATACGTCCATGAACATCAGCACCTCTGCTAAAGCGCATCACATTGCCGAAATTACAGCCCTGCGTATAGACGGCAGCCGCTACATTTACGGTTTGCCTGCCTACAATACGCACCAGGAAGAGATTACCTTCAATGCGAGCTCTTCGAGCACCAGCGGTAATAACTCCACTACGCCTGCCAATTCATCTTATGTGAACGCAAGCGGCAATGTGTCCTACAATGCCCAGGACATCAGCGTCGACAATAAAAAAGGCATCGACCACTATTACAACCGGGTGAAGACACCGGCCTATGCGCATTCTTATTTGCTGACAGCCATCGTATCGCCCGATTATGTGGATGTGTCGGATAATGGCCCGGACGACGGTGATTTTGGCAATTACACAAAATTCGAGTACGAAAAAGTATACAACACTGCCAAAGCCTCTGATAAATTCGGCTGGAGAATGCCTTATGAGGCAGGCAAGGCTAATTTCAATGAAAATGGAAAATCCATTGAGAACGATGATCAGGGGAATCTGGTGTATGGCGAAAAGGAATTATGGTTTGTCAAAAAGATCATTACCAGGAGCTATGTGGCTGTTTTTGAGTTGGGCGACAGGCACGACGCTCTGGCGGCACAGAGTGTAAACGGTGGGCAGGGTTCCAATCCTACCAAAACCAAATACCTTAAATCCATTGCGCTGTATGCGAAGCCTGAATACGATGGCGATGCTGCCAATAATTACGTCAATGCCGTGCCGATTAAAGTCGTACACTTTGTTTATGATTACTCTTTGTGCCCGGGAGTGCCCAATAACGATGGGGTTCCTGAGTTTGTAAATGGCTCGGATATCAACGTGGCGAAAGGAAAAGGAAAGCTCACCCTTAAGGAAGTGTATTTTACCTATGGCAAATCCGATAAGGCAAAAGTCAATAAATATCAGTTCAGCTACGGGCAGGTACTGAGCGGATCTTCGCAGCTGAGCAATTTTGCCTACCATCCGAAGGCTTATGACCGCTGGGGAAATTACATGCCTTTGAACAATGACCCGGCAGCCTATACGACGTCCATTCCTACAAATTATGCCTACAACAGTGCCCTGAACAATTCTGAATTCCCTTATACCGATCAGTTCAGCAAGGCGCATGCGGATTTTAGGGCATCGGCCTGGAACCTGAGCCGGATTGAGCTTCCTTCGGGAGCGGTCATCAAGGTAAACTACGAATCCGACGATTATGCCTTTGTGCAGAACAGGCCGGCCATGCAGATGATGAAAGTAGTCGGGGTCTCCGATAATAATAGCATCGGCAGCACCGCTACCGCAGGAACGGTCGGCGATCTGTATTCTTCCGGTTCTGATAGCAATCATAAAAAGTATTTGTTTTTCGAGCTGACGGAAAACCTCAATTACAATTCAGATCCTGCGCAGGCAAAGGCGCTCATTGCAAAGAATTACCTGAAGGACATTCATGAAGGAGGAAAATACCTGTACTTCCGCTTCCTGGTCAACCTGACGAATACCAATAACGTGCCTGCGCAAAATACGGGGGATCATTTCGAATATGTATCGGGCTATGCCGAGCTTAATGGAGAAAACCCCGACTGCGGAATTGTGCCAGGCCTGATGTCCAATGGCCACCAGGTAGGCTACGTGCAGCTGAACGATGTGGTGCGCGATGATAAGACCTCAGTCGGTAGCCTCTTAAAAACAAATCCTATCACCAAAGCGGCGCTCAACTTCGGGAAGGTGAATTATAATAACCTGGTGTGGGATGCTTCTTTTTCTCCTCCTTCTGATGTGGTGGATGCCTTGAAACAACTGGCTTCTGAGGCTACAGGTGGTCCGTTTAAAACCATCATGCAGGCCATCAAAGGGCCGAATAACAGCCTCATGGGGAAAAAGTATTGCCAGGAGTTTGTCTATGGGAAATCCTGGATCCGTCTTTATAACCCGAACGGGCATAAATTCGGCGGAGGCTCGCGGGTGAAATCCTTAAGTATCAATGATAGCTGGGAT
>Ga0233425_10007263_pt1 | contig 15697 bp, 9 predicted proteins | sample Watercolumn_Towu_2_FD_181712 | JGI IMG/M metagenome (GOLD analysis project Ga0233425, IMG submission 181712) | Freshwater microbial communities from Lake Towuti, South Sulawesi, Indonesia - Watercolumn_Towuti2014_140_MG | ecosystem: Environmental > Aquatic > Freshwater > Lake | place: Indonesia...
GGTCACGCGCGCGCGCAGCAGCGGGAAGCCGTCCTTGATCACCTGGCCGGCCACGACGCGCGACGAGCAGACGAAGTCCAGCCCCCAGACGTTGCCGCACGTGCCGGAGGAGGAGTCGCCCACGGCGGCGCTGCGCGACGCCGGCGCGAAGGGCGCGCCGGGCATCCGCGGGGTGACGGTGTAGGTGTCGTCCGGCGGCACGACGCAGGCGTAGATGCCCTTGAAACCGGTGACGACATCGTTCGAGAACGTGCCGCTGGTGACGGTGACGACGATGCCGGGCATGGAGAAGCCGTACTGGTCGACGATGCGGCCGCTGATCAGCTCGCCCTGGGCCCGGGGCATCATGTTGTAGGCCACGCGCAGGATGTTCGTGTAGGACGTGGCGGCCGGCACCTGCGGCAGCGTGTACCACAGGTCGTCGCGCCCCTCGTTGCCGAAGTTGAGGTGGTGGAACATCCAGTCTTCGCCGTTGGGATAGCGCGTGTAGCCGTAGCCGTCGCAGGTCACGGCGATGTTGGGCAGGTTCGTGTCGGCCGGGCTGAGGCTCAGGAAGACCGGCAGGCCGGCGTCGAGGTTGGGGTTGACCATGCGGAGGCCGACGCCGCCGGCATCGATCGGGTCGGCGTTGTCGTAGTCCTGCACGTAGCCGCCCTGCGCGTAGCCGAAGGTGTCGGACAGGGCGAAGGGCACGCTCTCCAGCGAGGCCGCCGTGCCGAAGCGCTCGTCGTAGTCGCTGTGGATCGAGGCGCCGGCGTCGGAGACCAGCGAGCCGATGGCCTGCCGCTGCTCCGCGGTCAGGCCCGGCGTGGCCGCCGGGTCGGCCGCCATCAGGTCCCAGCGGTAGGGGCCGCCGTTGCCGTCGCCGCCGCGCGTCCAGAGGAAGATCGGCTCCTGGTTGGCGAAGCCGAGGTAGATGCGCCGTCCGATGCCGTCGGTCGGAAACTGGAACCGGTGCATGGTCTGGGCCATGCAGAGCTCGACGCAGCCGGCCGTGATGTTGCTGGGCGTGTAGTAGTTGTAGAGCGGCGCGCCGTTGACCGCGCCGCGGCCCCAGCGGGCGGTCAGCAGCGGCGGCACGCGCAGGCGCGAGACGCTGCCGAACGGCTCGGGATGCGCGGCGGGCAGAACGGTCACCGCCGGCTCGCCGTCGGTCTTGCCGTCGCCGGCCGGCGGCACAACGGCCGCCGCCCTGGCGGCGCGCGCGGCCGCGAGACGCAGCGGCAGGTCGCGCTTCAGCAGCGCGTAGAGGCCGGCGTCCGGCGCCGGGTCGAAGACGCCGCTCGCGGAGAAGGCGATCACCGAACCGATCCGGTCGTCGGCGGCCACGATCGCGTAGCCGGAAGGCTGCAGCCCGACGACATGCCACGCGGTGACGCCGTCGTCGCCCGCATACGAATCGGCCGCGCCGGCCACGCCGGTCACGGTCGCGTCGAACGGCGCGGAGTCGGCCGCCAGCCAGCTCCTCACCGCGTCCACCGCCTGGGCGCTCGTGATCGGCGCCGCCGCCGCCTCGCGCGCCACCCCGGCCGCGAAGCCCAGAATCCCCGCCACCACAACCGCCCGCACCACCCCGTGTCGCAGGAACGCGTTCATGACCGAACCCTCCGATCCAGCTCCCCGGCGCGGACCACGTTACGGCCCGCACTGACACGGGGGTACACGTCAAAGGGGATGGTCGCAAAAACGAGAATCCCGCGCCAGCGAAAAAAGTGACACGCGCTACCCTATTCAGAAGGGCAGCGAAGGGATCGCCAGGCGGCTCTGCGACTGGACGAGCTCGCGGAACGCCGGCTGCGCCCGCACGCCGTCGAACCGCCGGTCGGCGCGCAGCGCCGCGCGCGCGCCTTCGCCGCCGATCTGCACGGCCCGGGCCAGGGCGTCGATCGTCTCCTGGGCGCGGTTCTGGTTGAGTTCCACGGCGGCGAGGTCGATCCAGCGGGCGTAATCGCCCGGCGCGGCGGCCAGGTAGCGCCGCAGCGCCTGCCCGACCACGTCCCACCGCCGGCCTTCGCCGGCGATCGTCGCCACCTGCAGCGCCACCTGCGCCGGCATGTTCGAACCCTCGAGCAACGAGCGGGTCAGGCCCTGGTACTCGCCCTCCAGGCCGAGGTGCAGGTAGATGCGGTTCAGTTCGATGGCGGTGTTGAGGTCGAGCTGGCCGTTCTGCCACTTCTTCGTGATCTCGACGCGCCGGATCTCGTCGCGCTCGACGCTGCGGATGTTGTTCAGGAAGTCGCGGGCGCTGTTGTTGTAGACGTCCACCTTGCAGTAGTCCTCGAGCAGCTTGCGGGCGTCGCCGTAGCGGCGCAGCCGCATGTAGAGGTTGGCCAGGCGGAAACTGCCCTCCGGGCTCTCCGGGCAGAGCGCGAGCGACTGGCGATAGGCGTACTCCGCCTCCGGGATCAGCCCGCGCGATTCGAACAGGCCGGCGATGGCCGAGCGCATCTTGGAGAAGGACTTCTTGGCGTCGGCGTTGCGGCGGAAGTCGGCGCGGCCCAGGAAGTTGCTGCTCAGTTTGTCCCAGTAGGCCTTGTCCCGCGCCACGATCTGCTGCCACCGCGCCGGATCCTGCTGCGGGGGCGGCACCGGTTCCTTCTCGATCTTCATGATGACGCCATACGGGGTCAGGAAGTCGTACATCCACGGGATGACGTAGCTCTCCTCCACGTAGAAGGCGTGCTTGTCCTTGTTCTTGTCGAAGATCCAGCGCGCCAGGATGCCGTTGATCGCCATGACGCCGCCGACGCCCTGCACGCTGACGCGGCCGTTCTCGATCTTCACGTCGGCATTCGGCGCGATCGTGCCGTTCTGGATGCCCTGGATGTACTCCTGGAAGGCGCGGTTCGTGTCCTCCGGCGACGGGATGTGGATCGGCGCCTTGGGGTAGGTGCGGTTGCGCCCGAGCAGCGTCCAGCCGCGCTCGAACACGCCGCGCCGCAGGGCGGTGAAGCCGGCGATCGTCTCGGGCTTGTCGGCGTCGGGCCGCGTGAAGTCGTAGTGGTCGCGGATGTAGGACATGTAGGTGCTGTCGGCCAGCGCGTTCTGCGTGATGATGTACACGTCCGAGCGGTCGAAGTCGCGGTTGCGGAAGCGGTCCTGCGGCTTCACGCGGCTCTCGCAGAAGATCATGTAGGTCGGCACGAAGCGCCCCGGGTCGGTGCCGCCGTAAAGCACCGCGTCGCGGTCCATCGGCGCGTAGCCGCCGCCCGGCTCGAACATCAGGTAGCCGAAGAGGTAGCCGAAGTCGTGTCCGTGCAGGTTGCAGAGCGACCAGTTGCGCGCGAAGGTGATCGCCGGCAGGCCCAGCAGCACGACGCACGCCGCGCGCACGGCGGCGGCCGTGGCCGCCTGGCGCCAGCGCGCCGCCGCCAAGCTCAGCAGCACGGCGATGCCGTAGCCGATCAGCATGCCGTAGAAGCCGTGGGCCGGCGCGAAGAACTTGATCGTGATCTCCTGCTCCTGCTTGTCCACCTTGGGGTTGATGATGATCAGCAGGATCAGGCTCGCGCACAGGAACGCCGTGAAGAGGAAGACCATCCAGGCGCGGCCGCCCGGCCGGAAGAAGCGCCAGGCGCCCAGCGTCCCGGCCACGCCCGCCGCCAGGCACGCGTCCCACAGCAGCACGATCCAGAGCGGGCCGGTCTCCTTCAGCGCGTGCTTGAGCAGCAGCAGCAGCGGCAGGCCGATGGCCAGCGTGCTGACGAGGATGAACGCCATGCGCGGGAGGCGGCCCCGGTAGCGGCGCCAGAACGCCCAGAGCACGCAGGCCAGCGTCACGGCCGCGAACAGGCACAACGGCAGGGAGTACTGGTTCACCAGGCCGTGCGCGAACACGCGGATCTTCAGGAGGAAGTCGCCGCTGAAGACGTGCGCCATGGCCACCTTCTCGTACTGGCCGCGGCTCACGGCGTGCAGGAACCCCTCCTTGGTGGCGGCGTAGCCCCAGTTCATCGGCGGGTTGGTGGACGCCGCCAGCGGCATGTAGAGGTAGAACGAGGCGCCGGCCAGGAACAGCCCGGCGCAGGCCAGCGCGCGCCGCACGCGCCACCAGCGGGTGGCGAAGCCGACCACCAGCCCGGCCACGCCCAGGCCGCCGAAGGCCAGCCCCACGGTCAGCAGCTTGTGCTTCCGCGCCACCTCGGCGTCCGGCAGCAGCCACGACACCACGCTCAGGCCGACCATCAGCGCCAGCAGGCCCGCCGACGAGAGTTCCCAGAAGGTGTCCAGGCACGGCATGAGCGTCTGCCAGAACGGCCGCCCCGGGTTGGCGGCGCGCTGCGCGTAGTAGCGCTCCAGCCCCACGACCAGCGCGCCCACCGCGAACGGGATCGCCATCACCGCCACGGTCTGGTGGTTGGCGAAGCTCAGCGCGTAGAGCAGCAGCGTCACGTAGAGGAACCCGCGCCGCCGCGGCTGCACCATCCACGCCAGGAACATGCAGGTCATCAGCACGAACGAGAACTGGTTCAGCACGCGCATCTCGGAGACGCACGACCAGAGCCACACGCCGCGGTTGAAGCCGAAAAGCAGCGCCGTGCTGGCGCCGAGCGTGATCGCCATCCAGTGGTAGAGCTTCTCGTCCTCCGCCCGCGCCCACGGCAGCGAGTGCAGCAGCAGCCGCAGGCTGCGCGTCATCGTGATCGTCAGCAGGCCCACGGTCAGCGCGCCGGTCACGGCCGACAGCGTCCCGATGCGCCAGGCCGGGTTGCCGAACGGCACGACCAGGTGGCTCCAGACAAACCCCAGAAAGGCCCACAGCGGGTAGCCGGGCGGGTGCGGCACGCCGAAGGTGAAGGCGCCGGTGACCAGCTCGCCGGAGTCCTGCAGCGTGACCTCCGGCGCCATGAAGTAGAGGAAGAACCCGCCCGAGATCAGCGTCGTCGCCAGCGCCGCCAGCCAATCCTCGGGCTTGAAGAAGGCCCGGATGCTCTCGGTGGGTTCGGCGGCCACGACCGCCGCCGGGGCGGACACGGGCGCCGCCGGACGGAGCTGCACGGGGTGGTTGCCGTCCTTTTTGCTCGACATGATCTCTCCGGCTCCTCGCGCCCCGGAACGGATCGGCGGGCGGTCCGTGCACGCCCGTCCCCGAAGCGGTCAAAGCGCCATAGTAGCCTGCCGGCCTTCCGATCTCAAGCCCCGGGTTCCTGGTTTTCCGGGTCTCGACCGGCCAGGAAGGCGGCCACGCCCGGGTCGGAAAGCCCGCGGGCGACGGCGACGTGCGCGCCGCCGCCGGACACCCCCTGCGACCGGAAGGCCGCGGAGGAAAGCGGCCGGTCACGATGGTCGCGCGGAGCGACCGCCAGCAGCGGCCGCGGCGCCAGCGCCGCGCGCACGTCGGGAAGATCGAAGTGCTTCAGCATCTCCGGCACCACCACCCCCGCCGCCCAGGCGTACTCGCGATGCTCGGCCAGCGACGCCAGCGTCGCCAGCCCCTCCGCCTCCACCACGCGGCCGATGCGCCGGTCGAGACCGGCCGCGGCGCGCAGGCCAGGATCAGGTCGGACGCCTCGATCCCCTGCCCCAGCAGGTCGAACGGGTCCTGCTCGGGGTCGGGCTCGGCGTCGGCGGCGCGGTTTTCGATGCGGCGGCGGAAGGTGGTGAAGTAACAGTTGGCGTTCACGGCGCGGATGCGCGGGTCAATCGCCGCCAGCCAGAGCGACTCCCACCCGCCGCCGGAGGTGCCGGTGGCGCCGATGCGGCGCGGGTCGACGTCGGGACGACCCTGCAGGTAATCCACGCACCGCATGGCGTCCCAGAGACGGTAGGCGCCGAAGTTGGATCCCAGCAGGCAGGCGGGCAGGCCGGCGGCGCCGTGCGCACGGCAGGCGCGGACGACGGTGCGGCGGCCGGTGCGGCGGGCGACGTACTCGTCGCGCTCGCCCTGTCCGGCCGGATCGAAAATCAGCACGGCGAAGCCGAGGCGCGCGAGCGTGACGGCCAGGCGCTGGTAGGCCGGATAGGCCTTGCCGTTGAGGCTGTGCCCGCAGCAGAGCAGTACGGCCGGCAGGGGCCCTGGCGCACCGGCCGGCAGGTAGAGGTTGGCGGTGACGTAGTACGCCGGGCGCGACTCGAAGACGACGTGCTCGACGCGAAAACCGTCGCCGCAAAACCCCGGCCCGACGCGCGGCCGGAGCGGCGTGCGCGCCGGCCACTCGGCCAGTCCCTGCACCTGCCGCAGCACGCGCCGCACGCGGGCCGCGTGGCGGAGCAGGTCGGCTCGCGTGCGCAGGTCCCCGAGGCGGCGGCGGTGCGCGCGCTCGTTCTCGCGCGCCAGCTTGACGAGCCAGTCGAACAGCGGCCGCTGGCTACCCTCCGGCTCGCACGACCCGGGTTCCTGCCCGACCGGCTTGCGCCAGCTTGCGAGCGACACATCGCGGCGGAAGCGGGAAGGAATGGACACTGACGACAACGCAGCCACGATGCGGTCCATGGTAACGGACGCCGCTCCGCGCGACAAGCCTTCCACATGGCCCCAAATCTACGGCTAGCCGCTGCGCTTCGGCCACGGCGGCTGGCCGTCCGGCCGCCGCACCTCCTCCAGCTCGACCGTGATGGAACCCACGGGGATGGAGACGTTGGCGCGCGTGCAGATGCAGTGGCGGTCGTTGGAGACCCAGGCGGTGATGCCGCCCGTGCTCACGAAGAACCCCTCGAACTCGAGGCGCGGCTTCAGCCGCAGGCATTCGACCTTGCCGTAGCCGGGCACGCGCACGTTCTCGATGCCGTCCACGTCCACGGGCAGGTCGCGCACCTTGCCGTCGGCCAGCGCGCGGAAGGTCCGGTTCGAGCCGCTCCGGAAGCCGTCCCGGCGGGCGTAGAACATGAGCGCGAGCAGATCGTGCGTATCCGCGTCGATGCTGAACGTCCTGGTCTTGTTCCCCGACACGGGCGCCCAGACGGCCTTCCCGCCGGGGTAGTCGAAGGTCGTGACCTCGTGCCGGTTGTGGCGGCCCTCCCGCATGACCATGCGGAACTCGACGGACCGGAAGCCATCCGGGTCCACGAGCGAAGTCATGTGGTCGTCAACGGGGTAGATCTGGCGCAGCACGCGGTTGCTGCGCGCGCGGTAGGCGATCAGCAGCCGGCGCTGGCCGTTGGTCTGCACCCAGGAGGTGGCGGCGCTCGTCTCGCCGACGGGCAGAATGCCCCAGGAGACGCTGTAGCGCAGTTCCTCGCCCACCGGAAACCAGAAGTCCGGCCCGTTGGCCGGGGCGGCGGACGCGGCCGGCGCGTTCGTCCCCGGGGCCGCGGCCGCCGCTGCGGCCAGCAGCGCCAGCAGCGGCAGGACTCCGGCAAGCGGTTGTCGGCGGCAGCGCATTCCATCCGTTCCTGTTCGCGCCTGCATCCTAGCCGCGGATGCCGCAGGCTGGCAAGCGCGCCGGCGCCACGTTGGCGCACAACGCCAGCGCCACGCCAGCGCCGGCGCCACGTCTTGACATCCCGGGCCGTTCGGGCGACCATGCGGCTACACGCCATGGAAACGACCGACACCGTCTTCCCGGAATTCCAGCCCGGCATCCTGGAGGCCAAGCGGCGCGTGGACCGTTGGCTGACGCCGCTTTGCGGGCTGGCCGCTCTGGCCTTCTACCTGGCGCTGCTGCCCTCGTACCTGCCCTGCGGCGCCCCGGCCGAGCTGGCCGCCGCCACCCTCGGCCTGCCGTCGCACATTCCGCCCTTCCACCTGCTCTGGCGCCTCCAGGCCGCGCTGGCGGCGGCGATCCCCGTCGGCACCATCGCGCAGCGCCTGGCCGTGGCCGGCGCCCTGGACCAGGCCGTCGCCGCCGCCCTCCTCTACCGCCTGACCGTCGAACTGCTGATGCACCGCCTGATCCCGAACGGCACGCGCGTCGACGCCCTGAAGGTGCGGGCCATCCACGTCGGCGGCGTGGTGGCGGCGATGGCGTACGCCACCTCCACGCCGGCGGTGCTGACCGGCACGCGCGCCTCCATGCACGCGCTGGACGTTCTGCTGCTCGCCGGCGCGCTGCTGGCCTTCATCGAGTACCTCGACTCCTCCCGCGTCGCCAGCCTGCTGCTCGCCGCCACGATCGGCGGGTTCGGCATGGCCGAGTGCAGCGCCTGCGTGCCGGCGTTCGCGGTGATGACGATCTGGGGCGTCGTCGGCCTGTGGCATCAGAACAAGAGCTCGCTGCCCGTCCTGGCCTTCGCGGGCGCCGGACTGCTGATCGCGGCGCTCGTGTACCCCGGCGTCTGCTACGTCCTCGGCATTCCCGGCGGCGCGCCGCACGTCCTGCTGCTGACGCACTGGTCGGAGTGGATGCAGGATTACTCCTCGCGCACCGGGATGCTGCTCGGCGTGCTGGCCCTGTTCCCCCTGATCCTGATGCTGGCGACGCTGCAGCAGACGCTGAACTACGCCGAGGAGCACGAATCGCTGCTGATCAACTTCGCGCTCGCGGCGGGCGCCGTGTTCGTGCTCACCAGCGCCTTTCCCTCCTTCCGCCTCTACGTCCTCGCCAGTCCGCAGGCGCCGGTGCTGCCCGCCTGCCTGGCCGCCATCACCGCCGGCCTGTCTGCCGGCGCGTGGTGGGCGGTGGCGTTCAGCCCCGCCGAGTCGGAACCCGCGGTCGACGACACCGACCGCCATCACGGCGGCACGCCGCCGGTCGTGAAGGGGTTCGGCTACGGCGTGGCGATCGTCCTCAGCGCCGCCATCCTCTTCTCGGCCGGCCTGTCCGTCGCCTGGCTGCGCGCCCGGCCCGACTGGTACTCGCAGCGCTGCGCCGAGAGCATGCTGCGCGAACTCGGCCCGCGCGACTGGGTCTTCGGCGCCACGCCCGCCGACACGCACCTGCTGGTTCTGAGCCGCGAGCGCGGAACGGACCTGCACGTTCTGCCGCTCGCCGCCAACCGCCGGTGGCCGGCGGTGCAGGCGCGCGTCCAGCACGCGCTGGCGGCCGACCCCGTCTTCGCCGGCGCCGACCGGCCGCGCCTGGCCGCCGCCGCCGCGCTCGGGCCGGACGCCTTCCTGCGCGCCTGGCTGCTCGCCGACCCGGCCGCCGCCGCCCACTGCGCCGTCGCCGGCCTGGCGCGCGTGTGGGAAAGCTGTGGCTTCTCCGCCGCGCCCGGCGTCTTCTTCTTCACCGCCGCCGCGCCCGGCGCGCCGCCGCCGGCCTCGCGTGCCGCGGTCGAGCAGATGGCGGCGCGCGCGCGCGCCGCCCGCTTCCACGACGCCGTCCAGACCCTCGCCCTCGCGACCACCGCGCAGATCCTCGGAGAAACCCTGGCCGCCGCCGCCGCGCGCGAAGGCCGGCCCGCCACGGCGGCGGAAATCGCGGCCGCCGCCGACTGGCAGGTCCGCACGCCGGGCGGCGAGGCCCGCCGGCGCCTGTACGCGGCGCCGCTGGCCTGGATCTGGGAGGCCGCCGTGCCCGAAGGCCGCCCCGAACACCGCGACATCCAGCACGTGCTGCGGCAGGCGCAGTCGCTCAGCGTCGCCGAGGCGGACGACGAAGACCGCCGCGCCGCGCCGCGGCTGTCCGACACCGCCAACTGGCTGCGCCTCGCGGCCCGGGCCTCGGCCCCGTACGCGCTCTACGCGCTGTCGCGCGACAGCGCGGACCAGGCCCGCGTCGACGAAGCCTTCTCCTGGCTCGGCCGGCTCGACCAGACGGGCGCGTGGGACGACGAGCTTCTGCCGCTGCGCGCCATCGGCTACCTGGCCGTGACCGGCGGCGTCGAACAGGCCTCGCTCCTGCTCCGCAAGGCGGTCGCCCTGCAGCCGCGCGACCTCTGGTCCTGGCACCTGCTCGCCGTGGCCCGGCTGCAGCGCGGCGACGCCGCCGCCGTCGCGCGCGAAATCCTGCCGGCCATGGAACGCGCCGCCGGTCCCGGCAACGACTACGCGCGCCTGACGCGCGCCCTGCTGGCCTATGCCGCCGGCGGCACCAACGACCTGCGGCGCAGCCGCGACCTGTTCGCCGCCGTCGCCGACAGCCATCCCGACTTCCTCATCGCCCGCGAGTGGGCGCTGCGGCTGGACGGCGTCCTGCACGACGAAGCCGCCGTCGCCCGCGACGCCAGCCACCTGATCGCGCACGACGTCTTCCACCCGCAGGCCAACTACGCGCTCGCCCTGCTCGCCATCCAGGCCATGCGGCCGGCCGAGGCCGAGCGGCTGCTCAGCAACTCGCTCTCCGGCGCCATCACGCCGCACGCCGTGATCGCGCGCGCACGCCTCTGCTTCCAGCGGCGGATGTTCGCCGACGCGCTGCAGCTCGCGCGCAAGGCCACGTCCGAGTACCCCTCCTACGTGGAGGGCTGGAGGGTTCTCGCCGACGTGCTCGAACGCACCGGCAAGCAGGGCGAGGCCGAGGTCGTGCGCACCCACGTCCAGGAGCTCCTGGGCGCGCCGCCCGCGCAGCCGTAGCCGCGCGCGCCGTCAGCCGGCCCCCGCCCGCGCCGCACGCCGCCGCCAGCGCGCGATCCCGGCCGCCGCCAGGTAGGCCGCGGCCGACAGCTCGACGATCGTCGCGCCTGGCGGCCAGTCCGGCCCGTAGCTCAGCGCCAGCCCGCCGACCGTCGCCAGCAGGCCGATCACGCCCGCCAGCACCATCATCGCCGGCAGCCGGCGCGCCCACAGCCCGGCGGTCGCCGCCGGCAGCGTCAGCAGCGCCAGCGCCAGCACGATCCCCGCCACCTTCACCAGCAGCACCACCGTCAGCGCCGTCAGCACCAGGAAGAGCGTCTCGTACAACCCCACCCGCACGCCGCGCAGCCGCGCCTGGCCGGCGTGAAACGCCACGGCCAGCAGCCGGTTGAAGCACAGTCCCAGCACCGCCAGCAGCACCAGGTCCAGCGCCGCCATGACCAGCAGCTCGCCGGGCGACACCAGCAGCAGGCTGCCGAACAGATAGCTCATCAGGTCGTCCTGGTAGCCGGGCGTCGCCGCCAGGAACGAGACGCCCAGCGCCATGCCCACGGCCCAGACGATGCTCAGCGCCGTGTCGGTCCGCTGCCGCTGCCGCACGGTCAGCCAGGCGATCACGCCGGCCGCCGCCAGCGCGGCCGCCACCGCCCCCAGCGTCGGCGTGAACCACGCCCACCCGTGCACGCGCTGCAGGTAACGCGCCAGCCCCAGCCCGGCCAGCACGCAGTGCGAGATCGCGCCCGCCAGGTAGGTCGTGCGCCGCACCACCACCAGGCTGCCGACGGTGCCGGCGGCGACGGCCGCCAGTGCGCCGGCCAGCACGGCGTTCTGCAGGAAGGCGTGGCGCGCCAGGTCGGCCAGGAAGCTCACGGCGCGCGCCCCTCCTGCCCCGCGCCGCTGTGCGGCTCCGCCAGCGCGCCGGAGGAGTCCAGCACGTGGCAGGTGGGGTCGTGCAGCAGCACCGTCAGGTCGCCGCCGAACGCCTCGCGGAACGTGCCAGCCGCCACGTCGGCCGCGGCATGCAGTTCGGCGGTGCGGTTCACGCACAGCACGTGCGTCGCGTGCCCGGTGACGACGCCCAGGTTGTGCGAGACCATCAGGATCGTCAGGTCCGCCAGCAGTTCGCGGAACAGCGCGTAGAGGCGGTTGGCGGCCAGCGGGTCCACGCTGGCCGCCGGCTCGTCCAGCAGCAGCAGGTCCGGCCCGCCCGCCAGCGCCTGCGCCAGCAGCACGCGCTGCCGCTCGCCGCCCGAAAGCTCCGCGAACGGCCGCCGCTCGAAGCCGGACAGCCCCACGCGCGCCAGCGCGGCCGCGGCCGCGCGCCGGTCCGCCGCGCCGTACGGCGCCACCAGGCGCCCGTCCACGCGGCCGAGCAGCACCACGTCGCGCACGCTCACCGGGAAGTCGGCGTCGAAGGGCAGGCTCTGCGGCAGGTAGCCGATGCGCGGACGCGCCGCCGCGCACGGGCCGCCAAAAACGCGCAGCGTGCCGTACCGCGGCTCGATCTCGCCCAGGAGCAGGCGCAGCAGCGTGGTCTTGCCGCCCCCGTTCGGCCCCACCACCGCCACGAGCGAGCGCGCGGGAACGGAGAACGAGACGTTGTGCAGCACTTCCTGGCCGCTGAAGGCGAAGCACACGTCCCGCACGTCAATGACGACCTCGTCCATGCGCCTCCCTCGCGCCGTCCGCGTGCCGTCAGGGGCTCGTGAATTCCGGCACGACCGGCTGGCCCGCGGCCCACTGGATGCCGCGCTTCACGATCTCGAACGCCTCCGGCACGTCGAAGTCCCGGTTGATGTGCCCGAGCGAGGTGTAGAACACGCGTCCCTGGCCCCAGCGCCGCAGCCACGCCACCGGCATGCGGCAGCCCTCGACCCACGGGCAGTTGCCGTGCTCGCCGGAGAAGGTCGTCCACGCCAGCACGCGGTTGGAGGGGTCGGTGTGCATGTAGTACTGCTCGGACACCATGTTGAACGGCTTGAGCCCGGCCGTCAGCGGGCAGATCTGGTCAATGCCGTCCACGCGGTACGGCACCACGCCGCCGGGGTGCGCGACCCACTGGCCGCCGGTCATGAACTGGTACTCGGTGTCGTTGCGGAAGGCATCGCACATCCCGCCATGCCAGCCGGCCAGGCCCACGCCGCCGGCCACGGCGGCGCACAGCGCCTTGCGCTGGTCGCCGGTGATCGTCCCCATCGTCCACACGGGCACGACCACGGCCAGGTCCTTCATCGCCGCCGGGTCGAGATACGCGTCCAGCGAGTCCTTCACCGTCACGGCAAAGCCGCGCTTCGTCATCCAGCCCGCGAACCGTTCGGCGCACTGCCGCGGCTCGTGTCCGTCCCATCCGCCGTGCACCACCAGCGCGCGCGGCGCCTTCGCGCCGCCATCCGTCGTCGCCATCGTCGCTCTCCGTTTCCGCCGGCTTCCCCGCCGGACCAAATGCGCCGTCATGTTGCGCCATCCCCGCGGAGCCGTCAAGGTCCGACCGCCCGCCGCTTCTTGTTGCGCTTCCCCGCCTTCCCCGCCATTATCTGTGTCATGACACCTGCCGCGCGACCTGCCGCCCGTCCGCCGGGACCCGACGACATCGTGCGCATGGCCAGCGCGTACTACTCGTCCGCCACGCTCTTTGCCGCCATCGAGTGCGGCGTTTTCGGCGCGCTGGCGGAGGAGGGCGGCACGGCCGACGGCTTGGCGGCGCGCCTGCATCTCTCGCCGCGCGGCGTGCGGCTGCTGCTGGATGCCTGCGCCGCCCTCGGCCTGCTCGTGAAGACCGGCGAGCGCTATGCCAACTCTCCGGCGGCGGCGCGGTGCCTCGTGCCGGGCGCGCCGCACGACCTTTCGCAAGCCATCCGCTACAACCGCGACGTCTTTGCCGCCTGGGGCCGGCTGCCGGAACTCGTGCGCACCGGCAGGCCGGTCGAACCGCCCGGGCTCCACCTGGGCGCCGACCCGGAGCGCACGCGGCGCTTCGTGCTTGCCATGCACGGCCGGGCGCTCGGCATCGGCCGCGCCGTCGTGCCGCTGCTCGACCTCGGCGGCTGCCGCCGCCTGCTCGACCTCGCCGGCGGCCCGGGCACCTACGCCGTGCTCCTGGCCCAGGCCAATCCCGGGCTCGCCTGCACCGTGGTAGACCTGCCGCCGGTCGCGGCCGTCGCCGCCGAACTCATCGCCGGGGCCGGCATGTCCGGCCGCGTGACCGCGCTGCCGGGCGACTACCACACGCTCCCCTTCCCCGGCGGCATGGACGCAGTCACGATCTTCGGGGCGCTGCACCAGGAGTCGCCGGAGGCCATCCGCGACATCCTGCGCCGCGCGCACGCGGCGCTCGTGCCAGGCGGCCGGATCTTCATCCTCGACCTGATGACCGACGCCACCCGCACGCAGCCGGCCTTCTCCGCGCTTTTTGCCGTCAACATGGCGCTGACCACGGACAACGGCTGGGTCTTCTCCGACGCCGACATCGCGGGCTGGCTGTCCGAGGCGGGCTTTGCCGGCATCGCCGTACGCCCCGCCCCCCCTCCCATGCCGCATTGGCTGGCGTCCGGGGTCAGGAAGTAGGTCCGTCATGCTGCGGCATTTCCGCGTCCAGAACCTGGCCATCGTCGAGGAGGCGCGCGTGGCCTTCGGCGAGGGGCTGAACGTGATCACCGGCGAGACCGGCGCGGGCAAGTCCATCCTCATCGGCGCGCTGGACCTGCTCCTGGGCGGCCGCGCCGACAAGTCGCTGATCCGCACGGGCGCGGAGGAGGCGCTGGTGGAGGCGGCGTTCGAGCTGCCGGCCGCCGCCGGCGTGGACGATCTGCTGGCCGAGACCGGCCTGCCGCCCTGCGAGGACCGCACGCTGCTGATCCGGCGCCTGCTCAGCGCCGGCGGCGCCGGCCGCTGCCTGGTGAACGACGCGCCGGCCGCACTCCAGACGCTCCGGCGCATCGGCGACCGCCTGGTGGACATCCACGGCCCCTCCGACCACCAGTCGCTGCTCGACCCGGCCTTCCAGCTCGACCTGCTCGACGCCTTCGGCCGCTGCCAGGCGCCGCGGGCGGCGTACGCGGAGGGGTACGGCGCCTGGCGGGCCCTGGAGCGGCGGCGCGCCGATCTGGTCGGCGGCGGCGACCCGGCCGCCGACATCGAGCGGCTGCGGTTTGCGGTGGACGAAATCCGCGGCGCCAAGCTCGCCCCGGCGGACGAGGAGGATCTGGTCCGCGAGCACGCGGCGGCGGCGAACGCCGAGGCGATTCTGCAGATCGGGGGCGCGCTCGGCGGCGCCCTGCTGGAAGGCGAGGGCTCGGCGTTCGACGTGCTGGCCCAGGCGCAACAGCGCTGCGCCGAGCTGGCGCGGCTGCTGCCCGAGGCGGCCGACTGGCGGCGCGAGGCGCAGGCCGCGGCCGCGCAGGTGCAGGAGCTGGGCCGCACGGTGGCGGGCCGCCTCCAGCGCATCGAATCCGACTCCGCGCGGCTCCAGGAGCTCGAGGCGCGCATGGCGCTGGTGCAGAAGCTGAAGCGCAAGTACGGTCCCGCCGTGGCCGACGTCCTGGCGGCGCTGGCGCGCGACGAGGAGCGGCTGCGCGACCTGGAGACGCGCGGCGAGCGGCTGGCGGCGCTGGACGGCGAGATCGCCGCGGCGCTGCGCGAGGCGCAGAGCCGGGCGGAGGCGCTGTCGGCGGCGCGGCGCGCGGCCGCCGGCAGCCTTTCGCGGGCGATCGTGCGCGAACTGCGCGACCTCGGCTTTCCCAAGGCCGGGTTCGGCGTGGATCTCGCGGCCTGTCCGCTGCGCGCGAGCGGCGCGGACGAGGCGTCGTTCGGCTTCGCGCCCAACCCGGGCGAGGCCATGCGGCCGCTGCGCGACATCGCCTCCAGCGGCGAGATCGCGCGCGTGATGCTGGCCGTCAAGACGGTGCTGGCGCGCCACGACCGCATCCCGGTGCTGGTGTTCGACGAGATTGACGCCAACATCGGCGGCGAGGTGGGCCGCGCCGTCGGCGCGAAGCTGCGGGCGCTGGCGGACACGCACCAGGTGCTCTGCATCACCCACCTGCCGCAGGTGGCCGTGTTCGGCGGCCGGCACTACGTGGTGGACAAGGACGTCAAGGCCGGCCGCACCTTCGCCCGCATCGCGGCGGTCGAGAAGGGCGCGCGCGCGGACGAGATCGCGCGCATGCTGGGAGGCCGCGACCTGACGCCGGTGACGCTCGATCACGCCCGCGAGATGCTCCAGGCCGCCGCGCGCACCGCCCAGTGACGCCTCAACGGCCTGTCAGCCGGGCTTCGAGCGCGGGGTCGCGCGGCAGGCCGAGCCTG
>Ga0233425_10007264_pt1 | contig 15695 bp, 10 predicted proteins | sample Watercolumn_Towu_2_FD_181712 | JGI IMG/M metagenome (GOLD analysis project Ga0233425, IMG submission 181712) | Freshwater microbial communities from Lake Towuti, South Sulawesi, Indonesia - Watercolumn_Towuti2014_140_MG | ecosystem: Environmental > Aquatic > Freshwater > Lake | place...
GCTGATCGTCGGCGTGCTCGCCGGGATGCTCGCGCATCAAACGTTCGGACTTTTCGACGCGTTTATGCTCGGCACAAAACCGGGCGTGTTGATGTGGATTTATTTCGCGCTCGTCGCGGTTTGTAAATCATCAGAATAGCCACAGAGTCGTCATGAATGATGTTCACCACCGACGATGAAAATGTCATTCCGAGCGAAGCGAGGAATCTCCTGTTTGCGCGTTGAAGACCCTTCGCTTTGCTCAGGGTGACGGACTATTTTCAAGTCAGAACACGGGGAACACAGAGGAAAAAAATAAAAATCCCTGTGATCTCTGTGGCGAAATATCTGACGAATAACGAATAACGATGAACTCATTTTGGAACTCGACCTGGTTTCGCCTCACCCTCGGCACGCTCATCAGCGCGCTGTTTTTGTATCTCGCGGTCAAAGACGTGCCGCTTAACGAGGTCGCGGGCGCGCTCTCGCGCGTCAATCTCGCATGGGTCGCGTGCGCGATTGCGCTCGCGGTCGCGCAATCGTTTTTACGCGCGGTGCGGTGGATTCAACTCTATCATCCATTGCAACGCGGCTTGCGCGTGTGGCAGATGTTTGAGATTATCGTGATCAGCCAAATGCTCAACATCGTCGCGCCGTGGCGCATCGGCGAACTCGCGCGCATTTATCTCGCGGGCGAAATTGAAAAGCGGAGCAAAACACAAACGCTCGCGACGCTCGGCATCGAAAAAATTTTCGATACGACGATGCTCCTGGTGTTGTTGATCGGCATTCCATTTTTTATGACGCTCCCGGTTTGGCTCGAACGTTCGCGCGAAGGATTGATTATCGCGAGCATCGCGCTGTTCGTTGGCGCGTTCGCGTTGATTTTATTGCGCGAACGCTTGATCGCATGGCTCGGAAAAATTTCTGTGCCGTGGACGCGGCGATCCCTCGACGCGCACGCGCAAATCGCGTTGGATAGTTTGGATGTGCTGCAACGTTGGGATTTGCATCTCGCGTTGCATGCACAATCGTTTGTGATTTGGTTGATCGGCGTCGCGATTAATTATTGCGTGTTCCTCGCGATGGATTTGCAATTGCCATTTATCGCGCCATTTCTTTTGCTCGCGGTTTTGCAAGTCGGTGGATTCGTGCCATCCTCGCCCGGCAAAGTCGGCGTGTTTCAAGCGTTGTGCATCGCGGGCTTGGCATTATTCGGCGTGGACAAGAGCATCGGGCTAACGTACGGAATTTTATTGTACCTGATCGCGTATGGAACGCCGGTGTCGCTCGGTGTTTGGTTTTTGTGGCGCACCGGGTTGAGTTTGCGCCGCGTCGTTACCGGAGCATCCGCGTGAATGTTTCGGTGATTGTCCCGGCATTCAACGCGGCAAAAACAATCGGCGCGTGTCTCGATGGCTTGTTCGCACAAACGTTGCCGCGCGCGCAGTACGAAGTAATCGTCGTTGACGACGGCTCAACCGATGCGACGCGCGCAATCGCGCAAACGCGTGGGGCGATTGTGGTTACACAAGACAATCGCGGCGCGGGCGCGGCGCGCAACACCGGCGCGCAGAACGCGCGCGGCGACCTGCTGTGTTTCATTGACGCCGATTCGATTCCCGATCCGCGCTGGCTCGCGGAATTAATCGCGCCGTTCGCGGACGCGACTATCGCGGGCGCGAGCGGTGAAAAGCAAACGCGGCAAACGAATTGGATCGCGGGCTATGTGCAGTTCGAATACGATTTCAAGTACGACCGGCTCGCGCGCGGCGCGATGGATTTTGTGGATAGTTCGACCGCCGCGTACCGTCGCGATATTTTTATCGCGAGCGGCGGGTTTGATGCGACGCTCGGCGAAGCCGAAGATGTCGAGTTGTCATTTCGCTTGGCGGCGCGCGGCAACAAGCTGATTTTAGCGCGCGCCGCGATAGTGTGGCATCAGCATCCCGAATCGCTCGGCGAATTTTTGCGCCGCAAATATCAGTACGCGATTTGGCGCGCGGTGGTGTACGCGCGTTTTCCGCGCAAAGCCGCGCGCGATCAACGCACCCCGACCTGGCAAAAACTACAACTGCCGCTCGCCTTCGCGCTGATTCCGTTTGCGATGGGCGCGCTCGTGTGGAACGCGCTCGCGTGGGCGGTGTTCGCGATCCTGGTTTTGTTCGGCGCGACAACGTTACCGTTTGCATTTTATTGTTGGCGCCGCGACGCGCGCGCCGGGATCATCGCGCCGTTCGTGTTACTGCTCACTGCGTACGCGGGCGGCGCGGGCGCGGCGCGCGGAATTTTTAGAAAAAAATAGGAGAAACCCGTTTTCTCCGAGAAAACGGGTTTCTTGCCAACTTTGGAAAGTGAAATGAAAGAACGTCGGCTCGTTTTGATTTTGATGGATGGCGCGCTCGTCAACCTCGCCGTCATATGTGCGTTCGCGATTTGGTCCCTGCGCGGCGATAAAAATTTGCCCGCGCTGATCGCGACGCAATCGTTTTGGTTTGTGCTGTTGTCAGGCTTGTGGATCGTCGCCGCGTGGTTGAGCGGCTTGTACGATTTGCGCGTCGCGGCGCGCGTGCTCACGACCGCGCGCGCGTTGGCGCAATCGCTCGTCTTGGTTTTGATCGCGTACCTCGCGATTTTTTTTGCCGCGCCGACCGAACTGCCGCGCGGCATCGTGCTGTATCACGGTCTCATCGCGATTGGTTTGATCGCGCTGTGGCGCGGCTTGTACGCGCGCTTGGCGTTGCGCCGTCGCGCGTTGATCGTTGGCGCGGGCAACGGCGGGCAATTCATCGCGCGCGCGTTGCGCGAATCCGCGAGCGCGCATTACGCGGTGATCGGATTCATAGATGACGATCCGACGAAATGCGATCAGGTCATCGGTACGACGCGCGAGCTCGCGCGCGTGATTCGCGAACAGAATGTGCAAGAAGTGATTCTCGCGATCACGCGCGATCTGTCGGACGAAACATTTCGCGCGTTGCTGGTGGCGCAAGAACTCGGCGTCGCGCTGCGACCGATGCCGATTGTGTACGAAGAAATTACCGGGCGCGTGCCGGTGGATTACATCGGCGATAATTGGTATGTCGCATTGCCGCTCGGACACGCGTCTACCGGGAGCGTGTACCCCATCGTCAAGCGCGCGTTCGACCTGGTGTCCGCATCGCTCGGCGCGATGTTGTTTTGCATTGCGTTGCCGCTCATCGCGCTCGCGATCAAACTCGATTCGCCCGGTCCGTTGTTTTACACGCAAGAGCGCGTCGGGCAGGGCGGGCGAATTTTTCGCGTCCGCAAATTACGCACGATGGTTGTGAACGCGGAACAAAACGGTCAAGCGGTGTGGGCGACGAAAAACGATCCGCGCGTGACGCGCGTCGGAAAAATTTTACGCAAGATGCACGTTGACGAGTTTCCGCAATTTTGGAATATCTTGCGCGGCGAAATGAGCGCGGTCGGTCCGCGCCCGGAGCGACCCGAATTTGTCGCGCAGTTGGAACATCGGATTCCGTTTTATCGGTTGCGCCACGCGGTCAAGCCGGGGATGGCGGGCTGGGCGCTCGTGAACGCGGGGTACGTGGACTCGCTCGAAATCGCGCAGTTGCGCGTCGAGTACGATTTATATTACATCAAACATCAATCGCTTTGGCTCGACCTGTGGATTTTGTTTCGCACGGTCGTACAAGTCGTTGCGTTTGGGGGCAGGTAAATGTTCGTTCCACTTTCTCCACTCGAATTTCGCGACCGCGCGGAATTTTTGTTCGCGAAAAAAATCGGCGTGATTGACGGCGACAAGCAATTTACGTACGCGCAATTCGGCGAGCGCACGCATCGGCTTGCGAACGCGTTGCGCGACCTGGGACTGCGACCGGGCGACCGCGTGTCGTTCATCACCGCGAACACGCATCAACTGCTCGAAGCGTACTTTGGCGTGCTCGAAGCCGGGTGCATTTTGAATCCGATCAACATTCGCTTGAGCGCGCCGGACATCGCGTACATTCTCAATCACTCCGGCTCGCGTGCGTTATTTTATCACGCCGATTTCACATCGCTCGTGCGCGATCTGCGCGATCAACTCGACACGCAATTTTTTATCGCGATGGAAGGCGATCACGACGAGTACGAAACGTTGCTCGCGAACGCGCGCGCGGATTATCGCGCGCCGACGATTGACGAGAACGCGATCGCGGAATTGTTTTACACGAGCGGCACAACCGGCAAACCAAAAGGCGCGGCGATCACGCATCGCGCGTTGTACTTGCACGCGTTCAACGTCGCGCTCGGAATGAGATTCAGCGATGAAGATATCGTTTTACACATCGTCCCGCTGTTTCACGTCAATGGCTGGGGCACGCCGCAATTCGTTACGATGGTCGGCGGCACGCACGTCATGCTTCGCAAAGTTGATTCCGCGCTCATTCTCGACGCGATCCAACGGCATCGCATCACGCGCTTGTTCGGCGTGCCAACCGTGTTCAATTTACTGCTCGCGCATCCTGGTTTCGATCAGTACGATTTGTCGTCGCTCCGCGTGATCAATCTCGGCGGCGCGCCATCCTCGCCGACGTTGGTGCGCGCGATCCAGGATCGTTTCAAATGCACCTGCTTCGTCGGTTACGGGCTTACCGAGACGACGCCAATCCTCACGTCCGCGTGGCGCAAGCATCATCTTGCCGGTGAATCGCGCGAACAAAAAATTATGCGCGAGTCGAAAACCGGTTACTCGCTACCGGGAATTCGTTTGCGCGTCGTCACTCCCGAAGGCAAGGATGTCGCGCGCAATGGCGCGGACATTGGCGAGGTCGTCGTGCAATCGAACACGGTGATGGACGGGTACTATCGTGATCCCGATGCGACCGCGCACGCGCTTCGCGACGGCTGGTTTCACACCGGCGATATGGCGGTGATGGATGACGAGGGGTACGTGCTGATCGTGGATCGCTCGAAAGATATTATCATCAGCGGCGGCGAAAATATCTCGTCGGTCGAGATCGAAAATTGTTTGTACGCGCATCCCAAAATTTTCGAGTGTGCGGTCGTCGCCGTGCCGGATGAAAAGTGGGGCGAGGTCGCAAAAGCGATTGTCGTTTTGAAACCAGGTGAGATCGCAACGGCGGAAGAAATCATCGCGCATTGTCGCGTGCACCTCGCGCATTACAAAGCGCCCAAGACGATTGAATTTCGCGACGCGTTGCCGAAAGGCGGCACCGGCAAAATTCTCAAAGCGAATTTGCGTCAGGAATTTTGGCGCGGGCGCGATAAGCGCGTGAATTGAGCTGAATGAAAAAACCTTCCAGGTTTTAGAAACCTGGAAGGTTTTTGTTTTCGAGCGCGTACTCCAGCGCTTGCTCAATGCTCAGCGCGCGACCTACGTCCCACGCCGCGCGCAATTGCGCGGCGTCGAGTTGCGCGCGCAGATTGGCGAGATGCGGCGCGTATTCATCGCGATCAATCGGCGGCAAACGCGCGCCGCGCGTTTCGCGCAATGCTTCTGCCGCGCCGAACAAGCGCGCCGCACGCGCAAAATCGTTCGTTGCCGACGCGTGGAGCGCGAAATTTTCAAACGACCAGGGCAACCAGTACCAGATTTCGCCGTCGCGTTGCATCGTCAACGCGTCGCGAAAAAGTTGGTGCGCGCGCGCGAAATTCCTGCGCGTCAATTCCAAACGTCCCAGGTTTCGTATCGTGTCGGACGTGGTAGATTGATCGCCCAACTTTTGCAACGCGTCAATCGCTTGAACGAGCAATGTTTCCGCGCGATCCAATTCCCCGCGCAAACGCGCAAGATTGCCGCGCAACGCAGATTGCCATGCCAAACCCATCGCGCCTTGCGCGTATTCCGTCGTCTGGTCGAGCCATTTTTCCGCTTGCGCCAAATCGCCGTTGAGCAAATCAATCCAGCCCAAATGTTGCAAGCCGATCGAAATTGCGTCGCGATCATTTTGCGCGCGCGCGCGTTCGAGATACTCGTCATAGTATTTGCGCGCGGCGACGTAATCGCCCAGCGCGGTCGAGCCAATTCCCATAATGTCGAGCGCGGCCATCAAGCCATTGTAATTGCTGGATTCGCGACTCAGTTCGAGCGATTCGCGCGCATAGTTCATCCCGGCGTGAATGTCGCGAAAGCCGACCGCGTAACCAAGTCGCGCCAAAGCCATCTCCAACCACACGCGACCTGCTTTGCCCAACGCGCGAAAAATCGCGATGCTTTCTTCAAACAGTGCGCGCGATTCCGCGTAACGTCCAAACCGATTCGCGATGTGTGCGGCCGCGCGCAACACTCTGCCGCGCGCGAGCGTGCGCGGCGTCGCGTGCGGCGCGCCCAACAGCTCGCGCGAACGCTGATACGCTTCGCTCCAATCACCGCGCGTCCACCAAAATTTTTGCATCGCCGCGGCGATTCGCAATCCTGGTTCGATGCGTGCCGCGCTCAACGCCCAATCCAACGCGAGCCGAATGTTGTCTTGCTCGCGCGCGAGGCGATCCACCGCGTTGCGCGCGTCCGCGTCCTCTGCGAAGCGCGTGAAATAATCCAGGTGGCGGTCGCGCCATTGCTCGACGCGTTCCGATTCAAATAATTTTTCGCGCGCGTATTGGCGCAGTGTTTCCAAAAAATGATAACGCGTTTCGCCGTTCACCTCGCCCGTCATCGCCAACGATTTGCCGACCAACTGCGTGATCAAATCCAACAGTGCGTCCGCGTCAATGCCGTCGCCCGCGCAAACAGCTTCGAGCGCGTCGAACGTCCAGCCACCGGCAAAGACCGCGAGTCGCGCGAACAATAATCGTTCGACCGGGGAAAGCAAACTGTACGACCAATCTATCGCCGCGCGCAAAGTTTGTTGGCGCGGCAACGCGGTGCGACTGCCGCCGGTCAACAAACGAAACCGATCATCCAAGCGCGCGACGATTTGCGCCGGCGCAAAAACCGGGATGCGCGCCGCCGCGAGTTCGAGCGCGAGCGGAATGCCGTCGAGTCGGTGACAAATTTGCGCGAGGTCGCTCGCGTTCGCGGGCATGAGCGCGAAATCATGTTTCAACGCGCGCGCGCGTTCGATGAAAAGCTGAATGGCTTCGGATTGCGCGAGCGATTCGAGATCGGCGGTCGGTGCAAGCGCGAGCGACGGCACGCGATACGCGCGCTCGCCCGCGATGCTCAACGCTTCGCGGCTCGTCGCGAGAATTTTCACGTCGGCACACGCGCGCAAGAGCGCGTCGGCGAACTGCGCGCACGCGTGAATGAGGTGTTCGCAATTGTCGAGGATGAGCAACAATTTTTTCGCGCGCAGAAAAGCATGCAAAATTTTTTCGAGCGCTGTGTCCGGGCGTTCTTGCAAACCGAACAATGCCGCGAGCGTTGGAACGATCAACGCCGGGTCGGTGAGCGGCGCGAGTTCGATCAGCCACACGCCGTCCGCGAATTGCGGCGCGACCTGAGTCGCGAGTTCCAACGCGAGTCGTGTTTTGCCGACGCCGCCCGAACCGGTGAACGTGACCAGGCGCGCGCGCGCCAACAATTCGCGTGCCGTCGCGAGTTCGTGTTCACGTCCAACAAAACTTGTCAGCGCGATCGGCAGATTATCGCGCTGTGGCGCGCGCCAGGGTTCGCCGCTTGCCGGTTGCGCGATCGGCGTCGGCGCTTTGTCACTGCGCGCGAATTTGACGAACGCGGCGCGCTCTTCGCTTGGCACGTTCAATTTCGCCGCGATAATTTCGGCGAGATTTTTCGACGGCACCAGTTCGTCCGCTTCGAGTTTGCGAATCGTTACTTGCGCGCATCCGACCGCGCGCGCGAGTTGGTCTTGCGTCCAATCGCGCGCGCGGCGTTGTGTTCTGAGCCACTTGCCGAATGTGGGTTGATCGGTTTGCATTTTATCCCGGTGTCATTCCGAGCGGAGCGAGGAATCTCCACCATTGCACGAGAGATTTCTCGCTTTGCTCGAAATGACAAATTTTTTGTATCACTTTTTGTATCGCGTCAAGTCTTATGCGTCGCGCCAATGTGTGGTTTAATCGGCGTAGAAAGGAGAAGGAAAAAATGCAAACCACAACTTTGCGCGACGCGCGGGCTGATCAAAAATCGCAAGGGATGAGCCGCGCGGCGAAATCGGTGATGATCTTTGGAATCTATCTGATCGGAATGGGCGTGAACTTTATCGCCGTGCCGAATCTGTTTTTGAGCGTGTTCGGATTTCCGGCGTCGAACGATGTGTGGATTCGCGTCGTTGGAGTGTTGGCGCTCTTGCTCGCGTTCTATTACATTCAAGCCGCGCGCTTGGAACTCGCCGCGTTCTTTCAACTCACGGTGTACGCGCGCGCGTCGGTCATTTTCTTTTTCGGCGCGTTCGTCGCGTTGGGTTACGTGCAACCGACGTTGATTCTGTTCGGCGCGGTTGATCTGCTCGGCGCGATCTGGACGGCGTTGGCGTTGCGTTCGCGATAACGCGCGTCAAATTCTAATCGCGCAAGGATGCGCTGTCAATGGGCGAATAAAATGGCAAAGTATTTTTTGCAAGCACACAAAAAATACTTTGCCCTACAATTCAATCGCATCGCGATGCCAGCATCAGCATCGCGCGCACATCAGCGCGCGGCGCCGAGCAGAGCAATAAATTTTTGGGTCAACTCGGTAGTTCCATCCGGTGTTCTTCCCACTCTCGCCATGAAGGGGCACATTCCAGAAGTCACGATGTTCCCATCTTGAACGACGCCTTCGCCTTTGTAAATGCCATCGGGGACGTACTTTTCAGAACCGGCAATAATCGCGAATTGTTTGCCACTTAGAACGCCGGCTCTTATTAATGCCCCGATACCGTTATTTTGAGCGGCAACTGGCTTTCCGAGCGCTACCGCTTTTTTTATAATCTCGGGAGCACCAGGGGCAACTACAGGCGCGCTTGGCGCGAAACATGGCAGGATGAAACCGGCATAGTCTTCAACTTGTACATCCGCCAATTTCAAATCCGGTTTCAGGGTTGTGGCGCTTGCCGCCAACGGCTGACCCGACTCCGAAGCCACCACGACTTTGTAACCCGCCTTTTCAAGGAGACTCGTCATCACGCCGACTTCTTTGGTTAGCATGAGTTCCATGTCCTGCGACACTTCGACCGAAAGGAGTAGCAAAACTTTTTTCGGCATCGCGGCTTTGGCTTGCGCCGCCATCGCGGCTTGAATCTTTGCCAACGATTCGGGCGTCACGGTGATCGTTTCAGACTTGATCTTGCCCCCCACGATCACAGCTTCCTCCGCAATGACTATCGGAGCGACGCCCAGTTTGCGATAGGTGTCCGTGGAAAGCGTGCCGGTGAGAGTGATCTTGTCTCCCACCACCTTCAGGTTGCTCACCTCGCCGCTGAAATTACCAGCGACCAAGCCCTGGATAAAACCGCGGATCTGTTCTTTGCCGGTCAAGATGCCCGATTGACCTGCCGGTGCGGGTTTGTGGGTGATCGTCGCGTCATCCGCATAGAAAGCCATCACTGCGTCTACGTTACCGGCGTTGAGCGCGGCGGCCAGCGATTTGATCACCGCCGCAGGATCGGGCGTCGGCGCGGCGCACGCGACGAACACGATTGCGATCACGCAAATCAGAAACATTTTCGTTTTCATTTTCTCCTCCGCGTTGGACAATTTTCCAAATTGTCCGACAAAATCAAAACCCGACTCGCGACCACACGAGTCGGGTTCGACAACTCAAATTACAATGCCTGCATCAGCATCGCGCCCAAACGATCTTTTCCTCCGCCAATCGGCTAATCGGCTACTCCCGTTTTGTGACATAGAAATAGCCAAAGAGACACGAGAACACTATCGGCAAAATCACGTTGGTCAAATTGGCAGTTGTGGCTTGCCCATCAATCAGGATCGCTTTCAGGAAAACCACCACGTGCACCAGCGGGAAAATGAGAATGGCGGTGAGGTTTTTCCGGCGTGCCGGAGCGTCGGTGATGCTGCGCGTGAGCCACCCCAGAACCGCGAACCCCAGACAGACCCCTCCAAGCAACCGCGCTAGCCCAATGTGGGCTTGGGAACAGGGGCCGCCCCAACCTGCCAGCGCCATTTCGGGAACGAAGAAAAAGGCGAGCCCGAATAGCGCGGTGATGACAGCCCAGACTGCCAATACGATGTTGAGTTTCATCTGATCATCTCCTTGTGTGATTTGGGTGCGCCGCGTACGGGCGCACAGATGGTTGACAACAAACGATTGACGATAGGATTGGATTTGGCTGATAAAATTCCTCCTTTCTCCGTCCCACACGCTCAACGTCACACCGCGTCTGGGGTGGCGATGCGGCTACGGTTCAACACGCGTCCACGGTTTGAAAGTCATCCGGTCTACACGCTGGGTGTACTGGTCTTCCACCACAACAAAACGAAGTTGAGTGGCTTTGCCTCCTTGTTTTGTGACGTAGACTTGGTAGGTGCCAATGCCGGTGGAATTTGGCTCTGGGCTGCCTTGTGGGTATTGGATTTTGTACAAACCGCCCTCGAACCAGTACTTGGCAGTGGTTTTGAATCCTTTCAGCGCACCGCTGATGGCGGTGGCATACCTTTCACCATTTGCCGCATGTTCCCAATGACTCTCTGCGGATGCGAAATTTATGTCGCTTGGGGAATAAATCACCAGCCAAACGCCGAGCACGTCTTCGGCTTTGGTTGCCTGAACTGATCCCTGCCGCGCGAAAAAATCCCAGATTTCCGCGGGACCATCCAAATCACCGGTCGCTAGTCCAAGTTGCAATCCCATAATTGACACGGTAGAAAATTTTGCTATCGGCATCGTATGCCCTCCTCCATTGACCGTGATCAAAACGACTTCGGGTTTGCCTGCGTCATTCCAGATCGTTCGATCCACCGAAGTTGGGTCGGAAGGTTCGCGATGCGGCAAGCGCGTGGTCTTGGGCGGATTGGTCTGCCCATTCAATTTTACAAAATACTCGGCGGTTGCTTGAGTCGAGCGAACGGTGGCGCCGCCCCGAGTGCGCCCACCTTCGTAGAGAACGATAGAATCGCTGGTACCGTTTATGATCAGCACGGGCATTGGTTTTCCCGATACGCGGCAATCGAAAGTGTCGTCTGTGGGCACATTGGCGGTGACTGCCGCGATTGCGGCGATTTCATCAGGGATTTCGAACGCAAGCCGATAGACGAAATGCCCGCCATTCGACCATCCCATCGCAAAGACGCGTGATGGGTTGACGCCGTGATCGGTTTTGAATTTCGCGATGAGCGCGCGGACAAAACTTACATCGCCAATCTTCGCAGTTTTGGCTGCAAGCACCACTGTCTTGTTGCAATCGTTCCAACTCATCTGATAGCCATTGGGATACACGACGACGAAACCGTTCTGATCGGCTAGGCGTTCAAATTTGTAATCGGTCGCCATCCGCAGATACGCGGCGTCCGAACTCGAACCGTGAAATGCAAAAAGCAAGGGCGCGTTGCGCGGGAGATTCGCGGGGACGTAATACAAATAGTTTCGGTCAAGATCGCCGACGCGAATTGTTCCCTGCGACACCGCGCGCGGTGTGGGTGACGGAATCGCGGTCGGTACACCTCGAAATGGATCCAGAGTGATTTTGGGTTCGGGTGTTGGTGTGGGCGGAATCGGCGTTGGTGTCGGCGGCACCGGTGTTGCGGTTGGCGGCACCGGCGTTGCGGTCGGCGCAGGCATGGCGCACGCGCCGAGCGCGATGGCGCAGAGCGCGAGCGCGCAAAACACGAATAATTTCGTTTTCATTTTCTCCTCCGCGTTGGACAATTTTCCAAATTGTCCGACAAAATCAAAACCCGACTCGCGACCACACGAGTCGGGTTCGACAACTCAAATTACAATGCCTGCATCAGCATCGCGCAAACGCGATCCTGGGTTACGCGTGCAAGAGCCGGAGGTGGATCCCCCTCCGACTCAAGCCGGGAAATTCTCAAGCGGCAGGCGCGCCGGAGAATGACCCGCGCTCTAAATTTTCTTGACGCGCACGGCGCGTGTTTACTGGATGCTTACGAAAGACATCAACTCATCTCATTCAAAACTTGTCGCGCGCGGATTGTCCGCTCGCAATTTTTTCTGCGAGTGCCTGCCGGACACTGGGCGCGCGACATCTGGGCTACCCAACTCTCGATTCGATTTTACACGACCATCGTAAAATAATCGTTAAATGAAAAGACCTTCCAGGTTTTATAAACCTGGAAGGTCTGCCGCGTTTTCCAACGCGTACTCGATTGCCTGCTCCAACGTCAGCGCGCGTCCTTCCGCGCGCGCGGAATCAAATCCCGGCTCGCCCATTCGCGCGCGCAACGCGTCCGCATCTTGATCGAACGCGCGGCGACCGCGCGCATCCAACATTTCAGGCAACGCGTCGGCGCATCCCAGCAACCGCGCCGCGCGTGCGTAATGCTGTTTGATGGTCGCGATCTGACTGAATCCGCGGAGACATTCAAGGGTGCCGCGCGGATTGCCCATCTCGCGGCGGAGCGCGAGCGCTTGCGCGTAAAACGATTTTGCTTGACGCACATCTTGACGGTGGAGCGCGATGGTCCCCAGCCCGAACAGGTCATTCGCCATCGCGTTCTTGTTGCCCAGCTCGCGGCGAACCTCCAGACTCTCGGCGAAAAACGCGGCGGCGTGATCGTCGTCCCCTTGCGCGAGCGCGAGATTGCCCCAGTATTCCAGCACATTGCCGATAAAAAACCGGTTGCCCGATCGCCGCGCGTAATCGAGCGCGGACGCATATAGCGCGGCGGCGCGAGAGAGATCGCCCTGCCGATGGGTAAACATACCGTGCCCGACGTGAATTGCCGCCGAGAGCCAATCGGTGTCTAGTTCTTGCGCGAGCGCGTGCGCTTCTTCAAACAACGCATTGGCTCTTACCGGGTCACACCACGCGAATCCTGCCGCTGTGCTTGCCGCGAAGGCGATGCCCTCTTTGTCCCCAAATTGGCGGTATAGCGCGAGCGACGCTTCATACAACTCTGCGCTTTTCGTCGGGTTGCCCATAAAAAATTCCAACGCGCCCAATCCCAAAAGCACGCCAGTCCTTGCATACACGATGATGGGATTCTCCAGAGCGCGTTCAAACCAGGTTTTCGCTTCATTCCAATAGCCGCGGTTGATCCAGAACCATGCCAGCGCTCGGGCAAGGCGGAGCGAGCGTTCGGCGTTATCGCGATCGGTTTGCGCGAGCGACCAGGTTAGCGCGGCGCGGAAATTTTCCAGATCGCGCTCCAGCCGTTCGCACCACTCCAGTTGTTCGCTCGCGAGAATGTGGGGCTCGGCTTGTTCCGCGAATTGCAGAAACCAATCGCGATGCCGCCGCGCAAAAATTTCAGATTCGTTTTGCTCCGCTTGCGCGAATTTTTCGCGCGCATACTGCCGAACAGTTTCAAGCAAACGATAGCGCGTGTCGTTGCCCTTTTGCTCCACGACGACGAGGGATCGGTCAATGAGGGAGGTGAGCAGATTGAGCATGGTTGTATTTTCGATTTTCGATTCTTCGGCTTCGCGCAGGATATATTTTTGATTTTCGATTGCCGTGGAATGATTCAATCGCAAATCGGCAATCGAAAACCGAAAATCGGCGCACACGGTTTCGACGGCTTGGAGCGAAAAACCGCCGGCAAAAACCGACAACCGGCGCAGCAAAGATCGCTCCGCGTCGGACAGGAGATCGTAACTCCAATCCATCGTCGCGCGCAGTGTTTGATGACGCGGCAATTCCGTCCGACTGCCGCCGGTCAGCAAGTTGAAACGATCATCGAGCCGTGCCGCGATTTGCTGTGTTGACAAAACTTTCAAGCGCGCGGTCGCCAGTTCGATCGCGAGTGGAATGCCATCGAGTCGCGCGCAGATCTGCGCGACGGGCGCGGCGTTTTCGACGAGTCGCCAATTTGCCGCAACCGCCGTCGCGCGCGCGACGAAAAGTTGAATCGCTTCGAATTGGCGGAGTTGCGCGAGCGGCGGAATCCGCGCCGGGTCGGGCGACGCGAGTGATGGCACGCGCCAAACCGTTTCGCCGCTGATGTTCAAAATTTCGCGGCTCGTCGCGACGATGTGCAAATTGGGGCACGCGCTTAGCAACGTCCCGATCAACTGCGCGCACGCATCGAGCAAGTGTTCGCAATTGTCCACGATCAACAACAATTTTTTCGCGCGCAAAAAATTCACGAGTAGCGTCGTCAACGGCATTCCCGCCGGTTCGCGCAGACCGAATGTCAGTGCGACCGATTGCGGGACGAGCGCGGAATCGCGTAGCGCCGCGAGGTCAACCCACCACACGCCATCCTTAAATTTTTCGGTCGCCGCGATTTCGGTCGCCGTCTGAATCGCGAGCCGCGTCTTGCCGCATCCGCCCGCGCCGGTCAAAGTGACGAGTCGCGCCGTTCCTAAAATTTCCGCCAGTTCCCGCATTTCCTTTTCGCGTCCGACAAAACTTGTAAGCGGGGTGGGCAAATTCGTGAACCAGCCATCGTGATCGCGCGCGTCGGCTTGCGCGAGCGCGCGTTCGTACAGCGCGGTCGTTGCCGGCGCGGGCGCAACATCGAGTTCCGCGCGCAGGACGCGGCGACATTCGGCGTACTGTTGGCGCGCCGCGCGTCGATCGCCGCTGGCGGCGTAGCAAAAAATCAAATGTTGATGCGCGGCTTCATTCGCCGGATCGTTGTCCAACAATTTTTGCGCGAGTTGAATCGCGCGCGCGTACTCGCCGTCCGAACGCGCGTGTTGGATCACGCGCAGTAACGCGTCGAAATAAATCGCGCGCAAGCGTTCGCGTTCCGGCAAAATCCACTCGTCGTAAAAATCGGGGAGCAGATCGCCGGCATAATTTTCGATTTTCGATTTCAGATTTTCGATTTCCAAATCTGCAATCTGAAATCTGCAATCTGAAATCTCCCGCGCGTCCACCCAGATCGGAAAACCGGGATTGAGTTGAATCGTCTCGCGGTCGGTCAGCAACAGATCATCGCCCAGCGCTTTGCGTAGCCTCGAGAGCGCGACGCGGAGCGACGCGCGCGCGTGCGCGTCATTCAGCTCGCCCCACAAGAGTGCGGCGAGTTTTTCGCGCGTGTGCGGTTGCGGGTAAAGTGCGAGGTACGCTAAAAGCGATTCGACTTTGCGCGTGGGCAGATGGAGCGTGTGCGCGTCGCGTTCGACGCGCAACGATCCGAGGAGGAACAAACGGAGCGGAATCCCAGCCGGCTTTATCGCACCCAATGCGTGTGCCATAATGCTCCCATCTCGGGCAAGCCGATACCAAACCGGGATTGATCCACGAAGGTCACGAAGATCACGAAGGGAATCTAAAAAAATTTTCGTGTTCCTTCGTGTCCTTCGTAGATCAAAAATCTTTGCTTTTTGTACGACGATTTAATTGGATCGGTACTATCGGATCGGCGATTCTGATGATGGCAACGATGTGAAGACACGCCTAGTTTACGCTATTTTTCTGGCGTTGTCTATATCGTCCAACACTTTGACGCACGCGCGGCTTGTGTGCTATACTGCGCGCCGTCAATGCGCCAGCTAAAAATTCTCCTCGACAATATTCGATTCGAACACACGATCTTCGCTCTGCCGTTTGCGTACCTGGGAATGGTTCTCGCCGCGAACGGCTTGCCGACTCTGCATCAATTTTTTTGGATCACCATCGCGATGGCATCCGCGCGCACGCTCGCGATGTCGCTCAATCGTTTGATTGACCGCGAACTCGACGCGCGCAATCCGC
>Ga0233425_10007265_pt1 | contig 15695 bp, 3 predicted proteins | sample Watercolumn_Towu_2_FD_181712 | JGI IMG/M metagenome (GOLD analysis project Ga0233425, IMG submission 181712) | Freshwater microbial communities from Lake Towuti, South Sulawesi, Indonesia - Watercolumn_Towuti2014_140_MG | ecosystem: Environmental > Aquatic > Freshwater > Lake | place: Indonesia...
TCTGCCACATCCTGGGGGGCTCCGCCGCTCGAGGCCGCTTGCTTGAGGACCTCCGCGCACCGATCCCAGTCGCCCGTCTGCTCGTGGAGCCTGGCCAACGCGCCGAGGGCGCGCGTGTGGTCGGGGACTCTGTCCAGGACCTTCTCGTAGATCTCGATCGCCGCGGTCTGGTCGTGGAGGTTGAGCTCCCAGATGTCTCCGATCCTCACCAGGAGATCCAGCTCCCGGGTCGTGTCCCCGGTATCCGCCGCGATCGCCGTGCGCCGTTCGAGGTGCTCCACGAGGTCGTTCCACCGTTCCGCCTGAGCCAGGAGCCGCTCCATCCCCTCGGTGGCTCGAGTGTTCGAGGGGTTGATGGAGAGCACCGCCTGGTAAGCGTCTATCGCATCGGCGGCGTCGGAGAACTGGTGCTCCGCGAGGTCGGCCTGTTTGAGGTAGATCGTCTCTCTCTCGTTGTCATCGGCTGCGTTGTCGAGCCGCCGCATCAGGACGTCCTGCAGGTCGGCCCACCGCTCCTGCTCGGTCAGGAGCAGCTCGAGCGAGCCGAGCGCGGCCCGGTCACCGGGATCGATGTCCAGGATTTCCCGGTACGTCTCCACGGCGCGGCCGGGTTGCTTCAACGGACCCGAGTACAAGGTGGCGACCTGATGCCTGAAGCGAACGCCATCAGAAGGATCTTCGGAGAAGCGGGCACGCTGGGTCAGGATCTCGGCGAGCTCCTCCCACTGCTCGCCTTCTTCCTCGATGGCGGCGAGCGCATCGAGCGCGAAGGTCGCGGACTCGTCGATATCGAGGATCGCCCGGTAGCACTCGGCTGCGGCGCCGGCGTTCCCGAGCTCGCCCCGAGCCAGCTCGGCTGCCTCCCGGAGCAAGCTCTTCTTGTTCTCGAAGTCGTACTCCACCTCGGCGCGCCGTCTGAGCACCGGCACGAGTGAATCGAAGTTCTCCACGCTCCGGAACAGGGCTTCGAGCGCGGAAAGGACATCTCCGTTCTCGGGCTCGAGCTCGAGGACCTTGCGATACCGCTCCTCGGCGCGGATCTTGTCGTACAGGCGCTCGTCGTAGCATCGAGCGGCCAGGACACCGATCTCGCGCTGGCGGATCGGATCGAGCTCCCCGTCGCCGAGGACTTCCTCCAGGACCCCGATGAACGCTGGCCATGTGCCGAGCTGGTTCGAGAGACGCTGGAGCTCGCTCAGGAGCACATCGTCGCCAGGCTCAAGCTTGAATGCATCGGACAGCGACGCGAACGCCGCGTCGATGTCGTGGACCTTCTGTTCCTGCAGCACCGCGAGATCGCACAGGAGCGCGACCTTGTCCGCGGGGCTCTCGGCGAGCTCGACCTTGATCGAATAGAGCTCTGCGCTCTTGAGATCATCGCCGCGACGTCGGTAGAGGGCATCGAGGACATCGATCACATCGGCCGTCATGTCCTCGACGCGCAGCAAGCGTTCGAGCGCCGTGATGGCTTCCTGGTGGTCGGGGTTGCGCTCCACGATGGCCTGATACGACGAGACCGCGCCGTCGAGGTCCGAGAAGCGTTCTTCGCGGATCGAGCCCAATCGGAACTCGAGCTGGTCAGTGGCCGACGGGTCGGATGTCAGGGCGAGCTCGCGCTCCAGGACCTCGGCGAGCTCTGACCAGCTCTCTTCACGGAGGTACAACCTGTCGAGCGCCGCGAGGGGTTGGCCGTCATCGAGGCCGGCATTGAGCGCACGCCTGAGTGCCTCGATGGCCGCGTTGTTGGCGAACAGCCGTTCCTCGTAGATGCGACCGAGCCTCATGTTGAGGATGAAGACCTGCTCCGGGTCATAGATCTGACCCGCCCGGTCCTCGTACGCCCGGGCGAGATGCTCCCATGCGCTTTCCTGCTCGGCCAGGCGATAGAGGTTGTCGTGGGTCTCCTCGTCCGACGCGTCCTCACCGAGCGCACGGATGTGGGCATCCAGCGCGGCGGCCGGATCGCGGAGCCCGTCCTCGGCGATCGACGTGATGGCCCGGAGCTCGAGCACTCGTTCGCCCGGGTCGATCATCGCCTTGAGCTTGAGCTCCTTGACCGCGACCAACCGCCGCCATGCCCCGGCCTTGCGAAGGAGGGGCTCGAGGACCTCGGCGGTGGTGAATCGATGACTCTCGTCCTCTGCGATCCGCTCGAGCGCGACGATCGCTTCCTCCGTGTCCGGCGCGAGGTCGAGCACGGCACGATAGGTGTCGATGGCCTGCACGGGCTCGACGAGCTCGGTCTCGAGCAAGGCACCGATCCGGAGCTGGATGCGGACGAGCGCCGCGGTGTCGGCGGCGAGGTCGGCCTTGACGCGCAGGACGTCGAGGAGGTCGGGCCAGCGCTTTGCCGCATCGTGGAGTCGATCGAGGGCATCGAGCGCCGCGGCGTCCTTTGGCGACTGCGAGAGCGCGGCCTGGTAGGACGTGGTCGCCTCGAACTCGTCTCCGATCTTCTCCTCGAAGACCCTGGCGCGCCGGTGGAGGATCTCGATGCGAGCGGCCACGTCCGACTCGAGGTCGAGACGCCGGCCGAGCACCTCGATGAGATCGGGCCACTGCTCGGTCTCCTCGTACAGGTTCTCGAGGGCGCCGATCGTGGCCAGGTCGGTGTCGTCCTCGAGATAGGCCCGCCTGTAGGCATCGATGGCCTTCCCGGAGTCACCGATCATGTCGAGATAGATGTCGCCGATCCTGTGGAACAGCAGCTTCCGGTCGTCTGGCGCGGCCGCGCGGTTGGCCTTGCGCTCGAGCGTGTCGATCTGCCCGTCCCAATCGCTCACGAGGGTGTAGAGCCCCTCGAGTGCGTCGAGGGCCTCCTCGTCGCTCTCGTCCGCCTCGAGCAACCGGGAGTAGGCGTCGATCGCGGCCCTCGGGTCTCCGAGCCGGCGGTCGCGAGTATGCGCGACGAGCCTGAGGATCTGCGCCTGGCGGACCGTGTCGTACGTCTCGTGCAGGCCCTTCTCGAGGGCGTTGACGAACTCGTCCCAGGAGCCGCGCTGCTCGGCGAGGCGGCGGAGCCCGTCGAGGATCTCGTCGTCGTTGGGGTCGTCCTCGAAGGCCGCGGCGAGGGCGTCGAAGGCGACCTTGACGTCGCCGCCGCGCGACTCGTGGAGGCGGGCGATCTCCCGTCGGAGCCTCACGCGCTCGTCCTTCTCAGAGATGTAATCGAGCTCGGCGGAATAGACCGAGACCAGCTTCTGCCAGTTGTTCTTCCTCTCGTAGATGGGCTCGAGCACCTTGGCGATGCGGAAGCGGTGGTCGTCGTTCGCGATCAGTCGCTCCAGCGCACCCAGCGCATCGATGTGGTCCGGGTCGCTCTCGAGCACGGCTTCGTAGTGATCGATGGCGGCGTCGAGGTCCTGGAGGCGCTCCTCACAGATGGCTCCGAGCTGGCACCGGAGCTCGTGGCGCGTGCGTGCGTCGGTGGACTGCTCGATGCGCCTGAGGAACAGGTCTGCCAGGTCCGTCCAGCGTTTTTCGTAATAATAGAGCCGATCGAGCGCCGCGATGGCCCGCTCGTCCTGCTCGTCGATGTCCAGCACCTCGGTGTAGATCTCGATGGCCGCGCCACGGTCCTCGAGCATGCCCTCCTGCGTGTCGGCCATCTTGAAGAGGAAGTCCTTCTTGATGTCGCCGTCCGTGGCGCGGTCTGCCGCGTCCCGGTAGAGCGAGAGCAGGTCTCGCCAGGCGGCAGTGCGCTGGAACAGTCCCTCGAGGGCCTTGAACGCTTCGTCTCGGTCCGGATCGAAGGCCAGGACTCGCAGGTACGCTTCTCTCGATTTCTCGTATGCGTCGCAGTGGACGTCGTAGATCTCGCCGAGGACCAGCGCCAGCTCGACGGTGCCTTCGGTGTCCGCGTACGCGTCGGCCAGCGCGCCGGCGTAGACGTCTGCGAGCTGGGACCAGCAATCGAGGTTGTTCGCCAGCCTGGACAGGAGGTCGCGCGTCCTCGGGTCTTCGATGTCTTCACGGAACATCCTGGAGAAGGTCTCGAACGCTTTCTCGAGGTTATCGAGCTGCTCTTCGTAGATGGTCCCCATTTCGAGGAGCAAGGCCTTGCGCTCGAGCGGCTCGGGGGTGTTCTCGAGCCTCGCCTCGATGGCGTTGACGAGCTTCGGCCAGTCCATCTCGGCCTTGTAATATGTGTGGAGCATCTCGGCCGCGATGCCACGGCGGTCCGGGTCGTCCATCAGCGTCTCGAGGGCGTTGATGGTTGGCGAGTGCCTGGAGTCTCCCTCGAGAGCGGTCCGGTAGTGATCGATGGCCGTGTCCTGCTCCTCGAGCTTCGTGCGGCACAACTCGCCGAGTCGGTAGTGGAGCTGCACGCATTCCGACGTCGAGGCGCTCGAGAGCTGCCGGTTGAGGAGGTCGGCGAGGTCCTGGAACCTGTTCGTCTGGGCGTACAGGCGCTCGAGGGACTCGATCGCAGTACGGTCCTCGCCCATGTCGAGTATGGACTCGTACGCCCGCATGGATTCGGGAAGATCGCTGAGCTGCTCCTCGCAGAGCCGAGCCTGGAGGAACAGGAGTCGGTGGCGCTCCTCATCCGACGTGGCGAGGTTGATCTTCCGCTGGTAGATCTCGCGGAGATCTGTGTAGGCCTCGGTGGCCCGATAGATCTCCTCGAGCGCGTCCATCGATGGCCCGTGATCGCCGAAGTTCTCGAGGACCTTGACGTAGTACTTCTTGGCGAGGGCCAGATCTCCGAGCTTCTGGTGCGCCGTCGAGGCGACGAAGAGCATGACGCGCTGCTGCAGGGCGCCGTCGAGGATGTCGAGCACGACGTCTTTGTAAATGCCGACCAGCTCTTCGTGCCTGTTGATGGCGGCGGAGAGGCGCTCCAGGTTCTCGACGACCTCCGACGCGTGGGGCTCGCCGGCGGCGTCGTGCAGGGCGGAGCCGAGGAGCGTGAAAGCGCGTGCCGGATCCTCGAGCCCGACCTCGGCGACGTCAGCGGCCTCGTGGAGCTTCTCCCATCGCTCGGCCGGGGTCATCGCTTCCGCGGCCTGGAGCTCGAGGACACCGATCAGCTTCTCCCACTCGTTCTCCATGTCGTACAGGGGCGCGAGGACCTGGGCAGCCTCGAGCTTCACCTCATCGACGTGGAGGAGCGCCTCGAGCGCGCTCCTCGCCTCGGCGTGGGTGCTGTCGAGCTCCATGACGACCCTGAACCGATCAACGGCCCTGCCGGGCTCGTCGAGCTTGTCTCGGTGCAAGGTCCCCATGAGGCACAGGAGGTCGGCCTTTTCCTGGCTCGTCTCGCACAGGCGGTAGTCCGTCTCGAGGGCCTCGAGGAGATCGGGCCAGCGCTCGGACCGCTGGTAGAGCCGGACAAGGGCGCGGGTCGCTCTGCGATCGGGACCGAGATCCGTGAGGATGGTGTGGTAGACGAAGATCGCATCCTCGACGCTGTCCAGCTTCTCTTCATAGAGGTCCGCGATCTGGAAATGGAGCGACAGCTTCTCCACGACCTCCGTGGACAGCTCGATCTTGCGGCGCAGGATGCCGACGAGATCCGACCACCTCTCGGTCCGCTGGAAGAGCCGCTCGAGGTGGTTGAGGGCCGGGAGGTCGTCGGGGATCAGGTCGAGGAGCTCGCGGTAGGTCTCGACCGCGTCCTGGGGCCGGTCGAGCTCGGCTTCCTGGATCTCGGCGACCCTGCCGAGGAGCTCGCGCCGCTCGCCGGGTTCCTGTGAGAGCTGGACCCGGAGCCTGAGGATCTCGACCAGCTTCGGCCAGTTGCCGGCGAGGAGATAAAGGCTCTCGAGAGCGCGTGCGGCCAGGAGCGCGGTCTCCGGGTCGGTCGAGTCCGCCTCGAGGAGACGGTGATACGCATCCTCGGCGCGGGCCGCGTCGTCCAGGCGGACTTCGTAGAGCGCGGCGACCTCTTGCAGCAGATCGGCGCGGAGCGGGGCATCGCCGCTGGCGTTGGTGATGCCCTTCTCGAGGACTGCACAGTACATGTCGAAGAGCTCCTGCTCGCCGGCGAGCCTTCGCAGCTCGTCCCTGGGCGTCGAGCTCGTCGGATCTGCCTCGAACGCGCGGGCGTAGGCGTCGAACGCCTCGATGGGCTTCGAGAGCTTCGTCTCGAGCAGCGAGCCGATCCTCGAGAGGAGCTGGACACGGGATAGCGCCTCGCCGACCTCCTCGAGCTGGACTTCGAGGACGCGGACGAGCTCAGCGCTCGCTCCTTGGCTGTCGTAGATGGGCTCGAGGATGGCGGCAGCCCGCTGTCGGAGCGAAGGATCCTCGAGTATCCGTTCGAGGGCTTGCTGCGCGCCCCCGTGCGACGGCAGGCGGTGCAGCACCTCGCTGTAGTGGTCCAGGGCCGTTGCGAGGTCGTCGAGGTGAGTCTCGAAGATCTCGCCGAGGCGGTAGTGCAGGTCGAGCGCGGCGTCGGCCTCCGATCGGGACAGCTTGGCCACGAGGAGGTCGGCGAGCTCGCGCCACCGCTCGGTCTGCGTATAGAGGTTCTCGAGGGCGGTGCTCGCGATCTCGTCGCCGGGATCGATCTCGAGCACCTGGACGTACCACCGGATCGCCTCGTCCTTCCGTTCGAGCACGGTCTCGAAGATGAAGCACATCTTCAGCAGGAGATCGCGCTTGTGCTGCGGCTCCGCGAGCCGGTCTCCCTGGCGGCGGTAGAGGTCCAGGATCTCGTCCCACCGCTCGGTCGTGTTGAACAAGTTCTCGAGAGCCTCGAAAGCACGCTGCGCGCTGGGATCGGCATCGAGCACGTGCTCGTGGAACTCCCTGGACTTCTCGAGCTCGCCGAGCCGGATGTCGTAGATATCGGCGATCCGCGCAGCCAGCTCGGTCTTCGACGCGCTGTCGAGCGCGTCCGAGCGGTAGGCCGTGGTGAGCATCTCGGCGAGCGCGACGTTCTGATCCGTGGTCTCGGCCAATGGATCGAGCGTGTCCCACAGAGCCCGATCTCCGGGAGCGAGGGCCAGGGCCGCACCCAGCGACTTCATGGCGTCCCGGGGCAGATCGAGCTGGTCCTGCTGGATGGTTGCCAGCCGCTTGAGGAGTCCGACACGAACGACGGGGTCCGTCTCGCCCTCCAGGATGATGGTCAGCGCCCGCGCGAGGCGCGGGTAGTCCTCGTTGCGCTCGAGGTGCGGCTCCATGAGTCGGGCGGTCCGGCCGCGGAGATCCTCGGTATCGAGGAATGGCTCGAGCGCGTCGAGAGCGACTTCGAGGCCCGGGTTATCGCGGAGCACGCTGCTGAGCTCGTCGATGGCCTTGTCTGGCTGCCCGAGCTTCTGCGCATAGAGGTCCGCGAGCTGGAACGTGATACCGGCGGCATCCTGCCCCGTGGCGAAGGACCTTCGGGTCGTGAGGATCTCGACGAGCTCGCCCCATCGCTCCGCGTGGATCGCCATCTGCTCGAGGGCGGTCAGGGCTTCGCTGTCATCGGGTTTGAGCTCGAGCACCCGGCGGAAGGTGGTCGCGGCGGCCTCGAGGTCCTCGAGGCCCTCCTCACGGATCTTCGCCATGTCGCGGAGGAGGCCGCAGCGCTGCTCGTCGGTCCGGGCCAGCGACAGACGCGTCTCGTACACGCCGATGAGCTCCTGATACATCGCGGCTGCGGCGTAGATGGTCTCGAGGTGGGTCAGGGCCTCTTCATCGCCGGGACGCAGGGCGAGCACGGCCCTGAAGCTCTCGATGGCGTCATCGGGGCGGCCGAGGCGGTCGGCGTTGATCCGTGCCATGCGACGCAGGAGCTCGAGACGCTCGTCGTCACTGGTTGCTGGCACGCCTGCGCGCTTCTGATAGATCTCGAGCAAGCTCTCCCACGCGTCGGCCTCGCCGGCCTGGGCCTCGAGCGCTTCGCGGAGATCGGCTCGCTCCGGCCTCAGGTCGTAGGCACGGGCGGCCCACTGGAAGGCGGCCGCCCGGTCGCCGAGCTTCTCGGTGCAGAGGTCCCGCAGCTTCACGAGGACCTCGAGCTGTTCCTCGCTGTTCTCCTCGACGTGTTGGATGATGACCTTGTACACGCCGAGGAGACGGGCCCAGTGCCCGCCCTCCCGGTAGATCCCGAGGAGGGCCCTCGCCGCGCGCGCGTTCGTTTCGTCAACCGACAGGACGCGCTCGTAGCTCCGCTGAGCCCTCACCGGTTGACCGATCTTCTCCTCGAAGATGCCCGCGGCCCGGAAGGAGAGCGCGATCTTGAGGTCACGGTCCGTCTCCTGATCCGCGGCGCCAGACAGCACATCGACCAGCGCCTCCCATTCCCCGAGGTTCTCGTACAGGCTCTGGAGGGCGTCGAAGTCCTTCGTCTGGAGGTACGCGTCCTTGAGCACGCGGACCGCCTTGGAGTGGCCGGGCTGGAGCTCGAGGACCCTGCGCCACTTCTCGGCGCTGCGCGCGTGGTCCTGGAGCCGGTCGGCGTACACTGTCCCGAGCTTGATCAAGAGGGTGACGAGGTCCGACTCGGCGGCTCCGTGGAGCCGGCGCTCGAGCACGCGCGCCAGCCCTCCCCAGTCCTTCTGACGTTCGGTGAGGCGCTCGAGCTCGTCGAGGACGCCCGGGTAGTCCGGGTCCGCCTCGAAGACCCGCTCCCAGACCGCGATGGCCTCGGTCTGCTGGTCCAGGCGCTCGGCGGCGAGCTTCGCCAGCTCGGCGAGGCGCTCGATCTGATCCGCGCCCTCGAGCATCCCCACTTCCTTCTGCAGGATCTCGTAGAGCTGTTTCCAGGTGCGGCGCTTCGTGTAGATGGCCTTGAGCTGTGCGAGGGCCTCGGAGCTCTCCGGGTCGAGCGCGAGGACCTGCTGGAGCGGGACGACGGCCTTGTTGAGGTTGTTGAAGCGCTCGATCCAGAGCGTCGCCACCCTGGTGAGCAGCTCGGTCTTGCGACGTGGATCCGTCTCGAGCTCTGCCCGCCGTTCGAGGATGCGGGTGAGATCGGGCCAACGCTGGAGCGACTCGTACACCCTGGTCAGGTCGTCGAGGGCCGCGCGGTTGTCCGGGTCGATCTTCAGGATCGCGTTGTACGTGTTGATGACCATCGGGTCGTGGGAGAGCTTGTCGCGGTAGATGGCCACCATCTCGAGCAGGACATTCACACGCGCCGGGACGTCGGCTTCCGGGAGCGCGTCCATCGTTCCCTTGAGCAGGTCGAGGAGCGCGTTCCACTGTCCGGCCGTTTCGTACAGACGCCGCAGTGCGGCTTGGGCCTGCGAGTCGTCCTTGTCCAGCCGCAGGATCTGCTTCCATGCTTCGATGGCCCTGGGGAGGAGCTCCGTGCTGCCTTCCGCGGCGAGCGCCAGCTCGCGTGACAGGGCGATCTTCTCAGGTTGGTCCTTCACGGCACGCTGCGCGTCGCTGAGCACCTGCACCAGCTTCGTGGTGTCGCCGCCCTTGGCGCTGTACTCGCGGTAGAAGTTGAGCATGCCCGCATGGGTGGGGTTCGTCTTGCGGAGTCGGCCGAAGTACTCTTCCGCCGACACGAGGTCGCCTCGCATCTTCCAGTGGACCATCCCGATCTGGAGGAGCATGGCGAGCTCCTCCTCACCTCGGGGCCGGCCCTTGAGAGCGTCCTCGTACAGTGCGACGAGCTCGTCCCACTCCTCTTTTTTCTCGTAGTAGTTGGCGAGGTAGACCATCGCCCCGTGGTGACCGGGCACGGCCTCGAGGACCTGCCGGAACAGGTCGGCTGCCGTCTCGGGATCGTTGCCCTTGAACGCGTACAGCCTGGCCGCGGACTTGAGGTACCGGAGCCGTTCGTCCTTCGACGAGGACGCCTGGGAGGCGTTGAAGTGCGCCTCGGCGATCTCGGCCCACTGTCCCGCCTTCTTCCGGATGATCGTGAGGAGATCGATTGACTGCTGGTTGCGCGGGTCGGCCTCGAGGCTGAGCTTCACGAGCTGGAGCACCTCGTCTGTTGCGCTCGGATCGTTCCGGTAGAGTGCCTCCGCGGCGCGATAGAACAGGAGCGTGCGGAGTGACGGCTCGGTGGCCTGCGTGGCCTCGTCCCTGAAGCGTTCGACGAAGTCGTTCCACTTGTCGCGGATCGCAACCACGTCATCCCGCAGGTGCTGCGCCTCGACGTGCTCCGGGGAGAGCGCGAGGACCTTCTCGAGGAAGCTCAGGCCTTCCCTCTGATTGTGGAGCCGCAGGAGGTAGGTCTGGCCCAGCTCGAAGGTGGTCTCGACCTCATTCTTCTCGTCGCCCTTCTCGCCGGCGATGAGCAGCTCGAACTCGAGGAGCCGCGCCACGGCGTCCCACTCCCCTCGCTCGGCCATGTGCTTGCGTCTCGTCTCGAGCTCGACGAGCGTCTCCGGATCCATGACCGCGTCGTCATCCCCGGTGAGGACGTCTTCGAGACCCGTGAACGCGTCATCGTTCGAAGGGTCGGTATCCAGGGCATCGAGGTGTTTGCGAAGGTTCTCGTTCATCTCTTTTTCCCCAAGAATCTCAATAAGCTAGACAGCAGCGAGCCGCATGGAGCCGAATGATAGACGAGCCCACCCCCGATTTCAACCTCGATTTGGAAAGTAGAAAATAGATCAGGAGGCTCGTCGTCACGCCCCGTCAATAGAGCGGTCTGAGCACCCACGTCGGCTGGTTCCCCGGGAGGCTGTCGGGGGTGATGGTCACGGTCGAGCCCTCGAATGGCACGATGTCCGGCCTCCCGGCGAGGAAGCGCTCGAGCCGGTCGATGTTCCTGCCGATCAACGGGGTCCAGTAGTGCATGGGGATGACGACGAGCGGGTTGATGATGCCGACGATGGTCGTGGCCTGCTCGTGGTCGAGGCTGTGGACGCCGCCGACGGGGCAGAGCAGCACGTCGGCCGGGACCATCTCGACGAGCTGCTCGGACGACGGCATATGCCCGATGTCGCCGAGGTGCACGACGGAGACCTCGTCGATGGTGACGCGCCACGCGGTGTTGGGCCCCCACTTCCGGCCGAGCTTGGTATCGTGGAACGTCGGTATCGCCGTGAGCGCGATAGTCCCCTCGTAACCGCTCTGCTGGACGATCCTGGGATTCCCTCTGAGACTGCGCACGCCGGAGTGGCCGGGGTGCGAGTGACTGATCGCCACGGCGTTGACGACGTCGGGAATGGGTCGGTGCCGGACGTTCCCTCCCGGCGTGTATGGATCGATCAGTACCGAAGTCCCGTCCCAGGATGTCAGCTTGAAGCAGGCATGGCCCAGATAGGTGAGCTCCACCGGCCTACCCTCCTCGGTCAGAACGGACGCAGGTCGAGGCGAGGCGATCGGCGGGCGTCGAGCTCGTCGGCGAGGATACGGAGCAGGCCGCCGACGGGGAGGTTGCCATCGAGCCGGACGGCGGCGAGGCGCGCCGGACCTGCCGACGCCTGATCGCCTCCGGACTCCTCGTCGCTGGCAGGGGCCGGTTCCTCGGCAGGGGCAGGTACCTCACCGCTGTCTTCCTCCGGGCCGACGACCTCGGTGTCGGTCCCTTCCTCGACCGCCGGAGGCCTCTCGAGATACTCGTCCTCGTCCGGCTGCCCTTCCTCTGTCCGATCGACGAACCCTTCGTCCTCGTCCCGTGACGGTCTGTACGACCTCCCATATGAGACGAGGAGGGCCGCCGGGATGATCAGGGCGAGGCCGACGACGAGCGTCGCGACCGATCCCTCCGGCGACGCCTCGCCGAGGTACCACCCGCCCACGGCGCCGCCGGCAGCGACCACGATCGGGATCAACGTGAGGAGCCACGGGTTGCGGACGCCGGCCGCGCCCTCGATGATGAGCGGGAGCTCGGCTCCGATCAGGCCCAGTCCGATGGCTCCCTTGATCCCGTTGTGGACTTCATTTTCCAGGTCCGCGTCCGCTCGCGCGGGCAGGACCGAGATGGAGACGGCCGCGGCCACGGCCAGGACGATACATCTCGAGCGCATCTTCACTCCCGTGCTCCTCGGCGCTGTGAGACACCCTGTCCGGAAGCGAAGGAATCGTACCAGCCCACATCATCGAAGACAACGGGGACGGCGCGGGGTGGAGGGCGCTCACGCTCACGCTCACGGGGAGCAGTTGGTGCGTCACTGCTGGACGTTGAACGGGACGGGGGTCTGGGTCGAGGTCACGCCGCCGGGGCCGCGCCGCATGATCCTGATCGGCGCGGTCTGCGCGTTGGGCGGGAGCTGGATCGTCAGCATCCGGCCGTCGATGGACACGATGCGGCACTGGAGCGGACCGATCCAGATCTGGAGGTCCGCGGGGTTGGACCCGAACCCGTCTCCGAGGAGCTGGACCATCGTCCCGGGCGGGCCGGCGCGCGGCGAGAAGCCCTGCACCACCATCGTCGCGATCGGCGTCGGCGGCGGCGGGGGCGCGGGAGTCGGTTGCCCTGGCGTCGGGTGGACCACCGTGGGCGGCGGCGGAGGCGCGGGGACGGGAGCGGGAGCGGGAGCGGGAGCGGGAGCGGGCGTCGGACGCGCCGGGGTCGTCACCCTGAAGGGCCGGTCCGTACTGGCCGTCCCCTGCCCTTCGACCCAGACCTCGATGGGCGCCGTGACAGCCTCCGGCGGTATGCGGACCCGCATCTGCGTGGGGCTCACGGCCTCGATCCTGACCTCGACCGTGCCGATCCTGGCGCGGTTTCGCGGGAGCATCGGGCTGAAGTTGGCCCCCTCGAGCGTCACGATGGTGCCCGGCGGGCCGGCGTTCGGCGAGAACGCAGCGATCGTCGGCGGGACCGTCACGCGGAACTCGACGCGGGATCTGGCCTCGCCCATGCGCGGGACGCGGACCATGAACGGCCCGCTCCTCGCCCCGGGCGGGATCGTCACGCGGATCTCGGTGTCGGACACGGCGGTGTGGCGGACGGGTTGCCCGGCGAGGAGGACGACGAGCCCTTCGTGCGCGAGGCCCTGGCCGACGAGCCGGACCTCGGTGCCGGGCTGTCCAAAGTCGGGGACCAGCTCGTCGATGGAGAGGGCGACCTCGACGCGGAACGAGGTCCTGCTGAGCTGCTCGCCGCGGCCCGCGGTCAGGATACGGAAGCGGCCCGTCGTGGCGTTCTCGGGGATGCGGACCCTGAGCTCCTCGGCGCGAGCGGAGATCACGACGACCTCGGTGGTGCCGAGGAAGACCTGGTTGTCGCGCGTCCGCGCAGAGAAGCCGGCTCCGACGATGGTCACCTCGGTGCCAGCGGGACCGCCGCTCGGCGAGAAGCTCGAGATGGTCAGCGGCGCCACGACCGAAAACTCGCTCGCGGACTCGCCGGACCCCTGGTCCCGCACCGCGACCTGGAAGGTCCCGGTGGACGCGGTGTCGGGGATGCGGACCGTGATGCGCGTCGGACCGACGGACACGACCTGGCACCGTGTCCCGCCGATGGTCACCTGGACGTCGGTCATGGACGTGCCGAAGTGGTCGCCCTCGAGGACGACCTCGGTGCCCGGCGCGCCGCCGGTCGGCGTGAACCGCGAGATCGCCGGCGCGTTGGTGACGACGAACTCGGCGCTGCTCTCGACCGATCCCCGGTCGCGCACCTCGACGCGCAGGCGGCCGGCCGAGACGGCGGGCGGGATCTCGATCCTGAGCTCGGTCTCACCCGCGGCGATGACCCTCGCGGTCCGGCCGGCGATCCGGACGGTGTTGTTCCGTAGCGTGGGGCTGAAGCCGGTCCCCGTGATGGTCACGGTCGTCCCGGTCGGGCCCCTCGTCGGCTCGAACTGCCGGATGGTCACGGGGGCGTAGATGGTGAACGACCCGCTCGACGTGACCGTGCCCTGGGCGTGGACCTCGACCTCGAACGGCCCCGAGGTCGCATTGTCCGGGATCGTGACTCTGGCCTGGGTGGGACCGACGGAGAGGATCCCGCATTCGGTCCCGCCGATCCTCGCGTGGAACCCCATCGTGGTCCCCCCGAAGTTGCGGCCGTAGATGGTCACCTCGGTGCCCGGCGCGCCGCTCGTCGGCGCGAAGCGCTCCACCACGGGCGGGACGGTGACGCGGAACGGGTCGCGGACCTGGCGCCGGTTGCCGCGGGACGTGACGTCGACCCGCCCGCTCGTGGCGCCGGTCGGCACCTCGAACACGATCTCGGTCTCCGTGGCCGACACGACGCGCACCGCGCGGCCGTTGAGCGTGACCTGGTTGTCGCGGGTGTTGGGCACGAAGCCCGTGCCCCGGAGCGTCACGCGGGCGCCTTCGGGGCCGCTCGTCGGGCTCATATCGCCGACGGACAGCTCGGCGAAGACCGTGAAGGCGCCCGAAGAGATCGCTTCGCCCGCGTCGGTGACCGTCACGGAGAAGCTCCCGCTCGCCGCGCCCACTGGTACCTCGACGACAAGCCGGCCGGGCGACGCGCTCCGGACGATGCAGGGCCGCCCCGAGAGCATCACGCGGTTCTGGTAGGACTGCGCGCCGAAGCGCTCACCCAGGATCTCGACCTGCGTGCCGGGAGGGCCGGAGGTCGGCGAGAACGACCGGATCACCGGCGGCAGGACGTCAACACGGACGTTGAACAGGTCCCGCGACTCGACCGTGAACCTCCCGCGGAGCGTGAACCGGCCGGTCGCGGCGCCGGTCGGGATCTCGACGGCCATCATTGTCGGCTGGAGCTCGATCACGGGCAGGCGCCGGCCGCTGAACCACACCTCCACGCGCTGGTCGAAGTTGCGGCCGAAGATGCGCACGAGCGTGCCGACCGGGCCGGTGGACGGCTCGAACCGGTCGATCACGGGCCGCTCCTGGCCGATGAGAGTCGGTGTCGGCGCGGGCGCGCCTTCGATGTTGAACGCGGCGGACGACTGGGCTCGGGCTCCACCGCTCGTGTTGATCTCAAACACCCCGCTCCTGACGCGGTCGGGGATGCGGATGCGGAGGTCGGTCGCCGAGCCGCCGATGACGGGACACTCGATGCCGGTGAGCACCACGCGGTTGCGGTCCGGCGGCACCTCGAAGCCCGAGCCCCTGATGGTCACCTCGGCCCCCGGCGCGCCGCGGTCCGGTGAGAACGAGATGATGCTCAGCGGCGCGATCACCTGGAGGGGCGTGGGCGCCCTCGCCCCCTGTCCGCCCACGGCCACCATCACTTCGCCTGACACCGACCCGGGCGAGAGCGTGAACCTGATGGACGTCGGTGTCACCACCCGGACCGGGACCATCCGGCCGCTGACGGTGACCCGTACGGCGTCACGGTCCGTGCCGAAGCCGGAGCCGTTGATGGTCACGTCCGATCCGGGCTGGGCCGCGGCGGGCTGGATCGAGGTGACGACGGGCTGCGCGCTCGCCACCGAGGCCGAGCCGCACACCAGCGCGAAGCCGATCAAGCCGATCAGGATGGACCGAGCTCCATGTGACATGGCTGTTCTCCCAGACCGGGCGCCGCCGGTCGTATTTCCGCACACCGAGTTAGTCGCCGCTGCCACCGGAAGTCAACACCGGCGCGCGCGACCGCCGCTCGGATGGACAGCGGTGACATATGACGTATTCAACCGCGATCCAGACCTTGACCCCCGCACGACGGCCCCGGTAGCATCGCATGGATTCCACGGAGTCACTGGACCGAGGGGCTGCGATGAGCTCGATCGAACGTTTCACCACGGCAGTCGTGTTGCTCGCGTCCGCCTGCGGGATGCCGGCGTCACGGGGCGCGGCGCGGACATTGATGGGCGTCGGCCAGGACCAGGCGTTCGTGGCGGCCCACCGCGTCCTGGGCGAGCGCGCGTACGACTTCGAGTCCGTCGATCGGGCTCGGGGAAAGCTCA
>Ga0233425_10007266_pt1 | contig 15694 bp, 14 predicted proteins | sample Watercolumn_Towu_2_FD_181712 | JGI IMG/M metagenome (GOLD analysis project Ga0233425, IMG submission 181712) | Freshwater microbial communities from Lake Towuti, South Sulawesi, Indonesia - Watercolumn_Towuti2014_140_MG | ecosystem: Environmental > Aquatic > Freshwater > Lake | place...
GACGGGCTCTATCGCCGGGCGTTGAACCAGGCCGCCCGGGAGCTCCTGCTCGCGCAGTCGAGCGACTGGGCCTTCATCATGAAGACCGGGACCATGGTCGAGTACGCGGTGCGCCGCACCGTGAGCCACCTGCGCCGCTTCACGCGGCTGCACGACGAGATCCGGTCCGGCCGCATCGACCAGACCTGGCTCACCCGCGTCGAGTACATCGACAACATCTTCCCCGAGATCGACTACAACGTGTATCGCCCCTGAGCCGGCCCCCTTGCCGTGGTCGTGAACGTGGTCGTGGTCGTGGTCCTGGTCGCGGTCGCGGTCGTGGTCGCGGTCGTGGTCGTGGTCGTGAACGTGGTCGTGGTCGTGGTCGCGGTCGTGGACGTGGTCGTGGTCGCGGTCGCGGTCGTTGTAGCGACTCCCCTCGTCAATACTGAACGACGCACAGGGCGATCGTCGCGCCCCAGTCTCCGGTGCCGCCGCCGGGCCAGCGGTACCTGGCGATAGCGCGCAGGCCGAGCGCGGTCGAGCCGGCGGGGCACGAGCAGCCTCCGGTGGCGGGGTGCGCGACCAGGCATCCCCCCGCATCCGTCGCCTCGTACGCGCCGGCGAACGTGACCGTCGGCGCCGACTCGTCGAGGCACACACCGACGACGGTCCGCTGGAAGCCGTCCCGCTCCGCCCGCAGCTCGATGGAGCGAACGCCCGGGGGACAGGAGCAGGCCCCGGTGTACGGGTTGGCGTTGTGGCATCCTCCTGACGCTGGGTCATTCAGATGGTAGGCCCCGGCCCAGTCGGCGGCGCCGGCGCGTTCGGGCGCGGAGCAGAACCGGAGCGATGCCATGGTGTAGCGGCTCTCGGTCGCGGAGCAGTCGTTGACGATGCGCATCTCGGGCTCCGTGGTCACGAAGCCGGCCGGACACGAGCACGCGCCGGTGAAGGCGTTGGGGCTGCGGCACACGAACCCGCCGCAATCGAGGGCGACGTACGCGCCGCCGAACGCCGCGCATCGGCCTTCGAGGTCCACGAAGCCCGTGGCGCACATCGAGGTGCACCGGCCTCCCGAGCACCGGGCGATCGCGTTGGGCGGCGTCGGGCACGAGAACCCGCAGCCACCGCAGTTCGACTCGTCGCTGGTCAGGTTGGCCTCGCAACCGGTCTCGACGGAGCCGTCGCAGTCGCCCCAGTCCGGGTCGCAGGCGAGGGCGCACGTCGAGCCCTCGCAGACGCCGTCGGCGTGCGGTTGGTCGGGGCAGACGCTGCCGCAGGCGCCGCAGTTGTCCGGGTCCGTCTCCAGCGCCGCGCATTCGCCGTCGCAGGTGACCTGTCCCGCCGGGCAGCCTGGATCGTCGGCGTCAGGGGAACCGTCACCGTCCGAGTCGGAATCGTTGTCGGTGTCCGCGTCTCCGTCGCCGTCCGTGCCGCCGTCGGGCTGCCGCAGCGCTCCCATCTCGAGCAGTATGCAGCCCGGGGCGAGCCACGACGAGAGCGCTGCCGCGGCGAGCAGGAGCCGAGCTGTACCGCGCCTGCTCCGCTCGAGACGGGGTGCGGACTCACGCTCGAGAGTCGCGTTGATCACGGTGAGCAAGATGGTGGCACGAGCCCGCGATCACGTCCACGACCACGTCTACGACCACGACCAAGTCCACGTCCACGACCACGTCCACGACCACGTCTACAACCACGTTTCGCGCGGTGGGGTCGAAGCAGTCGCGGGCCTCACATGTCATCGAGGCGGGCGATCTGCTCGCGGAGGTCCTGGACCTCGCGCTGCCAGTACTGGAGCGTCCCGTAGTGCGAGAAGGTCCGCTGGAAGAACGGGTCGTGCCACCGGCGAGTGATCCACGTCGAGTAATGGATGAACCGCAGCGCCCGGAGCGGCTCGACCAGCCGGAGCCAGGCCGGGTCGAAGTGCCGGAACTGCTCGTACGCCTCGATCAGGACCTCGCGTTGCCGCCGCCCGTACGAGTCGGCGCTGGGCACGAGCATCCAGATGTCCTGCACGGCCGGGCCGGTCAGGAAGTCGTCGAAGTCGAGGAAGGCGTAGCCGCTGCGCGAGTCGATGAGGTTGCCGAGGTGGCAGTCGCCGTGGATGCGGTGCATCGGGACGCCCTGGAACATCGGCTCGATCCGGTCCAGTAACGCCTTCACGCTGGACACGTACACGTCGCGGGCGTCCTCGTGGATCGCGTCGCGCTCGAGCAGGACCTCGAGGTTGTCGCGGCCGTAGGTCCGGGGCGTCAGCACCATGCGCTCGGGCGCGGCACCCGCGGCGCCGACGTTGTGGATCCTGGCGATCAGACGGCCCAGCATCCGGACCTGGTCGTCGTTCAGCTCGTCCGGCGTGCGTCCTCCCACGCGCGGGAACAGGGCGTATCGGATGCCGTTGACCTCGCCGAGCGTGCGGCCGTCGCCGAGGTCGAGCGGGCACACGGCCGGGATCTCCACCTCGGCCAGCTCCTTCAGGAACCGGTGCTCGGCCAGGATCGCGTCCTCGCTCCAGCGCCCGGGCCGGTAGAACTTGCCGACCACCCATGACCCGTCGTCCAGCTCGAGCTGATACACGCGGTTCTCGTAGCTGTTGAGCACCATGAACCGGCCGGAGCAGCGGACGCCCGCGACCTCGACGGCGCCGAGCACGTCCTCGGGCGAGAGCTGATTGAACCGGTGGGCGAGGGGATGCGTGTCGAGTCGGATGGTCATGGCGAATGCGGTTATAATACCCGCCGGCCGATGAGACGAGCCCCCCATATCATGCTGTTCGTCGCCCTCGCCGCGACGTCGTGCGCGGCACTGCTCGGCAACCAGGACGCCGAGGAGACCGACGAGCCGTTCGACGCGAGGCGAATCGCGTGGAGCTTCGTGGTCGAGCGGCACCACGAGCTCGACAGACCTCAGAAGGGCGGGGAGAAGTCCGCGCTCCGGACCACGCTCGCCGAGCTCTACGCCGTGGTCGGCGACCACCGCGAGAAACGGGACGAGCGCGCGCGCAGCCAGGTATGCGCCAAGGCGTGGTCGTCGCTCGCGCGGCAGGCGAAGTCCGCGCGCGAGCTCGCCGAGGCGCTCCAGATCGCTCAGGGCTACCTCGGGGCCGAGTGCGGGGAAGCCTTCGCACGCAAGGCGATCCCCATCCTCGACCGGTCCACGAAGAAGAGCGCGTCGGCGGACCTCATGTATTACGCCGCGCGGTTCTGGCACGGCGAGGTGCTGCTCGAGGCGGGCATGACCTCGAAGGCGCTCACCGAGTACCGCTACGTGCTCGGCGAGATCGAGTCACCGCTGTATCCGTTGGCCCTGCTCCGCACCGCGCATTGCCACTGGGACGCGGGCGACGTCGACCAGGCCCGCGAGAGCATGCAGTACGTGCTGGACTGGATCGGCGAGAAGACACAACCCACCTGGGTGCTCGGCCTCAAGGGCCGCGTCGCCGCCGACCTCGCGGATTTCTCGGAGTGAGGAGAGCTGGGGGAGGAACTTTTCTGGAGTTGCAGGAAAGTTCCTCCCCCGGACCCCCTCCTCAAAAGACTTCATTGATACGTGAGCGTGAGCGTGAGCGTGAGCGTGAGCGAAAAAAACTCTTCTGACCTCGTCGCCATGCTCACTGGCAGCTCGATCTCCGAGGAGTGGTGAGAGCTCGATGAGCTCGGAAGATGTCCGGTTCCATCAGCGACCGGCGCTCACGCTCACGCTCACGCTCACGCCGGGGTTTCCCCACGCAACCCCGTGAGCTTCCGCGCGGCGAGGCGGGTGAGGGAGCGGGAGAGCTTCTGGTAGAGCCGGATCGAGACGCGGCGGAGCAGCCACACGGGGATCATGTCGATGCCGGTGACGACGAAGCTGCGGCGCGACCGCACGGCGTCGACGACGAGGTCGGCGATACGTTCGGGGCCGCAGTTGCATTTCTCCAGTGACCTGGTGAGCCGCTCGGTGAGTCCACCGGGCAAATCGAGGCGGGCGTTCTCGAGCACATTGGTCCGGGTCGCTCCGGGGCAGATGGCCGTCACGTGGATGTCGTGGACGCCGAGCTCCGCGTTCAGCGCCTCCGACAGGCCGACCACGGCGAACTTGCTCGCGCAGTAGGGCGACACCATCGGGAGACCGACCAGGCCCGCCATGGACGCGGTGTTGACGATGTGCCCGCCGCCGCCCTGCGCGATCATGCGCGGCACGAAGGCGCGGACCCCGTGGATGACGCCCCAGAGGTTCACGTCGATCGTCCAGCGCCAGTCCTCGAGCGAGATCCGTTCGACCGGGCCGCCGCAGCAGACCCCGGCGTTGTTGTGCAACACGTCCACCCGGCCGTCCGCGGCGTAGACGACGCCGGCGAGGCGCTCCACGGCCTCCGCGTCGGTGCAGTCGACCTGGTGCGCGGTCGCCTCGGCTCCCAGGTCCCGCGCCTCCCGCGCCGCGTCCGCGGCCGCCGCGCCGTCGAGGTCCACGAGGTGGAGCCTCGCGCCCTCGCGGGCGAAGGCCAGCGCGGTCGCGCGCCCGATGCCCGAGCCCGCGCCGGTGATCACGACGACCGCGCCCCGGAGGTCTTTCGTGCGAGCCGTGCGCCTCATGCCGCGCCCTCGCGTGTCCGTTCCTCGAGCAGGGGGCAGCGGATCGGGCCCTTGTCCATGATGCCGACGCACCGGTTGCAGGGCTCGCACCGCGAGGCCGTCGTCTCGCCGCGCTGCATCCGGTCCACGAGGTCCGGCTCGGCGATCAGTGGCCGCGCGAGGGCGAGCAACTCGAATCCCTCCTGACCGCAGATCCGTTCCATGTCGTCGAGCTTGCGCAGACCGCCGACCTGGACCAGCGGGACCTTCACGGCTGCTCGCACGCGTCTCGAGTCCTCGAGGAAGTAGTTGTCCCGGTAGGGGAACGCCTTGATCAGCACCTTGCCCATGAGGAGGATGCCGAGCTTCTTGGCGGTGCTCGTCTGGCCCGCGTAGAAGTCGTCGAACGGGACCTCGCCGCGCATCACGTACATCGGCGTCTTGCTGACGAAGCCGCCGCTCAGGACGAGCGCGTCCGCGCCCTCCTGCTCGAACATCCGGGCCACCTCGACCGCCTCGTCGAGCTCGAGGCCGCCCTCGAAGCCGTCGCGCAGGTTCATCTTGACGAGGAGCGGGTAGCTCGAGCCCACGGCCTCTCGCACTCGCTGCATCACGAGCGCGGCGAAGCGGAACCGGTTCTCGAGGCTGCCGCCCCACTGGTCGCGGCGACGGTTGGTGTGAGGTGAGAGGAACTGGCTGATCAGGTACCCGTGCCCGGCGTGGATCTCGATGGCGTCGAAGCCCGCCGAGCGGCTGAGCACGGCGGCGCGGGCGAAGTCGTCGGCCACGTTCGAGATGTCGTGCTCGCTCATCGGACGGGGGACGGACAGCCCGTAGGTGTTGAGCACTCGCGACGGGCCGATCGTGCGCTGCCCCGTGACGGCGGGGTTGGCGAAGGAGCCGCAGTGGCCGAGCTGGATGGCGGCCGCGGCGCCCTCGCTGTGGACGATCCTCGTCAGGCGCCGCAGCTCGGGCAGGACGTCCGACCGCACCATCGAGAGCTGGTGGTCGTAGGTCCGGGCCGAGGCGGACACGGCGGCGTACGCCACGGTGGTCATGGCCACGCCGCCCGCGGCCACGGCCCGGTGGTACTCCACCAGCTCCTCGGTCGGCCGCCCTCCCTGGGTCATGCCCTCGAACGCCGCGGCCCGGATGAACCGGTTTCGCAACCTCAGACCGTTGAGCACGAAGGGCGTGAACACCATCTGGGCGTGCCCATATCACGAAACCCGCCGCGCGGTCATCTCCCCGCGTGTGAGCTCGCGCCACTGGCCGTCGATCAGGCGTTCGTGCGGGAGGTAGCGGGCCTTGTACTGCATGGACGGGCACCCGGCGACGTACAGCCCGAGGTAGAGGTGCCGCAGCCCCCACTCCCGGCAGAGCTCGATCTGGCGGAGGATCGAGAACACGCCGGGGCTGAGCGAGGCGAGGTCGGGGTCGTAGTACGTGTAGACCGCCGAGAGCGCGGTCTCGCCCCGGTCGGTGATGGCCACACCGATCAACTCGCCGTCGACGTGGTAGCGGATCTCGAACGAGTCGCAGCAGGTCTCGCCGAAGACGAGCCGGTAGAGCTCGACCGTCGCGTCGTCCTCGCGGAGGGCCAGTCCCCGTTCCCGCTTGTGCCGGTTGTAGAGCCACACGCGTTCGGGGTCGGAGACCACCGGGCCGAACTCGGACTCGATCAGGTTCCTGCCGTGCCGGAGCACGCGACGCTGGGTCCTCCCGGGAACGAAGCGCTCGACGTCCACGCGGATCGCCTCGCACGCCTGGCAGCCGGGGCATCGCGGCCGGTAGAGGGTGCGCCCCTGCCGCCGGTCGCCCACGGCGAGGCGGTTGTCGAGCTCGACCCGGCTCAGCGGACGCACCGGCAGCCTCAGCGGGAGCCGCCACGTGTGGTCCGGGAGGTACGCGCACTCGCCGGGCCGGTCATAGACCACGACCTCGGGGGGGACGTCCCAGATCACGCGCACCTCGTGCTCGGCAGTCATTCGCGCAGCTCTCTGAGGAGTAGTGTATGATATAGGCGCTTGATCCTCCGATATGGTGGCCAGAGTCGAGGAGCGATGTCCCTCAACCTCAAGATCATACTCGTACTCTCCGTGCTCCTCGTGGCGATCATGGTCATCGTCGTCGGGCTCCAGCGCATGGTCATCCTCCCCAGCTTCACCGACCTCGAGTCGTACGCCGCGGAGGCCGACGTCGACCGCTGCGTCAGTGCCATCGAACGTGAGGTGGCGAGGATCGACCTCACGTGTCACGACTGGGCGGCCTGGGACGACATGTACGAGGCCGCGCTCGGCCCGAGCGAGGAGTTTATCGCCACGAGCATGCAGGCATCGACGTTCGTCGTTCAGGGGTTCGACATCGGGCAGATCGTGGCCCCCGACGGCAGGGTGGTCTGGCAGATCGGCGTGGACCTCGAAAGCGAACGAGTCATCGCGATCGAGGGGCTGCCGACCGTGCGCTACCCTCCGGACCACCTGTTGATCTCTCACGGGTCGAGCACACGCCCGATGAGCGAGCGCACGGTCCGGGGCATCGTGATGGTCGGTCGCCGGCCGCTCCTCGTCGTGTCGCGACCCATCGTGACGACGGAGCACCAGGGGCCGATCCGCGGCTCCCTGATCTTCGGGCACTTCCTGTCGGCCGAAGACCTGGCGAGTTTCCACGAGCAGGTGCGGGTCGAGGTCTCGGTCGAGCCGGTGGGCGACCTCCCGCCTCCGCTCCTGCGCGCGCTGGTCTCGACCGACCGACCTGGTGGAGCCGCGGCGGTGCTCGATCGTGTGGATTCTCGGCGCCTCGAAGCCCGCCGGCTGATGCGCGACATCGAAGGGGAGCCCGCCATCGCCGTGACCGCATACATCCCGCGGGAGATCACACACCGCGGCCGCGGTGCGCTCCGCCACGAGGGAATCCTCGCGCTCGGCCTCGCCGTAGTCCTCGTCCTCGTCATGGCGTTGGTGCTCCGGCGCGTCGTCCTCACCCCGCTCTCGGCGCTGGAGCGTCACACCCGTTCGATCTGCTCGACCCGGGACTACACCAGGCCGTCGCGGCTGGGCGAGGTGCGGCGGGACGAGATCGGCTCGCTGGCCGCGTCGTTCGACGAGCTCCTGGCCGTGATCACGAGCGACATCTCGCACCGGGAGCAGGCAGCGAAGCAGCGACGGGAGCTCGAGGAGCAGCTCAGGCAATCGCAGAAGCTCGAGGCCATCGGGCAGCTCGCCGGCGGTGTGGCCCACGACTTCAACAACCTGCTCACGGGGATCACGCTCTCGGTCGACACGCTCCTGGAATCATGGCCTGAGGACGCCGCGGTCCGCGAGGAGCTCCTCACGATCCGTGGGGCCGCGCGGCAGGCTGCTGCCGTGACGGCACAGCTCCTCGCCGTCGGGCGCAAGCAGCTCATCGAGCCGAAGGTCATCGACCTCAACGACCACCTGGCCAGCTCTGTCGCGATGATCCAGCGAGTCATCGGCGAGCGGATCGGTCTGGTGTTCTTGCCCGGCGAGTCGCTCGGCTGCGTCAAGGTCGATCCCAACCAGATGGACCAGGTCTTCATGAACCTCGCCGTGAACGCGCGGGACGCGATGCCGTCGGGTGGCACGCTCGTGGTCCGGACCGATGCCGTGGACCTCTCGGATGACGATCTCCGGACTCAGGTCGGCTTTGAGCCAGGGTGCTACGTGCGGTGGTCTGTCTCCGACTCGGGAACCGGGATGACGCCCGAGGTCAAATCGAGGATCTTCGAACCCTTCTACACCACAAAGGAGAAGGGTCGCGGGACCGGGCTCGGTCTGTCCACGACCTACGGCATCGTCAGACAGAGCGGCGGTTTCATCGAGGTCGACTCCGAGGTCGGAGCGGGGACGACCTTCTCGATCCTTCTCCCGGTGACGACCGAGGAGCGCAGCTCCCAGCCCGAGACCGCGCGTGCGCTCCCCGCAACCGGGCACGAGCACATCCTCCTCGTCGATGACGAGATGCTCGTCATGAGGGGGACGCGTCGCATCCTCGAGCGCCATGGGTACACCGTCACGGCCGCGACCGACGGTCTCCAGGCCCTCGCGTTGTTCGACCAGGGAGGGCAGGACATCCATCTCCTGCTCACCGACGTGGTGATGCCGGGGCTGAACGGCAAGGAGCTCCACGAGCGGCTCCGCGCGCTCAGGCCCGAGCTCCGGGTCCTTTATATGTCCGGTTATAGCGAGGACGTGATCACGTCACACGGCGTCCTGTCCGACGACACGGCCTTCATTCAGAAACCGTTCTCCGTCGAGGAGCTCGTGTCCAGGGTCCGCTCTACCCTGGACGGTGGACCTTCCGAGCCTTGATCCGCCTCGCTCCGTGCCGCGCTGGACCGCGAGTGGTGTACGATGTCGGCGTCGCGCCCGGAACCAGGGAGCGATCGAGCGCGAGAGGGGTCGCCATGCCGCACCCGGGAGACAGGATCGGTCACAACACCGCACGAGCGGTGGTGCTCGCTTCGCTGCTCGCCACACTTCTCGCGGCGGGCTGCGACGGCGAGCACCAGCCGGCCGATGCCGACTCCGACGCGGACTTCGACGCGGACGGCGACAGCGACGCGGACGGCGACGGCGATCCGCTGCCGCCGCCGTCGTGCGCGCCGGACCCGGGCGGCGGCTCTGACGTCGTCGAGGCGCCCGTGCTCGTCGCCACGCTGTCCGACCGCTGGCACGAGGCGTGGCTCGGCTCTCCCGCGGTCGCGGACCTCGACGGCGACGGGACCCGAGAGGTGCTCGTGCCGAGGCACGACGTGCTCCTCGGCTGGCACCTCGACGGCACGGTCGTGTTCCGCCAGGAGACCTCGGGCCGCATCTGGGCCTCACCCGTGGTCGGAGACCTCGTCCCCTCGCGTCCGGGGCTCGAGGTGGCGGTGGCGTCGCGCGGCGAGGTCCACGTGTGGGACGCGAGCGGAGCGCCGCTCCCCGGGTTCCCGGTGTCATGGCAGGACGAGATGCGCTCCCTGGCCGCGGGCGACGTCGATGGCGACGGGGACCTCGAGCTCGCCGCCGTCACCACGACGTGCGTCGAGGGCGGCGGACAGCGCGACCTCCTCGTCGCGTTCGAGCTCGACGGCAGCGTGGTGGCCGGGTTCCCGCCGAACACGACGGGCGCCTCGGGGTGCGACGACCGCTGCTACCAGACCGGCGGATTCGATCAGAACATCGCCCTGGGCGATGTGAACGACGACGGCGTGGCCGACCTGTTCGCCACCCAGGACAACGCATACCTCAGCCTGCACGAGGGCGACGGACGCGCGTTCGACGCGAGCCCGATCTTCACGCATCCGACGAAGTTCCTCGGCATCCGCTTCCTGCACGACTACGCGCTGGCGCAGCAGGGCTGGAGCGACGACGAGCAGCACGACGACCAGGCTCACTTCACCAACTCCGCGCCGGCGATCGCCGACGTGGACGGCGACGGCGCGAACGAGCTGATCGTGCTCGCCTCGGTCCAGAACGCGGCGCAGACGGACCGGCTCCGCGGCGTGGCGCTCTGGGTGCTCGAGCCGGACGGCACCCGTCCCGGACCGTGGGTCGAGCCCTTCCACGCGCCGGGCTACCTCGCGGGCCTCTGGGACTTCGAGGGCACCAACGTGGTCGGCGCCACGAACCAGGTCGCCGTCGCGGACATCGACCCGGACCGGCGCGGTCCCGAGCTCGTCTTCGCCGGCTTCGACGGTTCGATCCACTGCGTGTCCTCGGACCGCGTGGAGCTCTGGGTCACTCCGTACACGACCAGCGACAGGGTCCTGACGGGCGGCGTCGCCGTCGGCGACCTGTCCGGGGACGGCGTGCCGGAGCTCGTCTTCACGAGCTACTCGCCCGATCCGGACCAGAGCCACCTGTTCGTCCTCGGCGCGAACGGTGAGACGCTCCACCGGACCGCGCTGCCGGGCCGCGGCGCCATGCCCGTGCCGACCATCGCGGACGTCGACGGCGACGGGCAGCTCGAGGTCGTGGTGAGCCTCAAGGACGGTGAGGACCGGGTGCGGCAGGTCCTGGTCTACACCGTGCCGGGCTCGCGCGAGAGCTGTCTGCTCTGGCCAACGGGCCGCGGCAACCTGCTGCGCGACGGGTTCGTGCGGCCCGCCGAGTGAAGCACGCGAGCCTGGGTCCGCCTCACATCCACCCCGCGTCGCGCATCCAGCGGATCGAGTCCCGCAAACCCACCCGGACGTCGGGGTAGCGGTACTCGAAGCCGAGGGACTTGGACTTCTCGTTCTGGATCCAGTAGCTCGAGCCGAGGTACACGGCCGAGCCCGGCTCGAGCATCCTGACACGCGGCAGGCGATGGTGGCGCGCGAGCCACGCCCACGTCCGGGCCGCCTGTACGACGAGCGGCTTGAGCGACTCCAGCCGGACCAGCGGGACCTCGATCACGCGGCGCCCGCAGAGGAGGGCGATGTACCGCACCAACTCCGCGTGGGAGATGACGCTGTCGTCGACGACGTTGTAGTCCTCTCCCAGGGCCTCGGGGTGCCTGGCGGCGTGGAGCGCGAAGCGCGCGAGGTCCTCCACGTGGACCGAGACCGTCACGTGGTTGCGCGCGTCGGCCGGGATCGCGGGCAGCAGCCCGCGGTGGACGGCCAAGACGATCCCCATGTGGCCGTACTCGCTGCCCGGACCGTAGATGGGCGCGGGCCGGATCACGGTCAACGGCAGCCCTCGCTCACGGTGGACCTTCCAGGCGAGCTGCTCCTGCTCCCACTTGGACACGGAGTAGTCGTTGGCCAGCGTCGTCCCGGCCGGGCCGGAGGCGCCGAATGGCGTGTTCCTCGGCGAGGGCGAGTCCTCGGTGAACGGCGCGTTGGACCGCGGGTGCGAGAGGCGGCAGGGCCTGCCGAAGACCCCGCAGGTGCTCCAGTGGACGAAGCGCCCGGGCGGGTCCGCGACCACCAGGTCCAGCAGCGACTCGAAGTGCGCGACGTTGAGCAGCCGGAGCCGCTCCAGCGGCGCCGAGTAGTCGTACAGCGACGCCGTGTGGAAGATCACGTCGTAGCGCGAGGTGAAGAGCCGCTCCAGCGACCGACGGTCCGTCAGGTCAGCCGGGCGGACATCCAGGCTCGGGTGCTTCAGGTCGAGCCCGATCCGCTCGAGCACGGCCCGGCGGCGATCGTCGCGGAACGCGTGCTCGAGGTCCGAGGCCACGACGTGCTCGCCGCGGGCGAGCAGGTGCTTCACGAGGTGCGACCCGCTGAACCCGCAGGCGCCCGTCACGAGGACCGGGAGGTCGCTCGTCATCTACGTGATGAGCCTGGGCAGGAGCGCGACGAACCACGGCGGGATCGTCGTGTACTCGTGCCGCGTGCCGGCCTGGGGGTACTTGAACCCCTCGGGTCTCTGCTTCCCCAGGAAGTCGACGCCGGGGTCGCCCGGGTGCAGAGAGCCGGCGAGGAAGCCCGCGAGCTGGGTCCACGACACCGCGTGGAACCCGTCGCTCGACTCGCACAGCGCGACGCGCCCGCTGTGGCCGCAGATCGGGCACCAGGTGAAACCGCTCCTGCCGTGCTCCTTCTCGTCGAAGACCACGAAGCCGCGCGCTCCGCACGGGAGGCAGTCGACCTCCCCGACCTGCTTCCGGCTCTCGATCGCCTTCTTCGCCTCCAACCGTTCGCGCTCCTGCTCTACCCACTCGCGGATCGGGAACCCGCACTCGGGGCACGCGGCAGCGCGGTCGGACACCTGCTTCGCGCATTCCGGACAAGCGATCATCATTGGCGCAGTCTACCAGTTCCTGCCGCCCCAGAGCATTGACCGAGTGATGGAAAACGTCCTACAAATCGCTTGGAATAGACATCTGACATCGGACCCAGAGAGGAGGGCCACCACATGAGCTCCAGAAAAACACTGCTCGTGTCGTCGATCGTTCTCGCGGTCGTTGCCGCGATGTGCGCTCCCGACGGGTCGGGGCCGGGCGTCGATACCGGGCCGGGGGATACCGGTTCCGACGGCGACGCCGATACCGACGTGGACACCGACGTGGACACAGACGTGGACGGTGATGTCGATGGCGACGTCGACAGCGACACCGATTCCGACTCGGACAGCGGCTGCGACCCGGGTGTCGAGTTCCCGGCGCCGGAGCAGTGCAACGGGCGCGACGACGACTGCGACGGCGCGATCGACGAGGACATGCGCCCGCGCGGGCCGTGCACGAACGAGTGCGGCTCTGGCGAGGAGGTCTGCGTCGACGCCGCGTGGGTGTGCGTCGTGAGCACTGCGAACGTGGAGGAGTGCAACAACCGCGACGACGACTGCGACGGCGAGATCGACGAAGGGCTGCGCCGGTCGTCGGGCGACGAGTTCGATTGTCGCTACGAGGAGTGCCACGCCGGGGTGTGGGAGACCATCGTCGAGCCCACGGGAACCGAGATCTGCAACGGTGTGGACGACGACTGCGACGGCGACATCGACGAGGGGCTCGGAACCCGCCCGTGCTTCAATCCCTGCGGGGTCGGGCTGCGGCGTTGCATCCGCGGCGAGTGGATCTGCGACGTCATGATCCCGCGACCCGAGGAGTGCAACAACCGCGACGACGACTGCGACGACGAGATCGACGAGGACCTCACGCGCGAGTGCCCGTGCGGCATGGGCGAGGAGTGGTGCGACCACGGCACGTGGGTCGGGACCTGCCTGCTGTGCACGCCCGGAGCCATGCGCTGGTGCGACGACCCGAGCTACTGCCACTGGGGGCAGCAGGTGTGCGACGACGAAGGGCACTGGGGACCGTGCATCGAGACCACCGAGACGCCGGCCGGTTGCGAGGGCGAGATGTACGACACGGCGTGCTGCGTGGAGGCGGGGGAGTGCTGCCAGGACTTCGCCCACGGTTCGTATGCCTCGGTCGGCGACTGCGAGGACGAGTGCCCGCCCGAGGGATGAACGGGATGTAGGAGTTCACGGGGGAAACCCCTTTCTGGAGAAAGGGGTTTCCCCCGAGCCCCCTTCCCGAAAGACTTCAGAGATTTTTCATCCGAACACCAGCAACTGGTCCTGAGCAATTACTCATCAGGTTGTAAAAGATTTGTTCAAGTCTTTTGAGGAGGGGGTCCGGGGGAGGGACTTTTCTTCAGAAAAGGCCCTCCCCCGTGAACGTATACGGCGTCCTCACGGCAGCTCGAAGCGCGAGAGCACCGGGCGGTGGTCGGAGATCAGGTCCCGGTAGTCGGGGTAGTTCCGGTCGAGCTCCAGGACGTCGGTGGTCCCGGCGCCGTACTCGCCGAGGGCGTCGGACGTGATCAGGATGTGGTCGATCAGGCTCTCGAACGGGAGGTAGGAGTACTCGCCACCCAGCGCCGCGTCCATGGTCAGGAACGTATAGCTCTCCGGCGCGTCGAGGAACGCCTGGAACACGTTCTCGCCCGGCGGGTCCGTGAGCAGGTCGTTCCAGTCCCCCAGGGCCACGATGTCGGCCTCCGTGCCCGCCGCGACCTCGCGGGCCATCCACAGGTCGAGCTGCTCGCACCCGAGCCGCCGCCGCTCCTCGCTCTCGTCGTCCAGGCTCGCCTTGAGGTGGACCACCACGACCACGAGGTCGAAGACCCGCGCGCCGTCGCGCACCGTCAGCCACACGGCGAGCGGTGGCCTGGGGAAGGCCCAGCCGTTGTCCCTGAAGATCGTCTCTACCCGGCCGATGTTGACGGTCCGGATATCGTAGAGCAGGCCGACCAGCGTGAACGCGTCGGGGTCATTGTTCGTGATGGCCTCGTAGTTCGGCAGTGCGTCCGCGAGCTGCGTGAAGGCGCTCCCCTCGGTGATCTCCTGGACCGCCAGCAGGTCGGGGCCGACGTTGTTGACGATATCCGCCACGGCGCTGATGGTCCCCGCGGCCCTCGGGAACTGCTCGAGGTTCCAGGTCATGATGGAGACGCCGTCGCCGTGGCCGCCGTCGCCCGAGTCCGCGCCCGCGTCGGGCCCGGCGTCGTCGGGACCCCGGCCGCACGCGTACGTCAAGCCGATGAGCCCCGCGGCCAGGAGCCGTTTCATCCCGCTCCTGCTCCCGCTCCCACTCCCGCTCCCGTCAGCCCCCCTGGAACTGCTCGTGCGCATCGCCATCACCGCTCCACCCTCGAACGTCCAGGTCTGCTCCGTTGTAACACGGTTGCGAGCGGTTTCGTCCACGGCCACGTCCGCGTCCACGACCACGTTCAGTAACAAGGCCCTTTGGACGCAGTCACGAGTCTCGCAGCACGTCCGGGTCGTCGCTGATGAGGAGGTGCCCGTCCTGCGGGTCTTCCACGACGAGCCGCTGTGGAGCGTCACGGTAGCCGACGCGCACGATACCGTCCGGGTCTGGCTCCCAGTGCCCCGCGCCCATGACGACCAGCCGCTCGCCCGCCTCGATGATGCCTTCCGAGTACCGCAGGGTGCGATTGAAACCGAAGAGCCCGACGCTCTGCTCGCCGTGCTCCGCCAGGAAACGTTCGAGCCGGTCCGTCGCGTCCTGGAAGGTCTGGGACTGGAACTGGGCGTCCTTGACGAGCACGAGCCTGGGGATCACGGCCTTCACGACGGCCTTCCCCGTCCCGTCGTCGAGGACGAAGGGCTGGCACTGGAAGTCCTCGAAGAGGGTATGCCAGCCCTTCCTGCGGCCGCCGCGCTCCTCGACGTGGACCTCCCACATGGCGCAGGGACGGCCGCTGAGCGGCGCCTCCAGCGGCGTTCCCAGGTAGCTCACGGTCCCCTGGACCTTGACGACCGTGCCGTCCACCGCGTCGCGGATGATGCCGAGCTGTTGTCTCCGGAGCTTCTTCTTCATCCGGGCGGCCCTGGAGAAGAAGGCGTTGTACGCGAGCACCCCGACCGCGACCGCGACCATCATCGCAACGAAGACAGGGAATGCCTGGGAGTCCATCCGGCGCGCCTCGAGACTGATTATACCCGCGAGGTGGCGACCGCTGGCGACCTCACTCCGTGTTCGCCTCGAGCCTGTGCCGCATCCAGCGGTGCGGGATGCGGGCGTCGAGGAACTCGTCGCCCTCGATCACGTAACCCAGCGCGAGGTAGAACGGGACCGCCGAGACCTGTGCCCCGAGCAGGACATCGCGGCACCCTCTGGCGCGCGCGATGCGCTCGAGCTCGCGCATCAGGGCCCGGCCGACCCCGCGGCCGCGGGCGTCGCGCAGGACCGACACA
>Ga0233425_10007267_pt1 | contig 15694 bp, 26 predicted proteins | sample Watercolumn_Towu_2_FD_181712 | JGI IMG/M metagenome (GOLD analysis project Ga0233425, IMG submission 181712) | Freshwater microbial communities from Lake Towuti, South Sulawesi, Indonesia - Watercolumn_Towuti2014_140_MG | ecosystem: Environmental > Aquatic > Freshwater > Lake | place...
ATGAAAAAAAAACCAACTAACAAGATATGATAACGCAAGGCATAAAAGAGCAATTATAGAATACCAAACAACTTTCTTGTGTATCATCTCTCAACTTTTTTTGTTGCATATGTTGGAAGGCCTTTAGATTCCCCAACTTTTATCCAGTCTTTTGTTTTTAATAAAAGGTTAGCTACTTTCTTTCTTGCATCTTTCGTTTTTCTTAGAGTTAGATAAATCCTCTCTTTTCCGTAAAAAAGATCTATTCGATCCTTTCCGTTCTCATAGTGTTCATGCACATCAATCATTTTATAAATTTCTTTTGCATAAAGCTCATCATTTAATCCGTCATTACTATGCTTAACAACAAATTTTATTCTTTCCGTATTTTTTACTCCTAAAGACAGGGCAAGTTTCTCAAGCCAATCAAGAAAATCCTTATCCTTCTCCAAGATATAATAAGAAACATTGAAATCTCCCTTAATATTCTCATTTCCAGACGCATATATTTTTGTTTTCATATAGATAATTATTATGGGTACATTATAAACCTTTATCTCAACAAATCATTTATTCCCCGCAACCATGCCTTGTTGTTTGCTTGCAGGATGTGCAAACCATTGCACAATTTCCTAATCTTTTAGCAGGTCCGCCGCAATGAGGGCAAGTAAGACCTTCATTTCCGAAATCAGTAATTGATTTTTGCTCTTCTTTAACGGGTTCTAACTCTGGAACTTTAATCTCAATAACTCCTGCTCCTTCCCCAAAATTATTCAACATAAATTGTGCAACGTAATCTATAATTGACGAGGCCGAAGTAATCTTAGATATCTCTTTATCAATAGCCCCGCCACCAGTATTCTTTACGAATCCAGATGGTTCGAACTTCTGATGTCTAAATTTACTAAACAAATCAGAAACTTTAGCGCCATATTGTAGGTTCAATGAAACTGATGTTGCCCAAGCATCAATAAGTCCTCTAATAGTAGAACCTTGCTTGTGCATAGTCATAAATAATTCTCCAGGTTTACCATCATCATAAAGTCCAACAGTAATGTATCCTTCGTGTCCAGCAATGTCAAACTTATGTGTTATTGACTTTCTAGTTTGGGGCATCCTGACTTTTTCTCCAAGAGTTTTCACTATCTCCTTCTGTTTCTTCACAACCTCGTTTTCAGTCTTCTGAGTGTTCAATGGCTGAGCTCTCTTTGAATTTTCTCTATAAATTGCAACTGCTTTCAATCCTTGTTCCCAAGAATAAACATAAGCATCAGATATTTCATCAATAGTTGCCTGCTCAGGCATATTGATTGTTTTACTTATACTTCCAGACAAAAATGGTTGAGTTGCAGCCATCATTTGAATATGCGCCTTATATTGAATAAATCTCTTGCCTTTAGCAGCCCTAAATGCACAATCAAACACTGGAAGATGTTCATCTCTTATTGGAGAACCTTCTATTGTATCATTCTTGTCGACATATTCTATGATTTTTACTATGTCTTGCTCAGAATATCCCAGATTTCTTAACGCAAGTGCTACAGAACGATTAACTAACTTCAACATTCCTCCTCCAGCAAGTACTTTATACTTAACTAATGCGATATCCGGCTCAATTCCAGTAGTATCACAATCCATGAGGAATGCGATAGTTCCAGTAGGAGCCAAAACAGTCACCTGTGCATTTCTATATCCGTACTTCTCCCCTAATTCTAATGCCTCCGTCCAAGAATCCCATGCTTCATTAACGAGATATCTTAATGTCTCGGGCATCTTTAACACATCAATCTTTTTGACAGCTTCTCTATGCATCTTAATAACTTCCAACATGGGCTCTTTATTTTCAGCATATCTTGGGAATGGTCCTACAAGCGAAGCCATCTGAGCAGAAACCTTGTATGCTTCTCCAGTCATTATCGCTGTGAGAGCGGCAGCGACTGCTCTTCCAGAATCAGAATCATAAGGCAATCCAAGACTCATCAATAATGCTCCTAAATTAGCATATCCAAGTCCCAGAGGTCTGAAATCATGACTATTCTTACATATTTTATCTGTTGGATAACTGCTTCCATCGACAGCAAGCTCCTGTGCTGTTATAAAATATTTAACAACTTTCTTGTAAGCATCAGAGTTGAACAATCCATTCTCAGTTCTAAACTTCATTAGATTTATCGATGCCAAATTACATGCTGAATCATCTAAGAATGCATACTCGGAGCAATTATGGACAAAGACCCCTGCAGAAAGTGCAAAGTTATGAGTATCTGGAACTTCAAAGTCATAAACATCATACCTCTCAAAGACACCCTCTACTTTCTTGACTTTATGATTATTCCTTGGCATTATTGAAATTTGTTTTTCATAAAGAGGCATTAAGGATTCATTTTCTAAGAGATCTTTAGCTTTCTTAAATTGTCCAGACTTGAGCATGAACTTGTGATCGGGAGTACATAAAATTTCTTCACTATTATCTAACACTACTCTCATAACCTCGGCATTCTTTCTTGTCACTCGAGGATTAATTATTTTTCCGATAGAGATGCACCCCATTTTATCTATTGTGTAACAATGATTTTGTTTTCCTTCGCTAGCCTCCTTCACCAATTGCTCAAATGAAACATTCCTTCCATCGGCCAACGCAACTAATGTATTTCCAACAAAGCAAGGGTTAGTTGCATTTATTCTTCCAGAATTTTTGCAGGTATGCCATTTATTGAACATTGTATCAAACTGCATTCCAGGGTCACCGCATATCCATGTTCCCTCAGATATCTTTTTCATTATCTCCTTTGCCTTGTATGTTTCACAAATTTCTCTGTTTTTAACAAATCTAGTTGCCCATTCTTCATCTTTCTTCACTGCATCCATAAATGAATCTGAGACTCTAACACTCAAATTACAATTCTGGAATGAAATACTTCCATAAGCCTCTCCATTCATTCCTCCAGAATATCCTTGCTCCATAAGTGCCCATGCCTTCTTCTCTTCTTTTTGTTTAGCTTCAATAAAATCAACAATATCTGGATGATCTACATTCAATATCTCCATTTTTGCCGCTCTTCTCGTCTTTCCTCCAGACTTTATTATCCCAGCATATGCATCGTATCCTTTTATGAATGAAACTGGTCCCGATGCCCGCCCTCCTCCTGTTAATTTCTCTCTCGAACTTCTCAAATTAGATCTATTACTTCCGGTTCCGGAGCCTGCCTTGAATAAATTGGCCTCCGATGCCTGCAAGGCCATAATGGCGTCCATATCATCTTCTACACTCTGTATAAAGCATGCTGAACACTGAGGTCTATCATCTCCTCTTGAAGCATGAACAATCTTTTTTTGCACTAAGTCATATTTCCAAGCAGAAATCCCTCCAGCATTAGAATCATACTCCTGTATCCCTGCATTAAACCAAACAGGAGAGTTAAATGCCCCTAATTGATTCAAACAGATAGAAGCAAGTTCATCTCTGAATATTTCTGCTTCTTTCTCATTGAAGTATCCCTGCTTTAAAGATTGCCTAGCAAAAAATCTTGCAACTCTTGAAACTATCTTTTCAACAGAATTTTCCCTTTCACCCTTAGCCATGTCGCCCCAGAAATATTTACTTGCAACAACTTTAATAGCAAGTGAACTCCAAAAGTCGGGTCTTTTTACTTTAGGCTGAGTAAATACAACTTTCCCAGAATCATTAGTAACACTAACATCTTCTTCAATCCAGTTTATAGGATTTCCATTGAAATCAAACAAAAATGGACCCTTTCCTTCTTTGGTAAAGAATCTATTCATTTTATAAGAACTATTTTCAGAAAAAGGTTTCTGTTTCAAACTCATTCCCATCCAATTTATATCGTCGATATTATTTATTATTTCCATTTTCTCTTTTTTATTTCTTTTTTAGCTTTATTCTGCCGTTTTTCTCCTTTTTAATCTTTTATTTTGTCAAATATATCCTTTAATCTACAATCACTTGCTGATCTCTTTGATTTCTTTTTTGAAATCACCAATATCTGCAAACTCTCGATATACTGATGCAAATCTTATGTAGGCTACCTTATCAACTTTTTTTAATTCTTTCGAAACAATCTCTCCTATTGAAGTGGATTTCACTTCCTTCCCCATCTTTCTTAACTTATCTTCAATCTTTGAGAGCATCATTTCAATCTTCTCATGCCCAACAGGCCTCTTTTCACATGCTCTCTCAATACCCTTCCTCACTTTTTCCCGGTCGAACTCTTCAATACTTCCATCCTTCTTAATAACCCTTAGTCTAACATCCTCAAACTTCTCAATCGTGTTAAATCTCTTACCACATTTCAAACATTCTCTTCTTCTTTTTGTTATGCCTTCCTTATCCCTTTTATCAACAACCTGTGTTTCGGGATTTGAGCAGTAAGGACATATCATTTTAGTAATAAAACACAACCTGTTGTGTTGCCAAGCACACGAAGCACACAAGAAGTTGTAATTTATCTATCATGCAATCAATCTGACTATTTAAAGATTATTACTCTTTTTTATTTATCGAGGACAAAAATAAATAAAAATTTTGTCTTATTTGAAGAGTGATAAAATAAAATTTGAAAAAAACAAATGTAAACAAAATTACACAACTGGAAATAAACCTCTTATGTTATTACTATTTATAACAAAAAAATTATAGAATCATTTATATTTTTGGAGGAACGCTGTGGTAAAACAGACCTTAAACGGGCTGTTGTTGTTGATGGTGTGCCAGTTACGCACTTGGCACCACGATCAAGTTATATACCAACTATAGGCGTGACTTCTAAGGACATTGCTGTTGGCGTTGGCTTTGGAACCGCTCCAAATTATAGCGGGCTACATAACCACTGCCAATACCAAAGAAATGGATAAGAAGGTAATCAAATTATGCAATCGCTTACAGAGAGTTCACTTTCAAAAGAAGAAGTTCTAAATGTAAGTAAAAGTTTGTTACAATTAGAACAAGAAAAAGGCATGCGGACAGACATTCTTGCTTGTATTCCCCCATGTTTATTCCCAAAAGAACTCATAAATCATCAGATGGCCTCTCATGGCTGCAGTGCTGGAAGGGATACTGCCGTGATAAGTCCACAAGGTTTTGTCCGCAGATGTGCTGCACTCTCTGAAATTTATGGGAATTTACTTGAAGAAGATTTAACAACTATATGGAAAAGGATAAATAATGTAAAAAAAGTAGTAAATTCTACTTGCGCAGATTGCATGCCTGGAGAATATTGCTATGGGGGATGTGAGGCAAGAGTTTTGGCTGAGGGAAAAGAAAGATACGTCTGCGGTCTAGACGAATGCAAAAAAACAGGCTTTATAGAGAACTTGATAAAGAAAGAACTTATATACTCTCAGCAATAAAATTTAGAAAGGAAGGAGATAATTTTCTTATTGGAAACGGCGGAGGATTTGTAATTGGAAACGAAGAAACTCTAAACTTTATTCAAGAGATTAAAGGAAAGCCATTTACTCCAAAATCAATAAAAAATTCTTTCGGGCAAGCAGGGGAGAATATAATAACCTATCTTTATAATAAGGGATTAGTCAAAAATGAACTTTAAATTTATTTCCCAAGCGAGCATCCAAGACATTTTATCTAAAAGTATGACTAAAAAAGAGATCAACAGAATCATAACTGATGGCTCAAAAGATAATAAACCTGAAGTTTTGGAAAGAATAAAAAAAACTTGGAATGAAAACGAGGAGGAGATTCTAAAAGCACTAACTGCCTTGACAGGAATAATGCTAAGAACGGATAAAATCAATTGCGAAATAAACCCTTATGATAAAAATGGGTATTATGGCGAAGATAATATAACTATTGGAATATATGATAAAGATGAATCAACGTTACAAGTAATTACCCATGAGTTAATTCACATTCTGTACTGGAGAAAAATAAAAGAACTTAAACTAACTGAGAGCACATTGGGTAATGAAACAACTTGGGAATGGTCTTTAGCAGAATTCACAGTTTATTTAATACAAAAAGAACCAGAAATGATGAAGTTTTGGCAGAGTGAACTAATACCCTTATACTCTGAAGTAGAAAAAGTGGCTAAACTTGTTGAAAAATTTTGGGAGGGTAAAAACTTTGAGGAATACCTAACTAAATCTTATAGTTTATTGCAAAATGAATTCGCCAAGTAATTTTATAATCGAGCCATCCAATGGTATGTGGGGCCTTTGTGATGCTGGAGGAGACGCATCACTAATGGAAAGATTATCAGTAAAACAAAAACCAAAAAAATGTTATCAAGGTACTCAGATACTTGTTTTGAATACTACTAACATTTGCAATCTTGGCTGTGTTTATTGTAGTGGGAAAAGTGTGGGGTCTAAAGATATGATGCCTCCTCAGGTAGCTAGAAAAACTATTGATCGAGCATTGGAAGAAGATTATGTCTCGCATATTGTCTTTCATGGTAGTGAACCTCACCTAAACCAGTATTAAAATACATTTAAATAATGCATTTGCTTAAACAAAATAAGATAAAAGATAGTAGATCCATTATCAACTGGCTCTTTAGCACAAATGTTTGGGATCCCAGCATGGGCTCTGATGGTTATTTTAGTTTGGGCATTATTTTGGAAGGCTCTCGCTCTTTGGAAATCGGCAAGGTTAAATCAACCAATCTGGTTTATCATTATGCTTTTAATCAATACTTTCGGTATTTTAGAAATTCTTTATATCTTTTTATTCTCAGAGATAAAGTTTGCAAAAGGCAATAATAATCCAAAAAGAAAAGCAAACAAGCCTAAAAGAAAAAGATAATCCTTAGTTTCAAAACCCTTATATATTTGAAACACTTAATATAAATATGAATAACAAGTTCAAAAGACATCAAAAAGTAAGACTTCTTAGAGCTCCAGATCCGGAATATGTTGAATACCATGAAGAGCTTGAAGAAGTCGAAGAAAAACCAACAATCGAAAAAGGGATGCTCGGAAAAGTAAACCTTATTTTACAAAATGGCCAATATCATATAGAAATACTGGGCAATGATGGAAATATCCTTGCTTATTGCTCAGTCCATGAAGATGATTTAGAAGCAACTTAATTATTTCTTCAAAAGCTTCTTTGCCAATCTTCTTTCTCTTCTCTTTCTTCTTATGTTCTTTCTCATAGCTATAACACTAAGATAATGCTTTTAAACTTTAGCATTCGTATTTTTACATGGAAAGTGAAATAAACCTACAAGAAAGAATGGGCAAAAATACTATAGATTTTGTCTTTCTAGAGCAATGTGCTCTAGCAGCATTATTCAACAAAAAACCCTCTGTAAAAGTAGATAATCTAGAAAATCTTTCAGAAATGGTAATTTATTCCGATATACAACAAAAAAGATGGGGCACATCACAAGAAGGACCAGATATTATCCTCGCATCTTATAAAATAAAAGCAGTTATGGCTGAGGATGGTAAAGTAAATCTTTTATTAGAACACACTGAGGGAATGAGATATATCGCCTATCTTTGTGATACTCCTAAAAGATACATCGGAGATTTAACAACTAATGAACTAATTAGTGCTCAAATATTTTAAAGCATTCTTAATCTCTTTAACAATTACATTTATCTCTTTGTCACCAATAGTTTCATCAAGAACAATCCTTATCCCGCCATCGACTTCCTTGGCTTTCTTAGACTCACATGCACTTCCAGATGAGACATATATTCCCTTATCAGAAAGATATTGTACCAGTATATCCGAGTCAACATCAAACGAAACATTAACATTATTATAAATTCTGTTTGTTTTTGAACCATTTATTTCTCCCCCGATGGCCTCAAGATCTTTGATCAGCTTGTTTCTTTGTTTCTCAATCTTCTTCTTATTAACTTTATTTATTATCTCAAGCGCCTGAGCCATCCCAACAATCCCTGGAACATTCTCCGTCCCACTTCTAATCCCCTTTTCTTGCCCGCCACCATATACTAAAGGTTCAACTTTCAAGCCATCTTTAATATACAAGAGTCCAACACCCTTTGGCCCACCAACTTTATGCCCTGATGCACTAAGCAAGGAAATATTGGTTTTTTTAACATCTATTTTAATTTTCCCAAAACTCTGAACTGCATCAGTATGAAACAAGACTCTATATTTATTACAAATAGCCCCAATTCTCTCGATATCATTAACTGTCCCAATTACATTATTCACATGCATTATAGAAACAATCAGCACATCTCTATTCTCCCTTAAAACGCGCTCCAGTTGGTTATAATCAACAATTCCCTCCTTCCCCGAAGATATCTTAATAACTTTATATCCTCTCTTTTTTAGTTGTTCACAAGGCCCCGAGACAGAAGGATGTTCAATATCACTTATTACAATGGTTTTCTTGTCAGGATTTGCCTTAGCCAACCCTAAAATAGCAAGATTATTACTCTCCGTTGCTCCAGAGGTAAAATATATCTCGCTAGGTTTAGCCCCTATCTCTTTTGCGATCTTAGCCCTAGCATTATCGATAGTCTTTCTAGCTTTCTCTCCGAGTGCATGAACTGAGCTAGGATTTCCATACTCCTCAGTCATTGCCCTATTCATCTCAGAAATTACTTCCTTTCTAACTCGTATTGTAGCTGAATTATCCAAATATATATTCATTAACTTAAGAAATAATAATCCTATAAAAGTCTATCTAACATCAAAACATCAACACAAACACTCATAACGTCTAAAAAATAAAAAGAAATAGTTACAACTAATAGTCTTCTTCCTCGCTTTCTTCGTCTTCTTCTCTATCCTCGCCCTCGAACTCTTCGTCCTCGGTCAAGGCGTCGAAGTCAACTTCGTCTTCTTCTTCCACTTCTATCTTATTTTCGAACTTTGTCACCTTATTGCCTCAATTTTTGAAAAGATTTTAATTATTGTTGGGAGAAGTAAAAGGTATATAAATGTTTTCGAGTTTTGAGCACTACTCTGCGATGATAAAACCTTTCATTTTATCACAATCATCTTTAAAAACCACCTATACTCCAGAAAAAAATGACAGCACAATATTATGCCTTACTTCCGATTGACACAGAAGGGCATCCAGAGAGAAGACCACCAGCATACCCTATTTTAGTATCTCGATCGGCCAATGAGTTAGCTGATGAAACGGGTCTTGCTCATCTTGTTCCGAATGGGTGCACAGGCGACTTTGCAAGATATAATGTAAAAGTTGATCATTGCCTTGTAGGTCATCCCATGCAAACAAAATCATTAAACATCTCAGTGTCGCTAAGAGGCGAAATAAGCTTAGAAGAATGTTCGAAAGATTTTCGTCTTGAATTAATTACTGAAAAAGAAGCAAATGAAGTTACTAAACGAGCAAAAGCCTTGGCAGATTAAATTCAAGGCATTTCTCTAAAATACATCAGCTTTTTAATCTCTAAAATCTTGAAAAAATGATGATTTATGGGATAAGGGCAAGAACTTTGAAATTTAGTTACAAAAAAATTGTTCGCCCAGTTTTATTCTTATTTGATCCAGAATTAATGCATAGGGTTTTCATAAAAATAGGATCATTCATAGGTTCAAATCCAATTACCAAGTGGTTCACAAACATCGCATTCAATTATCAGGACTCGATATTACAACAAAATATTTTAGGACTTAAATTCATCAATCCAGTAGGGTTAGCAGCAGGATTTGATAAAAATGGGCAGATGGTCTCTGCGATGGAAGATGTAGGGTTTGGTTTCGTTGAAATAGGGAGCATGACTGCCTCCCCTTGTGCTGGAAATCCTGGAAAAAGATTTGAGAGGTTAATAAAAGAAAATTCTCTTTGGGTTCATTTCGGTTTAAACAACCTAGGTGCTAGTATGAATTACAATAGAATAAAAGACCAAAAGTTCAGAATTCCCGTCGGAGTTAGTGTTGCAAAGACAAATTCTAAAGAAACAATAGATCCAGAAGCAGGATTGAAAGATTACCTATTCACAATAAATACTTTCAAAAACAAAGCAGACTTTTTCGTGTTAAATATCAGCTGTCCAAATGCATTTGGAGGATGCACATTTGCAGAACCAAAATTATTCGACTCTCTTGCAAAAGATGTTGGAGCACTTAATGTTAAACAACCAATATTTGTTAAGTTATCTCCTGATTTATCCAAACAAAACCTTGATAAGATTATAGCAATCGCTGCAAAATACAACATCTCAGGTTTTATATGTACTAATTTAACAAAAGAGCACAACATAGACCAGGGAGGAATATCTGGGAAGCTTTTAGAAAAAAAGGCAGACTCAGTACTAAGTTATGTTTACAAAAAAGCAAAGCAAACAAAACACAAATTCACAATTATAGGAACTGGAGGAGTATTCAATGCTGAAGATGCCTACAAAAAGATCAAACTCGGAGCAAATTTAGTTCAACTAGTAACTAGTTTAATCTATGAAGGGCCACAAGTTGTAGGACATATCAACCGTGATCTAGTCAAACTTTTGAAGAGAGATGGATACAGAAACATAAGCGAGGCAGTAGGTAAAGATGCAAAATAAAAAAAGAAATTTATATCTCTTCGTTGTAGGGATTGTGCTAGCGGTTTTCATGTTTATTTCATATTTCATTAAAATAAATGTTGAATCGGGAGTCAATTATAATGTTCAAGATTCTCTTTTAGGCATAATAATCTTCCATAATCCGATTGTTCTTGCACTTTATTTGCTAATTTCGATAACATTAATTTATCCATTTCTCCATAACAATCTTTAAATAGCCAATATCTCTTTTGGAAATAATAAGAGGATAAAAAAGAGTAAAATGACAAAAAAATGTATTTACTGCAAAAATGAGATTCCTGAAGAGTCAGTAATAGACTTCTGTAAAAGATGTGGTGTCGGGGTTTGGGGAGAGAAAATGTTTAATGCAATAGTTGCAAGTATGGAGAAATCAAGAGACAATGGGGATCTATTCCAAGGTTCAATCACCGATTCAATGTCAAATTCTCAGTATAATCGAGCTACAAAGAGATAAGTGAGATTTATATATTTTAGATAATCTTCTATTTTATGATAAAAGATGTTATTAAATTGGTAGGAGTTGGGACTGTTGTCTTGTTTACAATTTATGGACATGTAATGTGGTATAAAGATTATAAGATAAGCAAACAACTAGAGGGAGCAGATCGAAGAGCAAAAAATGTTAGTATCCTAGCTCTCGAAGACATAGCCGGATTTTATGAGAAGGGTGAAACAAACAGGTTTTCTAAGATACTGGTTAAAAAATCATTTTATCCTTTTCACCCTGGGGAGATTGGATTTCCTATTGCTAGCGAAATTTGTACTTATACTCAGGCAAACGCAGATTTTAAAAGATACTCTGAAATCTTGTTAGCACCAAAACCAAAGACAACTAGGCCCTATCGGCGAAGACACTAATGTTTAAAAGGAAGGTACTGTCAAAAGAACTATGGCAAACTACTCATTTCAAATGGAGCTTAAAGAAAAGGCAACAAAAGTAAGAGATTTTTTAGATTCTAATAGTTATAGAGTTGGTAATTTGGGTTCAACTTTCGAAGGGAGAATCCTTTATGATGTTAATGGAGTTGCACTCGTTATAGATCCTATTCTGAGAAAAGATATCGCAGATATATTTATGGTTGCGGACAGCGAAGGGCAGATAAAAGAACTCATATCTAGGCTAGAAAAAGAGTGTAATTTTGGCCTTGTTTAGAAGAATGCCTCAAAAAGGCTTTTCAAAAAGCTTTTTAAATGCTCATTTTCATCTAATAAAATGCTAAGTCATAAAAGAATCAAAGAAAAAGGGAAACTATCTTTAACAAGATACTTCCAAGCATTCAAGCCTGGAGAGAGTGTTGCAGTTAAGCAAGAGCTAAGTGTTCCATTCCCATATGTAAAAAAGCTCCAAGGAAGAACTGGAAAGGTTCTGTCTAAAAGAGGAAATTCGTACTATGTAGAAATAAAAGATCTCGACAAGCCAAAGAGATATGTAATCCATCCGCTACATTTAATTAAGATAAAACAATCAAGTTAAAATGAATATCCTATCAAAAAAACCATTAACAATGGCTGAAGCCAAAGAACTAGCTAAGGCTCAAGAAGATACTCCCATACACAACTATTTCAAGACATTCTCAAAATTAGGAAAAGCAGATTCAATAAAACTTTTCGAAGATATCAAAGCGCTCAATAATCCAAAGATGAAAGATGAAGAAATTGTCAAAGTTGTTGACACTCTTCCAGAAGACGCAGAAGATGTCAATAAAATATTTATAGATGCTAGCTTAACTGAAGACGAAATAAAAGCAGTATTGGATCTTGTTTCTAAATACAACAAATAAATACTATGGACAAAGAAGACAACGCAATTATCTTAGACTATTTACCATACGGTTATCCTATGGGTGGAAATCACTCCCCGGTAGCTCAAGCTATTGGTGAAAAAACCTTAGTTCTTTTAGAGTTAATTCCACGAAGAGGTATCACTTTAACGACTGGGGAAAAGGTTTATATAGGTCCAGACAAGAGAGATAAGATATACTACATCTCAGGCAGATTGCCTCGAGACAAGTTGACAGAGACTGCAAAGATCCAATTACAATCCTTCGTGGAGAAAGTAGTTGCGGAGCAGGAAAAGAAGTTTGTAGATTTCTTTAACCAAGCTCAGCCGATGAACACAAGGCTACACCAATTAGAATTGCTTCCTGGATTCGGAAAGAAACACACCGAAGATTTAATCAAGGCAAGAGAAGAAAAACCATTCGAAAGCTTTGAAGATCTTAAGAAACGTGTTTCAAACATCCCTGATCCAAAGAAAGCAATTGAAAAAAGGATCATTGAAGAACTCTCCGAAAGGCAAAGATTCAACTTATTTGTAAGATAAAAATGGCAGAAGAAAAACAAGACAAAAAACCTGAAAAGAAACAAGAAGTTAAACAGGATAAGCAAAAAGAAGAAAAAGCTAGCAAGAGGCCTCAAGAAGATAGAATGGAAAGTATTGTAAGAGTTTATGGTTTCGACATTCCTGGAAATAAGAATATTCTAGTTGGATTAACATATATCAAGGGAATCTCCTGGGCTCTATCAAACGCAATTTGCAAAAAACTTAATTTACAAATGTCAAAGAAAATCCAAGACATGTCTAAAGATGAGTTGAAGAAAATAGAAGATTTCTTAGAAGTAATCAATGTCTATGACTTTATGAAAAACAGAAGATTCGCTCCAGACACTGGAAAAACATCACATATCTATGCATCTGACTTAGATATTGCTAAAGAATTCGATATCAAGAGATTAAAGACTATGAAGTCATTCGTCGGAATAAGACATGCAGCGGGCCAACCAGTTAGAGGACAGAGAACAAAGTCACACTTCAGAAAGAAGAAAACAGCAATAGTTGGAAAGAAAGCAGCACCTAAAGTCTCAAAAGCACCAACAAAGGAGAAATACTAAATGATAAGAAAATCAAATAGATACTCAAAGCCAAGAAAGTCCTACGAGGCTTCAAGAATGAAAGATGAGAATCTTTTAGTAGAAAAATATGGTCTTAAAAACAAAAAGGAAATTTGGAAAACAATTGCTAAAGTTAATTATTTCAGAAAGAGAGCGATGGCCTTGGCAAAGACCCCTGAAGAGGAACAAGAAGTATTATTCGGAAAACTTAGAGGTCTCGGTCTCAAAGTCAATACAACTGCAGACGTTCTTGCTCTTACAGTAGAAGACTTATTGAATAGAAGAATTCCAACAATTCTTGCAAAGAAAGGTTTTGCATCAACAGTTAAAGCCGCAAGACAAATGGTTGTCCATAGAAGAGTTATGATTAATGACCGATTCATTAAAGTTCCAAGTTACTTAGTTTTTGTTAATGAAGAGAATCAAATAAAAATCAAATCCTCTTCTCCAAAAGCAACAAAGAAAGAAGAAGCACCTAAATCAGAACAAGTTCAAGAAGTTAAGGAGGCACAAGCATAATGGCAAAAGAAAAAGCTGAAAAGAAAGCAGAAGATAAAATAGAAATTAAACAAGAAGCAATGATAAAAGACGTTAAAACAAATACTGAAGAAAAAGTATTAATTAAAGGTGAAATTGACGAGTCTAAACCTGTTAGTGAAGCTCCAAAGGTAGAAGTAAGAGAAGAGAAAGAAGAAAGATCGGGAATTGCATACATCTTCTCATCACCAAACAACACAATAGTTCATATTACTGACCTAGCTGGAAACACAATCTCTCGTGTCAGCGGAGGAATGGTTACAAAGCACTCAAGATTAAAAGCAGACCCTACAATTGCTATGTTCGTTGCAAAGAAAGCATCTGAAAGAGCAAAAGACCTAGGAATTAACGCTCTTTATGTCAGAACTCGTGCTAAAACAAACACTGAAGGCTTAGGGGTAGGTCCTGGAGCACATTCAGCTGTTAAGTCATTAGAAAGAGAAGGATTCAAGATTATTAATGTTTTAGATGCTACCAAAGTCCCAAGAGGAGGACCTAAGAAGAAGGGAGGAAGAAGAGGTCGAAGAGTTTAAAGATAAACTAGAGCAAATCTTTAAAACCCTATTTTCACACATAACAATATGGAAACAATAACAAACACCAAAGAAAAGCTTGTTTTGAAAGGCGAAATCTCAGAGTCATTGGCAAATGCAATAAGAAGATCAGTTTCAGAGATTCCAGTATTAGCAATCGATGAAATAGAATTATACAAGAACGACTCAGCATTATACGATGAAATTATAGCTAACAGATTAGGTTTAGTTCCACTAGTAACTGAAAAATCTATGAACTCAAAGACAAAAATAGAATTCAAGTTAAGCAGAGAAGGCCCTTGCACTGTTTTCTCAGGAGATTTGAAAGGACCCGCAGACGTTGTTGTTCAAGATATTCCCATTACTCTTCTTGGAGAAGGACACAAGCTAGAATTAGTCGCTACAGCAGTTCTAGGAAAGGGAATTAATCATGCTAAATTCATTCCAGGTCTATGTTATTACAGACATTTATCTGAAGTAAAGGCATCATCTGATATTGATAAAATCATTCAAGGATCAAAATTCGCTCTTATAAAGCCAATAAAGTCTGGATCAAAATGGATTTGTGACTTAAATGACTCAGAAATAGAAATGATTCAAAGAATAGACAAATCAGCTGTTTCAGATGCTAAAGAAATGTTGTTTGTAATAGAGTCTTATGGAAACATGCCTGCAAAAGACATTTTCCAAGGAGCATTGGACGCTCTTTCAGACAATTTGGAAGAATTCGAAAAGTTTGTTGGAAAGAATATTTAATTATTCTCTGTTTTTTGGTAATAATCTATAAATACTCTCTTTTTATCAAATGAAAATAGCCTATCTTGGCCCGCAAGGCACATTCACTGAAAAAGCAGCAAGAGAAATGTTTCCAGAAGGAACATTCAACCCATGTCCTTTAGTGAAGCTCCACGAAGCAAGACCTCGTGGCATCTAGAAATTATCTAATCTTAACTGCTCACCCTTTCTACCTTGATTTTTAATATAGTTTCTGATTATATCAGCATTAATTCCTTCTCCAACTGTTCCAGCATAACCTCCATCGCTCCAAAATTCTCCTCCCCAGATTTCCTTTTTTAAATCAGGATGCTCCTCGAACAATTGAATAGCAGAATTTCATGTAATATCTTTCTTCTAAACCCTTACAAATTCTTTTGAAAGTTTCAACATATTTGTTTTGCAAAAACAAATCCTTTCTATACTTAATACAAAAGACAAAATGATATTTTATCTTGAAA
>Ga0233425_10007269_pt1 | contig 15690 bp, 10 predicted proteins | sample Watercolumn_Towu_2_FD_181712 | JGI IMG/M metagenome (GOLD analysis project Ga0233425, IMG submission 181712) | Freshwater microbial communities from Lake Towuti, South Sulawesi, Indonesia - Watercolumn_Towuti2014_140_MG | ecosystem: Environmental > Aquatic > Freshwater > Lake | place...
AGCGTGCGCTATGCAGAGGCCGAGGTCGACGTCTCGCCCACCGAGACCCGTTTGCTGGCCTTTCTGGCGCGGCATCCGGGGCGCGCGTTCACCAGGCAGGAGCTGCTGAAGGCGGTCTGGGACGATGAGCGCGGCGAGCACCTGGTGGAGGTGCACGTCTCGAACCTGCGCCGACGGCTGAAGGCGGCGGGCTGTCCGGAGCAGACCATTCGCACGGTGCCCGGCCGAGGCTATCGACTCGACCCGCCGAGCCGCGGGGACTGACGACCAAGCTCAGCCTCTCCGAGTTCCGTCGTCTGTCACCGAAGTTGCGGCGTTCCGCGGGGCACTGGAACTCCCGGCCCTGGTGGCGGCCACGCTTGAGCCGCCTTGAGGATCGACTGAGGAACATTGACCGGGCTTGAGTGAGGTTGAACCGAAATGCGCCGGAGCGGAGTGGTAACCTGAGCACCAGGTGGGTGGCTCACCGCTCCGGAGGACGACTGAAGATGGCGACGACACCGACCGAGTTCAGCGCACGGAGCGGAAACATGCGGACGGACCGGATTGCGATGAAGCTCCGGTCCGTCCGCACCGTGGCCTGCCTGGTGGCGGGTGTGCTCCTGGTGCGGGCGGCGGCGGCCGACGCGACCGCCAGCCATCGCGTCACGGTCCGGGTGGAGCCCGTCAGCGCCCTGGCCCTGCAGGGCGGCGACATCGCCCTCGCCGTGCCTCAGACCTCCGACGGCGCACCCGCGTCCGCCACCGACGCGACCTGCAGCCTCGATTGGTTGACCAACCTCGCGGGACAGAAGATCACCGTCGCCTCCAGCGTGGCTGATCCCCGGTTGCCCCTCGCGGTCGAGGCGTTCGATGTACAGGGCGGCGAGGCCGTCGGCGCCGCGGAGTTGGGCGGAGCCGCTCGGGACTTGGTCATCGGCCTCGCGCCTGGGATCGGAAGCTGTGGTCTGCGCTACGTCGCCCGCGCCGCGGGGCTCACGACCCCAGCCCCCGAAGTCCACGTGATCACCTACACCCTCACCGACCGTCGGTAGCCCATACGCCCCCGTGTTCGCGCGCCGTCGTGCCCGCGGCTCTCCTCAGCCGCATCGCCGTGCCCTACCGTGCCGTCACCGTCGCACCCCTGAGCACGTCCTGCAGCGAGATCACCCTTCGCGGCACTTCGGCGGAGTCCCCCGCGGCCCCCTCGCGCACATCGCCGGGGCTCGGAACGCGGGTCTCCGGTGTCCGCGCCGGCGGCTCGGCGGGTGCCGGGGTCCCGGCCTCAGGGACGCGGATGGTGCTGGGCTCGGACTCGGTGTCGATCATCCGGATGCGACGGACCTGGGGGATGGCGCGGACCTCGACCGGCGTCGTCGCGCCGGCGGCGACATCTAGAGGCCGCTCCGGCTCCTCGATGAGGTGGAACGCCGGCAGGTTCTGCGGGTACGCGCGGAACTGGTAGGCCCCTGGACGGAGGCGATCGAAGACGAACTCGCCGCGCGCGTTCGTCACGCGACGATGCACCTCGCCGTCACGGGTCAGCTCGACGAGGAGTCCCGCGAGGCCCGTCGGCTCCCCGGGAGTCTGCACCGCCCCCGGCGCGCCGCTTACGAAGCCCTCCTCCGTGCCGGTGGTCTCGGGGATGAGGAGCACACGGCCCGACACCTGCCCCGCCGTCACGACGGCGATCTCCGCCGTCGCGGCGCGCCCGGGCTGCACCTCGACGGCGATCGGCACGGGCTGGTTCGGGACGCGGTTCAGGCCGATCGAGGCGCTGTCGACCAACAGCGGGTAGCTCCCGGGCGGCACGTTCGCAAAGGTGAAGCGGCCGTGCGCGTCGGTGGCGGCGGTCAGCTCCCCGAGCGAGAGGATCACGTCCGGCACCCCCGGGGCCCCCTCGCCCTCGGCATCCACGATTCGCCCGTGCAGCCCGCCGACCGAGGTCTTGCGCGCACCGGGGAGTTCCAGCGGGCGGGACCAGGACAGCAGGAAGGCCTGCCCCGCGCCGCCGCCGAGCCGCGCGCGGAGCGACCAGTTCGTCTCCTCGGGCTCGCCGTACATCGCCTGCAGGTCCAGCTGCGCGCCCAGGTCGCCGGAGCGGTAGGCGGTGTAGCTCGTCTGCAGACGCAGGCGCTCGCCGATGCCCCACAGCGCCGAGAACCCGAGGTTCCCGCCGGGGACGAGCAGCCGCGCGCCCTCCGGGCCGCGTCCGCCCCCGGCGCCATACACGCTGATGAGCCGGTCCGGGCCGAAGCGGTAGGCCGCGTAGAGGCCGTAGTAAGTGACGGAGCGGGCCGCGTCGAGGAGGTGATCCCGCTGCGTCCCGAAGGCGAGGTCGGCGCGGAGGCTCAGGCGCACGCCGGACGACACCAGCCCCAGCCGCACGGCCTGCTCGCGCCGGTCGAAGTCGCTGGGCGGCACAGGGTCGTGGTAGGTGAGGTCCTCGAAGTCGACCGAGGTCGAGAAGTCCTTCGACCAGCGGTACTTCGCGCCGCCGCGAAAGAGCTGCTCGTCGGTGCCGCCGCGCCCGTCAGAGCGCCCGTCGAGGTTCAGCCGCAGCCGGTTCCACGCGCCGTGCAACTGGATCCGCTCCGAGAGTGGCAGGGAGAGCGCGGCCTGCGTGTAGTCGCAGTCGCGGTAGGCGCCGTAGTAGTCCGGGCCCGCGTAGACCTTCGAGAGGGAGTAGTAGGCCCGCTGCTGCCAGTCGCCGTCGACCTCGACGCGGTACGCGTGGTCGGTAGTGCGCGCCTGCCCGTGGCGGGTGTTGCGGGCGAACTCGGCGGCGAGGTGCAGGTCGTCGCGCGGCTCAAGCTCGGCTTCGAGGCTGGTGAGCGCGTCGTCGATGCCGTCGGCGGCAGCGGGGTCGCTCTGGCTGCGCTGCAGATGGTTCAGCCGCAGGTGACCCCAGTCGCCCCAGCGCGCGTCGGCGTGAGCGCCGATCTGCCGGAGGTCGCGGTCGCCCCAGCGGTCGGCGGCGTGGTGCACCCCGACCTCGAAGGTCTCATTCGGCCGCCAGGTCACCTCGCCCCCACGGCCATACATCCCGGCGGCGGTCAGCCGCGACTGCTCGTAGGCCTGATCGCCTACTCGCACGGCGAGACGCTCATCCGCGAAGCCGAACCGCATCTCGTCGCGCTTCCCGAACAGCCCGGCCTCTTGCGTATCGGGTCCGCGCAGCAGGAACTCGACCTCTCGCTTCCCGTCCTCGGCCAGCGTCCCGGCGCCGGAGAGTTCGATCTGCGCTCCCATGCCGCTCCCGCCGCCCATCGCGCTCACGGTGAGGCGCGCCGGAATCCGGTGGCGCGGATCGAACTTCACATTCACCCGGGGGATCACGTCCACCAGGGCGGAGCCCGCCGTCGGCTCACCTGCCCCGGAGCGTACGGACAGCTGCAGGCTGTGGCGGAGGCGAGCGGCGACATCGCGCTTCGTGGTGACCATGGCGGTGACGTCCAGCGCCTGGCCGGGCGCGAGAGAGGCCTCAGCCGGCTCAACGCGAGCCGGGAAGTCGGAGCTGCTGAGGGCTTCCGCCCGCACCTCGACCGGGGAGTTCCCTCGGTTCACGACCTGGAACCGGGCCGTGTAGGCCTCGCCCGCGAGGACGCTGGCGGGCGCCTCGATGAGCAGGACCTCCAGGCCCGTCACGGCGATGACGCCGAGGGTCACCTGGTGGCTGTCGCGGATGGCGGGGTCCCGTTGAGCCGCGACGGAGTAGGAGATCTCGTGGGGTCCGGCGGGCGCCGAGCGCGGCACGGCCAGCGAGACGATGCGTGCGATGGACTCGCCGGGGCGGAGGGCGAAGCTGCTGGGGGCGATCACCGAGACCCAGCCGGCGGGGAGGTCCAGCGACTCGACGAACTCCTCCTCGGCGTCGGTGTGGTTCGTCACCCGCACGCCGGTGTTGACGATCTCGCCCGGGCGGGCGTCGACCATCCCCCCGGAGACGAACAGGGCCTCGACCCCGTTCCCCTTGCCCTGAGCGAACCCGGCGGCGCCTAGCGCGAGCACGCCGCCGAGGAGCGCCGCGCGGAGGCTAGGGCAGCTCGATCTTCGCCTGGATGCCGAACACATCGCTGTCCCCGTTGTCGGCGACGATGAGCGCGTTGTAGGCGCCCTTGGGCACGCCGGTCAGCTCGATGGGGTACCGGGCGGAGCAGCCCGGGTAGAGCCGCTGGCGCTGCGCCTCGAAGCGGCCGACCGACGCGCCGCTCGCGTCGAACAGCTCCGTCCACACGACCGGCCCGAGCCGCCGCTGCCCCGTGTTCTCCACGTCGACGTTCAGGAAGCAGCGCTCCTCGGCGATCGCCAGCTCCTTCGCCCCGAACTTCACGGCGCGCTCGCCCGTGGTTCCCACATCGGTGATCATCTGGACGCCGTAGCGCATGATCGTGCGGATGGCGATCTGCGGCTGGTCGGTGTCGGTGGGGCCGGCGACCTCGGGGGCGTCCTCGGCCAGCGGCTCCACCATCACCATGCTCCAGTACGTTCCCAGCAGGTCGGCGTCCTGGGGCACGTGGATCACGTAGTTCACGGCCTCGGTGGCGTCGGCGGGCACGGTAAGCTGCTGCGGCGTGACGGTGATCCACTTCCCGTTGGAGCGCGGCAGCGTGCCGCACTCGTCGTAGTAGGTCGCGCCATCGGCGGTGTAGCGATAGTCCGTCTGGTACACCTTCACCGGGCGCGGCTCGTTGCCCGTGTTGGTGAGGAGGATCTTCCCCTCGAGAGTCGCGCCGGGCTGGACGACTGCCTCGCGGCTGAGGCCGCCCACGACGATGAGCTGCCCCGCGAGCGCCCGGGGGAGGGGGATGAGTGCGGCGATCGCGGCGGCGAAGACGACGAGGGTTGGGCGCATGGCGGCTCTACTCCCCGATGGTGATCAGCCCGTAGGAGAGGCCCGTCATGTGGGCGCCTACGGGTACGTTGAGCGACAGGCCGGTGAGCCGGAACTGCAGGGGGATGCCGGTCCGGTCCCCCTGGCCCAGGCAGAGCAGCGCTCCGTGCGGCGTGACTTCGGTGAAGGTCAGGGCCCCGGAGAGACGCCCCGCCCCCAGGCCGTCGCCCGTGCGCCGCACCCAGAGCCTCAGGTCCCGGGGCCACGCCGCCCCCTCGCGCCGCACCTCGACCCGCCAGCCCGCCGTGGGGCTCGACATCCCGGCGACCTCCAGCATGACCGCGGCCGGATCGCTGGTGTACGCCAGACCCGATCGGCCATGCGCCGCGTGCAAGAGCCACTCCGGCGCGACGGCGACCTCGCAGCTCCCCAGCACCGCGATCCCCGCCGCGCGGCCCTCGGGGGAGAGCGCCGTGAGCAGGACGGTGGCGGTCGCGAGCAGGCTCGGGGGCGTTTTCATCTTCGTTACATCCGTTCACCGGATGTGCTGCGGGGCAGGGCGTCGACCGCCCTGCCCCGGGTGGGCAGCGTATGGCAGTTACGGCGTGGTCAGCGTGTAGGTCACGTTGTGCGACTCGGTCCCCGGGGCAACCGCCACACTCGCGGTGGCTCGGTAGGTCAGGCTGCAGTTCCCGTCGGCCAACCCGATACCGTTGACCAGCGTCTGTGCGCTGTTGCTCAGCTGTACCTCGGCGCCGGGCGTGCCGCGGGAGCCACCGACACCCGGGGTCGCCACGCCGGAAACGGCCCCGGCCTGGACGTACAACGGGTACTTGATCGTGGCCAGGCTGGTCTGCACCGTGATGCGACGGCCCGTTCCGTTCGTGGCCCAGTTCAGCGTGCTCGTGTTGTCCGAGTCCGTGCCCTGGCCGGTGCCGGGGTTGATCGCGATGACCAGGTCGACCTGGGCGTTGCTCACGTCGATGTCATCGATGCTCTGCACCGTGACCGTCACGACATGGCTGTCGGAGTCGAGGGCCTGCGCGAAGACCGCGGGCGAGACGAGGGCGGCGAGGACGACGGCGAAGGCGAGCGTTCTCATCGGAATTCCATTCCTTTCGTGCGGGGCTCACAGTCCCGCCTGGCGAAGATAGGGCTCTGTGGCCCCGTGTTCTACGGTCTCGTCTCTGCCGCGCCCGCAGGCCGGCAGCTAACGATCGGCGAGCGTGTAGGTCACAACATGCACGTCGGTACCGATTCCCGCCGCCCAGGTCGCCGACGCCTCGTACCGCAGATCGGCCTGCCCCAGCGAGGACCGGATGCGGGTGATGAAGTCCCGGTCGACGCCGCCCCGCAGCGGCACCGGCCCGGCGGCGATCCCCAGGCTCTGGCCGTTTCCCTGGATGTTGCGGGCCTCCACGGTGAGGGAGTACCGCGGGTTCACCAGACTTGAGCGCACCGTGATCTTCTTGTTGCCGGGGCCGTTGCAGAGCCAGATGACGTCGCACGCCTCATTCACTTGGGGCGTTGGGCTCAAGGGGTTCACGAACAAGGTGATGTCGCCCCCGACTACGACGATGGAGTTCCGTTCCAGGACGGTGACGCGAACCACATGCGAGTCGCTGTCTTGGGCTTGTACGACGGCGGCGAGACCTAGGGCCGACAGGGTGGCTGCGAGCGTTCTCATCGTTGCATTGATGGCGCCGGGCTTCTTCCCAACTCCCGACGCGAGACGGACTGTGCTGCGATGCGGCCCAGACCTCTCATGGTCGTCGGGGCTCTTACCACACGTTGCGTCCCGGCAACACAGTGTTTCTTGAGCCGTGCTTGAGCGCCTTGAGCGGCCGTAGAGCGACCGCCTGCGCACGGCGCTTGCTGTCGGGAATGGGGGTTACCGCTGAGGCCAGTCGAGGTGCTTGTGGAGGAAGTCGAAAGTGCCTTGGCCGAAGATCATGTGGCCGCCGTCCAGGAACTCGATCTCGGTCTGCTCCGCAATGCCCAGGGCCGCGTAGAGCCGCCGGACCTTCGCGTACTCATAGGCGACCCACTCGTCGATGCCGACGCCATCGTGGTGCCCGCGCTCGACCATGAACGGACGCGGGGCGATCAGATACGCCATCTCCGCATAGTTGAATGTATGTCCAAGATCCCACTCGAAGATCTCATACTCTCCGGTGAACACGTAGCTGAACGGGTCGTCCCAGCTCGCGTTCTTCAGCACCCACTCGTTGAAGTCGGCCGAGCAAATCGACAGGCAGTACTGCGTCAGCATTGCGGGCACACGCATGGCGGTCTTGCCGCCATAGGAGATGCCGTAGAACCCGATCCGCGCCGGGTCGACGAAGGGCTGTTCGCTCAGCCACTCGAGCGTGCGCTCGTGCTGGCGCACGATGACTGAGAAGAGGGTCTTCTTCAGCGGGTTCGCCACCCGCTGCAGCACGCGGAAGTCGTCCATGCCGATGTACGGGTTCTGTGGCGCGTACACCACGAATCCGCGCTCGACGAGGCTCACCGAGAAGGCGCTGTAGGGGTTGTCGGGCGGGCCGAGCGTGTCCTCCGGGCGGCCCTCCAGCCCGTGCTGACACACAACCACCGGCCGCCGCTCGTCGGGTTGCCGGTCCTTGGGCAGCAGCAGGATGCCCTCGGCGATGACGTGCGGCCACACATCAAGGACCACCTCGTACCCGCGCCACTTCGGCTCGTCGCGCACCAGCCGCGTGCGCGGGTTCGCGGGGAGGCTTGCCGGCGGGAGCCGTCCGATCACGTCCTCCCAGAAGAACTCGCGCATCTCGCGCGAGGTCTGCTCGAACGCCTGGGGCGACGAGCGGTCCGCCTGCGCCCAGAGCTGCGCCCGCGTTCGCTCAGAGCGCCGCAGGAGCGTCTGCGTGTGGGCGCACAGCTCCTCGACCTGTCGCTTCATGCGCACGTCCGGGTCCGACAGCGGCCCGGTGGGCGTCGGACCGTCGCCACCGTCGTCGGGGCCCTCGCCTGCAAGCGCCTCCAGGAAGGCCCCCAGAGCCTCCCCCGTGCCGCACGGCCCATGCCCCTCGCCCGAGATCACGAGCCGCAGTGCTGCGGCCGCCCCCAGTCGTTCGTAGGTAGCCTGAACCCGCGCGAACTCGCTGCGCACCTCCTCCAGGGGCGGGGTGCGCAGGACGCCAGGGGCCGCGCCGCCGCCGCGGCCCTCGCGCACGGGCGGCGGCCCGTCAACCTGCGGGGTCTCGCAGGCCTCGATGATCAGCGGGCGCGGCGCGATCAGCCCCGCGATCTCGGCATCGCCGAACTGCTCCAGCAGCCCGAACAGGTTGCGGTAGATCGGCTCAAGGTACAGGGCCTCGCGCGGCTGGAAGTAGCCGCTCACACACGTGGCCGCGATTCGGCCGTCCAGCGCCGCGCTGTAGAAGGCGATCAGGCCGCCCTCTCCGTACCCAATGACCCCCACCGGAGCCGATGTGCCCTGCGCGGTGCACCAGTCCACTGCCGCCAGGACCTTCTGCACCTCGTACCCGATCGGGTGCCGCCCCATCTCGAAGGCCATGCGGTACACGAACTCGCGGTGCGGCTGGTTCGTGTAGCGCACGTTCGGGTGGCCCGAGAACTCGTCGCTCCGGTCCAGCAGCACGGGCACGATCACCTCGCAGCCGCTCTCCGCCAGCCGCCGCGCATACTGACATTCCACCGGGACGCTCTCTGCGAGGCCGATCAGCCCCTCCGGCGTCCAGTCACACTCCGGCAGCGCGATCACCCGCGCTCTGGGCGTCCCCTCCGGTCGCAGCAGCAGCCCCTCGCCGTGCACGTCCTCGAACGCCTCCCACCGCACCGCATAGACGCGGTAGCCGCGGCCCTCGGCGATCAGCGCCGGGGCGTCGGTCGTCGCGACCAGCTCCATGTCCACCGACTGTGGCCGCGGGTCCACTGCGCCCACGATCTCCCGCAACCGATCCCGGTTGGGCTCCACCGAGGCGGCGTACGCTTCGGGCGAGTTGAAGTCGGGGGTCCAGTGCTCACCTCGCCTCTCGGCCGCCCTCACCGTCTCTTCCAGCAGGAACTCCTTGATGCCCGCAACCATGTGGGCGGCGAGGTCGCCTTCGAGCGTCAGCGGTTCAGTGTTGGGGAGCGGGTCCATGCGCGCCTCCTGAGCAGACACGGCCAGAATGGGCAGAAGGCTCATCCACATGCGCGGGAGTTCGCGCTGCAGGGGCGGAGGGACCTCCTGTAGAAGGCAACGCGCGCCGACGCCAACTGACAGGCTGGTGGAAACTGGCGCCTGTCCCTGGTTTCCACCCGGACCAGCTTCGACGCCGTTGCCCATCACAGGAGAGCGAGTGATGATCGTGATACTGGCGAGCATGTTGCTGGGGTCACACTGCCGGGCGCAGGAGGAGACCGTGGGCCAGCGCCCCTACGAGCTCGACTGGGCCGGGCGCACGGAGGACGACCATCCGCCGCTCATCGACTTCGAAGACCTCACCGGCTGGACGGTGGAGACGAGGGATTCCGAGGCCGCGTTCGTCCGCACGCGCGAGGAGCAGATCTGGGGGCAACACGTCGGCAAGCTGACCTACCGGGGCACGGGCAACCAGCCCCTCGTGACCCTCCGCCCGCCTCAGCCCATCGCGATCACCCAGCCCTTCGACACGGTGACGGTCTGGGTCTACGGCAACAACTGGGCCTGGATCAATGACCCGACCACGCCGCGGGTACTGGTGGGCGCGACCTTCCTCGACGCCCAGGGCCAGGAGTTCAGCCTGCCAATCTGGACGGTCTACTGGCGCGAGTGGTTCCTGTGCCACCGGCGGCTGTCGCCGGACCTGATCGAGCGGGTCAAGGGCGGCGCGCAGCTGACCGGGATCACGGTCTCTGGCGGTCGGAACAAGGACGACCGGGTGCTGTACTTCGATGGCTTCGCGGTCTTCACGGAGGAGTTCCCTCCGCTGAAGCTGTCCGAGCGCCCGCAGCGCGGAATCGGCATGTTCCCCGGCCAGACGGTCGGCACGAACACCGGGGCGGGGAAGCTCCCCTTCCCGATCCGGAAGGAGACGATCCTGCCTTCGCTCCTGACGCGGAGCTATAAGACCTTGCTGAATGCCAACGGTGGCACGTTCGAGTTCTGCTACGCGAGCGGCGAGCAGGACTTCCAGGTCACCCTCAGGCCTGAGACGGGCACGTTCGGCGACCTGGAGGTGTGGGCGGGCGACCCCGGCAGCCCCGCGTGGAGCCTCCGTCCCGGCGTCGGCGGCGGCGTCTACTTCGCCACCGCCGAGGGCCCGAAGCCCCCGGAACGCGCCGAGCACCTGGGTACGGAGCTGCGGGATGATCCGGAGTTCGCGGACGACACCCACCGGTGGGAGGCCCGGAGCAAGGTCGTCTCCCGCTGGCGAATGCGCCTCGGCGAGCGTTCGGCGGACGTGACCTACACCTACCGCATGTGGGGGAAGTCGCTGGTGATCGACGTGACGGCGCCCGGCGGCGAGATCGCGGAGGTGCGCTACGGTCACTGTGAGGGCGCGACGAACCCGCGACTCGTGACGTTGCCGTTCTACCCAATGGGCGTCGGCGGACCGCGGGCCGCGGTGATGGTCACGGACACGCGACGCGAGCCCCTCTTCCTCATGGGCAACACGTGCTGGTACCTCTCGAACGCCTCCCAGCCCTTCGCCGTGAACGAGGTGAAGGACGGGAACGCCACCTACAATGGCGGCGTGCGGTACATCCCCAAGACCGACGGGAAGCGCAACGACGTGTACGAGCGGTTCTTCGTAACGCTCTCCAACCGGTTCGAGGAAGTGCTGCCCACCATCCCCAACCCCGAGTCCCAGTGGAAGCACATCACCGGCACGCATCAGTGGATCGCCCACGGCGCGGGCGTCCGTGAGAGCGACCTGAAGCACTTCCGCGAGACTCACCGCTACGGAATGACCGAGGTGGTCATCACCGACCATGAGACCATGTGGCGCGACGGGGGCGAGAGCTTCACCTTCCGCACTCGCACCGCACCGGGCCGAGGCGGTGACGAATCCCAGGTTGCCTACGGGAAGGCCCTGCAGGAGGAGCTGGGCTTCGTGTATGGCCCGTACAACAACTTCACCGACTACGCGCCGGTGAACGAGTTCTGGAGCGTGGACCGGGTCAACCGCACCCCCGACAACCAGCTGGAGGGCGCTTGGGCGAGGTGCTACGCGCCCAAGCCGACCATCGCCGTTGAGTTCTGCGAGCGGCTCTCGCCGATCAACCAGGAGAAGTTCCACTTCAGCACGGCGTACTGCGACGTGCACACCGCGGTCGCGCCGTGGGATCGGGTCGACTACGACGCCCGCGTGCCCGGCGCCGGGACGTTCACCGGCGTCTTCTACCCCTACGGCGAGATCATGCTGCTGCAGAAGCAGGCCTGGAACGGGCCGGTCTACTCGGAGGGCAACAACCAGGCCTTCTACTGCGGGCTGACCGACGGCAACTACGGTCAGGACCAGCGCTACGGGGTCGATGTGAACCCGTGGCTCGTCGACTTCGACCTGCTGCGGATGCACGACCTGTGCTGCAACTTCGGCATCGGCAGCCCGGACATGTTCTACAGCGGCGGCAAGTCCCTCGGCAGCACCGAGCAACAGATCGACGCCTCGATCGACCGGTTCTTCTGCGCTACCGTCGCCTTCGGCCACCCCGGCTTCCTGACCTACGCGGGTGGTGGCCTCCGCACGGCGCTGCGGGGCTACTACATGCTCCAGCAGCTGCACAGCCAGTACACGCTCTCCAGCGCTGAGGAGATCCGCTACGCGAATGCCGAAGGGAAGCTCCTCGACACCTCGGCCGCTGTTGCGAGCGGCGACTTCCGCCGCAGCCAGATTGTCACTCGCTACCGGAACGGCTGCGTGACCGTCTGCAACGGCTCGATGACCGAGCGGATGCAGGTCGAGGCCTACGGGCGGAAGGTCGATCTCCCCCCGAACGGCTACGCAGGCTGGACGGCCGACGGCTCCATCGAGGTGCTCAGCAGCGACGAGGCGGGCGCGCGGAACGACTACGCAGCAACGCCCGCTTACCTCTTCGTAGACGGGCGCGGGACGTTCGTGCGGCACCCGCAGGCGGCGGGGAACGGGATCGGCGTCTGCCGCAAGCTGGAGGACGGGAAGTGGGAGATCATCCCGTTCCAGGGCGCCGAGTGCGGCTTCGCGGTGCCGGAAGGGACGGCGGTCGCGCTGGACTACGACCGGAAGGAACTGGGCCCCGCCGAGGTCCGGCAAGCGCGGGGGCTCACCTACGTCATGCCGGTCGAGGGGGCCTTCAGCTACCTGCTGACCGTGGCGCCCAAGACGCGGGTCGAGCTGGCCTGCGACCGGACCGCCCTGGTCCCCGGCGAGACGGTCGTGGTGCGCGGCCGGGAGCGGCACGAGTTCACCGCGCCGCAGGACGCGAAGCCGGGGCAGCGGCTCTGGCAGCAGTTCGAGGAGTCGTGGATCGACTTCACGGTGATGCCTCTGGCCGAGGTGGAGATGGCGCTGGACGGCAACGACGTGCAGGCGGACATCACGAGCAACCTCGGCCAGCCCCTCGCGGCTCAGGTGAGGCTAGGCGAGGCGTCGCAGGCGGTGACGCTGAAGCCCGGCACGCCGACGCGGGCCGCGTTCGCTCTCGGGGAGCCGACGCAGGAAGACGTGCAGGTCCTCACGCTCACCATCGATGCGGACCCGTACCGGCATGTCGCCGAGAAGCTGCTCCGCACGACGCGCGGCTTCCGCAAGCTGGCCGACGTACCGAGCAAGTTCACCACCGGGATGCGCGTCCGCGGGCAGGAGGAGACGAACGACTTCGGCTCGACCCTCGCCCACGTCAACCTCGGCACGCCGACGGTCGATGGCGTGATGAAGTCGGGCTTCCAGGCGCACCCGCCGTGGATGGGAGCGGTCGGCTACACCTTCGTGCTGCACGATCCGGTGAGGCTGCCCGCGACGCCCGCCGCCTTCCGGTGCGTGGTGGGCAAGGGCGACGGGAGCGACCTGGGCGACGGCATCCTGTATAGGGTCGAGGTTGTGGACGCCCAGGGCCAGGCCACCGAGGCCGGGCGGCAACTGGTGCTGAAGCACGAGTGGACGCCGCTGGAGGCCGATCTCACCCCGTGGGCGGAGCAGACGGTGCAGATCAAGGTGATCGCCGATGTGGGCGAGGGGGACAACTCGTCGGGTGACTGGGCCTGCTGGGCGGAGACGCGCATCGAGACCCGCGACCGACTGCTCGTCCGCGAGCTGTCCGACGACGTCGAGCGCTATCGCCGCGAGCCGGGCCCGTATCCCGTCACCGGCCTCACACTGGACGACCTCCGCGGCGCGACGGCGGGCTGGGTGCACTACGACGGCTGCGGCCTGTCGGGCACGGGCGAGTTCGGCACGACGGCCATTCTGAACGACGTCGAACTCGGCGAGATGGCCCCGGCCGGGGGCGATGAGACCCAAAGCGTCTACACCGCCGCCTCCGTCCCGCTGACTGCTGACGCCCTGAGGAGCTTGGGACGCCGCAACGTCTTCCGCATCGGCAATGAGCGGCAGGACTGGTTCAAGGTGCGGCGGTTCTGGATCGAGCTCCGGCTCGCCGACGGCCGCCAGTGCTCGTCGGACATCTCGACCTCCGCCTTCACCCAGCCACCCGGCTGGCCCTACGCCGAGGGCGTCGGCGTCCCCCACGGCGAGGACATCGCGGTGGACGTTTGGTTCGAGGTCGAGTAGGCAGCGCCGAGCGAGGAAGTGGGAAGGTCGGAAGGCCGAGCGTGCCTTGGCGGTCCGCTCACGCCGGCCCGATGTGTTGGCGGATCAGCCCGTCGAACTGCCGCATGGCCTTGGCGTAGTGGTCCATGAACTCCAGGATCTGTGCAGTTGCTCGCTGGGCGTAACCGTCGATCTCCTCGGGCAGGCACGTCTCGACGGCGTGGCGCACGACATATCCGCCACTCCCTCTTGTGCCAACCTCCCCTGGTCTAGGCTGAGCGCCTGCCGCGAGAGCCGCCCCCAGCTCCTGAGCCAGCGCAGAGTGCTTGGCCAGCACCCAGACATATAGCTGCGCCATTGCTTGGTGCCCGAGTACGCCCTCGGGTCCGAAGCGCTCGACCCCAATCCAGACGGCAGGCTGGTCTCCCACTCGCCAGTCGCGGTGCGAGATGTAGGCCTGCTCGGATCCGAGGGTTCGGAACTCCCAGCCATCCCGCCACCAGTCTAGTGATTCGAGAGCTGGCTGCAGGGAACGCAGAAGCCCTGCGAACGCGTTGCGAAGCCGGCCGGTGGCTGCCAGGACATCCTCGACGGTTTCCCAGTTCCGCGCGATGAACAGGGACTCATCCGGCAGGTCGGGCATCTCTGTCACTCCCTCCCACGCACGTAGCTCATCCAGCCAGTCCCGAACGATGACGCTGGACTCAGACGTCCCCATGCGCTGCTGAGCGGGCCGGAACGCCTCAACGAGTCGGCCGTGCGAAAGCGTGCGCCACCGACAGGCGCACCCACTCGTCGGCGGCCGCCCCTGGGGAGAGAGGAACACGGCTGTCTGGCGAGTTCCGCAAACCCCGAGGGCCGCTCCGTGGCGGCGCATGTCCGCAAACTCACGGTCAATCTGACGGGGCCCCTCCGGCGAGTCAATCTTGTGCTCGATGTAGATGAGCAGCTCGCCTGGGGAGTAGACGGCCACATCGATCACCGCCTCTTGCCCCGAGACCTCCGTTCGGGACTGGCAACGTTGCAGCGCCTCCGACTCCACCTCGAGTCGGCACACCTCCGTGAAGGCTCGGAGAAACGAGACCCCTTGCCCGTGGCTACCACGGGGGTCCAATAGCCAAGCCAGGACGCCGCTGTGGCGAACCTCATCCTTCCCGATCTTGAGGAGTGCGAAGACGTTTTCCCGGGCCCGCCGAGGCAGCCTCTCGAAGGTAGCGATGAAGTTGCGTATGCGTTCCAGGTCACTCATGGGCGGATCGCGAACCAGTGGCGGTCAGGGCTCGGCCACCAATGCCCTCTGTCGGACGGACCGCTCTGGAACATTCGCCGGATCGCCTGCAGTCCACTCCTCGAGGGATGGATGGGGTACCTTCTCGGAACGAGCGGCCAGGTCTCGGCGCGCGAAGAGAGGGAACGAGGCAACCCACGACGACAACCGAGGCCCATGGCCACGGGGGCGAGGCGCAGGGCATCATGCCATCTCTGAGTTCCGCAGAAACCAACTTCCTGAGAGCCTTCGTCTCCTCTCGCTGGTGGACGTTCGCCAGGACGATGCCGGATAACCCGCACTGGTACACGGTGCGGGAGTGGGCACCCGAGCAAGAGGACGAGTTCGAGGCGTTCGTTCGGCTCCTCCGCAAGCATGGATCAGACGAGGTGTTCTGCGGGAGGCCCTACCGCTACCTGGATTTCGACGGCTTCCACTACTGGACAATGGGCGCACCCGTGGAGGCGACAACGGTCATCAACCGGAAGCCGCTGGAGGCGTAACGGCGGGCATGAGACGGCTCGCTGGCCCCTCGCGGGGCCCGGGGAAGGGCGGATGGCCATGTTCCGTGGGCTCCGCCCACTGCAACTCGTGGGTCGCCCGTACCGGGCTGACGGTCCATTGTCTGCCGACTTCCCGTGGTCGCCCCGTGCGGAGTCCCGAGCCCGGGGCCTGAGGTCTCAAGTCCAAGGTTGGGGGGTCCCATGGCCGGGCTACTAGCACTGCTGGTGGGGACGCCGCTGGTTAGGGCGCAGGCGTTCCGGGGCGAGGGGTTCGCGGTGACGGTCGATGAGGCGACCGGCGCCCTCTCCGTTGTCGGGGCGCAGGACGCGGAGGTCTGGCGAAGCGGTGAGTTCGGGCTCTGGCAGGTGCGGTTCGAGGACGGGTCGACGCTCTCGGCGGCGGACTTCGGC
>Ga0233425_10007270_pt1 | contig 15685 bp, 11 predicted proteins | sample Watercolumn_Towu_2_FD_181712 | JGI IMG/M metagenome (GOLD analysis project Ga0233425, IMG submission 181712) | Freshwater microbial communities from Lake Towuti, South Sulawesi, Indonesia - Watercolumn_Towuti2014_140_MG | ecosystem: Environmental > Aquatic > Freshwater > Lake | place...
AACGTCGTCTTGCCATGATCAATATGCCCTATCGTCCCTACATTCACATGCGGCTTCGTCCGCTCAAATTTCTTCTTCGACATCTCTGCCCCCCTTGGTTAAATTAAGTCCTGACCGGTCCCGGAAAAATGTTGTGCTGATTGATTAACCCTTTTTTCTATCTTTGATAAGAGATTCGAATACGGATTGAGGAACCTTTTGATACTGAGAAAATTGGAGGGTAAAGGTAGCGCGGCCTTGGGTCAAGGATCGAATACTGGTGGAATATCCGAACATTTCGGCCATGGGGGCCTGGCCCCGGACAATACGGGCCTTTCCCCGGCTTTCCAAACCTAAAATTTTTCCCCTGCGGGAGTTTAAATCTCCCATGACCTCCCCGACAAACTCTTCGGGCGTCACAATTTCCACTTCCATAATCGGTTCCAACAAAACAGCCTGGGCCTTGACGGCGGCTTCCTTAAAGGCCATGGACCCGGCAAAAAGAAAGGCCCGTTCCGAAGAATCGACTTCATGAAAAGAGCCGAAAACGAGCCGGGCGCCTAAGTCAACCATAGGGTATCCGGCCAAAACCCCGCCCTGCATGGCCTCAACGATACCTTTTTCCACGGAGGGGATATATTCCTTGGGGATCACCCCGCCGACAATCTTATCTTCGAACAGGAAGCCGCTGCCGGCCTCCCGCGGATAAACTTCCAGGACCACATGCCCATATTGACCTCGACCGCCGCTTTGACGAATATATTTTCCTTCGGCCTTGATCTCCCGGGTAATGGTCTCTCGATAGGCCACTTGAGGCTTTCCGATATTCGCGGCCACATGAAACTCTCGAGTCAGCCGGTCGACTATGATTTCCAGATGCAATTCTCCCATTCCCGAGATGATCGTTTGCCCGGTATCCTCCTCGGTATGGACTTTAAAGGAGGGATCTTCCGCGGCTATCCGCTGCATTGACAGTCCCAACTTATCCAAATCGGCCTTGCTTTTCGGTTCGATGGCAATGGAGATCACCGGCACCGGGATATCCAAAGACTCCAATAATACAGGGGCTTTGGGATCACAGAGACTGTCGCCGGTGGTCGTATTTTTCAGACCCACTACGGCTACGATATCTCCGGCCCGCATGGTCTTGATCTCTTCCCGCTGATTGGCATGCATCTTCAGTAGGCGTCCTATTTTTTCTTTTCGGCCTTTATTAATATTGAGCACCGAATCTCCGGAGGCCAGGGTCCCGGAATAGACCCGCAGAAAAGTCAAATGGCCCACATAGGGATCGGACATCAATTTAAAAGCCAGAGCGGTAAAGGGCCCCGCCTCATCAGCCCCTCTTTTCTCCACCTCTCCAGAAGGGGTTGTCCCCTCTACAGGAGGGGCATCGGTCGGCGCCGGCAAATAATGAACAATGGCATCCAGAAGGGGCTGAACGCCTTTATTTTTAAAGGCCGAACCGCAGAGGACGGGAACGACTTTCAAGTCTAACGTGGCCCGGCGCAAGGCCTTGATGATCACTTCTTCCGGAATGTCCTCCCCTCCCAAGTAGGCCTCCAGCAGGGCATCATCCGTGTCGGCCAGGGATTCAATCAGTTTTTGCCGTTGGAAGGCTACGGTCTCCTTTAAATCCTCGGGAATCGGTTCGGGTTCCAAGGTTCTACCCAGAGTGGCCGCATCAAACGAATAGGCCTTCAGCGTGATCAGATCAATAACCCCTTGAAAGGATTCTTCCTTACCCAGAGGCCACTGAATAAAAACGGGATTGGCCCCCAAACGCTCTTCCATCATTTTCAAACAATATTCGTGATCCGCGCCCACCCGATCCATCTTGTTGATAAAGGCCAGCCTGGGGATCTTATATCGATCGGCCTGTCTCCAGACCGTTTCCGATTGCGGTTCCACCCCGGCTACGGCATCAAAAACGGCGATAGCCCCGTCGAGGACCCGCAGGCTCCGTTCCACTTCGATGGTAAAGTCTACATGACCGGGGGTGTCAATGATATTGATCCGGTGATCCTTCCAGAAACAGGTCGTAGCCGCCGAAGTAATGGTGATCCCCCGTTCCTGTTCCTGTTCCATCCAGTCCATAACGGCCGATCCATCGTGAACCTCCCCCATCTTGTAAGACACTCCGGTATAGTAGAGAATCCGTTCGGTGGTGGTGGTTTTTCCGGCGTCTATATGGGCCATGATCCCTATATTCCGAATCCTTGATAATAATACCTGGTCTGACAACAAAACACTCCGTTTCCCGTTTCCGACATACCTCTGATCACCGTATTACCAGCGATAGTGGGCAAAGGCCTTATTGGCCTCGGCCATTTTATGGGTATCTTCTTTCTTTTTAATGGCCGCTCCGCGGTTATTGGCGGCGTCTAGCAATTCACCGGCTAATTTGGCCTCCATGGTTTTTTCAGAACGCGCCTTGGCATAGGTGATTAGCCAGCGGATACTCAGGGCCAAGCGGCGATTGGAGCGGACTTCCACCGGGACCTGATAGGTGGATCCCCCCACTCTCCGCGATTTAACCTCGATGACCGGTTTGACATTGTCGATCGCCTTTTCAAACAGCTTGATCGGCTCGTCATCCCCTTTTTTACCGATCAGATCGAGAGATCGATACAAGATGGCCTCGGCCGTACCCTTTTTCCCCTTGCGCATCAGAGAATTGATAAATTTGGCCACCAATGGGCTGTGAAATTTAGGATCAGGCAATATTTCCCTATGAATGGCTTCTCTTTTCCTCGACATTCCGTCCTCTTTGTATCTCTGTTTAGTTTTATTCTATAGCTTCACTTCTTGGTGTTCCCTTTACCCCGAACCCCGAACTCAAGACTATTTGGGGCGTTTGGCCCCATATTTGGATCGACTGTTTTTTCGATCGGCTACACCAATGGAGTCCAGGGTCCCCCGAATGATATGATAACGAACCCCGGGAAGATCCTTAACCCGGCCCCCGCGGATTAAAACAACGGAGTGCTCCTGCAGGTTATGCCCGATTCCGGGGATATAGGTGGTCACTTCCATCCCATTGGTCAAACGGACACGGGCAACTTTCCGCAGAGCGGAGTTCGGTTTTTTGGGCGTCGAGGTATAAACACGGATACAGACCCCCCGTTTTTGAGGACACCCTCTTAAGGCTGGCGCCGTATTCTTTTTTTTGACTTTCTCCCTGCCCTGGCGGATCAACTGATTAATAGTGGCCATAATTCTCCTGCATAACTAGGCTTAATCGGGTTAAGCGGCTAAAATCTAAAAATCAAAATATATATATCACTTTTCTTTAATTGTCAATCTTTTTTTCGGAGATCTCCTCGCCCTGAGCCAAGAGAATCTGGCGATAAATGGGCATCCCCGACCCGGCCGGGATTAAACGCCCCATAATGACATTTTCTTTTAAGCCCCTCAGTAAATCCTTCTCCCCGGCAATGCAGGCATCGGTCAAGACCTTGGTCGTTTCCTGGAAGGAAGCCGCCGAGATAAAGCTGTCGGTCGACAGAGAGGCCTTGGTGATCCCTTGGAGAACCGGCTCCCCTTGGGCCGGTCGCCCTCCCTTGGCCAGGATTTCCTGGTTTCGCTGGGAAAAGACCTGCCGTTCCACCTGGTCTCCGACCATATAATCCATATCCCCGGGGTCTTTGATCCGGACTTTTCGGAGCATCTGTCGGACAATTACTTCAATATGCTTATCGTTGATCTTAACCCCTTGAAGTCGATAAACCTCCTGGACCTCATTGACCAGATACTTGGCCAGCTCTTTTATCCCGCTGACGCTCAAAATATCATGAGGGTTGGCCGAACCGTCCATCAAGGGCTCTCCGGCATGGACCATATCCCCTTCCTGGACGCTGACATGCTTGCCTTTGGGAATGAGGTATTCTTTAGCCTCTCCCACCTCCGGGGAAACGATGACCTTGCGTTTTCCCTTGGTATGCTTTCCGAAAGTGACCATACCGTCTATCTCCGTTATGACGGCATGTTCTTTGGGCTTGCGGACTTCAAAAAGTTCAGCCACCCGGGGCAGACCTCCGGTAATATCCTTGGTTTTGGTCGTCTCCCGGGGAATTTTAGCCACTACATCCCCGGCCAAAACCTGATCCCCTTCGGAGACCATAATAATGGCCCCAAGGGGTAAAAGATATCGGGCAAAGGAATTGGTGTCGGGCATTCGAGCCGTTTTACCGCTGTCATCTTTAATGGAAATTCGCGGCCGCACTTCGGCATCCCGGTATTCCACGATAACCCGGCTGGATTTCCCGGTCACCACGTCCCGCCGTTCTTCCATGGTGGCCCCCTCGGTAATATCCCCAAATTTCACCTTACCGGAAACAGCCGTGATAATCGGGATGGTAAAAGGATCCCAGTTGGCCAGCAACGTTCCCGCCTTGACCGTCTGTTTATCCTTGACTTTAAGCATGGTCCCGTAAATCAAGGGATACCGTTCCCGTTCCCGATTTTTTTCGTCCAGGATACAGATATAGCCGTTTCGATTCATAACGACAAAGTCTCCATCCCGGTTTTGGACCGTATGGAGTTGAACATATTGCACCTTTCCTTCGGTTCGGGATTGCAGAGTGGTTTGTTCCCCCCGTTTGCTGGCCACCCCGCCGATATGGAAGGTCCGCATAGTCAGCTGCGTTCCCGGTTCTCCGATGGACTGGGCGGCTATAATGCCGATGGCCTCTCCGATATCAACCTGTTTACCATAGGCTAAATCCCGGCCGTAACACTTGGCGCAGACCCCCCGGGTGCTCTGGCAGGTCAGGACCGAACGAATCAGGACCTTTTCAATCCCGGCGTCTTCAATCCGTTCGGCGGCTGTTTCATCAATCTCTTCATTGGCCCCCACTAAGATCTCATCGGAAAAAGGATCCTTAATATCTTCCAAAGCCACCCGGCCCAGGATCCTATCCCCGATCGGCTGAATCACTTCGCCGGCTTCCCGCAGGGCTTCGACAATGATGCCGTCAATCGTCCCGCAGTCCAGTTCATGAATAATGACGTCCTGGGAGACATCCACCAGTCTTCGGGTCAGATACCCGGAATTAGCCGTTTTTAAAGCCGTGTCCGCCAATCCTTTACGGGCTCCATGGGTGGAGATAAAGTATTCCAAAACGCTCAACCCCTCACGGAAATTGGCCCTGATCGGGGTTTCAATGATCTCTCCCGAAGGTTTGGCCATCAGGCCGCGCATTCCGGCCAACTGCCTCATCTGGTCTTTACTCCCCCGAGCCCCGGAATCGGTCATCATAAAGATAGGATTAAAACTGGAGACCTCCTGCGCTTTATTATCCGGGCCGGTCAATTTCTCCTTGCCCATAACCAACATCATTTGCTGAGCCACATCCTCACTGGACTTGGCCCAGATATCGACCAATTTATTGTACTTTTCACCATCAGTGATCAATCCGTCGGTATATTGTTTTTCAACCCGGCGGACCTCTTCTTCGGCCTTTTTCAAGATTTCCTTCTTTTGAGGAGGAATCTTCATATCCGCCACGGAGATGGAGATCCCGGACAAGGTCGCAAAGTGATAGCCCACATCTTTTAATCGGTCGGCCAAGAGAACCGTTTGCTTGATCCCGGCCTTCCGGAAACAATCGTCAATCAGTTTGCGAACTTCTTTCTTGGTCATGACCCGGTTGATTCGTTCAAAGGGAATCATGGGAGGTAAAATTTCCCCTAAGATGACCCGTCCGACCGTGGTCTCTACCAAGGCCTCGTTAAGCCGGACCTTAATCCGGGCTTGGAGGTCCACTTCCCCGGCGTCGTAGGCAATGCGGACTTCTTCCGGGCCATAAAAGATCTTACCGCTTCCTTTGGCAAACAAGCGGTCCCGGGTCATATAGTATAACCCGAGAACAATATCCTGCGAAGGGACTATGATCGGCTCGCCATTGGCCGGAGAGAGGATATTGTTAGTGGACATCATCAAGACCCGGGCCTCGATTTGGGATTGGATGGATAAAGGCACATGCACGGCCATCTGATCGCCGTCAAAATCGGCATTAAAGGCCGTACAAACCAAGGGGTGCAATTGAATGGCTTTTCCTTCCACCAAAATGGGCTCGAAGGCTTGGATCCCTAAACGATGTAAGGTAGGGGCCCGATTAAGCAGTACCGGATATTCACGGACCACTTCATCCAAGGTATCCCAGACCTCCGGGGTCTCTTTCTCGACCATCTTTTTGGCTGTCTTTATGGTGGTGACATAACCTTTATCTTCCAGTTTTTGATAGATAAAGGGTTTAAATAATTCTAAGGCCATTTTCTTGGGCAGACCGCACTGGTGGAGGCGGAGATTCGGCCCCACCACAATCACCGACCGTCCGGAATAATCCACCCGTTTACCCAGGAGGTTTTGCCGGAATCGCCCCTGCTTGCCTTTGAGCATATCACTTAAAGACTTCAGGGGGCGCTTATTGGTCCCGGTAATCACTTTGCCCCGCCGTCCATTATCAAAGAGGACATCCACGGCCTCCTGGAGCATGCGTTTTTCATTCCGAATAATAATATCCGGGGCATTCAGCTCTAAAAGCCGTTTAAGACGATTATTCCGATTGATGACCCGACGGTAAAGGTCATTCAGATCAGAGGTGGCAAATCGTCCGCCATCTAAAGGGACCAGAGGACGCAGATCCGGGGGCAAGACCGGAATAACATCCATGATCATCCATTCGGGACGATTACCGGATTCCTTAAAGGCATCGACGACCTTCAGCCTCTTGATCAATTTCTTCTTTTTGGCCTCGGAATTGGTCTGATGGGCCTCTTCCCGTAAGGAGAGGGATAAAGCCTGGAGATCCAGATTTTTTACCAGGGTTTGGATGGCTTCAGCCCCAATACCGGCCACTATCCGGTCCCCGAATTCTTCCTTGACCTGACGAAACCGTTCTTCTGAAAACAAACTTCCCACCGGCAAGGACGGTTCCTTGGATTCCAAAACAATATAGGCCTCAAAGTAGAGGACCTTTTCCAGCTCTTTGAGCGTCAGATCAAGGAGGGTGCCGATTTTGCTGGGCAGACTTTTTAAAAACCAGATATGGGCTACCGGACTGGCCAGTTCGATATGCCCCATCCGTTCACGACGGACCTTGGACTGAATGACTTCCACCCCGCATTTTTCACAGACCACTCCACGGTGCTTCATCCGCTTATATTTTCCGCAATTACATTCGTAATCCTTGATGGGACCGAATATTTTGGCGCAAAAAAGTCCGTCCCGTTCCGGCTTAAAGGTCCGGTAATTAATCGTCTCCGGTTTTTTTACTTCCCCGTGAGACCATTCCCTGATCTTCTCCGGAGAGGCCAAAGATATCTTTACCGCATAAAAATTCAATGGGTCTTTGGGCTTGGCAAAATAACTAAATAAATCTTCCAAGGCATACTCCTTTTTACCAAGGGTTTAGGACTCAAGACTCAAGGTCTACGCTACAAGGTTTATGTTTTACTAAAGGCCTTGTGCCTTAGACCCTGCACCTTTTTTAATCAAATCCGTCCCTCTGAAGGCGGTTCCCCCTCCAGAAGTTCAACATTAAGGCCTAAGCTTTGTAATTCCTTTACCAAAACATTAAACGATTCAGGCAGCCCGGCTTCCAGGGTATTGTCTCCCTTGACAATTTTTTCATACATCCGTGTCCGTCCAACGACATCATCCGATTTGACGGTCAGAAATTCCTGGAGGGTAAAGGCCGCCCCATAGGCTTCCATCGCCCAGACTTCCATCTCTCCCAGACGCTGTCCACCGAACTGGGCCTTTCCGCCCAAAGGCTGCTGGGTAACCAGAGAATAGGGGCCAATGGACCGGGCATGGATTTTATCATCGACCAAGTGGTGTAATTTGAGCATGTACATTACCCCAACGGTCACTGGACGGTTGAAGGCATCACCGGTCCGTCCATCGTAAAGGGTGCATTGTCCTGTCTCCGGCAATCCGGCCAATTTCAGCAGCCCCTGGATATCTTCTTCGTCCGCCCCGTCAAAAACCGGAGTGGCCATATGGATCCCTTCCCGGAATTGATTGGCCATAATCGGCAGGGCTTCTTCTGAAAGGTTATCGACGTATCCCTCCACTTCTTTGGAGCCGTAAATTTTATGGAGCAGGCGACGGGCCTCTCCGGCCTGATTCAAAGCGGTGAGCAGATCGCCCAACTTTTTCCCCAGTTCCCTGGAAACCCATCCCAAATGGGTTTCTAAGACCTGTCCCACGTTCATTCTCGAAGGGACCCCCAGGGGATTGAGAACGATATCGACCGGGGTTCCATCCGCGAAATAAGGCATATCCTCCGATGGAAGGATCCGGGAGACTACACCTTTATTACCATGGCGCCCGGCCATTTTATCACCTACCGAGAGCTTTCGTTTCACGGTCACATAAACCTTGACCATTTTAACAACCCCCGGGGGCAGTTCATCGCCTCTTTTCAGCTTGGCAATTTTTCCTTCAAAGCCCTCTTTGATGAGACTGACCTGTTCCTGATACCCTTTGATGATTTTTTCGATTTCCTCTTTCAGTTCCTTTCCTTTGGCTACGGAAAGTTCCTTCCACTTTTTGACCGGAATCTTGGACAGCCGATCAGAGGTAAATTTTTCCCCCCGAGAGATCAAGACCTTGCCGCTGCGATCTTCTTTAATGGTCACGCCGGATACCTTTCCGGTCAATAATTCCTTCAGGCGCAACAAGGCCTCTCGTTGAACGATCTGAATCTCATCGTTTTGATCCTTCATAATCCGGGAAATCTCTTCCTCTTCAATCGCCTTGGAACGGCTATCCCGTTCCACTCCTTTACGGGAAAACACCTTGGCGTCAATGACGATTCCTTCGATTCCCGGAGGGACTCTCAATGACGTATCCTTGACGTCACCGGCCTTTTCTCCGAAAATAGCCCGCAAGAGTTTCTCTTCGGGAGAAAGTTGCGTTTCTCCTTTAGGGGTGATCTTGCCGACCAAAATATCTCCGGGTTTGACTTCAGCTCCGATGCGGATAATGCCGCTATCGTCCAAATTCTTCAACGACTCATCCCCGAGATTGGGGATATCCCGGGTAATCTCTTCCCGACCCAGTTTAGTGTCCCGGGCAATCAGCTCAAATTCTTCGATATGAATCGAGGTAAAGACATCATCCCTAACCAAATGCTCGCCTACCAAAATGGAGTCTTCAAAGTTGTACCCACCCCAGGACATGAAGGCGACCATGACATTCCGTCCCAAGGCCAGTTCCCCCCGTTCACTGGCCGGGCCATCGGCGATGACCTGCCCTTTTTCGACATAATCCCCTTTGCGGACAATCGGCTTTTGGTTAAAACAGGTGTTTTGATTGGAACGCTGGAACTTAGTCAATTTATAAATTTCCACATTGGCCCCCAAGGCCTTTTCCGATTCCGGATCCGCGAGGTAACGGACCACGATCCGATCGGCATCCACTTCCTCCACCACACCGTCCCGTTTGGCCACCACGGTGACCCCCGAATCCCTGGCCACCACTTCCTCAATCCCGGTCCCGATAATCGGGGCCCGGCAAGATAAGAGGGGAACGGCCTGGCGCTGCATATTGGACCCCATCAGGGCCCGGTTGGCGTCATCGTTCTCCAAAAAAGGAATTAAGGAAGCGGCCACGCTGACCAGCTGATTCGGAGATACGTCCATTAAATGAATCGCCTCTTCCTCCTGGTTAACCATGACAAATTCCCCATCCCTTCGAGCGGAAACAGTCGGCTCGACGATCTTTCCGTATCTATCCAACAGCACGCTGGCTTGGGCGATATTGAGATCCTTCTCATCCATGGCACTTAAGAAATTGACCTCTCGAGAGACCTTCCCCTCTTTAACCGTCCGGTAAGGCGTTTCGATAAATCCGAATTCATTCACCCGGGCATAGGTACTCAAGGAGACGATCAAACCGATATTGGGACCTTCCGGGGTTTCGATAGGACAAATCCGTCCATAATGAGTGGGATGCACATCCCGGACCTCAAAACCGGCCCGTTCACGGGTCAATCCCCCTGGGCCTAAAGCACTCAACCTTCTTTTATGGGTAATTTCAGACAGGGGATTGGTTTGATCCATGAACTGGGAGAGCTGACTGGTTCCAAAAAATTCTTTGACCACCGCGGCCACCGGTTTGGGGTTGATCAAATCGTGAGGCATCAGGGTCTCAATTTCCTGCAAGGTCATCCGTTCCTTGATGGTCCGTTCCATCCGGACCAGGCCGATGCGATATTGATTTTCCAAAAGTTCGCCCACGGCCCGGACCCTCCGGTTTCCCAGATGGTCAATATCATCCACCGGGCCGTTGGTATCCTTCAGCTCAATCAGCTTCTTGACAGTCATCAGGATATCTTCCCGGCGCAAGGTCCTCTCCTCCAAAGGAATATCCTGCCCCAACCGTCGATTCAGCTTCAGTCGTCCCACAGAGGAGAGATCATAATTTTCCGGATTAAAAAAGAGGTTCTGGAAAAAATTATTGGCCACTTCCAAGGTCGGGGGATTACTGGGACGCAGTTTCTTGTAGATTTCCAAAATGGCTTCTTCCGAATTGGCAATTTTGTCTATGACCAAGGTATCCCGGAGAGAAGGGCTGACATTGACGCCGTCGATGAAAAGGAGGTCGAGATAAGCGATTTTTTTCTGGATAATCAGATCCAGTTTTTCCCGGGTTAACGCCTCATTGCTGGTTATGAGCACTTCACCCGTACCCGGATCCACGACATCTTGGGCCAGAAAAAACCCTTCTACATCTTCGCTCTTGGCCGGCAAAGACGTGATCTGGGCATCTTGAAGCATCTTGATGATTTTTTTATTGATCTTTTTGTTTTTCCTGGCTAGGACCTCCCCGGTCTGGGGATTGACAATATCCCGGGGGGCTTTTTTACCTAACAGAAAATCAGGATTGACCTCCCGTTTCAGCTTTCCGTCTTCAATCGTGATCCTTTCCCGTTCATAAAAGAAATTCAACAAATCCTGATTGGTATAGCCCAAGGCTTTCAAAAGAATGGTTACTGGGAATTTCCGACGGCGATCGATGCGCACAAAGAGGATATTTTTAGGATCAAATTCCAGATCAATCCAAGAACCCCGCAGGGGGATAATCCGGGCCGAATAGAGCAATCGTCCGCTGCTGTGGGTCTTCCCCTTGTCATGATCGAAAAAGATCCCCGGAGAACGATGAAGTTGGCTGACCACCACCCGCTCCGTGCCATTAATGATAAAGGTCCCCTTGTCCGTCATTAACGGTATGGTCCCGAAATAGATGTCTTGCTCCTTTATATCCCGGATGGTCTGACTGCCTGTATCCTTATCCAGATCGTAGACAATGAGGCGAACGGTAATTTTCATCGGTACTTCAAACGTCATGCCTCTCTGGAGGCATTCGGCCACGTCATATTTGACCTCTCCAAAGGAATAGCGGACGAATTCCAAAGAGGACATGCCGGTAAAATCCCGAATCGGGAAGACACTTTTAAAGACACCCTGGAGCCCGATATTTTCCCTCTGATCAGGGTCGGTATCCTTCTGCAGAAACCGCTCATAGGACTGTTTCTGCATATCGATCAGATTGGGGATATTGATAATTTTCTCAATCCGCCCAAAATTTTTTCGAAAACGAACGTTATGAATAGACCGTTCCTTCATCCTGGCTCCTTCCTGCTTTCAAGGAAGTATTCTCTACCTTGGTCTGGTTTACCTTGTGATCCCTTGAATGGGAATCCTCACCTCCCCTTTGTTTCCCCTCATTTAAAGGGAAAAAAGGAGAGGTGAGGATTAAAAAGTTGGATTGAAAACCAATTATTTAATTTCTACGGTCGCCCCGGCCTCTTCCAATTGTTTTTTGACCTTTTCGGCCTCTTCTTTGGAGATGCCTTCTTTAATGGTGCTCGGCAGGTTTTCGACGGCATCCTTGGCCTCTTTCAGCCCGAGGCTGGTGATGGCCCGAACTTCTTTAATGACCTGTATTTTCTTGTCCCCTACTCCGGTGATGACCACGGAAAATTCCGTCTGTTCCTCCACCGCCGGGGCTTCGGCGGCCGCCGGGGCCATTCCGGCCACAGCCATAACCGGGGCCGAGGCCTTTACGCCGAATTTATCTTCCAACTCCTTAACCAACTCCGACAGTTCTAAGACCGTCATATTAGAAATAAACTCAATAACATCTGCTTTGGTGATTTTCTCAGCCATGGGTATACATCCTCCTTATTTCTGCTTGTTCCTTAGGCCTTGGCTTTTTGCTCTTCAATGGCCTGCAAGGTTCCCAAAAATTTCTGAATAATTCCCGACAGGGTTGAGACAAAACCCGTCGGTACGGCGATAAGCGATGAGAGTACCTGTCCCAACAAGGCTTCTCGGGGAGGCATTTTCGATAACTGTTGGATCGCCTCTCCGGATATAGGTTTTCCGCCCAACACCCCACCCTTAAAAACAAAATTTTCCCGGGTCTTGGCAAATTCCGTGAGGATTTTGGCCGAGGCCACCGGGTCCTTATAACTAAGGGTGATCCCGCAAGGACCGACAAAAAAATTGTTTTCCGAGGAAAGCGGGGTATTTTCCGAAGCCCGGTAAAACAGGGTGTTCTTAACTACCTGGTACTCATCGCCGCTCTGCCGTAAGTCCTGGCGTAAGCGGCTTAACGATTCCACATTCAACCCGCGAAAGTCGGTAATGAAAACGGCCTTGGCTTGGGTTAAACGTTGATGGAGGTCGGTCACGATCTTTTCCTTCTCCGCCCTTTTCAATGCTTAATCCCTCCTTTCTTAGAGTTTTGATCAGGTTTTAAAGTCCGTGACACCAACGGCTGAGCCCAATTTCTATCTCAGGAGTCTCGGTAGGCTGAACGGCATCATTTAGGCCAAAACGAGGCACCTACGGTCTTTGACTCTAAAACCAAATTTTTGCGACGCTTAAAGCTGAAAGCTCAAAGCTCACGGTTATCTTTATTGTCCTTCTACTTAGCTATCTCTTTGATAAAGGCCGGATCTATTTTAATCCCCGGTCCCATAGTCGTCGAAAGCGTCACACTCTTTAAATACGTCCCTTTGCTGCTGGAAGGTTTGAGCCGTAATAAGATCTCGAACAAAGACATGATATTCGGAAGTAGTTTTTCTGGACCGAAGGAAACCCGGCCGACTGGGGCATGAACAATCCCGTTTTTCTCCACCCGAAATTCAATTTTACCGGCCTTGATTTCTCGAACGGCCTTGGCTACATCAAAAGTCACCGTTCCGGTCTTGGCATTGGGCATCAACCCTCTAGGGCCTAAAATCTTCCCTATTTTACCCACCGACCCCATCATATCGGGAGTGGCTACGGCCTTATCAAAATCGGTCCAACCGCCTCTTATTTTTTCTATGAGCTCTTCACCCCCGGCGAAATCGGCCCCGGCTTCTAAAGCCTCTCTTTCTTTTTCTCCTTTAGCAAAGACCAAGACTCGGGTCACCTTCCCTGTTCCATTGGGCAGGACGACAGCCCCCCGAACCATCTGATCGGCATGCCGGGGATCAACGCCCAAGCGGACGGCTAAGTCCACGGTTTCGTCAAAACGGGTATAAGAAGCCGAGACAGCCAACTGAATCGCTTCTTCTAAAGGATAGCGTTTGGTCCGGTCGACCTGGGAAAAGGCTTTAGTGTGTTTTTTTCCTCTTGCTGGCATAATCTTCTAACCTACCTCTCTCACAAACTTAGCCAATCTCGATCCCCATACTCAGCGCTGTTCCTTCGATGATCTTCTTGGCTGCTTCCAGGGTGTTGGCATTTAAATCAGGCATTTTTAACTTGGCAATTTCTTCAATTTGGGCCGGACTGACTTTGGCGACTTTCTCCCGATTGGGGATCTTGGAACCCTTAGCGATCTGGGCGGCCTTTTTCAATAAAATAGAGGCGGGGGGAGTCTTGGTAATAAAGGTAAACGAACGATCGGAAAAAACGGTGATCACTACCGGAATGATCATGCCTTCCTGCCCTTGGGTTCGGGCATTGAAAGCCTTGCAAAATTCCATGATATTGACCCCATGCTGCCCCAAGGCCGGACCGATCGGCGGCGAGGGATTGGCTTGAGCCGCTTGGACCTGAAGTTTAATATAAGCGACAATTTTTTTGGCCATTATGACTTTTCTCCTTTACAAGCAAATCCTAATTAACAATCTTAAAACTATCTAAATTCAGAATGAGAAGGAACGATTAACAGGACGGGCTGTTTTTCTTCCGGATTCTGACTTTGGTCTCCTGCCTTTATGCTTTTATAATTTGGCCACTTGAACGAAATCGAGTTCAACCGGAGTGGCCCGGCCAAAGATGCTGATCAACACCTTGATTTTCCCTTTATCCGCTTTAACCTCTTCGACTACTCCATTGAAATTGGAAAAAGGTCCGTCAATGACCTGAACCTCATCGCCCTCTTCAAAGAAAAATTTGGGTTTGGGTTTAATCGCCCCTTCGGCCATTTGCCGGATCACCTTCTCGGCCTCTTCATCAGGGATGGGTACGGGCTTATTTTTTTCCCCGATAAACCCGGTGACTTTAGGGGTATCCTTGACCAAATGCCAGGTCTCATCATTAAGCTCCATACGCACCAGGATATACCCCGGATAGACTTTTCGGGCGGATGTCTTTCGCTCCCCCTTGACTAGTTCGACCACTTTTTCGGTGGGAACCAAAACTTCCGAGAATAAATCCTCTTTCCCTAAAGACTTAATGTGTTCTTCCAAAGCCAATTTTACTTTATGTTCAAAACCGGAATAGGTATGAACGATATACCATTTGTGTGCCACAGGCCCACCCTTTTACCTTAGGATCGTTTTAAAAATAGTCCCACTGCTTTGGCCAACCCGATGTCTAAAATCCCCAGAAAAAAAGCCACGACAATGGATAGCACAATGACCATGCTGGTGGCGGCAATCGTCTCTTTCCGAGATGGCCAGGTTACCTTTTTCAATTCAATGTGAACTTCCCGGAAAAAATCCTTAATCTGTCCAATCCACTCCTGTTTATTGGCCCAAAGGGCGGTCAGCCCTTTCGCCGGAGATTCTTTCGGACTTTGCTTTTTCAGGGTCTCCTTGCTTTTGGCCTTGGAAACGCCGGGACCTTCTTCTTTGGTAATCGAACTGTCTATCTTCTCCGGGGCTTTGCCTTCGGGTTCGTTGGCTTCAATTTTCTTCTTTTTCTTCATGCTCTCCTAAGGCCTCTCTGAGATGTTAGACCTGATTTATTGGCAGGCCAGGAGGGATTCGAACCCCCAACACCCGGATTTGGAGTCCGGTGCTCTAGCCATTAGAGCTACTGGCCTGCAAGACTAGGCGACCACCCTTTTGAAACTATTTGGTTTCCTTGTGTACAGTATGGGACTGGCAAGAAGGACAATATTTCCTGAATTCTAATTTGTCCGGGGTCTTTTTCTTGTTTTTAGTAGTGGTATAATTTTTTCTTTTACAGCCGGTACAAGACAGGATTACTATATCACGCATGGTCGATCCTAACTTAAAATTAATGGACAGGATTCAGAAGCTAAAAGTCAGAATATTTTCCCTTAAACTAGGTTTTCCATTCTGACTTCTGGCTTCTGAATCCTGAATTCTATTATTATTTATTCGATAATCTCCGAGATAACGCCGGCGCCGACGGTCCGTCCGCCTTCACGGATGGCAAAGCGCAGCTCCTTCTCCATGGCGATCGGCGTGATCAAGGACACCTCCACCGAAACATTGTCCCC
>Ga0233425_10007271_pt1 | contig 15681 bp, 20 predicted proteins | sample Watercolumn_Towu_2_FD_181712 | JGI IMG/M metagenome (GOLD analysis project Ga0233425, IMG submission 181712) | Freshwater microbial communities from Lake Towuti, South Sulawesi, Indonesia - Watercolumn_Towuti2014_140_MG | ecosystem: Environmental > Aquatic > Freshwater > Lake | place...
TAGTACCGCTCGAGGGCGTCGGGCCTCTGGAAGTACACCAGAATGTCGATGCCGCTTTGCGCCTTCACTTCAATGCCCGGAATGACGAGCACATCGCCGCGCTTTTCCCACGCACGCAGCGCACCGCGGATCTCATTGTGATCGGTAATCGCGACTCCCACCCCCCTCTTGGCACAGACACTTAGACATTTTTCAATTGAAGTGAAGGCATCAGCCGATACATGGGTATGTACATGCATATCGACGCACGTATATCCACCACGCAAAAGAGTGGGAAGCTGATCAGCCGGGTAGCAGGAGAATGGAGATGTCGGTATGATGTGATTATGCAACGCACCCTTATTCTCCTCAAGCCTGACGCCGTCGGGAAACGCATCTGCGGCAAAGTCATCGCACGATTCGAAGAAGCGGGATTCACGATCCGCGGCTGCAAGATGGTCAAACTCTCGCCCGCGATCCTGCGCGATCACTACGCACACATCGCTGATAAACCCTTCTACCCCGAAGTTGAAAGCTTCATGGGATCGCTGCCCGTCATCGCGCTCGTGCTCGAAGGAAGCGACGTCGTGACCAAAGTCCGCGATATGCTCGGGGTTACCGACAGCCGCAAGGCTGCTCCAGGAACGATCCGCGCGAATTTCGGTGTCGATCAGATGGTCAATGTCGCGCATGCCAGTGACAGCCCCGAAACTGCGGAGAAAGAGGTGAGGAGGTTTTTCAGCGGAGAGGAATTATTTGAATATTGACAAAAAGTCATATAATTCTACAATATCCAAACGATGGTGAAACAGCGTGGAGGCCCATCCGAAACGGCCACGAAAAACACAATCCTCAACAGGAGAAATTTCTTGCGATTGGGGTTATTGTTTGCCGGAAGCGCGGCAACAGGTTTGGGCCTTCGTGAGCTCTTCCGTCACAGACATCCAGGAATGCAAACTCCCGAGAAGCGGACTCCTGTCGAGGAATTCCTTCTACAGTTCCCCGATCGAGTTCCGGGCGTGAAAGATGTAAAGAAGTTTCCCGTTCTCAACGCACGACATTGCTTGGTGCATATACGACACATGCACAGTGTAGAAAACAATGCTCGCATGTTCGACAGCAAAGTTTTTACGAAGGAATTTCTGGAAAAACTGAGTCCTGAAAAAAGAACAATTGTTGAGGCACTGCGGGCAAAGATGAAGAACATCGTTGTCGAAGCCGCCGCGCATGAAGCCAGTGTCGAAGCCGATCTCGCAATGACCTATCCATACCTTGCGGAACATCAGGGTATGCATACGCTATATATCGAAGGCATGGATGAGCAGGGTGATGCTGCGTTGAAGGCACTGCAGGAAACTCTGGTAAAAGGAATGCGCGTGGACCACCTCCTGAGAGATAGCATCGGACGATTACCACCTCAGCATCCGAAGAGAGCCGCCCTTGAGCAGAATCTCAAAGAGACGACCGCAATGAGGAAAAATGCATTGCTCGAACCGCAGAGGGTGCTCGGCAGTGCCGTCGATCTGTGGGCGCAGGGCCATATTGGTGTCAGAGCAGCGGATAAACGAGAGATCTTGGATAAAGTTTTTGACCTGGCTACGGATATTAATCGAGTGAATTTTCCTGAATTGCTCAAGAAGGGCCAGTCTTTGCGAGAGCTTACATTGCTTATGAAGGCGAGTGAAAACACCATAACCTTCGTGCGTTTCGGCGGCAATCATAAGTGGTGGCAGCGAATTCAGGAATGGAACAGTGAGACGCCGAATGATGCATTCTCGCTTATTGAAATTACTCCCGCTTCATACAAAGAGTGTGATATGCAGAAGTAGCTACTGCTTACTCAGCAGCCACCTCTCCGCTGCTTCCAGCTGCGGATCTTTCCCGGCTTTCACATCTTCGGCCGTCCGATCGACAACGATGTCGGGCTTCACCCCTTCCTTGCCGAGATTCTTCCCCTTCGGCGTGAGCCAGCGCGCGGTGGTCACGCGAAGACTGCTTCCACCGGGCAGATCCAGCACTTCTTGCACCGTCCCCTTTCCAAAACTCGTCATGCCGATGATGGTCGCGCGGCCGAGATCCTGCAGAGCGCCGGCAACAATCTCGGACGCGCTCGCGGACCCCTGATTGATCAGCACGACGAGCGGCAGATCGGGTACAAGTGCCCGGCCGCGGACGTACGATGGATCGGTAACGCCTTCGCGATGCTCGACCGCCACCACTTTTCCTTCGGTGACAAACAGAGACACCACGTCGACTGCCTTCTCCAGATATCCTCCGCCATTGTTGCGAAGGTCGAGAATCACCCCCTTTACAGGCTGCTTCGTTACTTCTCGCACTGCGCGGGCGATCTCGGCTGATGTGTCGTCGCCGAACTGATTGAGCGCAATGTACGCGATACTGCCCGTGGAGAGCTTGAGAACTTTCGACTCAACCGACGGCACGACAACCTCCTCGCGTACGATGGAGAATGTCAGCGGATCACCGTTGCCGCGCACGACCGTCAGGACAACTGTAGTGCCCTTGGGACCGCGGATGCGCTTCACCACTTCCGAGAGACTGCGATCGACCACATCCTCGCCATCGACTTCGATGATGATGTCCCCAGACATTAATCCCGCGCGCTCAGCCGGAGACGCCTTGAGGGGGGCCACCACAACGACAGCGTCATTCTTGAATGTAAGCTCGGCGCCGATCCCCTCCAGATGCCCCTGCAAGGATTCCCGAAATTCCGCGGTTTCTGCAGGAGTCATGAACGCGCTGTATGGATCACCGACTGCACGCACGAGCCCCTGAATCGCGCCGTAGAGCATGGGTGTGGATTTGAGTTCTGCCGGATTGATGTAATGACGGAGCATCATCCGCCACACACCCCAGAGAAGTTCGATATTCACCTCCCTTTCAGGATCGGAAACCAATTGTCCGCTCCCCGTCTGCTCCATAAAAAGCATTTCCCACTGCTGACGGGTTTGGCGGAGCTGTCGGTCCTCGTACTCGGTCCCCAGATGCCACCCAAGCACAAGGGTGAGCAGAGGTAACGTGACGAGCGTCACAATGCGAAGAGTTCTTGCGAGCATAATCCCACGCTCTCGCGTAGGATGAGATTATGCCACATCCGCGAGTGAAGAAAACGATGACGCCGGTGGATATCATCGCGGTCCTGCCGCAGGCCGAAAGCGTTCTTGGTGAGTATGGACTCCACTGTTTTCAGTGCAGTGCTGGCGCATTTGAAACGCTTGAAGAGGGATGTCGCAGCCATGGATTTGCTGATGAAGCGATTGAGGAACTCATCGACGATCTCAATGCTCTCATTCGTGATCTCCCTGTGCACCCTGCATCAATCACCGTGACGGAAGCCGCAGTAGGAGCCCTACGAACGATCGCATCGGAGCAAAAGCAAAAACATATTCGGCTTGAGGTTGTGCCCGACGGCCAAGGCGGCTTCTGTCTGGAGTTTCTAGAGAAGGCGACAAAAGAAAAACCTGTCTGGAAAGATGGCGGTAAGCCGCCGGTATCCGTCTTCGTTTCCCCTCTCGTAATGCTTCGCGTCGGTGGAGCGGTGATTGATCTTCGGGAAGGGAGATTGAAACTGGATCTGAGAGAAGAGAGTTGTTGTAACGATAAAGCGAAGGCCTGCGAATGCTATGCTAATGGAGATGATCCGCCTTCCCGCCTCTCTCGAACGCAAGCTCACGGAGATGTTTCCAACAATTCGGGAACGCGAGAAGTTCGTTGAACGGGTCATTGAAGAAGCTCTGGACCAAGACGGAAATACATCGATGCCAGAGCGTATTGGTGGAACAATTCATCTCTTCACGGATGGTGGATCGCGCGGCAATCCCGGGCAGGCAGCCATCGGCATCGTCCTCATCGATCCCGCGCGCGGCGAAGTGATCCGCGAACACTGCGAGAGGATCGGCATTGAAACCAACAACGTCGCCGAGTACCGAGCTCTCATCGAGGGACTCAAGATCGCTGGCCGTTACCATCCCAAGTCGCTCGTGTGTCACCTCGACTCCGAACTCATCGTGAAACAACTCTCGGGCGAATACCGCGTGCGAATGGCAACGCTGCAACCGCTCATGGAGGAAATACAGGAACTTGCAACGCAGTTGCCGTCAGTCTCCTTCAAGCACATCCCCAGGGACGACAACTGGCGAGCGGATGAGCTCGTTAATAAGGCGCTTGATGAGCATCCATCGCCCACGTACAAAAGAGAAGCATGACATTCCGCCTGGTCCTCGGTTGCTTCGGAATCTGCGGTCTCCTCGGTTTCGCGACCGACGCGAGTGCCGCAACACTCACGTATCGTTCCGGCCACTCCCTCTTCACGATCGAAAGCAACGCATACCCGTCGTGGAAACTGCCGCGCGAGCGGTGGTTCTATGAAGGCAAGGCTATCGCTCCCATCCCCGAGATGCTCGTAGAGGGTGATGCGCCGATTGCCCTTCCAGAGAAAATCACGCGTGTGAGTTTGCCGTCATGGGATCTTGTGGCAATCGCAGCGACACTGAGACAACGGATCGCAACGCCGTTTTATAGGGCTCCGCATGATGTCACGATCCGCAAAACTGCAACTGGCGGCATCGTTTTTGATGGGATCGGCATGCTCGGAAGAACGGTAAACCTTCAGCGCGCGGCGACGCTCACGGTGCAGGCACTCGAATCGGGACAGACGGAAATCGAGCTCCCCGTCGAAGAGCTGCAGCCGACAGTCACAGTCGAAGATCCGACTCTCCGTGAGCAGGGAATCCGTGAGATCGTCATGATCGGCGAATCGGATTTCACCAATTCCCCGGTCAATCGTCGCCACAACATCGCCACGGGTCTTTCAAAATTCAACGGAACGTTGATTCCAAAAGATGCCGTCTTCTCCTTCAACACAGTTCTCGGAAAAGTCGGCCCACAGACCGGATACAGAAAAGAACTCGTGATCCTCGGCGATCACACGCTGCCCGACTACGGCGGCGGATTGTGCCAGGTGAGTACGACCGCCTACCGCGGCGCGTGGGAAGAAGGGTTCCCCATCATGCAGAGGCGCAATCACAGTTACGTCGTGAGCTACTACTCTCCCCCGGGCTCCGACGCGACGATTTATCCTCCTGCTAGAGATATGCGATTCACAAACGACGGGCCCGGTGCACTCCTCATCCAGACACATCGCGAGGGGAACCGCGCGTACTTCATCTACTACGGCACCCGTGACACGCGAAAATCACTTCTGCTAGGACCATACATGAGCAACTTCCGGGAACCGCCGCCCGACCGCGAGGAGGTGACGACGGAGATCGCTCCGGGCGAACGCAGAAAAGTCGGCGACCGCCACGCTGGCATGAATGTGCTGTGGCTTCGCATCATCACTTCACCCGACGGTTCGGAAAAAGTGGAGCGATTCTTCTCGGGGTACGAGGCGCGCCCGCTCTTTCATCAGGTGGGAGTGGAGGCCGGAGAAATACCCGTCCTCGAGAACAATTTGTAATTTTATGAGAGTATCGCCGCCACAGCATTTGCCTTCCTTTCGCGTTGCAGATGATCGCGGAGAAAATAGTCGGCGATGTTATTCAGTCGCGCGGGATTTGGTACCGGGGGAAGCTGTGAAAACTCCCCCCGCACTGCCTTTTCCAGAAAGATGTTCTCCGATGCATCGCACTCTTCGAAGAAAGAGCTCCGGAGATCCGGCAGAAACCCGAGGTGACGAAGAAGGCAGAACGTGAAACCAAGTGACGCGTGCGGCGCGGAACCACACGCTGCGAGGAAATGGAGTGTTGCATCGAAGAGCGGCACGATCGGCTCATCGTCTTCGAGGAGAAGTAGCAGCAGCTCCGTGCCTTCCGTGGCCATAGCAAAATCGCGGACTCCCGTCGGAGGAGGCACATGATCTTCGGGTAGCGCAGCAGACCTCACAATAAAACCACTTGATGTTTCGACGAGTTCGACAATTGCATGACGCAGCGGCAGAAGCAGTGCCCCCGATTTGCTGCCGGGTCTGCGAACGGCGTTCGCGCGAGCCGCGAGCCGCCCGCGATCGCGGGTGAAGAAAATACAGAAGCGATCCGCTTCACCGACGTCTGACGTGCGAAGCGTGATAGCCTCGTAATTGCAACTGGATGGCACCCGAGCATTGTCTCATGCAGCCATCACGGCGGGCCAGCGTCGAGATGATCGAATCGCAAGCCAGCTCCCCGCACATGTAAGCAAAACACAGAGGAAAAACCCAAGAGCAAGCGACCGCAGCGGGAACGACAGCACCAAAAGATTCCAGAGGAAAAACGCCTGACGCATGCAGACAATGAAGAGGAGCGCACTCGCGACTGTTGCAATGGCGGTGAGTAGTAGCCACTCCTGTGCAAAAGGACGCAGGTGCTGCAATGGAGAAGCGCCCGAGAGCCACGCGAGGAGCACTGAACGATCCGATGCCATGCGCGCACGAACGCTCAGCACAGCTGCCGCAAATACTCCAAGCCCCGCGAGCATTGCCATCGCCATCGCCAGAACCATTCCCGTTTTCAGCATCCCCACTGCGTCGCGTGAGGCACTGACGCTCTCGAGAATTGCAGGGAGTGCTGCAGCGGCAATAACACCGCTCCACCGGGGGGTGTTGAGGAACCGCACGAGACTGTCGGTGTCACCAAGAGATGTAAGCGTGATCTGGATGGTGTCTACAAAAGTACTCTTCGCTCTCACGGCGCCTGCCGCGAGCAGCACCGGAAGTGTCTTGGATGCGTGCGAGAGATGTTCTTCAGCGGTGATGTATTCGACGCGCGATACAGCAGGCATCACGCGGAGAGAGGCAAAGAGCTCTTGCGCGGCGTTCACGGGAGCATCGGACTTCAGTTGCAGCGAAACCGTTGTCTGTGTCTGACGTGCCGAAAGTTCTCGTGACATCACGCTCATTGCAAGAAGAGAAGACTCAAGCAAAAACAATGTGCAGACCAGCAGTGGTATCAGTGGCGACGCAAACTGACGCAGCGGGGACATTGAAAGGAAGTGTATCAAAAGAACCCCCTGCAGAACATCTCCGATCTCTCCGATTTCTTCAGTGAACCGCCATCAGCCTCTCGCACTGCTCGACGGCACGAAGGCACTCTTGCGCTCGATGATTCTTGGGTTCGATCTCCAGGGCGCGCGTGAAGAGCGCACGTGCCTTGGGGAGATTCTTCATTTGCAAATATTCCATGCCAAGATCGCAAAGAATGAGCACGCTGTCGGGATCGAGGTTGAGCGCGCGCTCGAGCGTCACGATGCCCTGCGCGTACTGGCCGTCCATGAAGAGCGCCCAGCCGAGGCAACGGAGGATCTCTGGGTTATTTGACTGCAATGTGTTTGCACGCCGCAGAGCCGTCACAGCTAACTTCCATTCCTCGCGCCGCGACTGGAGGAACCCGATGATGTAGTGGCCGGTGTAACTACCACTATCAATCGCAACCGCATGCTTCGCCGCGGCCTCAGCGCGTTCAAAATGCGACAAGCTGAGTTCGTTATCGGCAACTTCCTCGAGCGCCGCGGCGTTCTCGGGATCTTCAATCAAAAGCTTCTCAAGGATTTTCAACGCTTCCTCGTGTTTCCCATCCAGCTTCAGCTGCTCGGCCTTTTCAAGGCGTTCGATGGTCTCCGAGGGCAGCGTCGTGTCGTCCATACGATGAGTGTAACACCTATCCGAAGAAAATAATGTAAAAAACCGTGCGAACGACTGCGTAGGCGCTTAAGCCCACCGCCAAGCCGATCAGCGACCCGAGCATGAGATCTTTCCCCTTCCCGAGCCTCGTCTCATTTTCTCCGGCCACCACCATGTGATAGGCGCCGACGAGGAAGAGCGTGAGGCAGAAAATCGCAATCGCCCCCACGAGGAAGTTGATGATGTTGGTGATGAGCCGCGGGAATGTGATTGCCTTGAATCCCGTATCAACGGAGAGGATGCGCTGCTGCAGAGCAAGCGCATTCGTCGCGCGGGCGGCAAGCAGGAGGAACAGCGAAGACATCCGACCATTGTAGCACAAACATGTACTGCTGACGAGGAAATTCTGCTACACTGCCGTGCCCAGGACATATGCATCTTCCTTCCGGATTTTCCCTTTCTCCCCTCTCCGGCTCTTCGCCGCGGCGTCCCGATAGAAGAAACGGCAAGGGACTTCCTAGGATCATTCATCGTGCGGCAGCCTTTTTGCGACGCAGATTCCGATGGATCGTCGAATGGGTTGCAGTGACCAAAGAGCGCCACGGATGGAAAGGGCTCATCCTTAGGATCGGCCTCATGGGAGCAGGGGCGTTCGGTCTCTACATCGCAGTGCTCTGGTTCACGCTCCCCGATATCAGCGACCCGAAAAATCTCATCCTCCCCGCCGAGAGCACGGTCATCACAGACCGAAACAGCATCGAGCTCTACCGCATCTACGCCGAACAGGACAGAACGTCTGTCAGTGGAGCGGATATTCCGACACACATGAAAAACGCGATCGTCGCGATCGAAGACGAACGGTTCTTCGACGACTCGCATTGGCTGCGTTTCGGGTGCATCGACATCAAGGGAATTTTCCGCGCGTTTGCCAGCAACATCTTTGGCAGTGGATTCACGCAGGGGGCATCGACCATCACGCAACAGCTTGCGCGCACAGCACTCCTCAGTCGCGAGAGATCGATCACAAGAAAACTTCGGGAACTGATGCTTGCATGCAAACTCGAACAGGAATATTCGAAAGAAAAACTTCTCGAGCTCTACCTCAACTGGATTCCATTTGGGCCCAATGCGTACGGCATCGAACAGGCAAGCAAAGCGTTCTTCGGCATTTCAGCAAAAGATCTGACCCTCGCGCAGTCTGCAGTGCTCGCATCGCTCCCGCAGCGGCCAAGTTACTTCAATCCGTTTGGCAAACACGTGCGAACGACCGTGAGTCCCCGCATCGAGCGACAAATAAAGGAGGGGAAGATCGGGAGCGCGTCGCAGATTCCCGAGGATGATATCCAGATCGGGCTCCTTGCCTCGCGTCTCGGCACTGGAACGACCGTGGTTGCGATCGGCGGCCGCACCGATCAGGTGCTCCGCAACATGCAGTCGCAGGGATTCATTACGGAGGCCGAGCGCTTGAAGGCCCTCGATGATCTGACGCGCATTACATTCAAGCCGATTCGTGAAAACATCCGTGCGCCGCACTTCGTGCTCTGGATCCGCGAGCAACTTGAGGAGATGTTTAAAGACAGCGCAGAGAAGGGCATTCTCGAGCAGGGCGGACTGACGATCAAAACCACGCTCGACTGGCGGCTGCAGCAGGCGGCTGAACAAGCGGTCGCGTCACACAAGCAGGATCTGCTCAGCCGCTTCGGCGCACGCAATGCCGCGCTCGTCGCGCTCGATACCCAGACCAAAGACATTCTCGCGTACGTGGGAAACACCGGTTTTGCGGATGATGAACAGGAAACGAAAATCGACATGGTGAGGGCCGCGCGCCAACCGGGATCGAGCTTCAAACCCTTCGTGTACGCGGCGGCGTTCGCGCAAGGGTACGGACCAGGAACGGTGCTCTACGACGCGCAAACGAAATTCGGCGATGATGAGCCGCAGAACTTCGACGGCAGATTCTTAGGACCGATGACGATGCGGCGCGCGCTCGGCGCCTCCCGAAACATTCCCGCGATCAAAGCGTTCTTCCTCGCCGGTGGCGAAGATCCCATCCTCTCTCTCGCTGCAGCCATGGGTGCCACTACTCCGAAGAACCTCAAGCCCAAACTGCAGGCCGAGCGCGGAACCTTCGATTACGGATGGCCGCTTGCGATCGGCGCGGCCGAGACTCCCCTGCTCGAAATGACGCACGCCTACAGTGCATTTGGAAGCGCCGGCCAGCAGCGCCCGGAGAGAAGCATCATCAGCATCACCACACGCAACGGTGCGGTCGTTCCGATGCCCGAAATTTCCGGAGATCCCGAGCAAGTGCTCGACCCGCGCATCGCCTACCAAATCACATCGATGCTCGCGGATGGATCCGTACGCCCCAATGAGTACTGGAAAACCGTCCTCTCGGTGCCCGGTACGGAAGCAGCTGCGAAAACCGGGACAAGCAACAAGTGTTTGGAGCGCAAGAAAAAGAAGGAGGACGAAGTGAGTAAAGAGAGTGATGATAATACGGGGGCGTGCGTGAAGCGCAGACCAGACACCCTCTGGACGATCGGGTACTCGCCGATGATCACCACCGGCGTGAACGTGGGCAACGCCAACGCCGAGGCACTCTCCGAAAAAGCGGAGGCGCTCACGACCGCCTCGCCGATCTGGAAATCCTTCATGACGCAGGCACTAAAAATTCTCGAGAAACCTGTCGCGGTCTTCCCCGCTCCACAGGGCATCATACGACCGCAGATCTCCACTCTTTCGGGAGAGCTTCCCACCGTCTGCACGCCGGTAGAGCTTCGTCGCGCGGAAGTGTTTGGCGGCGACGCTCCGCCGACTCTCGATGATCCGGCGTGCGCGATTCTCACCGTCGATCGCGTGACGGGCCTTCTCGCGTCTCCTTCGTGTCCCGCCGAAGCACGCGAGAGCGGCAGCTTCCTCGTCGTCCGCGAACTCCTCCCCGACCGCTGGCCCCTGTGGCAACGCGGCGCGGAGGAATGGGCGAAGAAGCAAATGGATGTTTGGAAGGCAACGCCCGACCACTCCGGTTCGCTGCTGCCGATTCCGCTGGCTCCCAAGGAAAGTTGCGACCCCGCACTCACGCCAGGACGGCTCGAGAAGCCGGAGCTCTCTCTTCTCGGCCCAGTTGATGGCGGCACCGCAACGTATCCATCGTTCGAGCCACGCATCCGGTACAACGTGCGTTCGTCCGTGCGAAGCATCACATACTCCATCGACGGGAAAAAAGTCGCGACGCTGACATCGACCCCCTTCACCGAGGCTATTCGCATCCCGAGATCGGTTGCGAAAGACGGAACACACCTGCTCGAGGTCACATTGACCGACGAATATTTCAACACCGTCACCGAGCGTGTGAACTTCCGATTCGGAGAGGATCAGGATGCGCCACTTGTCCAATTTCTCTCCCCCGAAGACGGTGCTTCGATTAAGAGCGAAACGTCAGTGACGCTGAGAGTCGAAGCCGAGGACACAGGCAGCGGCATCAAGACGGTTGAATTCTACGTTGATGACAAGCTCCTGACGCGAAAACCTGTCGCTCCATACGAGGCCGTGGTAACCATCCCTCTTGCTCCGGGCGCGCATACCTTCCGTGCTGTTGCGACTGACCTCGCAGGGAAGAAAGGAGAGGATGCAGTGACGATCACGGTGGAGTAGCTTCCTGCACCTTGGTTACAGTCCACCTATTGCAACAATTCCTGAAAATTGGTACAATAGCTTTGTCATTTCCTTACACAAACTTATGAGCACAGGTAAAGAGATGAATCTACAGGATATATCTGATCTCATCCTCCAAACATATGACGTGAAAGAGCCTGATGGAGCCATAAAAGATAGGATCCGTCACAATTTGAGTGCTGAAAAACTGCGAGCCGTCGGTCGGGAATACCTTAGAGAAGGTGATGCGTTTCTGAAAAGACTGCGGGACGCAAACGCAGATCAATTAAAAGATATATTGAAAGAATTGACCTGAGCACTACACGAGGAAGATGTGACTTCTGTTACACCAATATCTCCGCGTTCGTGTGGACCTCGGTGACGTCTTCATCTTCTTCGATTGCCTCGGCAAGATCGATGATTTTTTTGGCTACGCCTGCGTCTTTCACTTCCGTTTTTTGTGTGGGCAGAAACTTGAGACCGGCGCTGAGAATTTCGCAGCCCTGATTTTTCAGAAAATCCCGGATCTTCGGCCAGTTGCCCGCATCGGTGACAACACTGATGATGCCATCCTCTACTTCCACATCCTCCGCACCGAAGTCGATGAGTTCGAGTTCCAATTCCTCAACAGGCTTGCCGCCGATCGCTTGTCGCTGACCGCTGACGAACCCCTTTCGCTGAAACATCCACAGAACCGCATTGCTCTCCGCAACCGTCGCTCCTCCTTTATTGAGGATCATTTTGATATTACTGATCGTGCGGTTGCGATTATCCGTGAGACATTCGATGACGAATGCGACTCCTCCGGGACCATAGGCCGCGTAGATGATTTCGGCCATCGCTTCACCCTTCAGCTCCCCCGTCCCCTTCTTGATTGCGCGCTCAATATTCATGTTCGGAACGTTCTCGGCTTTTGCATTGTCAATCGCTGTCCTCAGTCCCGGATTCATCGTCGGATCACCCCCCGACCGCGCGGCCATCTCGATCAGTTTCGCATGACGCGTGAAGATCTTTCCGCGCTTCTTATCCTGCGCACCTTTGCGCACGCGAATGTTCGCCCATTTCGAGTGACCGGACATAGAGAAGTTATGGGACTCGAGCTTTGAGCTTCGAGTGGAAATGCATTTCCATTATATAAACATTCTATACCAAATCTCGCAGCTCGAGTCGCAGCTCATCACTACTTCCTATACGCCAGCATCCCCATGAACCGCGCGAGCTCGACTGCACCCCGCAGCATCTTTTGATGCTTGAGGCAGACCCCTGTGTAGTAGCGCTTGCGGATGTTGCCGAAGTAATCGATGTACGGGCGCATCGTGGGGTAATCCTTGTAATCAATGTACGGCGTTTTCTGAAAGCAGAACGGACACTTCTTCGTGCGCGGATCGGGCCGGACGTTTTTATTGAGGAGGGAAGACATCAGAGATCGAGTGAATCGTCGGAAATGAGTTTGTCGATTTCTTGCGTGAGTTCCTTCTTCTCCATCGGGGCCGCGGGCTCTTTTTCTTTCTTGCGCTCACTGGTTCTCGCAAGTTGCCTCTTCGCGCGCTCGGCGACCCGCTCGCGCACTTTCTCTTCTTCCACCTGCGCGGCGATGTGCTGCTCTTCTCCGCGTTGCTTCAGCCACTGCTCATACTTCTCGGAGTACTTCACGATCTGATACTTCTTCGGCGGCTTCACGATCATGTGCCTGAGGACTCCTTTTTCGATGCGAAGCGCACGGTCAATCTCTTTGAGTTTCGCTGGATCAAGCATCCAGTGGTAGACGACGAAACGGCCTTCATCGTATTCGCCAATCGTGTATGCAAGCCCACGACGGCCCCACAAATCTTTCGAAACGAGCAGCGCACCGGCGTCGGTGAAGAGCGCTTCAACATTCTTCAGCAGATCTCGTTCCTCTTTTTCTCCGAACGGATGCGGGTAGAGCACGACACATTCGTACAGTCGTGTGTCGACTGCCTCATCGGTTCCCGATGTTTTTACAGATGAAGTAACCATGTGATCGTGGGCGATGCCCTGTACCCGAAGCCCCAACGGGCGAGTGGTACAGGGGAATCACAGCCCGCAGAGAGTAGGGCTATGTAAGGCAGGGCGCAACAGAGGTGGGAAGAGAGCAATTGACAATATTGCTTATTTAGATTACAATAAAATAATGGAACAGTCATCTCCTGCAGGAAATAATGGAAAAGAGTCAGCGCAAGAGGTGCATGAGTTACGTTTCCGGCAAGATCTCGATTTGAAGGGTATTCATACAAGTGAATACACGCAGGGATATTCTTGCGACGTCGGCGTGCGTGTGAGGAGCGACACTTTCCAAGGTGCAACACTACCAGCGCGTGCTATCTACATTTCGCCGGACGGCACAAGGTGTTACATACAATATGATATGGCAGCCTATCGCGTCGCCGTGATGAATTCGTCTCTTGACCCAAGACGAAAAAAGGTTCTCATGGAGTCGCAATCGATGGGAAAATGGATGAGCATCAGAGACACGCAGCCTCCCATCCGCGTCACGATCGACGACGGAAAAGATGCTCAAAAAAAGGAAAATCGGAGAGCATTTAAGATTGCCACAGCCGTAGCCGCACCCACCTTACTCGTGATCACCTCAGTGGCAGGGCTCTTTTGGCGCCACGACCAAAAACTCGAAAGAGATGCGGCGACGATGCAAAGCGATCTCGGTCTTCCTGAGGTGCAAGTAATCTGTCGTGAATCCCTCAATGCACTGCAGAAACGCGGCATCCACCTGAAAAACGGCGCAATCGTCATAGGCGAATCGGGCAACGAAGAGCGGATCGCGATCCCGCAGTGGGTAACCAAAATCCAGATCAGGGAAATCCGCCATGAAAATGACGACGTCATCATCATCGAATGTACGGGGGCAGGAAAAAATCCTGGCTCCTACTTCCGTGTGGAGGTCTTTGAGGACGGCAGGATCCGAGAAACGAGGGAGTTGCAGCGCAAGCGCGAGTAGAGGGAACGAATGTATGGAGGTATATTCACGTCGTATGGCAACCGTCCCTGAACAGGAAGAACGGTCAGCGACACCCGAATCGGTGATCTCCAACCAATCCGACAGACTACCAACTCTGTGGGAGGATTTCACTGTCACTCCCTGGCAGCCGGTACGCACCTCTGCGATAATAATGATGTACCTCGTTCTCATGGGACAAATTCTCTACGGTATGGCGATCAAGCCCGCGATCGAGGCCGCAAGAAAAGAGAAGGCGGCTGCAGTAAAACCCGCAGACGCCCCACCCGCGGAGCACCACCTATCGAAAACAGCTGAGAAATAGGGATGGAGTAGAATGAGTGATCGACATGGGAAAGCACTTCCCTGCCGGGAATCTCACGGAGGTGATCGTTGAAAATATCATGCATGTTCCGATGCCGACGGCACTTGTGGAATTCACCGTGCCAAACCTTGAGGGAAGAATCGGCCACAGGACAACCGTGACACTCCATCAGTTGCTGCAGCTCTTGTGTAGACTCGATCCCGATCAACAACTGGATCTCGTCATGATCGCGTGGCATGAATCATCCCCTGCTTCGCCTTTGGAGGATCCGCCGGGCGAAGAAGACCTCGAACATAATCACCTCATCGAATTGATTCGGCAGAAAATCGACCTGCTAGCCAAATCAAGGGAGTTATCCTTGAGCTACTTGGATGAGATCCGACCCCGCGAAAATCCTCATTGCTGGTAGAAAGACTTTCTTGTATAATATCAGTATGACACAAAATTCAAATGAAATTCTCCAAGAAACCCGGGAAACTCCGGACCGTTCTATCCTCGCCATACGTTACAACGGCGAACTGAATGTCACCATCAAGAGGCAGGAGAACATTCGGGTGTATAGCGGGACAGCAAATAGCTATCTCCCAGCAAGGGTGACCGGATTCTCTTTCGAGAATAAGATTTTCTGTGGCGACAGCCAAGAAAACGTAGAGGTGGCATACACACGGCAAGGGGAGACGATAAGGACATGGATTCCCCTGGCCAGGCTCAAAACATGGAATCCGAATCTACAGTTCACCCTCGATAATGCGAACGATCGATGGGCCAAGCGGACATTGGTTGCGATGGTGGCTACGGCTGGTCTTGCGCTCAGTGCATTACTCGCGAACATGCACCTCAAGAAACCAGATGGAGGAAAGCCCGCCGATAGCCAAAAAGACAGGAATGAGCAAATAAGAGACGACATTAGGAAGATAAAGTAGAGGAGATTTAAGGAGGACAATCTTCGTGCCATGCACAGAGGAGCTTGAGGAGACCATAACCCCGCGAAAATCTCCGTAGCCTCTCTTGACGCTCCCCATAGCCTCAGTAGAATGGGGCAACGCCACGTGCCTTGAGAGAGAACTAAGTGGAGGGAGGGCACTCATTTTTATGGCCGCCGGTCATTCACATCATTGTGTAGTAGAGAAGCCGCTA
>Ga0233425_10007272_pt1 | contig 15677 bp, 6 predicted proteins | sample Watercolumn_Towu_2_FD_181712 | JGI IMG/M metagenome (GOLD analysis project Ga0233425, IMG submission 181712) | Freshwater microbial communities from Lake Towuti, South Sulawesi, Indonesia - Watercolumn_Towuti2014_140_MG | ecosystem: Environmental > Aquatic > Freshwater > Lake | place: Indonesia...
ATTGACGCAGATCGACGAAGTCCACAGCGGCCGCGGCTACCAGAGCCACTGGGGTACGCGGTTGCACTTCGGGTTGGCGAAGAACAAACGGGTCGACCGGATCGAGGTCCGCTGGCCGGGCCGCGGCACAGACGTGTTCGAGAACGTAGCCGTGGACCGGCAGATCACGCTCGTCGAAGGGGGCGGCCAACCCGCCGCCAAACCGCGGATCGCCGGCCCGCAGTTGCCGAAGTAGTCGTACGAGAGGAAACGGAAGCGTGATCTCCGTCCGAAATCAGCCGCGCCTCGTCGATCTTGTATTGCCGGTCGCGCTGGCCGCCGCATTCGCCACGGCCGCCGGGGCGGCCGAATCTCCCATCCAATTCCGCGACGTGACCGCGCAGACCGGCATCACCTTCCAGCACACCGACGGCAGCAGCGGGCGGAAGTACATCGTGGAAACCGTCACGGCCGGCGTGGCGCTGTTCGATTACAACAACGACGGGAAGACCGACATCTACTTCCTCAACGGCCGCCCCCTGCCCGGCGCCAAGCCGAATCCCAAATCGCGAAACCGGCTCTACCGCAACGACGGCGGCTTCCGCTTCACCGACGTGACCGAGCGCGCGCGCGTCGATGGCGGCGCCGACGGGTTCGGCCTGGCCGTTTGCGTGGGCGACTACGACAACGACGGCCATCAAGACATCTACGTCAGCAACTACGGCGAAAACATCCTCTACCGCAACAACGGCAACGGCACCTTCACCGACGCGACGAAGAAGGCCGGCGTCGGCCGCGGACACAAGTTCGGGGCGGGCGTCTGCTTCCTGGACTACGACAACGACGGCTTTCTCGATTTGTTCGTCGCCAACTATCTCAAGTTCTCATTCGACAAGCACGTCGTCCGCACCGAACGCGGCCATGCCATCTACGCCACGCCTTCGCTCTACACGCCCGACACCCACAACTTCTTCCGCAACAACGGCAACGGCGCCTTCAGCGACGCCACCAAGGAAGCGGGCTTCGACGGCTACGCCAGCTACGGCATGGGCGCCGTGGCGGCGGACTACGACAGCGACGGCTATCCCGACATCTTCCTGGCCAACGACGTTTCGTGGAACTCGCTCTTCCGCAACACGGGTCTGCGGAAGTTCAAGGAAGTCGGCTTGATGGCCGGCGTGGCTTTCAACCTGGCCGGCCGCGGCCACGCGAACATGGGTGTCGATTGCGCCGACTACGACAACGACGGCCTGCTGGACTTCTACGTCACCGCCTACCAGGATCAGGCGCCCGTGCTCTACAAGAACCTCGGCCACGGACTGTTCGAGGACGTTACGCTCCGCACGGGAGCGGCCCAGGGCGCCAAACCGTACGTCACCTGGGGTTGCGGCTTCGTCGATCTCGACAATGACGGCCACCGCGACTTGTTCGTGGTCTGCGGACACACGGAAGACAACATCGAACTGATCGACGACACCACCTCCTACCGCTGCCGGAACATCGTGCTGCGGAACATGGGCAACGGCAAGTTCGCCAACGTGACCGACGACTGCGGCGACGTGGCGAAGCTCAAGGCCGTCGGCCGCGGCGCGGCCTTCGACGACCTCGACAACGACGGCCGCGTCGACGTCGTGGTGCTCAACTCCCGCGGCAAACCCACGATCCTCCGCAACGCCTCGGAGACGGGAAATCACTGGCTGCAAGTCCGCCTTCGCGGCGTGAAAAGCAACCGCGACGGCGTGGGCGCTCGCGTGTATGTCGCGGCCGGCGACCTGAAACAAATGGACGAGGTGCGTAGTGGCCGGGGATATCAGAGCCACTGGGGGACGCGTCTGCACTTCGGGCTGGCAAACAACAAACGCGTCGAGCGCATCGAGGTCCACTGGCCCTGCAGCGGCGTCGTGGATGTCGTCGAGAACGTCCCCGCGGACCAGTTATTGACGATTGCCGAGGGAAGCGCGCCGTCGAAACGGGAGCCGATGTTCATCTATCCGCGCGGGCCGACGCCGCCGGCACGAAAGTAACTCGCATCGCCGTTGTTGCGGTACAATGCGCCGGCTATAGTTTGTCTGCGGCGCCGGGACGCGCTCCGCGTCAGGTACTCACCAACATGCCGGTGATGGGGATACAACATTCACCGTCGTGGTAGCAGGCGCCGTCGCCTCCTTGGCGGCCCGCGGCGTCCAACGCGGCCTCGGCCCGCTGCAGCAACGAGATGGAGTTGTCTTTGCGCGTGATTTGCACCACCCCAGCGCTCAAGGCGGGCCGTTGGCCGCGTTCGGCGTCGCATTCGCCGGCTCTCGACAGCAACCGCTCGATGATGTGGATGGCATCGGCGAGTCCGGCGGTGGGCAACAGCAGGGCGAAGCACCCGGATGCATAGTGGGCCAGGAAGTCCATTTCGCGCATCGTGGCCGTAAGAAACCTGGTGGTTGCCGCGACGGCCGCTCGGCGCGCTTGCTGGCCGCCGTTCTCGGCAGCTTCATTGCCCTGGTCTACCTGGATCAACGCAACTGAAAAGGTCGGGCCGCCGCGCTTCCATTCCGCCGTCCGCTGCCGGACTTGTTGGCAAAAGGTGGTGCGGGACGGCAGGCCGGAAGCTGGGTCGAGTTCCAAGGCATGCAGGAAGGCCGCCTCCTGCTTTGTCGAGCCGTCGGCCGCAGGCGGGCCGTTTTCCCAGCCGTCTGCGGCTCCGCAAACCGCGATTGCGGGTGGCGGTTGCTTCTCGGCGTCCCGGGGGGGGACGGGTTCCCGGTTGTCGGCGACGCGATGAGCGGTTTTCCCGTCGTGCCAATAGGCACAGTTGCGTCCGCCTTCCTTGGCGGCGTACAGGGCCTGATCCGCCCGCGCAACGAGCGCGGCCCCGTCCTCGTTGCCCAGCACCGCAGCCACGCCGAAGCTGGCAGTCACCCGCAATTCCTTGCCGTCGTGGCGGAACGGATGCTCCTCGATCGCCTTGCGCGCCCGCAGGGCCGCTTCGGAGGCGGCGGCCTGGTCCGTCCCCGGCAAAACGACGGCGAACTCCTCGCCCCCGTAGCGCGCCACCAGGTCCATTTCGCGCATCGTGCAGCGCAGCAGCCGGGCCACATCCCGCAACACCGCGTCGCCCATCTGGTGTCCGTGCGTGTCGTTGAATAGCTTGAACCGGTCCACGTCGGCCATAAGCAGTGCGAATGCCCGCCGCTGTCGCCGGAACTCGGCGATGCGGCGGGCCAGTTCGCCGTCGAACGCGCGGCGATTGGCAAGCAGGGTGAGCGCGTCGGTGCGGGCCTCGACCGCATGGACTTCCATCTGTTGCGCCTGATCGCGGAGCTTGTCCTCGGTTGAGGTGAGCTTGTCTTGCATGCGCTGATTGGTCTGGATCAACTGCGCCACGACATCCACGATCGTGGATGGCTCCTGGCCGCCGGCCGAGTTCAGCCGGCCGTTGATTTCCTCGACTTCGTTCGTGTGCGCACGTACGTCGAGGGCGACGCGAGTCGTCAGATCGTGCAGGCGCGCCAGGACTTCCGCGGCTTGGCGAGCTTCGCTACTGCTCTGCACCTGGATCTTCCGGCGAAAATGGAACCGGCACAACCACCAGGAAGCTGCGGCTCCCGTAATGGCCGCGGCCAGGCCGTACAGCAAATTGACGACGACAAGATGCATCTCGTCCTCTGCTACGCGTTGGCCAGATCCCCCGAGGCGAACGGACGCCCCAAACGTCTCCCAGGTCGCGCGCCGGCAACGCGGGATATGATGTGTCTCGTCAATCGTAGGTCAAGAAACGAGAAAAGCGACATGCAGCGCATGACGATTGACCCAGCGGGCCAAAGATCCGCTTGCGCCCCAGCGAACGGGGGGATTGCGGTCGGAGTTGTCTGCCGGCTGGAACTCCGGCGCGCACAATCTGCGGCCCCCGTCGGAGATTCCCTATCCCTCGGCCCCTCTTCCTGACAGTTCAAGAGTCGCCCAAAGGCTAGGATCTTCCTGATAGGCCATCGGGCTGCCAACGCCGAACGTCTGCTCGCCCATCTCGCGGTCGAGAACGGCGTAGGTGAAGCCCAGCCGCGGATGCTCCTGGGGATCGAAGCCGGTGAGAGCCTCGGCCGCAATGAAGGCGTGCAGCACATAGCCGTCGCGCCGCTTCTGGCTATGGACCTGAATGTGCTTCGGCAACGCCGGCCGCGGCTGCTCGCGCGCCCGGTTGATCGCCAGCGACTGGCCCATCGGCTCTTCCAGCCGCCGGCCCGCCCCGGTCGGCAGAAACACGAAACGGTGGCAGAAGCGGGTGGCGCGATGCACGTTGTGGACGTCGCGGGTATCGAGCCAGACCTGGAAGCTGTCGCTGTCTTCAGGCCGCGTCGCGCGGCACCACGCGGGCTGCTTCTTGCCGGAAACGTGTACCACGAAGGCCACGCCTGCCGCGCTCCACGCCGCCCGCACCTCGGCCCACGGCGCACGCCCCTCCAATTCGGCCAGATTCACGAGCCGGTAGTTTTCGTCCAGCGGCGCCCCCTGGGGCGTCCACAGCGGCTCGCAGTGCCGGCAGGGGGCCGAAAAGCGGAAGAGGAAGCGTTGGGGCAGAAGAGGCTCGGGCATCTACTTCCTCACTTCCGCCAAATGTTCTTTCAATAGCTTCGCCAAGCCGCTCTCCAACTCTTCGACCGTGCGGAACTTCAGCCGCAGCAGGTCGCAATCCGCGCGGCTACCATCAACTTCGGGCTCGTGTCCCATGTCGGTCAACTGCCCGAGCGTGAAGCGGCCTTTCGGACCGGTGAGGATCAAATGCACGGCGTCGGGCTTCTTCGTCAGCACCGTCGCCCAGGCGTCTTTCTGTTGCGGCACGAACATCGGCACGACGACCTTGTTGTTCCAAAGGATCTGCCCGTCGGGCGCCGTCTCGACGAGCATCTCGAACAGTTCCTCCAGCACCTTCACGTCCCATGCGATCCGCCCGCCAGCGAGGAAGCCGCGGCGGGCGAAGTGCCACTTGCGGCCCAGTTGCTTCCACGGCTGGAGGATGTCGGCCGAATGCTCGACCCGCTCGGCGAACTTGCGGAAGCCGGCCACCGCCTCGTCGATGAACGACCAGAACTCCGGGCGGTCGATCTCGTCGTAGGAATGCACCCGCAGCTCGATCTCCTGCCACGGGCCGCGGAGGTTCTTGCACCGCACCCGCGGCTCGGTGCCGTAGAGCGGCAGTTCGGGCATGTCGTTCAGCGGCTTCAGTTCCAGCCGCTTCACCAGCCCTTCGCGGCTGAACGTGTTGCGGCCCGTGCGGAACTTCATCTTCAGCAGCCACTCTTCGCCGGTGATGGCGTGAAAGAACCAGCCGTCCGCCTTCTTGGCCGCGCGGATTTCGACGACCGTGCGCGTGTTCCAATCGGTGTCGCTGAATAGGTCGTCGTGCTGTTGGATGCGGTCGATCACGTCGGCCAGCACGCGGCCGTCCCAGCGGCACGGATTGCCCGTACGGCCCACGCGGTCGACGGTGTGCCAGCGGCGGCCGTCGGCCTCCCACGGCATTTTGGCTTCGCGGCCCACGTCGTCAATGTCCACATCGTCCTTGCGTTTGGCCAGTTCCGTGCGGAAGTCGTATTTCTTCCGCTCGACGAACGGTCCGGCCAACAAAACCGGGGCCAGCGCATCGGCGGTGTAGCTAACAAAATCGCGACCGGCGGTCGCGCCTGGCGTACTCATCACGCTCCGCGTGATGGCCCGTCCCTCACGCGGAGCGTGAGGAGTACGACCGGCGGTCGCGGCTTTCTTGACGCGACCAACGGTCGCGGTTTTGTGGATGATGTCCTCCGGCGTGCCGGCGGCGACGACGTAGCCGCCGCCGTCGCCCGCCTCGGGACCGAGGTCGATCATCCAATCGGCCGTCTTGATCACGTCGAGGTTGTGCTCGATCACCACCACCGTGTTGCCCAGATCGACCAGCCGGTTGAGCACGTCGAGCAGCTTAGCCAGGTCGTCGAAGTGCAACCCCGTGGTCGGCTCGTCGAGCAGGTAGAGCGTGTTGCCGGTGTCAGGGCGGGCCAACTCGGCGGCCAGCTTGACGCGCTGCGCCTCGCCGCCGGAAAGGGTCGGGGCCGACTGGCCGAGCGTGACGTAATCGAGGCCCACGTCGCACAGCGTTTGCAGGATGCGGCGGATGTTGGGGATGTTCTCGAACAGCTTGACGGCCTCGCCGCACGACATGTCGAGCACCTCGGCGACCGACCGGCCGCGATAGCGGACGGCCAGCGTCTCGGGGTTGTAGCGCTGGCCGCGGCACGTGTCGCACTCGACCCACACGTCGGGCAGGAAGTGCATCTCGATGCGAAGCTGCCCGTTGCCTTCGCACTTCTCGCAGCGTCCGCCGGGCACGTTGAAGCTGAACCGCCGCGGCGTGTACCCGCGGAGCTTGGCCTCGGGCAGTTGGGCGTAGAGGGCACGGATCAGGTCGAACGCCCCGGTGAAGGTGGCCGGATTCGAGGTGGGCGTCTGCCCCAGCGGCTGCTGATCGACGCGGATCACCTTGTTGATCTGCTCGATGCCGCGGATCGCGTCGTGCGCGCCGGACCGCGTGTTGGCGCGGTGCAGCGTGCGGGCGAGCGAATTGTAGAGCACGTCCTCGACCAGCGAGCTCTTGCCGCTGCCGCTCGTGCCGGTCACGACCGTGAACGTGCCCAGCGGGATCCGCACATCGATGCTCTTCAGGTTGTTGTGCCGCGCCCCGCGTATCTCGATCCAACCACCTCCGGGCGGAACAGCAACTCCTTCTTCCCCCTTCCGCCCTCCGCCCTCCCCCTTCCGCCTTCCCCCTTCCGCCTTCCCCCTTCCGCCCATCCGCCGGTTCGTCGGCACCGGGATCGCCTTCTTGCCCGAGAGATACGGCCCGGTGACCGAGCCGTGGCGCTTGGCGACCTGCGCGGGCGTGCCCTGGGCGACGATCTGTCCGCCGGCGCGTCCGGCGGCAGGGCCGAAATCGAGCAGTTGGTCGGCGTGTTGCACCACTTCGCGGTCGTGCTCGACGACCAAGAGCGTGTTGCCCAGGTCGCGGAGTTTCTTCAGTGCCCGGAGCAGGCGGCCGTTGTCGCGGGGGTGCAGGCCGATGGTCGGCTCGTCCAATACGTAGAGCACGCCGCACAGCCCGCTGCCGACCTGGGCGGCCAGCCGGATCCGCTGCATCTCGCCGCCGGAGAGCGTCGGCGCGGGCCGGGCGAGCGTCAGGTAGTCGAGGCCCACGTCGACGAGGAACTCGGTGCGGTTGCGGATTTCGCGGAGCACCTCGCCGGCGATCTTCTTCTCCGTGGCGTTGGGATGCCACGCCTTGAACTCCTCCAGCAGCCGGCCCAACGGCAGGCGGCAGAGGTCGTCGATGGTCCGGCCGCGGAGCCGCACGGCAGCCGCGTCGTCGCGCAACCGGCTGCCGCAGCAGACCGAGCACTCGACCTCATCGACCAGATGGTCCAGCCGGCTGCGGAACCCCGGTGACGTGCGTGCGGCCTCTTCCAACGCCGGATAGAGCCCTTTGTATTGGAAGCGGAACAGCGTAAAGGGGTCGGGAGTCTTTATCTGCGATGATTGCCCCCGCGTCTCCGCTTCGCCCGCAGATAAAGACTCCCGCCCCCTTTTCGCTGCGTGATGCCCCACGACGTCGAACCACTGCTCGCCCGTGCCGTGCATCAGCAGCCGGCGGTGTCGGCCGCCGAGTTGCTCGAACGGCACGTCGATCGGCACACCCGTCGCGCGCGCGAAGCTGTCGAGCATCCGCAGAAAAATGGGGTCGGGTCTCATTTTCTCTGGGTGCGCCGCAGAACCTAGCGCGCTCTCCGCAGAAAATGAGACCCGACCCCATTTTTCTGGGGCGGGCCAGAGCGCGATGGCGCCTTGAGCCAGAGTGAGCTTCGGGTCACGCAGCAATGCGGCCGGATTCGTGCCGGTCTGCACGCCGAGGCCCTCGCAGGCCGGGCACCAACCCAGCGGGCTGTTGAACGAGAAGCTGTGCGGCGAGAGCGGCTCGAAGCTCCGGCCGCAGCGGTCGCAGGCGTAGTGCTGGCTGTGGACGACGGTCCGCCACAGCGGCTCGGGCACGCCGTCTTGCGGATAGGCCACGTGCAGCACGCCGCGCCCCAGGGCCAAAGCGTTCTCCACCGTGCCGGCGATCCGCGAGCGGCCGCCGCGGCGGACGACGGCCCGGTCGATGACCACTTCGACGTTGTGCTTCCGCCGGCGGTCGATCGTCGGCGGCTCATCGACCGAGTAGGTCTGGCCGTCGACGCGGATCCGCACGTAGCCGCCGGCCCGCGTCTCCTGCCACAGCGTCTCGTAGCTCTCGCCGACGTGGATCGTCAGCGGCGCCATGAGATAGAGCCGCGTGCCGTCCGCGTGGTCCATGATCTTGGCGATGATCTCGTCGGCCGACTGCGTGCCGATCGGCACATCGCACGCCGGGCAGTGCGGCTTGCCGAGGCGCGACAGGAGAATCCGCAGGTAGTCGTAGATCTCGGTCACCGTGCCCACGGTGCTCCGCGGCGTCTGTCCGCTGTGCTTCTGCTCGATGGCGATGGCCGGCGAGAGGCCCTCGATGTGGTCGAGCTTGGGCTTCTGCATCTGGCCGACGAACTGGCGGGCGTAGGCGCTGAGGCTCTCGACGTAGCGCCGCTGCCCTTCGGCGTAGACCGTGTCCATCGCCAGCGAGCTCTTGCCCGAGCCGCTCGGGCCACAGCAGACGGTGAGCTGGTCGCGGGGGATATCGACGTCGATGCCCTTGAGGTTGTGCTGCCGGGCGCCGCGGACCTTGATGGCGGTGACGAGCCGCGCCTGGCGAGCCCCGGGCGTTAGCCCGGGGATCGAAGGCGGCGTTGGGGCGACAGTTGCACTGTCGCCCCTGGATTCGCCGCGGTTTGCCGGGGACGGCAGTGCAACTGCCGTCCCAACGGAACCTGCCGCGCCAACGGAATGCAGCAGCTTCGCCAACACGCGTCCCGTGTGCGATAGCCCGTCTTCGGCGACCTGCTCCGGCGTGCCCTGGGCCACGATCCGGCCGCCGTCGGCGCCGCCTTCCGGCCCGAGGTCGATGATCCAGTCGGCCGTCTTGATGACTTCCATGTTGTGTTCGACCACGAGCACCGTGTTGCCGGCGTCGACGAAGTTGTGCAACACCTTCAAGAGCAACTGGATGTCGGCGAAGTGCAGGCCCGTGGTCGGCTCGTCGAGCAGGTAGAGCGTCCGCCCCGTGCTCACCTTGACCAATTCCCGGGCGAGTTTCACGCGCTGGGCCTCGCCGCCGGAGAGCGTGGGCGACGGCTGGCCGAGCTTCATGTAGTCGAGCCCCACGTCGTGCAGCGTTTGCAGCCGCTGGGCAATGGCCGGCACGTTCTCGAAGTGCCGCAGGGCCTCCTGGATGTCCATCTCCAGCACTTCGGCGATCGACTTGCCCTTGAAGCGGACCTGGAGCGTCTCGCGGTTGAAGCGGTGTCCTTCGCAGACCGGACAGGTCACCCACACGTCGGCCAGGAAGTCCATGTCGAGTTTCGTCGACCCGTTGCCTTCGCAGGCCTCGCACCGCCCGCCGCCGACGTTGAAGCTGAACCGCCCCGGCTTGTAGCCGCGGGCCTTCGACTCGGGAAGTTGCGCGTAGAGCTTGCGGATTTCGTCGAAGACCTTGATGTAGGTGGCCGGGTTCGACCGCGGCGTGCGTCCGATGGGCGACTGGTCGATGGCGATCAGCTTGTCGAGGTGTTCGAGGCCGTCGATCCGCTCGTGCGCGCCGGGATTGCCCAGGCCGGCGTTCAGGTCGCGGTGCAGGGCCTCGACGAGGATGTCGGCGACCAGCGAACTTTTGCCCGAGCCGGAGACGCCCGTGACGCATACGAAGACGCCCAGCGGGATATCGACGTCGATCCCCTTGAGGTTGTTGTGCGTGGCGTTGCGGACGACGATCTGCTTGCCGTTCGTCGGCCTGCGGCGGGCGGGAATCTCGATCCGCCGGCGGCCGGAAAGATACTGCCCGGTGACGCTCTTGTCCGTCTCCAGCACGTGCTCGAGCGGTCCGGCGGCCACGACGTGCCCGCCGCGGACGCCCGGACCGGGGCCGAAATCGACGATGTGGTCGGCCGCGCGCATCGTGTCTTCGTCGTGCTCGACGACGACGACGGTGTTCCCCTGGTCGCGGAGCGTGCCAAGCGTATGCAGCAGGCGGTCGTTGTCGCGGGGGTGCAGGCCGATCGACGGCTCGTCGAGCACGTAAAGCACGCCGACCAGCCCGCAGCCGATTTGTCCCGCCAGGCGGATCCGCTGCGACTCACCGCCGGAGAGGGTCGGCGCGGTGCGGTCGAGCGTGAGATATTCGAGCCCCACGTTGCGAAGGAACTGCAGGCGGCCGCGGATTTCCTTCAGCGGCTCGGCGGCGATGATCTGCCCGGTGGCGTCGAGCTCCAAAGCGCTGAAGAACTCGGCCGCGTCGCTGACCGGCAGGGCGCAGACCGCGGGCAGAGTCCGCGACGACTGGTCGCGGAAGCGCTCGGACTGCGTGGCGACCGTCACCGCGCGGGCCTGCGGATTGAGGCGCTGGCCGCCGCAGCGGGCGCAGCCGAGGATCCGCATGTGCTTTTCGAGTTGCCGCCGCTGTGGCCGGCTCCGCGTGGTGCGGTACTGCGACAGGAGCTTGGGGATCACGCCTTCGTACTTGCCGCCCCACTTGTAGCCCGACGGGCCGCTCCGCCAGGTGAAGGTGATGTGTTCGTCGCCGGTGCCCCAGAGCAGGGCGTGCTGCAACGGTGGGTCGAGTTCCTCCCAGGCCGTTTCCAGCACGGTGCCCGGCGCGAGGCCGTACTTGCGTTCGAGCGTCTCGGCCACGCCGCGATAGATGTGCCGCCGCCAGCGGCCCATCTCCCGCCACGTGCCGATCAGTTCGATGCAGCCTTGCTGGAACGAGCGCGCAGGGTCGGGAATCAGCAGATCGGGGTCGAAGTTGTATATCTGCCCCAGCCCGACGCACTCGGGGCACATGCCCTGCGGGCTGTTGAAGCTGAACAACTGCGGACTGGGCGGCTCGAAACTCAGGTTGCAGTGCGTGCAGGCGTAGTGGGCGGAGAGGTGGATGTCGGAAGGCGGAAGGCGGAGGGGAGAGGGGAGAAGGGGGATCTCAGATTGATGATTTATGATTTCAGATTTGAGATTTGTGACTTCAGACTTCCGCCCTCCCCCTTCCGCCGTCCGCCCTCCGCCTTCCGCCCTCCGCCCTCCGCCTTCCCCCTTCCCCCTTCCATCTTCCTCCACCGCCACGATCAGATTCCCTTCGCCCAGCCGCAGAGCCAGTTCGACGGCCTCGGCCAGACGGGGGCGAATCTCGGGGCCGGCTACCAGGCGGTCGATGACCACTTCGATATTGTGTCGCATCTGGCGGTCGAGCCGCAGGTCGTCGCTGAGATGGACGACGTGGCCGTCCACGCGCGCGCGGACGAAGCCCTGCTTCAGCAAGTCGGCGAACAGATCGCGGTATTCGCCCTTCTGGCCGCGGATCAGCGGGGCCAGCACGGAGAACCGCGTGCCGTCGGTCAGCGTTGCCAGGCGGCCGAGGATCTGCTCGCGGGTCTGCGCGGTTATCGGCCGGTTGCACTGCGGACAGTGCCCCGTGCCCACGCGGGCGTAAAGCACCCGCAGGTAATCGTAGATCTCGGTGATCGTGCCGACGGTCGACCGCGGGCTTTGGCCGCTGCTCTTCTGGGAGATCGAGATCGACGGGCTCAGGCCGGAGATCAGGTCGACGTCCGGCTTGGGCATCTGTCCGAGGAACTGGCGCGCGAAGCTCGACAGGCTCTCGACATACCGCCGCTGCCCCTCCGCATAGAGGGTATCGAAGGCCAGCGAGCTCTTGCCCGAGCCGCTCACGCCGGTGAAGCATATCAGCCGGTTGCGGGGCAACAGCAGGCTCACGTCCCGCAGGTTATGCTCGCGGGCACCCTGAATGACAATGTCGGAAGCGATCATAGACCTCTGGCGGCGCCGCGGCAGCGGAGGATGGGAAATCCTGCATTGTAGCGCAAAGACGCGAAGGGCGGCAAGGAGCAAAGCCCAATCGAGCTAATGCTGCCGGAAAAATCGGCCGATTCGATAGAAGACGAACAATCGTTACGTCCGGAATAGTCGCGCAATTCGCTACTTCCAGAAGAACCGTTAGGGGGGTTCGATCATGGCAGTCCGTAATGCCAGCGGTGCGATTCTTGCTATTCTTGCCTTATCCTGCTTCATTCTGGGCCCGGCCGCCGCTTCGGCTGCCGAGCCGAGCGCGCCCAACGGCGTGAAGGCCAACGGGTCGCCCTTCAAAGAGGAGCCGCTCAAGCCCAAGGCCGATACCTCGAATGTCGCACCTTTGCCGGGCGGCGACGACGCGGATCTGGCGGCGGCCTCCAAGACGGCCCCCTGCCCCACGGTTGCCGCGGCCTGCGAGCCGGTGTGCGGGCCTCCGGGCAGGCTTTGGGTTCGGGCTGATTACCTGCTGTGGTGGACCAACGGGGCCCGTTTGCCGCCACTCGTGACACAGAGCCCCGTAGGCACGCCGATCGACCAGGCCGGTGTCCTGGGATATCCCACTACCGAGGTGATTTTCGGTGACGGCACGGTCAACGCCGATGGCCGCTCGGGCTGGAAGTTCACGATGGGCTTCTGGCTCGACGCCTGCCAAACCTGGGGAATTCAGGCCGATTATTGGGATCTCGGCGGCGTGGGGACCGAGTTCTTCAAGGGCTCGTCCACGACCGGTGACCCGATCATCGCCCGCCCCTTCTACGACGTGAATCCCGACACCGGAGTGCCCCGCCAGGCGGCCGAATTGGTCTCGTATCCGGGGCTGTCCTCGGGCACCATCCGCGTCGGCGCCCACGACTACTTCCAGTCGGCCGGGGTCACGGTTCGCCATCCCCTCTGCATGGGGCAGTTGTGTGGCGGCACGTCGTGCGGCACTTCCTGCGGGACTTCGTGCGGCACGGCCGCTGGGGCCTCGTGTGGCGGCGGCGGCGGCTGCGGTCCGTTCTGCTGCCGCGTGGATCTCCTGGTCGGCTACCGCTACTACCGCCTTAGCGACGACGTGACGATCGCCGAGCACATCGATGGCCTGCCTCAGGGCCGGCTCCGCGACACGTCGATCGACGTGATCGACTCGTTCCGAGCCCGTAACGACTTCCACGGTGTTGAGATCGGGTTGGCCGTGCAGCGCTACCGCGGACCCTGGTCCTTCGAGTTGATGGCGAAGATGGCGCTGGGCAACAATCATCAGGTCGTCACCATCGACGGCCAGACAACGATCACGCAGCCCGGCCAGACGGTCACGGGCAAGGGGGGCCTGCTAGCACAGCAAGGGACGAACATCGGCACGCACGTCCGCGACGAGTTCGTAGTCATCCCCCAGTTGGGGTTCGAGGCTGGCTATCAAGTAACTTGCCGCCTGCGGGCGTACATGGGCTACAACCTGCTGTACTGGGCACCGGTTGCCCGGGCCGGCAATCAGATCACTCCGTACGTCGATTCGGCGCGGCTGTTCCAGAGCGGCCGCACGCCGGTCCTGCCCTTCCCGGATTTCGACTATCACTGCTCGAACTTCTTCGCCCATGGGATCAATGCGGGCCTGGAATTCCGCTACTAATCCGCACGGTGGCGACGAAAGAAACGGGCCCCGGCCAAGCACGCCGGGGCCCGTCTCGATTTCTTGTCGGTCGAATCGCCGTATGGCGATCAACGAATGATCGGCGGATCGCTAGGTGCGCTGCGAGAGCCGCTTGCGGCGACGGTTGATGCGGACACCGACGAGGATCGCCCCACCCGCCAGCAACGCCAGCACGCTCGGCTCGGGCACGGAGTTGTTCGAATCCGTGGTGATCAGCATCTGCTTCGACACCAATTCGATGGGATAGATGAACTCGCCGAAGTTGTAGTCCACGCCGCGCGTCGTAGACTGAAGCTTGATGTTCGTGAAGGTATCGTTCTGTTGCGGGGCATCGCCCCAATCCTGCGGGTACACTGCCAGACCGGTCTGTAGGTCCACCAGTTGCCCCTTCGTGTCGACGCCGTGCGGCGTTGCAGGGCAGCCCATTTGAATACTGTACGTCCCGGCAGGCAGACCCGTGTGGACGTCTGCGGAAGGGCCGTCGAAGATGTAACGGCCGTTGTTGTCGGAAACCACCGACAGCAAGAAGTTGGGATCCTTGGCGTTGCGCAAATGCACTTTTGCGCCCACGATTGCCCAGTCCCCCGTATCGAGCATCGAGTTCCGGTTCGCGTCCAGATAGACCGTACCAGAAAGACTGGGCACAGAAGGGATCGTATCCGCGTAGGTAATCGGCGAGGTCAGGGCACACAAACACACGACCGCACCGACGGCTGCGCGCCGCCAGCATGCGCGATTCGGGGACATAGCCTTACTCCAACGCTGCCTCACAAGTCGGGTTACAATGCCAATACAAACCGATTACTGTGCGAGATCCACCCAGACCTCCCGCAGTATTCGTTTAGTATGATCGGAACTGCCGGAATTGCAAGCGTTTTGTCAGTCGCGTTGTGAGGAATTCGCGGAGGAGACGGCCGCGAGAAGATGGTTCTCCGGGCCGAATCGCTGGGGCAGCACGGCGCCGGATCGTCGGCAAGTCGCTTGCCGTAGGCGTAACATGCTGGCGTCAAACGACTTGGCGTGAATCGCCCGATGACGCCACGTTGGGGGTACATGGCGCACGATGAAGGCCTGACGGGCAAGCGAAGGAGGGAATGTCCGCTTCGTCGGTTACACGTCAGGCTTCGGCTCGGCAACCGATGGTTCCGGTTGTGCCCGTCGCCGGATTCCGACGGCCTGCGAAGATGCCCCTGCCGTAAGGGGTGCGGATTACCACTTCATTTCGACTTGGAACGTGAGCCCCTGGACCGCCATGTCGCCCGTTGAATTGATATTTGTGGGCGGACTCGTGTGGAAGTTGAATTGTTCCGGGGCGAGAGTCACACCGGCGATCCACATAAAATCAAACGACAGGTGGAGGATCACGTTCTGCTTGATGCGGTAGTCGCTGTAGAGAGCAACCTCGCCAACCACCGCCACCTGGTCCCGTCGATCACTGACGTGGATGTCGAGCGGATCGGTTGCGTAGGGATCGCCGAAGGCGTTCGTCACGCTGTGACTGTTTTGGTCGGTGAAGTTCACGTACGAACCCACTTTGCCGCGAACGCCCCAGTCCCAGCGACAGTGGCGGAACATCATGTCGGCGCCCCACTGGACGCCGAGGAGGTTGTTGTGCGTGAAAATGCCGTAGTCACCGGTGTTCCGCCGCGAACTCAGCAGATTGCCGCTGGCATCGAACGCATTGAACTGGCCTTCGCTGTGGAACTGGGCCGTCTCATTGAGCAAAAGGAAGCGGACGCCGATGAGGTACGAGATCTGCTTGCCCTGCTGGCATTCCCGCCGCCACTGGCCGTTGGGCAGCCCGACCAGGCGATCGGCCCGGCCGCGCGGTTCCAACCGCAGATTCCACTCGAAACTGTGGATGTCGGACCGCACAAACAGCGACTGCTGGTCGGCCCGATTGAAGCCGCCGACCGCGCTGTCGTAGATCGAGGTGGTGGGCGCGTATTGGCTGAAGAGGCCGCCGAAGCTTACGGTGGACGTGCCGGCCGGGAGTTGGGCCAGGATGTTGGCCGGCAGATTCCCCAGCGACAGGCGGTTGCCGCTGCTGGCGTTGCTCGTGTCG
>Ga0233425_10007273_pt1 | contig 15671 bp, 15 predicted proteins | sample Watercolumn_Towu_2_FD_181712 | JGI IMG/M metagenome (GOLD analysis project Ga0233425, IMG submission 181712) | Freshwater microbial communities from Lake Towuti, South Sulawesi, Indonesia - Watercolumn_Towuti2014_140_MG | ecosystem: Environmental > Aquatic > Freshwater > Lake | place...
GTCGCAAAAATAACCGGAACCCCGATGGTTTTGACATCCCGATCGATTCGCGAGTAGGTGCCCTTGGGGATGACGGCTTCGCTGTATATACCGCCGTGTTTTTTCGCGATCGCCGGCAGATAGGACTGCACATCCATGATCTGGTAGTTGAGTCCCGGGGTTGCGTTGATGTCGATCATCGATGCCGCGGGGAGCCCAGTGGCGAAAAAGTATCCGTCGATCTTGCGGTCTTTGAAGGCGTTGGCCGATTCGCTCAAGCTGACCCGTTCGCGCTTGAAATCCTTCAAGGGATCCACCCCCGCCGCCTCGAGGAGTTTGCCGGCCACCATTTCGTGACCGCTCCCCGGGGCGCTTGTGGAGATGCGCTTCCCCTTCATGTCCTCCAGCTTGTTGAGGCCGGGGATGACGACCACATGGGCGATGTCCGGATAGAGCACCGCAATGACCCGGACCGGAACTTTACCCGTGGCGGCAAAGGGGCCTATACCCTTGATCCCCTCGGCGGCGATGTCGCTTTTGGTGAAAGCGAGGTCGAGCGAGTTGTTCTGCAGCATCTTGACGTTGTCTACGGCCCCCGGCGTCACTTCGGCGGTGGCGATGGTGTTGGGAACGTTTGCCGAGATCACCTTTGCAAAGCCGCCGCCCATCATATAGTAGACGCCGCCCGTATCGGCGGTCCCGATCGATACCCTTCGCGACTGGGCGTCGACCCCCGTCACGAATACCGCGCCGAGCAGGAAGATCGCCGCGATAACGATCATGAACCGATAGCCGCTTTTTGTGCTTTTCATGGTAAGCCTCCTTATGATGTATATTGAAATGACTATGAACATCTCTAACCGAGGATGTCCACCCTTGGATCCCCTCTCTCCGACCGCGACACGACAAGGCGTTTCCCCCACTCCGGGGATGTGTCCGGGAAGTCTTCCCGATAATGGGTTCCCCGGCTCTCCCGGCGGGTGAGGGCGGCGGCGCCCAGTATGGATCCGACCGTCAGACGGTTGCGGACAATGATGCCGGTGTTGTCGCGGTGTCTGTCGTTGAACGCGAGCACCTCCCGAAGCCCTTCTTCCGTTCGGACAATCGTGAGATGGGACGAATAGAGCTCGGAACTTGCCTGCAGGAGGGCTTCATCCCCGGGAGAAAGCGGAGCGACAGGAACATCGCTCGCGCCGCCCGGATAAGCAGCGCTTCTCTTCCCGCCGGCGGCGCGCGCGGCGGCGGCACGACCGGCGCGATACCCGAATACCTGCGTATCGATGAGATTGTTGCCGCCCGGGCGATCCGCCCCGTGGACACCGCCCGTCACCTCGCCCGCGGCATAAAGCCCCTCGACGCCGGTAAACCCGTCAGCGTCGATCAGGATACCGCCGTTAAAATTCTGGACGACCGGCCCCACCTCGATGCGATCCCGCGCCAGATCGATCCCGGCCTTGAGGAGCGTCTCGTAAGTGATCGGCGCCTGGGTCCGGAGGATCTTTTGCTCCACATGGGTGACATCGAACCAGACCCCTCCGGAGGGTGTTCCCCTTCCGGCCATGATCTCCTTGAAGATCGCGATGTCCAGATATTTGGCGTTGGTCCGTACGGAAAAGGGGTAGGACATCGCCTTGAGATCCAGAACCTCCGTCGGATCGATCCCCGCGGGACAGTACCGCGACAGGAATTCTTCGCCGAGGGTGTTTGTAAGGCGCGGCCGCAGGCGCCACATATGGCTGTGGATGATGAACTTGAGGGGGGCGTTGAAAACCGCCGGGCCGATCTGGAAGAACTCGAGGTTGACCAGTCGCGCCCCGGCCCGGTAGGCCATTGCCCAGCCGTCACCCTCGAGCGACGGCGGGTTGACGTGATGCCGGAAAACCCTCCCCGCGCCGCCGCTGGCCAGGACGACAGCCCCGGCGCCGATACGGATCGCCTCTCCCCCGTTCAGGGCAAGAACCCCGCACACGCGACCCTGGTCATTGCGAACCAGGTCGATCGCACGGATGTTCTCGCGGATCTCCACCCCCAATTTCCGGATTTCGCCCTTGAGGACCCGGACCATCTCGCGGCCGGTGGAACCGCCGCAGGTCAGGGAGCGGGCCTTCGTACACCCGGAAAGCCTGCACTGCAAAACGCCGTCCTTCCCCCGGTCGAAAACGACGCCCAGCGCCGCGAGTTCATCGACACGGGTGCACGCCTCGTCCGCGACAATCCTGCCCAAGGCCGGATCGCTCAAGCCCGCCCCGGTCTCCAGTATATCCCGGTAAAAGACGTCGGGGCTGTCCCCGTCTTTCATGTGATTGTAAGGAGCGCTGATCCCCAGGCTCTCCGAAGCGATCAGGTTCGTGCTGCCGCTCGACCCGTAGCCTCCGGCGACGGCAAGCATCACCTTCAAACGCGGATGGGTGCGCTTGGCTTCGTAAGCCGCGCGGCTCCCCGCGGCGCCTCCGCCGACAATCAGCACATCGCAGTCAAGGACATTCATTTCTGAAAATCTCCAGCGTGCGGAGGAATTAAGATCTTCAAAGCTCTCCTACTGTCTGTCTCAAGGGGCGACAACGATTCCCAGGCGCTTGGCCGCCGCCAGCGCCGCTTCCCGGGAGGGGAGCGCATCTACGATCGTGAGCCTGCCGCCGCCCCGGTTGCGGGAGTCCACCATGGCCTTGCCTGCTTTTGTCTCAAGCCAGATCCTCTGGACCTCCGGTTCGGGTACCTCGCTCAGTTCCACCGGGAGCCCCCTGCTGAGCACGTCGCCGACCACTTTGCGGTAGCTCTCGATATCCTCGGTGGAGGCGCCGTAGAGGGCCCCCATCAATATTCCCGGGACATTGATCGCCCGGCGGGAGAAGAGATCCACGGTCAGTTCTATCCGAACGCGCATGATCTCCCCCTGCACCAGTTCGTGACACACCCTTCCCATGTTTGTGGGGGAACCGACCGCCATGCTGCTGCCCCCGAAAACGACATCTCCCAGGGTCCGGGTCAGCGGGCCGCTCTGGAGGGCCATCCTGCGGACCTCTTCCCTGGCATCCGCCAATACCTTTTCCTTCTCACGGGCTTCCTTTTCGAGGATATCCGCGGGGAGCAATTTTTCCACCGCCTCGTTCTTCTCGAAGAAGGGGCGCATATAGGGGATGTTGATCTTCGTGATGGCCGGGGCGGCTTCCTTGTGCACCCGGGCGGCCATCGCCAGCATCACATCCGCATCCACCGGCATCGGAAGCGAGGTCTTGAGGACCAGGTTGGCCGCCTGGTTCCCCAGAAGGATCGCCCCGCTGATATGCATCGCACAGAGGCCCGGGACCATCACACGGGGGGTGCAGGGAACCGCGATCGTCGGAGAGAGGGCAAGGACGATGGCCTTTCCGACCTGGGAGGGGGTCCCTCCGCGCAGCTCGGTAAGGACGGCGGCCGTGACCGCGGCCCCGGCGCCCAGCCCCTCCATGTTGCAGCCCGTGGTTTCTTTCCCGGCGCGAAAATAGCTGCCGATCTTCAAGATTAGCGCCGTTGCATGGGCCATCCTTTCTTCGTCATAAGGGTGCTCCCTAAGCGCCCGGATGAGCCCGGTGTAGGGGCAGGAGTCGCCCGTGCCCGCGCAAGGACTCAGCCCCACCTCGTGGTTTCCGACCTCCGTCGCCAGGGTGTAGGTCATTGCCCGGTTGATCAGTAGATCCTCGACCAGGGCCGGCCCGCGGCGGTTCTCGCTTGCCAGGTCCGAGGCGACCTTCCCCAGAAGAAAACTCCTTCCCCTGGTCAGGCCGAGTTCACAGGCACCCAGATTGTGGTGAAACGCCCCGACGACCCGCTCCAGAACGGTTTCGTAATCCAGCTTTTCCCGCGCCATCGCCTGGGCCACGACGAGATGGCTCAGGGCAGCGCCCCGCTCCTCGGCGATCCGGATCAGCTCGCTTAAGGTATAGGGCATCGCGGGATCCGCACTGAAGCAGGAGATCAGCGATTCCACTGCTTCTTTTTGCTTTACATCCGTCATCATCATCCTCAACTTCCGACCTTTGAAGGTCGGATTCCGGAAGCGCGCGGAGGGATCCGATTTCAACGGTCTCATATCCATTGTAAGGCACCGACTGTGTCTATTGCTTCGACTGCAGGGTATGGTAGCGGTACTTCACCCGCGCCTCGGTCAGCGTCATGCCGCCGCGGACCGCTGTTTCGATCCGGTTTTCGGCGGTTTCGATTTCCAGGGCGAGCCGCAGGATCTCGTCGGCCCGCTCCCAGGGGACGACCACCACGCCGCTGTCGTCACCGACCAGGATGTCCCCAGGCTTCACCTGCGTCTTTCCGATCGAGACCGTGACGTTCATCGCCTCGACCATCACCCGGTCCTTCCCGGTCATCATGAACCGGCCGCGGGTGAAGATCGGGTACTGCTCCCTTAGAATAAAGGGAACATCGCGGCACACCCCGTCGATCACCGTTCCGCTGATCCCGATGCGCTTGGCCACGAGCGTGAGGATGTCGCCCCATACGGTGCAGTCGGTCCGCCCGTTGTTGTCCAGGACGATGACGTCCCCGGGCCCGACCATTTCCATGTAATCGCCGACGTTTCCCTTCACCTGTCCCACAGGCACGTAACGAATCGTAAAGGCCTGCCCCACCATCTTGACCCCCGCCACGACCGGGGAGATCCCTTCGCACCCGCCCCGGAGGCCGAACCGGTCCAGGGCATCGGAGATGGCGGAGGTGGATAGGGATTCAAATCCATCGATGATTTTCTTGTCCATTCGCTTTATTTCCATGATGACTCCTTTATGCGACGACTTCGTAAAAAAGCGCCAGAGACAAGGCGTGCAAATTGACATGCCCGTGGCATGTCCCGGTAAAGATTAAGTCCGCTTTATTGCGCCCCGTCGTCCTGCGGGCAGGGCTTTCGGGTTGCGCTCCCAGTCTGAGAAATGGGGCGTACTTTTACGTACGACGCAGTGACGAAGGATGCAGCGCAACGCAGCGTATGACCTTTTCCGAAGTCGTCATTTCTTGAGCATCTGCTCGTAATTGTACTTGCTGTCCACGGCGAGTATATCCATCCCGGCGAGGATATCCGCCCGCATCTGCAGCTCCTTATTAAGGATCGTCTCGGCGGCGGTCAGCACCTCATCGAGTTTCTCAGTGGGGATCACCACGATCCCGTTCACGTCTCCGACCACAATATCCCCCGGCCTGGCCTGAACATCCCCCAGGCGGATCGGGCAGTTGAAATCTTCCTGCACGATTCGGCCCCGGGCGGTGATCGGAACGACGCCGCGGGCAAAGACGGGAAACCCGATTTCCCGGCAGACATCGATATCCCGGGCCGCGCCATCGACGACCACGCCCGATACACCCTTCTGTTTGGCCGCGTATGAGAGGATTTCCCCCCAGCAGTTGTTGTAGAGGTCCCCGCGGTTGTCGATGCAGATCACATCCCCGGGCTGCGCGGAGGCGATGGCATCCACCCCCAGATGCCGTTTGGACTTTGTCATACCCGCCGCGGTGATCTTGATGGTCACCGCCCTGCCGATCACCTTTGTCATCCCGAACAGAGGGCGGATTCCGATGACCGCCCCCCTCAAGCCCACCTGATCCATCGCGTCGGACAGATTGGTCGTCGAGAGTGCCTCAAAACGTTTTCGGTAGGCAGAATCAAACCGTTCGGCGTCCATAATAGTCACCCCTTCACTTGTAGAAAAGCTGCGGGGCATAGGAGGGGCAAACCTCGGCGCACATGCCGCACACGTCGCAGGCCTTCGGGTTGATGACGGCGCCCACCTTGGTCAGGGTGATCGCGTCGTAGAAGCAGCTCCGCAGACAGACCCCGCAACGGGTGCATTTGACGGTATCGATCGCCATCCCGACATTGGTGGGTTTGCGCGGAACTTCAGAGGTCTTGATCATATTCGGAAGCGCCAGACCCTTGATGTCGTTGATGCCCCGATAGCCTTTCGCTTCCATCCAGGCGGTCATCTGCTCTTCCCACTTCCGGCTCACCCTATACCCCTGAAGCATGATGCCGACACCGGACTGGACCAGCGTCGCCCCTGCCATGATGTACCGGACGATGTCCTTCCAATCCCAGACCCCGAGTCCGGCGATGATGGGGATCTTCAGTTCCTTGGCCGCGGCGCCTACCATTTTCAGACCGTATCCCAGGAGGTAGGGCCCGCCCCAACCCCCGATAGCCCCGAACGGCTCGGGTTTGGCCGTTTCGATGTCGATCATCGTTCCGGAGAGCCTGGCCGACATGTTGACGGCATCGGCCCCCGCCGCTTCCACCTGCTTGGCCAGGGCGAGCTGGTCATTGGTCTGGGGGGTGATCTTGACGCTGAAGGGTTTTCTGATCACCTCTTTACAGGCCTTTACAAACTGATAGGTCAAATCGACGGCGCCGGCCCCCATTTTGACCCCCATGTCGGCGGCGAAGGGACAGGAGTTGTTCAGCTCCACCCAGTCGGCCTTCGTTTCGTTGACCATCCGGCACATGGTGATCCATTCCTCCATGCTGGAGCCGGAGAGACTGGCGATGATCACCCCGGAATCGCCGACCTGCTCCTTGGCCGCATCGATGTCCTTCATGTAGGTCTCGTAATCAAACCCGGAGCACTCCTCGAGCGAGCGGAGCGTGAAACCATGGGGAAGTTTGTCGGGATAGCCGGGGAAGTCCCTGTAATCATAAAGTTTGAAGCGCGGTCGCGGGAAGCGCCTCCCCAGTTTTCCGCCCTCCCCGAAGAGCGACTTGGCGATGACCGACCCCGCTCCCCCATCGATCCCCTTTTTCATCCCGAGGGCATTCATCGTCGGCGTCGCGGAACCGACGACGATCGGATTCCTGAACCGGACACCTGCAATCTCCACTGACAGATCAACCATACTTGATATCCTCCCCCAATATTCTCTTGACGGCTTCATAGATATTCTTGCCGTCCGTTGTCAAGAAAAATCCGGAAATCACCCGACGTCACATCGTTTTAGGCGGTCACCTTTTGCAGATACTCCCTGCTGTCCCTTGCGATCCTCTCCGCCCCGTGCTCCGCATCAAAAGCCTCGACCGACAGCCATCCGTCGTACCCCGCCGCGCGACGCCCATTGCTCCGCCGTGACCGATTCGGTTCGATCGGCCAGCGTGAGGGGCGCCACCTCGATCCCCTGGTAGCCGACCGCGGCCGCGAAGTCGCAGACCGTATTCCAAGACCAGTTCACGAACAGCTCGTTGCAGATACCCAGTCTCACCTCGCGCCTCCCATGGGGCTACAGCCTGCGCAGATGAAACCCGCCGTCCACGTTGATCACTTCCCCCGTGGATATCGGGAAGCAATCCCGGGCGATCGCCACCACCGCCAGTGCGACCTCTTCCGGTTCCCCCCAGCGGGCAATCGGCGTAAGCCCATCCGCAATCATCCGGTCGTATTTATCCCTCACGGGGCCCGTCATATCGGTGCGGACGAAGCCGGGACGCACCTCGAACACATTGATTCCGCACTCTGCGAGCCGGTGGGCATACAGAGTGGTCATCATCCCCATTCCGGCCTTTGAAAGGCAATACTCGCCGCGGTTCGTGCTGCTCGTATAGGCGCTGATCGAGCCGATGTTGACGATCCGGGCCTTCTCGGTTTTAAGCTCGATCATCCGGCGCGTGACGAGCTGGGTGAGGAAGAATGGACCCTTCAAATTGGTCGCCATCACCTCGTCGTAACTCGCTTCGGTCATCTCGAGCAGATCCACCCGCCGGCGCGGCCCCATTGCGGCGTTGTTCACGAGCAGATCGATCCGCGCGAACGCCGCCAAGGTCTGGTCGACCAGCCGCGCGCGATCCGCCGCGTCCGCGATATCGGCCCGAACCAGGACGCCTGTCCCTCCGGCATCTTCCACCCGCTTAAGCGTTTCATTTGCTGCATCGGCATTTTGGCGATAGTTTATAACGACGCGCCATTTCTCCTTCGCCAGCGCAACCGCAATGGCGCGCCCGATGCCCCGCGCGGCGCCCGTGATCAACGCAACCTTTTCATCCATCGTCCTTCACCTTGCTTAGCGCTTCGAGAAAGAAGTAGTCGCCCCACATCACGCTTTCGTCCACCCCGAGCCCTTTGCGCTCGTGGTACATGCCGTGCTTGAGGATACCCTCCCAGCCCGGCGCGTCTTCCGCGAGAAATTCCGGGGTGGTCAGCGTATCGAGGATCAGCAGCGCATAGTCGCCGTAACGCTTTGTGCGTGCCGCATCGTCGGTCAGCTTCGAGAGGTTCAACATTCCACTTGCCGCGATCGCGGCGGCGGAACTCTCATAAGGCAGTGCGGGATTCGGTTCATCCCAGTCGTTCGGCGGAATGCCGCTTGCGGGCGTGCGTTCGATGTAATAATCGGCGCACGCCTCCGCCGTCTGCAGGAAGCGGCCGTCGTGGGTGAAATCGTAGGCCGTGCCGAAACCGTAGAGCGCCCACGCCAGACCGCGCGCCCAGGACGAATCGTTGCGCCAACCCTGGTGCGTGGTTTGCCGCAGGAATTCGCCGGTGAACCTGTCAAAGATCCCCTCGTGCGAGGCGCTCCCGTCGCCCCGGACGAGGGTCTTGCGCGTCGTCAGGCAGTGAGCCGTCGCCCTCCGGAGCAATTCCGCGTCGCCGGTCCGCTGCGCCGCGTAGAAAACAATGCCGACGTTCATCATGATATCGATGAAAAGACTCTCTTCGGCGACAAACGAACGCAGGTATCGACCCTTCTCGCGGAAACGGAGCGCCATCGTCCGTCCTGCTTCGATCACGACCTGCTCGAGCGAGGGATCGCCGGTCAGGTCGTACCAGCGTTTCCAGGTGGACCAGAACAGGAATCCGAGATCATGGACTCCGCGGTCGGTCTTGCGATGTTCGATCAGGCGGGAATAATGTTCCGCCTTGGTCTGCCAATAGCTCTCGCGCGTCCGTTCATAGAGGAGCCAAAGCTGCCCGCCGAGGAACCCTTCGCACCAGTTCGTCCAGGCTTCGCCGCCATGCTTCCAACGGCCGCGGACGGTGTACATCGGGAAATAGTCTGGGTGCGTTTCGATCAGGCTGCGGAGCTGCCGTGCGGCAAATCCGAACGCCCGATCCGCCTTCTTCTTCAAATCAGCCATCTTCACCTCTCGAGAGTTTCGCGCAATATGAAAATCTGATCCCGCAAATCCTAATATTGGCTGCTGTTTGGTGATCCGCTTTCATCAGAACCGAGATTACGGACTCGCAGTAACCGAACCCTTCGGTGATGGTAAATACAAGTGCCTTACTAACCTTCGATTGTGTCAGCGTGACATGGCCTTCAATAGCCTATCGGCCTTTTCCGGATCGAGTCGTCGTAGTTCCTGGACGGCACCCAGGGCGGTCGACCGGTTGCCGGAGACGCAGTAAGTGGCCGCAAGATTGGTCCAGGCGGAGGCATCCTTCGGATTCGTACGGATGACTTCGCGGTAGGCATCGATGGCATCGTTGTAACGCTTGAGTTCATCATAAATAATCCCGAGATGGTTCCAGGCGGAGGCATCCTTCGGGCGAATACGGATGACCTGGCGGTAGGCATTGACGGCATCGCTGTAGCGTTTGAGGTTGACGTAAGCGATCCCAAGGTAGTACCAAGCGTCGGCATTTTTCGGTTCACTTTTCGTCCACTCCAGACACCAATGAAGCATCCCCTGCCAATCCTTAAACTTCTGAAAGGCAGTGGCACGTTCCACCCATTTGGAGGGACTGGGATCCTTATGGGAGACCATCTTCACGGAAGGAGGAAGTGCCCAGCTCCCCTGGCCTTTCATCCCGCCTTGTTCGTCCGGAGTCTTCGCTAAAACCATTGAATCTTTCACATTGTCAAATACATGGTCGAACGTAAGAGCGTAAACGTGTGCGGGTAGTGTTGCGAGGCATACAGAAACGATCAGTTTCAAAATCAATGGCATATACTTCCCCATTGCTTCTGATTTCCTATCCCTGTCTAAATCGCTATGGGTTTCTATTTCATTGCCTCCCCATTTGATTGCTCTTCCTTATACAACTTTTTATCTATGGCGTCTAAGTAAATCCTTTTGACCATCGAAACACAGTATCTATGGCAAGGTTAATGTTGTGTTCCGGCCGACAGGAAGTCGAAATCAACATCACCCTCGCGGACGACGCGCTGCGCGACGTTCGGCAGCTATTCCTGCAGGTAGGTCTATGCCGAGCCGACCACCAGCAGGTCGGGACGGTATCGTTTGAGCTCCGCCGTCACCTTGATCTGTCACGCGACGCCCGGGAGCGGTTTATCCTGCGGCTGGTGGCCGTCCGGCAACGGAAACGCCGCAGGACGCGTGAGATGCGGGTTGTCGTAGGGGCTGCCGGCTGTGACGCACACCATCCGGATGTTGAGCGACGCCAGCAGATCCATGGGTTTTATCGATTCGGTAAGATCGATCTACAGCCCCCTGCCGTCGCCGCCGAAGGCAAAACATGATGTTCTGGAAAACCTCCGGAATTTGAGCCTTCGCGCTCCGTAAGGATATTGTGTGATGCATACGAATTACGATCCCCGATGTCAACATGTTATAGGAAATTTGTATCACAAAAAATATCGATATTGTGGTAAAGAGGTTGCCTAAAGCGGATCTTCCGTAGAGGAGCGGAAAAAGTCATGGTAAGAAAGGGCACGGTCATCTCGCCCATCATGCACAAACTGAGCGCCTACATCGCCTCGGCGCCGAGCCGGCAACTCCCGCCGGCGGTTGCCGAGCGCGCCAAACACCATCTGCTCGACACGATTTCCGCGATGGTGTTCGGTTCGCATCTGCTGCCCGGCAGGCGGGGGATCGATTATGTGCGCGCGGTGCGCGGCAGCGCGACAAACCCGATGCAGCGCGATGAAATCGCTCGAAAGAGCCGGGACCTGCTCGCGCCGACACTCGGGATCCGGCGGACCGAAACGCTCATCGATGCGATCTGGAATATCGAACGCATCTCGGACGTGCGCGATCTACGGCGGCTGCTCCGCCCGGCTAAGGGGGTGAATGCCGAATGAGCCCCGCCCCCTGCCCCCACCGAACATACGATACATTTCATATGGGCCGCTCCTGCATGGACCTCTACAGCAACGATGTGGGCGCCGCCTTTGTCGACATCAAAAGCTTCGCCGCCTATGTCGGAGGGTCTCCTGCAAACATGAGCGTCGGTTGCCGAAGGTTGGGATTGAATTCGGCGCTCTTGACTGCCTTCGGAGCGGACCCCGTCGGCGACTTCGTGGCCCATTTCCTGAACGGCGAAGGGGTGGATATCCGTTTTAGTCCAAGGAAACCTGGCCGGCACACCAGCCTTGTCGTTTTGGGTATCGAACCCCCCGACAGGTTTCCGCTGGTCTTTTACCGGGAAAACTGCGCCGATAATGCCCTCGCAATCGAGGATGTCCTTGCCGCCCCGATCGCCGAGAGCCGCGTGTTTCAGTTTGCGGGCACGAATCTCAGCAGGGAACCTGTCCGGAGCGCTACCTTGTATGCCGCAGAAATCGCCCGAAAGGCCGGCGCATCGGTCGTTCTCGACCTGGATTTTCGCCCTGACCAGTGGCACGATCCCCGCGCCTACGGCGTTGCGGTCCGTTCCTCCCTGTCCTGCGTGGATATCGTCCTGGGCACCGAAGATGAGATCAATGCAGTCCTGCTGACCGATCCCAAAGCAATCCTGCTCACCCATTCACAGATTTCCGATGCCCGGGTGGCCGGAGATACCGCAGAACATACGAAAATCCTTATGGAGTACGGGCCTTGGGCAGTGCTGGAGAAACGCGGCCGGCATGGATGCAGGGTTCATCAGCGCGATTGCGCCGCGGAGGACGTGCCCGGATTTTCGGTCGCGGTTCAGAACATCCTCGGCGCGGGCGATGCCTTTGGCGCGGGATTCCTGTATGGCTATTTAGAGGGTTGGGATCTTCGGAGGTCAGCCCGGCTTGGCAACGCCTGCGGCGCAATGGTGGTGACGCGGCACGGCTGCTCCGTGTCGATGCCTTCCTGGGAAGAGGTGACGGCCTTTGTCAACGACCGGGGTGGATTATGAGCGGATATGCCGTCTTGCAGCGATTTGATTTGAGCGGAAAAGTAGCCGCAATCACCGGCGGCGGAGGCGAACTGTGCGGCGCCATGGCGGAAGCATTGGGTGCGGCGGGGGTGAAGGTCGCGATCCTCGATATTGCGCTCAAGAAGGCCGAGGTCAGGGCTCAATCGGTCATCCGGTCCGGTGGGACCGCCGCGGCTCTGCAGTGTGACGTCCTCGATCCGATCCGGCTTCGGGAATGCTGCAAAGCGGTCTCAGATTTATGGGGGGCTCCGGATTTTCTGATCAACGGCGCGGGCGGGAACGACCCCCGCGGCAGCACCTCAATGGAATTCTACAACCCAGCGGATGCCGGCGGTCCGGTAGGGCAGTCGTTTTTCGATCTCGATGCGGCCGGTTTTCGCCAGGTGTTCGACCTCAATTTTATGGGGACGTTCCTTGCCACCCAGGCCTTTGCCGCGGGTATGGTCGCGAAGAGGAAGGGCGCCATCGTCAACATCTCCTCCATGAGCGCCTTTATGCCGCTGACCAAGGTGGCCGCCTATTCGGCCGCAAAGGCGGCGGTGAGCAACTTTACGAAGTGGTTGGCGGTCCATTTTTCACAGACCGGCGTCCGTGTGAACGCCATTGCGCCCGGCTTTTTTATGACCGAGCAGCTCCGCTTCCTCCATGTCGATCAGAAAACGGGTAAACCGACGCCCCGAGCCCAACGGGTGGTTGCACAAACACCCCTGGGCCGGTATGGTCTTCCGGACGACCTGATCGGCGCCCTGATCTGGCTTCTTTCCGATGCCTCAGGCTTTGTGACCGGGGTGGTGGTGCCGGTGGACGGAGGGTTTTCGTCGTATTCGGTATGATTAAAGAAGTATCGTCACCCCAGCGAATGCCGGGGTCCAGCGCTTGGCGACCATCTGATATCTGGATACCGGCTTTCGCCGGCATGACGCTTGTGAAAGGGATACTGCAGTGGCCAATGTGGTTCTGAGAAACCTTGTGAAGCGGTTCGGGTCGGTGATGGCGGTCGACAATCTCAATATCGAGATCCAGGATCGGGAGTTTGCCGTTCTGGTGGGACCTTCCGGATGCGGCAAGACCACGGCGCTCAGGATGATCGCGGGTTTGGAGCTGGTGACGTCGGGTGAGATCTACATCGGCGACAGGCTGGTGAACGACATGGCGCCCAAGGACCGGGACATCGCCATGGTCTTTCAAAACTACGCCCTCTATCCGCACATGAATGTCCGGGACAATCTCGGCTTCGGGCTCAAAATGCGCAAATTCGCCCAAGCGGAGATCGATCGGCGGGTGCGGGAGGCGGCCGATATCCTCGGCATTCACGACCTGCTGGAGAGAAAACCCAAGGAGCTCTCCGGAGGGCAGCGGCAGAGGGTGGCCGTGGGAAGAGCGATTGTCCGCAAGCCGAAGGTATTTCTGTTCGACGAACCTCTCTCCAACCTCGACGCCAAGCTCAGGGTGGCCATGCGGGCCGAAATCAGTAAGCTCCACCGCCGTCTGGGGGCCACCATCGTTTACGTGACCCACGATCAGGTGGAGGCGATGACCATGGCCGACCGGATCTTCATCATGCACAAGGGTACGCTGCAGCAATCCGGCATGCCCCTGAGTGTCTATAAGGAACCGGCCAACCGTTTCGTCGCCGGGTTTATCGGTTCGCCGGCCATGAACTTCATCGAAGCCCGGGTGGTCCGGGAAAAAGGCGCCTGGTTCATCGCTTCTGAGGGATTTAAGCTCCGTTTGCCGGAGGTATTTTATTCCCGGGTCGAGCCCTATGCCGAGCGGACGGTCATCTTCGGCGTGCGTCCCGAGGATGTGGTGGAACATGATTCTGCGGCAGGCAGCGGTGCTGGAAATACCCTCGCCGTGCGGGCCGATGTGGTGGAAACGCTGGGATTTGAGATCTTCGTCCATCTAACCTGCGGCCCCCATGCCCTCGTTGCCCGGATGGAGGTCCCCAAGCATCCTTTGACCGTGGGGCAGACCCTCGAGGTGGACCTGAAAATGGCCCGGACCCATCTCTTCGACAGGGAGACGTCGCAAACGATCATTTAGAGGGTAAACAGGACGAACCGCTGAAAAAGGCTTATCGGTCGTAAAAACGGGACAGCTTCGAAAAAAGGCCGCAGGCAAGGCGCGCGAGTCCTGAGGAATGAGGCGTACTTTTGGCGTACGCCGCAATGACGAAGGATGAAGCGCAACACGGCATCCGGCCTTTTTCCGAAGCTGTCGAAGAGGATCCATAATCATTTCTGAAGGAGGCATCGTATGAAAAAAGGAATGGCGTTTGCAGTGTTGGCAGTACTGTTGTCCGTGGGAATGATTGCATCGACGGCATCGGCCGCGGTCGACTGGAAGCAGTCCCAGGGGACCGATATCCGGTTTCTGATGAACAAGCACCCTTTTACAACGTTCATCGAACCGAAGGTGGCCGAATTCGAGAAGCTGACCGGCATCAAGGTGGTGATCGAGGCCTTCCCGGAGGATCAATACCGGAACAAGCGGACGATCGAGCTCAACGCCGGCGGCAAGGTGGACGGCTACATGATCATGCCGGGCCAGGACGACCTCCACTACTGGAAGGCGGGGTGGCTCCAACCTTTGGACGCGTACATCGCCGATCCCAAGCTGACGGATCCGGCCTGGGATCCGAAGGACTTCTTCGCCAGCTTCGCCAAGGCCTCTTCGGTGGACGGCAAGCAGATCGGCATCGTCATCAACGCCGAGACATCGCTCCTGGCCTACCGCAAGGACCTCTTCGCGAAGTTCAAGCAGAAGGTCCCCACGACCATGAAGGAACTGGAGCAGGTCGCCAAGTATTTCCACGGCAAGGAGGTGGAAGGTAAAAAACTGGTGGGCATCACCCTGCGGGGCAAAGGGGCGGCGGCCACCTCCCAGTGGGTCGATTTCCTGTACACCTTCGGCGGTTCCTGGACAAACGCCCAGGGGCAGTCCAATTTCGCTTCCGCCGAGAACATCGCGTCGTTCAAGTTCTATGGCGACCTGCTGAGATTCTATGGGCCCCAGGGGGCCACCATGCTTCACTGGGCGGAGAGCACCTCGCTGTTCATGGAAGGCAAGGCCGCCATGATCTACGATGCCAATGTCTTCAAGGCGCTCTACGAGAACCCCAAGGAATCGAAGGTCGCCGGCAAGGTGGGCTACGCCGTGATTCCTTCCGGCCCGAAGGGTTTGCGGCTTCCCCACGTCTCCAACTGGAGCCTCTCGATCAGCAAGATCAGCACCCCCGAAAGGCAGAAGGCGGCGTGGCTCTTCATCCAGTGGGCGACAAACAAGGAGAACTGTCTGGGCGCGCTCCTGGCCGGGGTGCCCTCGGGAAGGGCCTCATCCTGGAAGTCCAAGGAATACAAGGCGGGAGACAAACAGCCAGACTGGACCGCGGCCTCGATGAAATCCTTTGATATCGGACAGGGCCAGTGGAACCCGCCGGTCATCAACGTCCCCGAGATCCGCGACATCACCGGCCAGGTGATCGTGGCCGCAATCGAGGGTAAGGACGTGGCCGAGGCGGCCAAGAAGGCCGCCGAGCAGATGGACAAGAAAATGGAACGGTAAGGGTTTCGGACGATCTTCCCGGACCCTCGCCCTGGGCGGGGGAGGGTCCGGGGGGGGGGGGGGGGGGGCCCGTGT